>Ga0079224_100016443_pt1 | contig 10399 bp, 9 predicted proteins | sample Stecom2015_FD_80414 | JGI IMG/M metagenome (GOLD analysis project Ga0079224, IMG submission 80414) | Agricultural soil microbial communities from Utah to study Nitrogen management - Steer compost 2015 | ecosystem: Environmental > Terrestrial > Soil > Agricultural land | place: USA: Utah...
ACTTCGCCAACGCGAGGATCGTAGCGCCGTGTGGTGCGCACAGGCTTGCCCCCGGCATCCACGACGGGTTCGCCCGTGAGCGGTACGTCGGCGCGTGTGCCGATGAACCGTGTGCGGTAGGTCACACCCGGCTCCGCCTCGATCACGATGCGGATGCCTTCCGCGTCGTACGTCTCGGAACGGATGGACACACCCGTGCTCGCATAGAAGCGGCCGTCCTGCAGCGCCGTCGCAATCGAGTCCGGATCGAGCAGTGCAGTGCGCACCATGACCCAGCCGCGCCCGGTGCGCGAGATCGTGTCACCGTACTCGCGGTAATCGTGTGCATCATCACTGGCCACTGCGTAGAGGGGCGGACCGCCATTCTGGTGGCGTAGTGAGAGTGCAACGTCCCAGATCCGCTCGGTGCTTGCGTGCAGCGAGTCCCCGGCGTTGTTCACCATCGTGTGTCCGTTGTACACCTCGAACAGCCGTGCCTCCGGAACGACCGCGATGTCCTCGGCTGTCCAGGCCCAGACGAAGTTGGGATGGTTGGCGATGGCAGCGATCGGACGCCCGACCGTGCGCTCCTGTGCCTGCACGGCGCGCACGTTGTTGCGCATCCGCTCGAGGGCGGTCTCCCCACCCTGGGGCCTGAGGGCTGCCCACACGTTGATCGCGTTCACGTGGCTGCCATTCGCGTCCGTGATCTCTTCGCCCTCGATCAGCAGAAAGCCCGGATGCTCGAAGCGCTCGCGGTACTCGTCGAGCAGTTTCAGTCGAACGAGATGGCCATTCTCCAGCGGCCGCTCCTCGACCCAGTCGGTTCCGAACCGGTCGCGGTACCCGGGAAGCGCCTTGCGTGCGGATTCGTTGCGCGGCGGCCAGCCCCGGTCTTCCGCCTCGACGTCCACCCAGCGTTCATCGCGCTGCAGCAGGTCGTGCTCGGTGAGTGACAGGAAGTTGTAGCCGTTCTCCTGGTACCACGCGACGATCATCTCGGGGAAGTCGGTGCCGTCGCTCCAGAGTGAATGCGTGTGGAGATTGCCCTTCCAGCCGGTGTCCGGTGCACGAGGCGCACGCGAGGCGCTTCCGGCGCTCGCACACGAGCCGGCGAGGAGCAGTGCCGCGACGATCAACAGCGGTCGTGCGCGTCGCACGTGGTAGCGCCACGCGCGACGCACGGTGTTGACCGCGCACGCAATCCGACGACGTTCGCTCATCGAGCGGGCGACGCCTGCATGCCAGCGAACGCATCCAGCGCGGCGTTGAGCGTCGGACTCGGGCGCATTGCTGCGCCAGTACGCTCGGCATCGGGCAGGTAGTAGCCGCCGATGTCCTGTGGCGTACCCTGCGCGCCGTTCAGTTCATCGACGATGCGCTGTTCATGCTCCGACAGGTCTTCGGCCAGTGCGCGGAAGCGTGCCGCCAGCGCGGCATCGCCGTCCTGCTCCGCGAGTGCCTTCGACCAGTACAGCGTCAGATAGAACGTGCTGCCACGATTGTCGATCTCGTAGACCTTGCGCGATGGCTCGCGCCCGTTCTGCAGGTATGCAGCAGTCGCGAGGTCGAGCGTCGTCGCGAGCGCGCGGGCGCCGGCACTGCCGAACTGTTCGGCGAGGTGCTCGAACGATGCCGCAAGCGCCATGTACTCACCGAGCGAATCCCAGCGCAGGTGACCTTCCTGCAGAAACTGCTGCACGTGCTTCGGCGCGGAGCCGCCGGCTCCCGTCTCGAACAGGCCGCCCCCGTTGAGCAGTGGGACAACCGACAGCATGCGCGCGCTCGTGCCGATCTCGAGGATCGGGAACAGGTCCGTCAGGTAGTCGCGCAGCACGTTACCAGTCACCGAGATCGTGTCCTCGCCGCGACGGATCCGCTCGAGCGAGTACCGCATCGCGTCTGCCGGTGCCATGATCTCGATCGTCAGCCCGCTCGTGTCGTGGTCCGTCAGATAAGCCTGGACCTTGCGGATGATCTCGGCATCGTGCGCGCGCTCGCGGTCGAGCCAGAACACGGCTGGCTGGCCGGTGGCACGCGCGCGTGCGACAGCGAGCTTCACCCAGTCGCGGACTGCCGCATCCTTCGTCTGGCATGCGCGCCAGATGTCGCCGCTCTCGACGGTGTGCTCCATGAGCACGTCGCCCCTGTCGTCGACGACGCGAACGATGCCGTCACCCTCCATCTCGAACGTCTTGTCGTGTGAGCCGTACTCCTCGGCCTTCTGTGCCATGAGCCCGACGTTGGCTACGCTGCCCATGGTCGCGGGATCGAACTGCCCGTGCTGCTGGCAGTCCTCGATGACTGCCTGGTACATGCCGGCATAGCTGGAGTCCGGGATGACAGCTTTGCAGTCCTGCAATTCACCCGCGGCGTTCCACATGCCGCCGCCGTCTCGTATCATCGGCGGCATGGATGCGTCGATGATGATGTCGCTCGGGACGTGCAGATTGGTGATGCCGCGGCCGGAATCGACCATCGCGAGAGCGGGCCCCGTCTCGTACGCCGCCCGCACGTCGTGCTCGATCGCGCTGCGCTGCTCTTCGGGCAGGTCTGCGATCCTGCCGAGGACATCGCCCAGTCCGTTGTTGGGATTGACGCCCAGTTTCTCCAACACGTCTGCATGTCTCCGGAACGCGTCCTCGAAGTAGACGCGCACGGCGTGGCCGAAGATGATCGGGTCGGAGACCTTCATCATCGTCGCCTTCAGGTGCAACGAGAAGAGAACGCCTTTCTGCCTGGCGTCGCGCACCTGTTCCTGCAGGAACTCCACCAGCTGGCGGCGGCTCATGACAGTGCCGTCCAGCACTTCGCCGGGCTTCAGCGCGAGCTTCTCCTTCAGCACGGTGACAGTGCCGTCCGGCGCGACATGCTCGATGCTGACCGTCGTCGCGGCCTCGCACGTGATCGACTCCTCGTTGCTGAAGAAGTCGCCGGTCTGCATCGTGGCGACGTGCGTACGCGAGTCCGCCGGCCACGGCTTCATGCGCGCGGGATTGGCGCGCGCGAAGTCCTTGACCGCTCTGGGTGCACGACGATCGGAGTTGCCCTGGCGCAGCACCGGGTTCACGGCGCTGCCCTTGACGCGATCGTAGCGGGCGCGAATGTCGCGCTCCTCGCTGGTGGCCGGCTCGTGCGGATAGGCCGGCAGGGCGAAACCCTTCGCGCGGAGTTCGCGGATGCAGGCCTCGAGCTGCGGCACGGACGCACTGATGTTCGGCAGCTTGATGATGTTCGCGTCCGGCTGCTCGACGATGCGGCCGAGCTCGGCGAGGTCGTCGCTGCGTTTCTGGTCATCGGGCAGCATGTCGGCGAATGCGGCCAGCACGCGCCCGGCGAGGGATATGTCGCGCGTCTCGACGAGTACGTCGGCTGCGCCGGCGAAGGCGCGCACGACGGGTAGAAACGTATGGGTCGCGAGGAACGGGGCCTCGTCGGTCCAGGTGTAGATGATCGAAGGGGTACCGCGCATGATCTCGCCTGTGTACGGGTGAACGCCCAGACAGTCGTCGCGTGATAATAGGATGCTCGCGCAAGTCCCGCTGTAAGGCAGGTTCCTACAGCAGAATGCCGACGAGCATGCTGACCAGGACCATGGCACTGAGCGCGCGCGGCACGAAGTGGGTGCGCCGCATCAGCAGGTGCACGGTCAGCACCGCACCGATCGGTGTCGCGAAGGCGTAGATCACGAGGAACGTGGCGATCGCCTCCCGCATCCAGAGACCGAACAGGCTCAGGGGTGTGAATGCGGCGAGGCCACTGGCGGCCGCCGCCTCGACGAGGTCGATCAGCAGGAACAGGGCAGTGAGTATGCCGCCCAGCTGCAGGTAGAGGCGTACCTCTGCGCGGTCGCGCCTGCGGAACGGCGCGGAGATCGCCGCCGTGACGGGGCGGAAGAGCAGGGCGAGCGGCTTGCCGGGCTTGTTGTAGTAGTAAAACAGCCGCAGGCGGTGGTTCCAGCGGATCAGCTCGCGTGCCACCGGCACATCGTCGAGACGGCCGACGCTGCCGCCCATCGCCGTCAGGGCAGCCAGCACCGCGATCGCGACGACGGCTTCGTAGACGCCCACGGGGCCGGCGATCGCGCCGACCAGCATACCGGTAATCGACAGTACGAGGACGTCGCCACCCAGGCGGAGGCTGCTGCGAGCCGCCCCCGCGTTGCGCCATTGCGCGATCCAGGCCGGTGGCTCCGAGAGTACATCGCGTGAGAGCGGCGGCATGAAATCGAGGGCGCGCGGTGGGCGTCCCGAAACGCGCCGTTCGTCCTGGTCGCTGTTGTAGGCGCCTACCATGCGGCGCAGCAGGAACGCGTCGATGATCCATCCGAAGACGAAGCCGCCGCCCGTGAACATGTAGAGCAGTGCGGATCCCGGCCGATCCAGGTAGAAGCGATGCCCCCCGACCAGGCCGAGTGTGCCCCACAGCAGCCAGGCCACCCACGGCTTGCGGTGCGGATAGCGGTACAGATCCGCGAGGACGTCCGCGGCGAAATCGGCGTCCACGTGCTGGGTGGCAGGAATGCTGGCGGTAATCGGCTGAGGCATCGCGGCTTCGATGGCAGGGTCGGCTGCTGCAGGGTGTAGGTTCGCGACCCCGGCCGCGCGAGGCAAGGCTGCCGGTGCGGACGAGCTCCGGAACGGGACGACGTACGCGAGGCGCGCCGCCGTAGCCGCGATACTGTGAGGGACTGTCGTCAGTCGTGCAGGATGCGCTCGGGCGGGTCGTCCAGGTCGTCGAACTGCCCGCGCGCCGCCGCGATCACGAAAAGGACAGCGAACAAGCCCCCGAGCAGCAGCGCGAGCGGCAGCAGAAAGGCGATCGCGTTCATGGCTCCTCCGCTCTGCGCACCAGACGCTCGACCTGGAATGCACCGCGGATTACGAGCCCGCTCGAGATGGGCATCAGCACGGCGGCGACAAGTGGATTCACGAGACCGGCAACCGCGGCGGTCACTGCACCGATGTTGTAGACGACGGACCTGCGTACGTTCGCCCGGATCACGCGTCGGCTCGCGTCGGCCGCGCGGAAACCGGCCAGGATCGGGCCGATTGCTGCCGAGGAGATGACACCGTCGGCAACGAGCACGCTGCTGGCGGCGCCGCCTGCCATGGCGACACTTACCGTCGCCGCGGCCAGCGCGGGACCGTCATTGAGTCCGTCGCCGGCGTACAACACACGCCGCCCGCCCGACCGTGCCTCGCGGATGTGCTCTGCCTTCTGTTCGGGATCGCGCGCGGCCAGGACGACATCGATGTCCGCCGCTGCGGCCATCCGCCGGGCCGCCACCTCGTGATCGCCCGTGAGCAGAACGACATCGATCCCGCGCGCATGCAGCGCGTGTACCGTCGCCGGCGCATCATCACGCAGGCCGTCGCTCAGGCGGATCTCGCCAGCGATCGCAGCGTCCCGGTCGCGCAGGTGGACGACGCCGGCGCCGCCGCTGTGCAACGACCACGGCTGTCCATCCACGACACCGGCTATGCCGACGCCCGGTGTCTCGTGGACATCGTCCGCAAAGGGCAGGGCGATGCCGCGCGCGGTGCATTCGCTGACGATGGCGCGTGCAATCGGGTGGATGCTGTTGCGCTCGAGGGCGGCCGCGACGCGCAGCACATCGTCGTCGGCAGCGGTTACGCGCATCGCGCCGGCCGTGAGCGTGCCCGTCTTGTCGAGGATGACAGTGTCCACGGCCGTCATCTCGAGGAGCGCATCGCTCGAGCGGAAGAGCAGTCCGCGTCGCGCGGCGGCACCGAGACCGGCCGCGGCGGCGAGCGGGTGGGCGAGTGCGAGTGCGCACGGGCAGGCAACAACGAGTACGGCGACCGTTACCGGGATCGCACGCGACAGGTCCGCGGCTACCGTCCAGCCGGTGAACGCGAGCGCTGCAACGAGCAGCGTCAGGGCGGTGAATACCGGCGCAATCCGGTCCGCGGCCGTCGGCTGCGCGCCGCGGTCGGCGGCCGCCTCGAGCTGCGCCGCCATCCGGCTCAGCAGTGTGTCGCTGCCAACGGCTGCGACGCGTACGCGCACGCTGCCGTCAACGAGTATGGTTCCCGCCTCGACGCGCTGACCGCTCCCGATCGTGACCGGCTCTGCCTCGCCAGTGAGCAGGGCACGGCGCAGCTGTCCACGGCCGTCCACGACGACACCGTCCGCGGCGAGCTCTTCTCCGGCCGCCACCTCGAGCGTATCACCGACGGCGATCTCCGCGGCCGGAACCGTCTCGATACCGTTCGGCGTCATACGCCGCGCCGCGTGGGGCACACTCGCGGCAAGCGAGACCGCCGCTTCCGCCGCGCGGCGTCGTCCGCGCGCCTCCAGCATGCGGCCGGCCAGCAGCAGGGCGACGAGCATGCCGAGCGAATCGAGGAAGGTCTCGTGGCCCAGGAGCGTGGCGATGATGCCGTGCACGTACATGATCGCGACGCCGAGCGCGATGGGCACGTCCATGTGCAGCACCCCCGCGCGCAGGCCACTGAGCGCTCCGGCAAAGAACGGAGAAGCGCACCAGAGCGCGACGGGTGTGGCCAGGATGAGCGCGGTCCACTGGAACAGTGCGAGGAACCGTGGCTCCATGGTATCGATCCATCCCGTGTAGATCGATGCGTGGAGCAGCATCAGGTTCATGGCGGCAAATGCGGCAACGCCGAGTCGCAGCAGCAGACCCCGATCGGGGCGGCTCTCGACGCCCAGTGCGCGCGGCGCGTAACCGAGCGCCGCGATCCGCTGTGCGAGGCGCGGCAGATCGATACGGGCGGGCTGCCAGCGCAGGATGGCGCGCCCGGTCGCGTAGCTGACCTGCGCATGCGTGACGCCTGGCGTCGCTTCGAGCACGCGCTCGACCACCCAGACGCAGGATGCGCAGCGCAGTCCATCGACGCGGAGTCGTGCCTCGCACAACCCGCCCGGCAGGTTGTCTACCGGGACGGCGGCCCAGCCGCCGGCAACCGGTTCCGGGCGCGGCGCGAACTCGGTGCGTTCGTCGTAGTAGCGCTCCAGTCCCGCACCGTGGATGATGTCGAACGCGACCTCGCAGCCGGCGCAACAGAACACATCTGCCACGCCCTCGACCGGGGTGCCGCAGTGCGGGCAGCGCGCCCGCACCCCCGGCTCAGCGGTCTGCGGTCTGGTAGGAAGGGACGATTGTGTCAGCACCCTTGACCGCAACCGTGATGAAGAACGCATTCATTGCCAGCATCACCGTGAAGCCGATGATGATGGCGATCACCCAGGGCGACGTCTTCCTGCTGGTCTCCGTCATGGGCCGCCTCCCTGTCCTGCCGTCTTGAACGTGGCCGTGAGCGTGCGGGCGCTGCTGCCTGCATCGATGTGTACTCTCATCGACATCGTCCGCGCCGCTGCTGATTCTGCCGGTACCCGCACGACCAGTGGCACGATGCGACCCTCCTCCGGCGCGAGCTCGAAGGCCGGCGTAACGACTTCGGCGTCCTGCAGTCCTTCGACCGACACTGCGAACGCGAGCGCCGCGTCCGGCCGGTTGTTCGCAACGCGCAGCAGGAACGTATTCCGTACGAAGCCGTCGTCGTCGATCGTGTAGAGTGAACCCGGCGCGCGCGCGACGGACGCCTCGAACGGGACACGTACGTTGACCAGCACCGCGCCGGTAAGCAGGATCGTCGAGAGGATCGCGGCATAGGCCACGGTGCGCGGCCGCCAGAACCTCTCCCTCCTGCCCGCCAGCTTCGTCAGGCTGGTGTACTGGATGAGCGACTCGTGGCCGAAGCGGCCCATCACCTCCGTGCACGCATCGATGCAGCGGGCGCAGGTGATGCATTCGAGCTGGAAGCCGTTCCGGATGTCGATGCCCTGGGGACAGCCGGTCACGCACTTGCTGCATTCGATGCAGCGTCCAGCCGTCTTCGCCGTCTTCCCGCCACGCGGGTCACCGCGCGCCGGGTCGTATGCGATGATCAGCGTGTTGTCGTCCGTCATCGCACTCTGGAAGCGCGCGTACGGACAGAGGTAGTTGCAGAACTGCTCGCGGAACCAGGTGAAGTCGAGGAACCACGCGCCCGCAAAGATCGCGACGAGTGCGTAGCTGACGCCCGACGCCTGACCGGTCCACAGCGTCGTCGCAGGAGTGAAGTAGCTCGCGAACGTCATCGAGATGACCAGCGCTGCGACTGCGAAGAGCGACCACTTCGCTGCCTTGCGCCACGCGCGATCCCAGGTCCACCCACGGGCGTCGCGGCGGATCCGCGTGGTGCGCTCGCCCTCGATCCAGCGCTCGAGCGGCCGCACCCATGCGTCCAGGAACACCGTCTGCGGGCATGCGTAGCCGCACCACAGCCGGCCGAACAGCGAAGTGAAGAAGAACAGTGCGAATGCCAGGAACAGCAATACCAGCAGCAGCAGCACCGTATCCGTTGCCGTGTAGCTGCCGCCGAACGCGTACAGCCGGCGAGCTGGCAGATCCAGCAGCAGCGCAGGCATTCCGCCCACGCGCAGCCATGGCAGTCCGAACAGGATCAGGTGCAGCAGCAGGAACGTCCAGCGTCTGATCCGCTGGAACTTCCCGTCGATGTGCTGGAGGTAGACCCAGTTCCTGGTCCCGGCGAAACCGAGCATTGCTCAGTCTCCGTTCGTGCTCAGGATGTACGCGGCCGCCTGGTGTACGCGTTCCTGGCCGAGGATCGGGCCCCACGCCGGCATTCCCTTCGCCGCGATCCCCTCGGTGATCACGCGCACGATGTCTTCCGGCGCGCTGCCGTGGATCCATTCGCCGTCCACGAGACTCGGTCCGATACCGCCCGTGAGGTCGGGGGCGTGGCATGCGGCGCAGTTCGTCGCATAGACCGCGCGTCCCGCTTCCGCAAGCTCGGCCGTGGGGACGAACACTGCGTTCTCCCCCGAAGCTGGCCAGCGCAGCTCCGCCGCCGCGAGCTCGGCCGCCAGCTCCTTCTCCTGCGAACGGTCGGCGATCACGTGGTAGTGAATCGTGTACGCGAAAGCCCAGACGATCGTGAGGAAGAACAGCCCGAGCCACCAGTCGGGCAGCGGGTTGTCGTACTCCTCGATGCCGTCGGCTTCGTCTGCGTGGCCGAGCACCTGGTTGGGCGCCTGCCGCTTACTGCTCATGTGTCGTCTCCCGTTGTCAGCGGCAGCCGTGCCGCATCCTCGAATCGCTCGCGGTTGTGTTCAGCGTAGGCCCAGCGCGTCCAGCCGATGAAGCACGCGACGAACAGCACGGTCATGATTCCCATGATCCACGCGTGCTCGACGTAGCCGGCGGCATCGCGGAAGACGGGATTCATGAGCCCGCCGGCGCGTTACGCGCCACGCTGGAGTTGACAGGTGCGTCGCCCTCCCGCGGCGTCGCGGACGAGATCGACTCCGTCGCCTTCATCTGCGCCTCGTCCTGTGCCGCGATCCCTTCGAGCGCCGCGCGTCCGTCCTTGCCGAGGCGCTGGAGGTAAGCGATGAGTGAAATGATCTCCCGGTCCGGCTCAGTCTCGATGTTCGCGTCGGCCAGGTTACGCACGATCGTCGCTGCCTGGGCACCGATCGATGCGCGTACGGCCTCCTCGCTCGAATCGTCGTATGGGACACCGAGCCGGCTGAGGGCACGCACCGACGCTGCGACATCCGCAGGATCGGTCCGCCATTCGAGCAGGAACGCGTACGCCGGCATGATGCTGCCCGGCGACGTGCTGCGCGGGTCACGCATGTGCTCGTAATGCCATGCGTCCGGGTACTTGCCGCCGACGCGCTGCAGGTCCGGCCCGATGCGGCGCGAGCCGAGCAGGAACGGCCGGTCGTAGACCAGCTCACCCGCGCGCGTCCACTCGCCGTAGCGCAGCAGCTCCGAGCGCATCGGTCGCACCATCTGCGAATGGCACAGGTAGCACCCTTCGCGGATGTAGATATCGCGTCCCGCGACCTCGAGCGGCGTGTAGGGCGTCACGCCCTCGAGCGGCTGCGGTCCGGCCTTCACCGAGAACATCGGCACGATCTCGACGATGCCCCCGATCGAGATCACGACCGTCGTGAGCACAGCGAACAGCGCCGTGCGTCCCTCGAGCAGGCGACGATGCCAGTGTTCCTTCTGTTCCGTCTGCGTTTGTGACATTGTCATCTCCTCACGCCGCCAGCGGCGCAGGCGCAACACGGTCCTGGCGCGCCGCCCGTATGGTCATGATGAAGTTGAGGGCCATCATGATCGCGCCAACCAGATACATCGTGCCGCCCAGCACGCGCATCCAGTAGAACGGCTCGAGCTGCATCACGATCTCCGTGAAGTTGGGATACTTCAGCAGGCCCGCCTCATCGACGCCGCGCCACATCAGGCCTTCCATGAGGCCGGCCACCCACATCGACACCGTGTACAGCACGATGCCGATCGTCGCGAGCCAGAAATGGGTGGTTGCCCATTCCGGCCGTGCGAGCGGGCGGTTCC
>Ga0079224_100016444_pt1 | contig 10399 bp, 8 predicted proteins | sample Stecom2015_FD_80414 | JGI IMG/M metagenome (GOLD analysis project Ga0079224, IMG submission 80414) | Agricultural soil microbial communities from Utah to study Nitrogen management - Steer compost 2015 | ecosystem: Environmental > Terrestrial > Soil > Agricultural land | place: USA: Utah...
AGGTCCGGGCGCGCGATCCGGAGCACCTGCCGTCGATTCTCCGCGACCGGCTGGGCCGGCTCGAAGGCGTCCGATCGCCCCGCACGACCATCGTGCTCGAGACCATCAAGGAGACATCGCGGCTCCCCATTCCGATGCGCGAGCCGGAGGGCGCGGCATCATGAACGCGCCGCCACGTCTGGCCTACGCCGCCTGGATCGCGGTCTGCGTGATCTGGGGCACGACGTATCTCGGCATCCGCGTGGGGCTCGAGGCGCTGCCGCCGGCGCTCATGGGCGGTGTGCGCTGGACGCTTGCCGGCCTGCTGCTCGCGCTCATCACGGTGGCCCGGGGGGAACGGCTGCCTGCCCGCGGGCTCTGGCCCTCGATCGCGCTCCAGGGGCTGCTGATGATCGGGGTCGGCAACGGCTTCGTGAACTGGGCGGAACAGTACGTCGCCAGCGGCCTTGCCGCCGTCATCCTCGCGACGTCGCCGTTCTTCATGGCCGGCGTCGAGGCGCTGCGCGCCGACGGCGAGCGGCTCACACGACGCACGCTTGCCGGCCTGCTCGTCGGATTCAGCGGCATCCTGGTGCTGGTCTGGCCCGACCTGCAGCTGGGCGGCGCCGGTCTGCAGTTCCTCGTGGGCGTGATTGCGCTGCAGCTGGCCTGTCTCGGATGGGCGATAGGCTCGTCGTACTCGAAGCGGCACCCGCACGGGGCGTCCGTGTTCGGCGCGACCGCCATCCAGATGCTGTTCGGCGGTGTCATGATGCTCGCCGCCGGCACGCTGCTCGGCGAATGGGAGGCGGTGAACTTCCAGGGTCGCGGCGCGTGGGCGATCGTCTACCTGACGCTCGTCGGTTCGATTGGCGGGTTCGTCTCGTACATCTACGCGCTGCAGCACCTGCCGATCGCGCTGGTCTCGCTCTACGCCTTCGCGAACCCTGTCATCGCCGTCGTCCTCGGAACACTCCTTCTGGACGAACCGTTCGGGTTCCGAACGGCGGCGGCCATCGCGATCGTCTTTGCCGGGATGGTACTCGTGCGCCGGCCGACCCGTCGGGCGACCGATGCCGGGAAGCCCGTACGGGCCGCGGCACGCGACGCAGCGTGAGGGTGCTGCTCCCTGGATGGGATCAGGGGCGTTGCGTGGACGTCCACCGCGTCCACGCATGCGCTGACGGGATCGCGTCGACGCTGAAAAGCGGGACGAGGGGGCGGCGGACCCGGGTCTAGCCGGCGTCTTCGCTGGTCTGGCCCCGCGGGCCGAGCGCGAACGTCATCGTCCCTTCGATGGCCACGCGGCCGTCCACCCGGCCGTAGCCGCGCAGTACGCCCATGCGGCTGCGCAGCCGCTCGACGATTGCCTCGATCTCGACGGCGTCGCCGGGCCTGACCGGCCGGCGATAGCGCACGCGCTCGATCGCGCGGAAGAAGATCAGCTTCTCCCGGTTCTCCGGCTTCGACAGGATCAGGATCGCGCCGACCTGGGCGACGGCCTCGGTGAGGATCGTCGGCGGCAGCACGGGACCCTCCGGTGCGGATGCCAGCATCCGCTCGTTCAGCGAGACGTTCTTGATGCCGACGATCCGCCGATCCGGCTCGAACTCCGTGATCCGGTCGACGAGCAGGAACGGATAGCGATGCGGCAGGATGCGCTCGATGGCGCTGTAGTCGAGCGGCAGGGTCAGGCTGTCCATGGTGTCGGATGTCAGCATCGGGGCGGATCAGTAACCGAGGGTCTGGCCGTCCATGCGCGGGTCTGACGCGCCGAGCCTGAGCCCCGTGTCGTCAATCATGATGGCGTGCACGTCGCCCATGTCGTCGCCCACGGTCGTCGCGTGCCCCATCGCGGTCAGCGCCGTGACGACATCCTCCGGGAACCCGATGCGTTCGAGCCTGATCACGTCGGGCTGCCACTGGTGGTGGAAGCGCGGGGCGTCGACGGCCTCCTGCACGGTCATGCCGTGGTCGATGACGTTCAGGATCACCTGGAGCACGGTCGTGATGATGCGGCTGCCGCCGGGCGAGCCGAGCACCAGCCGCGTCGCGCCGTCCTTCACGACGATGGTCGGCGTCATCGAGCTGAGCATGCGCTTGCCGGGCGCGATCGCGTTGGCCTCGCCGCCGAGCAGGCCGAACATGTTCGGCGCGCCGGGCTTCGCGCTGAAGTCGTCCATCTCGTTGTTCAGGAGGAAGCCGGCGCCCGGCACCACCTGGCCGTTCCCGTACGAGCCGTTGATCGTCGTGGTCGTCGAGACCGCGTTGCCGTCCGCGTCCACGACGGAGTAATGCGTGGTCTCCGCGTGTTCGTAGTCCAGCGGCGTGCCCGGCTGCACCATCTCGCTCGGGGTCGCGCGGGTCTCGGAGATGCCCTCGCGCAGCGAGGCGGCGTAGGCCTTCGAAATCAGGCCGGCGACCGGCACTTCGAAGAAGTCCGGATCGCCGAGCCACTTCGATCGGTCCGCGTAGACACGCCGCGCCGCTTCCGCGACCAGATGGATGCTCCGCGACGAGTTGTGTCCGTAGTCGCGCAGCGGGTAGGCCTCGAGGATGTTCAGCAGCTGCACGAGCGCGATGCCGCCGGAACTCGGCGGCGGCGGCGCGACGATCTGATGGCCGCGGTACGTGCCGACGATCGGTTCACGCTCGCGGGGCTCGTAGGCCGCCAGATCCTCCTTCGTGATCAGGCCGCCCGAACGTTCCATCTCGGCGACGATGAGATCCGCGATCGGGCCCTTGTAGAACGCGTCGGGTCCGCGCTGCGCGATGAGCTCGAGCGTGCGCGCGAGATCGGGCTGGACGAGACGGTCGCCCGGCTGCGGCGCCGTGCCGTCGGGCCTGTAGAAGACGCGCAGCGATTCCGGGAACCGGGAGAGCAGCGACTGGGCGCCGGCGAGCGATTCCGACAGCGCCCAGCTGACCTCGAAGCCGTCGCGGGCGAGGGCGATGGCCGGCGCCATCACCTGCGCGAGCGGCAGACGGCCGTAGCGCCTGTGCGCGTAGGTCAGGCCTGCGACCGACCCGGGCACGCCGGCCGCCAGCGGGCCGACGCGGCTGCGCTCGGCAACCGGCTCCCCCTGCTCGTCGAGGTACATGTCGCGCGTCGCACGGCCCGGTGCGGTCTCGCGGTAGTCGATGACCGTCTGCCGACCGTCGGCGAAGCGGATGACCATGAAGCCGCCGCCTCCGAGATTGCCGGCGGCCGGATGGGTGACGGCGAGCGCGAACCCGACGGCGACGGCCGCATCGACCGCGTTGCCGCCGGCGCGGAGGATGTCGATCCCCGCCCGGCTGGCGTGCACGTCGGTCGATCCGACCATGGCGTGCCGCGCGCGGACCGGGTCGCGCGAAGCGCCGTGAAGGGCCGTGGTGACGAGCGCTGCGGCGGCAAGCGCGCCGACGAGCGCGCGGGAGCGGAAGACAGGCATTCGAGGTCGGGACGGACCCGCGTCGCCGCGAGACGCGCCAGAGGTTTACCAGTATAATCGGGACTCAGCCAGCCCCGCCCGGGCGCCTTCGGGCCCGCCGCGGCGACACGCGGGTCGCGCGTTGTCGCCCGACAGAGACGCGCAGCTTTGGGACGGCTGCGCTGCCGGAACCCTCTCAGATGTCCGACCATTCTCCCCGCCCGGCTCCGGTGATGCCGTCCGAAGCCTCGGACCCGCTGCAGCTGCTGAACACGCTGTTCGAGCTGGGGCGGGAGGTCACGTCGGTCCTCGATCTCGACGAGCTGCTCGAGAAGATCCCCGAGCTGCTGTCGCACCTGATGGCGTTCTCCGCCTTCGCGGTCTGGCTGCTGGACGAGAAGAAGCAGGAGCTGAGCATCGCCTACGCGGTCGGCTACCCGGAAGACGTCAAGCGCACGCTCCGTCTCAAGCCGGGACAGGGCATCGTCGGCACCGCCGTCAGGGAAGGCCGATCGCTCGTCGTCGACGATGTGCGCCAGGATCCGCGCTACGTCGGCACGATCCCGAACGTGCGATCGCAGATCGCGGTCCCGCTGCGCCGGAAGAAGCGGGTCATCGGCGCGCTGAACCTGTACGGCGAGACGCCCGGCCAGTTCACCGCGGCCGACGAAGCGATGCTCCGGCAGTTCGGTGCGCACGTCGCGGTCGCGATCGAGAACGCGCGGCTGTTCGAGCGCGAGAAGGAGTATGCGGCCACGTTCGAGACGCTGGCGGAGATCGGCCGCGAGGTCGCCGCGATTCTCGATCTCGACGAGCTGCTGGAGCGCGTGGCGACGCTCGTCGCGAAGGTCGTCTCGTACCGGACGTTCGGGATCTTCCTGCTCGACGAACGGCGGGGCATCCTCGAGCTGAAGCTCGCGATCCGGTTCGGCAACCGCGCGGGCATTCCGCACCTGAAGCTCGGCGAAGGGCTCGTCGGCCACGCGGCGCTGACGAAGACCGTCATCAACGTGCCCGACGTCTCGAAGGATCCACGGTATCTGCCGTGGGTCGAAGACTGCCGGTCGGAGCTGGCCGTTCCGCTGCTCGTCAAGGATCGGTGCGTCGGCGTGCTCGATCTGGAGAGCCCGGAGTACGACGCCTTCCGGAAGCAGGACGTCGAAGTGCTGTCGGCGCTCGGAAGCCAGATCGGCACGGCCATCGAGAACGCGCGGCTCTACGAGGCGCTGCGCGCGAACGAGGAGCGCATCGAGCGCGAGCTCGCCTTCGCGCAGCGCGTGCAGCTGGCGCTGCTGCCCGCCGGCCCGCCGACGAGACTGCGCGGCGTCGACGTCGCGGCGCACTTCACGCCGGCCCGCGAGCTGGGCGGCGACCTGCACGACTACATGTCCCCGGAGGCGAACAGCCTCGCGGTCGCCGTCGGCGACGTGTCGGGCAAGGGCGTGCCGGCCGCCCTGCTGAGCGTGTTCGTCGCCGAGCTCGTGCGATCGCGGACGTTCCGCCGCCGGTACATGCCGGAGCGCTTCAGCCCGGCGGGCGTGCTCGTCTCGATGAACAACATCCTGAACGAGCGCCACATCGACGGGTACTACTGCACGCTCTGCTACGCGTACTTCGACCTGAAGCGGCGGCTCCTCACGCTCGCGAACTCGGGGATGCCGTACCCGCTGCGCAGCACGCCGGAGCGGTGTGAGCCGATCGAGCTGCCGGGCTTTCCGCTGGGCGCCTTCTCCGGCGTCAGCTACGATCAGCTGGTGCTCGAGCTGACGCCGGGCGACATCTTCGTGTTCTGCACCGACGGCGTCTACGAGACGTTCAACGCGAGCGACGAGGAGTTCGGCGTCGAGCGGGTCGCCGAGATCGTCCAGACCCGGCGGGACGCGCCGGCAAGCGTGATCGTCCGGGCGATCATCGACGCGGTGGAAGGATTCAGGGGCGAGCGCCCGCAGGCGGACGACCTCACGGCGGTCGTCGTCAAGATCGAGGAGCGCCCGGCATGAGGCCCGGCGTCCGCTTCGCGCTGATCTCCGCGGCTGTTGCCCTTCTTCTTGCGCCCGCCGCGGCGCAGGAGGAGCACCCGGACACGCTCGCCGGGACGCTTCGCGCCCGGACGGCACGGCGTCTCGAGGCGATTGCCTCCGAGGCGGACGGCGTGGTCGGCTACCGGATCGTCGACCTCACGACCGGCGATCACTTCTCGCGCCTGGAGAACACGGCATTCCCGGCGGCAAGCACGATCAAGCTGGCCATTCTCTACGAGCTGCTCCGGCAGGCCGATGCCGGTGCGATCGATCTCGACAAGGTCGAGCCGCTCGACCGGTCGCGCGCCGTGCCGGGCGGACTGCTCTACGAGCTGGGCACGCCGCTGCTGTCCCCGCGCGATCTGGCCGTCGCCATGATCGTGCAGAGCGACAACACCGCCACGAACGTGCTCATCACCCGCCTCGGCATGGACAGCGTGAACCGCCGCATGCGCGAGCTGGGACTCACGGGCACGAAGCTGCGGCGCTACATGATCGACCTCGAGGCGGCCCGCCGCGGCGACGAGAACGTCACGACTCCCGCGGATCTCGTCACGCTGCTCATGGCCTTCCACGAGCGGAAAGGGCTGAGCGAAGAGGCCGGACGCACGGCCGACCGGATCCTGCGCATCCACAAGCTCACGCCGATCCGCACGGGCGTGCCTTCGTCGGTGCCGGTGGCGAGCAAGAGCGGCGAGCTCGAGGGCGTGCGGGCCGACGCCGGGATCGTCTACCTGGAACGCCGCCCCTACGCCTTCGCCGCGATGAGTACCTACATGGGAGCGGAGGACGCGGGCACGCGCACGCTGGAAGCGCTCGCGCGCGAGAGCTACAACTACTTCAGCCGGCTGGCGACCGTCAGCAGGTACGGCCGCCAGATCCGCTGATCCTGGCGAGTCAGCGCCTCACTTTCACCCTGTCCTCGCGAACGTGGAGGCCGACCGATCGGCCGCCGAAGGTGGCGAACTCCTCGACGCGTCCCCGCACCTGCACGCGCGCTCCGCGCGGAGGCACCCGCGGAGACTGCGAGATGACCGTGAGCTCGCCGGTCCCGTCCTCGATCCGGTAGACCCTCACCGGCAGCAGCGGCACGCCCCACGAACTGCTCACGACGCCGTCGACTTCGACAGTGCGGTCGTAGTAGCGGCCCGGATTGTGCTGGATGTCGCGGATGCTCGGCGAGCGGACCGCGCATCCGCCAGCCACGCCGGCGGCGATGATGACGAGCAGGGCGGCGCGTCGCATGCGGGTCATGACGGCCTCCGAACCGCGCCGGCAGTCCGGCCGGCGACGAGACGCGCCGGACACCCGATGCGGATGCCCGGCGCGGGATGACACAGCGGCCGCGCGCGAATCGTGAACGCCTGCGAATGAAAGCCGGGATGCGGCGGTGCCAGCGCCTGCCTGAGTTACGCATCCCGGTGATCCGGCGCGACCGCCCAACGGTGAATCAAGCTCCGTGCCGGGCCGGGATCGGCCGGAAATGGCCCGAAATCAGGGGGATCCGCGCAACGGGCTCGTCCCCGCCGCAGGACGGCGACCTGTCGAGAGGACGGGGGATCAAGGAGACGGGACGGTGTCCGCCCGGCCCCTCCGGGCGGACCGGGCCGGTACTGAAGTCGGTCCCCGTTCAGTACGAGCCCAGATAGCGGTCGACTTCCCAGGGCGAGACGTGGCGGATGTAGTCGAACCACTCCTCACGCTTCGCCTCGATGAACGTGTTGAAGATGTGCTCGCCGAGCGTCTCGCGCATCAGGTCGTCCTTCTCGAGCTCGTCGAGCGCCTCCTTCAGATTGCCCGGCAGCTCGTCGATCCGCAGATGCCGCCGCTCGCGGTGGCTCATCTTGTAGATGTTCTTGTTCACCGGCGGGCCCGGATCGATCTGCCGTTCGATGCCATCGAGGCCCGCCCGCAGCATCACCGCCAGCGCAAGGTACGGATTGCACGAGGGATCGGGCATCCGCAGCTCCACGCGCGTCGCGTCACCCCGCGCCGCGGGCACGCGCACGAGCGGGCTCAGGTTCCGCTCCGACCAGGCGACGGCCGTCGGGGCTTCGTAGCCCGGAACGAGACGCTTGTACGAGTTGACCAGCGGGTTGGTGATCGCGCAGAAGCCCTTGGCGTGCCGCAACAGCCCGCCGATGTAGTACAGGCACGTCGGGCTGAGCTGCCACGGGCCTTCCGGATCGAAGAAGGCGTTGCGCCCTTTCGAACGCAGCGCCTGGTGCACGTGCAGGCCGGAGCCGTTGATCCCGAAGACCGGCTTCGGCATGAACGTCGCGTGCAGGTCGTGCCGGATCGCGACGTTCTTCACGACGAACCGGAACGTGCTGATGTTGTCGGCCGTCCGCAGCACGTCGTCCCACCGGAAGTCGATCTCGTGCTGTCCGGCCGCGACCTCGTGGTGCGCCGCCTCGACGTGGAAGCCCATCGCCTCGAGCGCGAGCACGATCTCGCGGCGCACGTCCTCGCCGCGGTCCACCGGCGTCAGGTCGAAGTAGCTGCCGGTGTCGTGCGTGACCGTCGTCGGCACGCCGTTGCGGCGCTGGAAGAGGAAGAACTCGGCCTCCGGGCCGGCGTCCATCGTGAAGCCGCGCTCGGTCGCGAGCGCGATGACACGCTTCAGGATCGACCGCGGACAGCCCTCGAACGGCTCGCCGTCGGGCCGTGAGATGTCGCAGATGATCCGCGCGACCTTCTCCCCGCCGGGATGCGGCCACGGGAAGATGGCGAACGTCTCGGGATCCGGCCGGAGGTACATGTCGGATTCCTCGAGCCGGACGAACCCCTCAATCGACGAGCCGTCGAAGACAATCTCGCCGTCGAGCGCTTCCTCGAACTGCCGGTCCGGGATCTCGACGTTCTTGATCGTGCCGAGGATGTCCGTGAACTGGAGGCGGACGAACTTCACCTTCTCGCGCTCGGCGAGCTCGAGGATGCGGGCCTTCGTCATCGGCCCCTTCTCCGACGTGGTCCTGGTTGCCATGCGGATCTCCGGCTGCGCACCCGGAGGTGCCCTGTGCTTCGGGTCGCCAGCCCTGACGGTCGAGCGCCGGAAAGGCGCCCATCTGCACGAAAGGCCCCTGTGACGGGGCCCCCGACGCTGTCAGATACGTGAAGTGTACTTCAGGTGGTGCAGCTCCTGCGCATTCCGGCGTGCGGCAAGCCGGAAGGCCGTCTGCCGCGTCTCAATGTCCGGAACCCTGGAGGTGCTGGCCCATGAGCAAGACAGCAGGAGCAGCAGCGGCCGTTCTCGCGCTGGTGTGCGCGGGCACGTTGGCCACGGCAATGGTGTCCCCTGCGCGTGCGGAGGAGGATGACGGGCAGCGAGCGATCGGCGCGCCGGCGCGGAGCATCGCCGTCCTCAGCGGGCGGGGCGTACAGATCGGCGTGCATGTCCGCGACCTCGATCCGGAGCAGCTCAAGACCGGCAGCGGCGCCGTCGTCGAGCGGGTGCAGGAAGGCAGCCCGGCGGCAAAGGCCGGATTGAAGACCGGCGACGTCATCACGGAGTTCGACGGCGAGCGCGTGCGCAGCGCGCGGCACCTTGCGCGGCTGGTCGGCGAGACGCCGCCGGGCAGGGACGTCTCCGTGACGGTGCGGCGCGGCGGGGATACGGTCACGCTGTCGGTTTCGCCCGAGGTCTCGGACATGGCCTTCCGTGCGGAAGAGCTGATCGACCCGGAGCGTTTCGAGCTGCCGCTTGGTCTGGCGCGGCGCGAGTGGCGCTTCGACTGGCGCTTCCCCGGGGACATCGACCCTGACACCTTCCGGTTCCTCTGGAGGCCTGGTGGCCGGCGCATCGGCGTGCAGTTCCAGGAGCTGACGCCGCAGCTCGCGAAGTACTTCGGTGTGGCCGACGGCGTGCTGATCAGCGACGTGGCCGAGGACTCGCCGGCCGCGCGTGCGGGCCTCCGCGCCGGCGACGTCGTGACGGCCGTGAACGGGAAGAAGATCGAGAGCGGGCGCGACCTGATCCGGGCGTTGCAGGATGTGGAGGGTGACACCGCGACGATCGAGTACGTGCGGGAGGGCAAGACCGCGACGGTCGAGGTGACGCTGGAGTCGCCGCGTGCACGTCCGCGGCTTTCCGCGCGGCCGATCTGATCGTCGTTACCGGGCCGCCTGCGCCTGCTCGCTCGCGACCGGCGCGACCACGGTCGCCAGCTGCGCCGCGAAAATCGTCGCCAGGGCCTGGATCTCGTCCCTCGACTCCCGGCCGGCGGCGATCTCGGCGGCGAGCACGCCGATGCAGCCTTCCGCGGTGACGATGGGGATGACCAGGGCGCCGGGGGTGCCGTTTTCTCCCGGCAGCACCGAGGCGCGGCCCGTGCGCCAGGCGGCCGCCGTCGCGTTGTCGGCGTCCGCCGGCAGACTCCCGAGGCGCATCACCACCTGCTGCGGGTAGCCGTGCGTCAGCAGGGGGTAGAGTGTCGTCCCCTGCTGATCGATCACCCAGACGATCAGGCCGGGCGCATCCAGCAGGGCCGCGGCACGTCCAAGCAGGGCCGGGATGTCCTTGCCGTCGAGGACGCGGGCGAGCTCGGCGCAGATCCGGGCCGCTTCGCGGAGGTCGGGTGTGGACGGCTGGTCGTTCGACGCCGCTGGCGCCGCGGGCGGCGTGCTCTGTGCGGAAGCCGGCGGTCGAGAGTCGACCGCGTCCGGTGCCGGCTCACGCGATTCCGTGGATGACGGAGGCGTCGCAGCGGCAGTATCCGCCGGCTTCGTCTGCGACGTCGCGGCGTCCGCGTCGCGCCTGACGCGCGAGATCACGCGCGCGCTCGACTCGACCCCGTCCACCCAGTCGACGACAGGTGCCGATGAAGCGGGCGCGGGACCCGACGCCGGCTGAGGCGTGGTCTTCCGGAGCGGCGCGCTCTCCGTCAGGGCCCGCAGGGCCGTGATCACGTCGACGTCGCGCTCCGGCACCGGGACGAGCAGCATGACGAGGAGGAGCAGCAGCGCGACCGCGCCGGCGCCGGCGTA
>Ga0079224_100016447_pt1 | contig 10398 bp, 10 predicted proteins | sample Stecom2015_FD_80414 | JGI IMG/M metagenome (GOLD analysis project Ga0079224, IMG submission 80414) | Agricultural soil microbial communities from Utah to study Nitrogen management - Steer compost 2015 | ecosystem: Environmental > Terrestrial > Soil > Agricultural land | place: USA: Utah...
GGAGGCGATCGATTGCGGGTACCGACGCGAGGGCTACTACGACGTTTGCGCGACCCACGCCGGGCTGGAGGCCGCCACGGCCGAGGCGGAGTTGGTGCGGCCCCACGGCTACCATCCGGAGGTCCTCGGTCCCGAGGAGCTGCGCCGCCGCGAGCCCGCGCTCGTGCCGGACGTGGCGGGGGGGATCTACCATCCGGAGGCCGCGTCCCTCGATCCGCTCCGCTTCGTGCTGGGGCTGGCGGACGCCGCACGCCGCCTCGGCGTCGAGATCCGCGAGGGCTCCGCGGTGCTGGATCTGGCGACCTCGGGCGGACGGGTTCGCGGCGCCCGCCTCGGCGATGGAAGCGTCGTCGCCGCCGATCACGTCCTGCTGGCCACGGGGCCGTTCGGCATGCGCCTCCTGCGTGACTTCGGGATCCGGCTGCCCGTGCAACCCGGTAAGGGATACCACCGGGACATGCCGGTCGGCCCGGGCGCCGCCCCCGCCCTCCGCATCGCGTGCGTGCTCCATGAGTCGTCGGTATTCTGCACGCCGCTCGGCGACCGCGTCCGCTTCGCCGGGACCATGGAGCTCTCGGGCGAGAACCGGGTGATGCGGCCCGCGCGGCTCGAGCAGCTGACCCGGGCGGCGCGGGCTGCGTTTCCGGCCCTCGGCGATGCCCCGGCGATCTCCGAGTGGTGCGGGCTTCGGCCCGTGTCCGCGGACGGTCTACCCATCACGGGGGCGCTCCCCGGCCTGGAGGGCGGCTGGGTGGCGACCGGACACGGTATGCTCGGCCTGACCCTCGGTCCGGCGACGGGTGAGCTGATGACGGACGCGATCCTGGAAGGGCGCTCGAGCCGGGCGCTACTGGCGCTCTCGCCCGCGCGGTTTCATGGTTCCGGGGATGAAGCGTGACGAGCGCGCGGGTTGGCCGCCAAACGACGATCGACTGGAGAGGATGATGGTATCGCGACGCGAGTGGCTACGGATCACGGCCGGGGCGGGGGCGGCCTTCGCATTGCAGGGCTGCGGGCCTTCGGGAGACGACGCTGCGGCGGCGGGTGCGGGCGGCGTGTCGGCGGGGCGGGCGACCGGCGGCGGCGAGCTGCTCACCCGGGCCGTGCCCTCGAGCGGCGAGCTGCTTCCGGCCGTGGGGCTGGGCGGCGCCAATACCTTCTCCGAGGCGGCCGGCGACGAGGAGTTCGACACGATCGGCAGCGTGCTGCAGGCGCTCGTCGACGGGGGCGGGAGCGTGTTCGACACCGCGGCCGGCTACGGCGCGTCCGAGGAGGTGTCGGGCCGGGTGGCCGAGGAGCTCGGCATCTCCGACCGGATCTTCTGGGCCACCAAGGTCAACGTCGCCGGCCGTGGCGGCGGCTCCGCCGATCCCGCCGACGCCAGGGCGCAGATCGAGCGCTCCTTCGAGCGCCTGCGGATCCCGGTCATCGATCTGATCCAGGTCCACAACATGGGGGACCCGCCGACGCAGCTCGCCGTCCTGGACGAGCTCAAGGAGGCGGGTCGGATCCGCTATACGGGCATCACGACCACGAGCGAGAGCCAGTATCCGGCGCTCGAGGAGGTCATGCTGAATCACGACATCGACTTCATCGGCATCGACTACGCCGTCGACAATCGACTTCCGGAGGAGCGGATCTTCCCGCTCGCGCAGGAGCGCGGGATCGGCGTGATCGTGTACCTGCCCTTCGGCAGGAGCCGCATGTGGGAGCGGATCGGCGACCGGCCGGTGCCGGATTGGGCGGCCGACTTCGGGGCGAGCACCTGGGCGCAGCTCATGCTCAAGTTCGTCCTCGCGCACCCCGCCGTGACGGTGGCGACGCCCGGGACGAGCAACCCGTCGCACATGACGGACAATCTCGGTGCCGCCAGGGGGCCGCTCCCGAACCAGGAGCAGGTCCAGCGGATGATCCAGCTGGTGGAGAGCCTGCCGGACGCCTGACCTACGCGCGGCGGGCTGGGCGCGTCACAGGTCCAGCGGGATCACCTCGGGCCGGACCCGGCTCGTGGGACTCGCTCCATCCACGTCGATCCCCTCCAGCTTCAGGAGGGCGATCTTCGCGGCCAGCCCTCCCCCGAAGCCGGTAAGCCGCAGATCCGAGCCGACCACCCGGTGGCACGGGATCACGATCGGGATCGGGTTGGCCCCCACGGCCTGCCCGACCGCTCGGGCCATGTGCGGCTTCCCGATCTCTCGCGCGATCTGCCCGTACGACGAGACATGCCCGAAGTCGATGTCGAGAAGCCGCGCGTACACGTCCCGCTGGAAGCCGGTCGTAGCGCCCGAAAGGTCGAGCGGGAGGTCGAAGCGTCGTCGTCGCCCGGCGAAGTACTCCTCGAGCTGGGAGATCGCCCGCTCCAGGTCAGGTGCGCGGGCGCCGGGCGGGTCGACGTGGTGCTCGCGCGGGAGTGGGCCGAACTCGATGCGGCGCACGCCTTCCGGTGAAACCCATACGGTGACGGGCCCGGCGCGGGTGGCCGCGAGATGCGCCGAATGGACCTCTACCGGGATCAGTGCGCCTCCTCGGCCGCGTTCTGCCGTAGCGCCTCCCTGAGCGCGTCGAATCCGAGGAGCGCGCACTTCACGCGTACCGGGAACTTGCTCACACCCTGGAGGGCGCGCAGGTCGCCGAGCGCCTTGTCGCCGGCTGCCCCCGCGTCCCCGTGCATGAGCTCCGTGAAGCGGTCCGCGAGCGCGTCGGCGGCCGAAAGTGAGCGGCCCTCGAGCAGCGTCGTCATGATGCTGACCGACGCTTGTGAGATCGAGCATCCCTGGCCCGCGAACCTGACCGCGGAGATCGTGTCGCCGTCGATCCTGAGCTGCAAGCGGATCTCGTCGCCGCACACGGGGTTGGCCATGTGCACCTCCACCGTGCGCTCGTCCATCTCGCCCTTGTTCCGCGGACGTCGATAATGGTCGAGGATGAGCTGCTGGTAGAGAGAGCTGAGCTGCGGTGTTTCCATTTCATGCTCCCAGGATGCGCGGGCGAGCGGACAACATAGGGCGCGGCCGGCCCCTCGCGCCACGCGAGGTGGCTCGATGGCGCCGCATCCGGAACGGCGCACCGAAGGCCCGGGCCATGGTGACCGGGGCACGCCGAGGCCCTACCCGAAGATGCGCCGCACGTCCTCGAGCCCGTCGACCAGGCGGTCCACGTCCTCGGTGGTGTTGTAGAGGTAGAACGACGCGCGCGCGGTGGCGGGAACGTCGAAGCGCTTCATGACGAGTTGGGCGCAGTGATGCCCGGCGCGGACCGCCACGCCGCCGGCGTCGAGCACGGTCGAGATGTCGTGCGGGTGGGCGTCGGCCATGGAGAACGAGAGCACCGCGGACCGCTCGTCGAGGGACTCCGGGCCGTAGATCCGGACGTTCTCCACGGCTCCGACCCGCTCGAGCGCGTACGCCAGCAGCGCACGCTCGTGCGCCAGGACCGCGTCCATGCCGATGCCCGACAGGAAGTCCACCGCGGCTCCGAAGCCGATCGCGCCCGCGATGTTCGGTGTGCCCGCCTCGAACTTGTGCGGCACCTCGGCCCAGCTGCTCTCGTCCCGGCCGACCACGCCGATCATCTCGCCGCCGCCCTGGTATGGGCTCATCTCCTCGAGGAGCTCGCGGCGCGCCCACAGCGCGCCTATGCCGGTGGGACCGCACATCTTGTGGCCGCTGAAGGCGTAGAAGTCGGCGCCCAGCTCCGTCACGTTCACGCGCGCGTGCACGGCGCCCTGAGCGCCGTCGACCAGCACCCGCGCTCCGACCGCATGCGCCGCATCCGCGATGCGCCGGACCGGATTGACCGTGCCGAGGGCGTTGGAGACGTGCGAGATCGCCACGATCCGGGTCCGATCCGTGAGCAGCGCGTCCAGGTCTTCGAGGGCGAGCCGGCCCTGCTCGTCGAGCTCGACGTAGCGGAGGCGGGCGCCGGTCCGGCGCGCCAGGATCTGCCACGGCACGATGTTCGAATGGTGCTCGAGGACGGAGATCAGGATCTCGTCGCCCGGGCCGAGGTGGTCGAGCCCCCATCCGGAGGCGACGAGGTTGATCGCCTCCGTCGTGCCGCGCGTCCAGATCAGCTCCGCCGGGTCGGGGGCGCCGATCCAGCCGGCGACCTTGCCACGTGCCTGCTCGTACGCGTCGGTAGCGCGGCGGGAGAGCTCGTGGATCCCTCGGTGCACGTTGGCGTTGTCGCGCTCGTAGTAGGCGGCGAGGGCGTCGAGCACGACCCGCGGCTTCTGAGAGGTGGCGGCGTTGTCCAGGTAGACCAGCGGGTGCCCGTGCACCGTCTGCTCCAGCGCCGGAAACCGGGTGCGGACCTCGTACGGGTCGTACGGTGTGACGGCTGAGGCGACGAGCGTGCTCATCCGACGTCCACCCAGACGCCGTCCTCACGCACCTCGACCGGGTAGGCGCGTACGGGACGGACGGCGGGAAGGGCTTTACGGGCGCCGGAGCATGCGTCGAAGCGCGCGCCGTGATAGCGGCACACGACCGTGTCGCCGACCAACTCGCCGTCCGAGAGCGGGTACGCCTCGTGCGAGCATTGGTCCTCCAACGCGCACACCCGGCCCCCCGCATTGCTCAGCACGACCGCCTGTCCATTCGCTGTCACCGCCTTGAGCTGCCCCTCGGGGCAGATCCCCACATCACCCACGCGCACCCATTCAGGCATGATTCGCCAGCTTCTGCTCGATGACGCGCGTCACCTTCTCGATCACGCCGCCCAGCGGAAGCTTCGCGAGCACCTCACCCAGGAATCCGAGCACCACGAGCCGCTCGGCCGTGATCCGGTCGAGGCCGCGGCTCATCAGATAGAACTTGGCCTCCGCATCGAGCTCGCCGACGGTGGCCCCGTGGGAGCACTTCACGTCGTCGGCCTCGATCTCGAGGTTCGGAAGTGAATCCGCGCGAGCCTTGCCCGAGAGCAGGAGATTCCGGTTGGTCTGGTACGCGTCCGTGCGCTGGGCGCCCGGATGCACGCGAATGATCCCTCGGAAGACTGCGCGGCTCGATCCGTCCAGCGCTCCTTTGTAGAGCAGGTCGCTCCCCGTGTTGGGCGCGATGTGGTCCTGGCTCGTATTGAAATCGAAATGCTGGTTCTGGTCACCGAAGTACAACCCCAGCATGTCCGAGTTGGCACCGGGACCGAGGAGGCGTGCGTTCAGGTCCACCCGGCTGACGGATGCACCCAGCGCAACGTTGAGCGTGTCCAGCTTGGAGTCCCGGTCCGCCAGCGTACGCTGGACGGACTGGAAGAACACGCCGGACCCGAGCCGCTGGAGCGACACGAACTGGACCTGGGCCGCCTGCCGGGCGATCACCTCGACTGCATTGGAGACGAACGCCTGCTCCGTGAAATCGTCGGAGATCACCTCGTCCACGTAGGACACGCGGCTGGCTTCCTCGGCCACGATCAGCACACGGCTGAAATAGGCCGCGCCGGCCTCGGACACCCAACGCGTGATGCGCACCGGGTCGGTCAGGTGCACGCCGCGCGGGACGTACAGGAAGATCCCGTCGTTCCACAGGGCGGCGTTCAGCGCGGCGAACTTACCCTCCTCGGGTGGCACGGCCGCGGTGGCGAGATGCTCGCGCACCAGCTCCTCGTGGGACTCCAGCGCCGCATGGAGGGACTTCAGCACGACCCCCTTCCGCGCCAGCTCGTCGTCGATATCGGTGTGCACCACGTGCCCGTCGAGCAGGACGAGGTGCCCCGATGCGGTGCGGTCCTCGGCCATGGCCTTGCGGAGCCGCTCGGGCCACACCTCGGGATCGTCCGGCGCCAGCTCCGCCTCGCTCAACCGGAGCGCGTCGAGATCGAGCTTCCGTCGCAGGTCGGTGTAGCGCCATTCCTCGAGCCGGGTGGTCGGGAGCGGGGTCCGCTCGTACACGTCCCATGCATGCTCTCGTCGCTCGCGCAGCCACGCGGGCTCGCCCTCGGCCGTGCGCGCGACGGCGGCCGCGTTCAGCGCGTCGGTGATGCCTTCCATGAAGCCTGTATCGTGCATGGGATGGTTGTTCGATGTCTCGAGTGACGTGTCCCGCTCAGCCGACGGAGCCTTCCATCTCCAGCTCGATGAGCCGGTTCAGCTCGACCGCGTACTCCATCGGAAGCTGCTTCGCGATCGGCTCGATGAACCCGCGGACGATCATCGCCATCGCCTCGTCCTCGGGAATACCGCGGCTGGTCAGATAGAAGAGCTGCTCCTCGCCGATCTTCGAGACGGACGCCTCGTGGCCGACGCTTGCGTCCTGCTCGTCGATCTCGATGTACGGATACGTGTCCGTGCGCGAGGTGTCGTTGATGAGCAGCGCGTCGCACTCGACGTTCGACCTCGAGTGGTGCGCCCCCTCGTACACCTTGCACAGCCCGCGGTAGGTCGAGCGTCCCGTGCCCTTGGAGATCGACTTCGAGACGATCGAGGAGGTGGTGTTGGGTGCGGCGTGAACGACCTTTCCGCCGGTGTCCTGATGCTGTCCGTTGCCCGCGTAGGCGATCGACAGGATCTCCCCATGAGCGCCCTCGCCCATCAGGTAGCACGACGGGTACTTCATGGTCAGCTTCGACCCGAGGTTCCCGTCGAGCCACTCCATGTGCCCCCCTGCCTCCACCAGCGCCCGCTGGGTGACCAGGTTGTACATGTTGTTCGACCAGTTCTGGATGGTCGTGTAGCGGAAGCGCGCGTTCTTCTTGACGAGGATCTCGATGACGCCCGAGTGGAAGGACTCCGTCGAGTAGACCGGAGCCGTGCATCCTTCGATGTAGTGCGCTTGCGCGCCCTCGTCGACGATGATGAGCGTGCGCTCGAACTGCCCCATGCGCTCCTGGTTGACCCGGAAGTACGCCTGGAGCGGCGTATCGAGCGAGACGCCCTTCGGCACGTACACGAACGAGCCGCCGGACCACACCGCCGCGTTCATGGCGGCGAACTTGTTGTCCTCGGGCGGGATCACGGTGCCGAAGTACTCGCGGAAAAGCTCCGGGTGGTTCTTGAGGCCGTCCTCGATCGAGTCGAAGATGACGCCCTGCTTCGCCCACTCCTCGCGGAGCGAGTGGTACACCATCTCGGATTCGTACTGCGCGCCCACGCCGGCGAGGATCTTACGCTCGGCCTCGGGGATCCCGAGCTTCTCGAACGTGTCCTTGATCTCGGTCGGAACGTCGTCCCAGGAGCGCTCCATGCGGTCCTGCGGGCGCACGTAGAAGTAGATCTCGTCGAGCGTCTCCTCGAGCGTGCTCAGGTCTCCGCCCCACGTGGGCATCGGCTTGGCGTTGTAGATCTCGAGCGCCCTGAGACGGAGGTCGAGCATCCACTCGGGCTCCTCCTTGTGCTGGGAGATCTGCCGGACGACCTCCTCGGACAGGCCCTTCTCCGCCCTGAACGACGGCTTGGTCTGGGAGATGAAGTCGTACTTGTAGAGATCGAGATCGAGATCTTTGATCGTGTCGTTCTGCGGCATCAGTGGCTCCTCCGGCTGGATCAGGCCCCGGCGCTGTCGGCGCCGGCCTGGGTATTCGAAGCTGCTCCCTCGGGGCGCCAGTCCTTGTAGCCCTCCTGCTCCAACTCGAGCGCCAGCTCGGGTCCCCCGGAGCGCACCAGCCGCCCGTCCATCATGACGTGGACGAAGTCCGGCTTGATGTAATCGAGCAGGCGCTGGTAGTGCGTGATGAGGAGGATGGCCATGTCGGGATTCTCTTCGGTGAGCTTGTTGACACCCTCCGAGACGGTCTTGAGCGCGTCGATGTCGAGGCCCGAATCCGTCTCGTCCATGAGCGCCAGCTTCGGACGCAGCATCGCCATCTGGAGGATCTCGTTCCGCTTCTTCTCGCCGCCGCTGAAGCCGTCGTTCACGTGGCGCTCGGCGAACGTCAGGTCCATCTCGAGCATCTGCATGCGCTCGGTGAGCGTGTCGGCGAAATCGAAGAGGTCCAGCTCCTCGCCCTCCGGCATGTGCGCCTGGACGGCCGTCCGGAGGAAGTTCGCGATGCTGACCCCAGGGATCTCGACCGGGTACTGGAAGGCGAGGAAGATGCCCGCGCGGCTCCGCTCGTCGGTTTCGAGGTCCAGCAGGTCCTGACCGTCGAACGTGACCGACCCGCTGGTGACCGTGTACCCGGGATGGCCGGCCAGGGCCTTGGCCAGCGTGCTCTTGCCCGATCCGTTCGGACCCATGATGGCATGGATCTCGCCCCTGCGAATCTCGAGGTCCACGCCGTGGAGGATGTCGAACGCCTCGTCGGCCACCTTCGCCTCGAGACCCTCGATCTTCAGAATGGGACCGTCGCTCATGCTTCCCTCGCGTCTATCGACGGAAATCGCGCGGGCGCGAACCCTGGCGCGGCTTATCAAGAATGATTCTTCGTTTCAGGACCCGAAACGTAGGGGTGGCATCGGAGGGGGTCAAGGCGCCCGGGACGGGCTTCCGCGGCCTGCTCCGACTTGCCCGAAATCGCGCGCCAACGCATTAAGTGAACGGGCCGCCGAGCATGCCACGGATGGAGTGAACCACATGTCGAAGACGATGGAGACGACCCGTGGACGCGGCTCGCGGCGCGGTCGGCGTGCGGCGGTCCTGAAGGCGGGGGGCGGGCAGCGGGCCATGCCTGGCCGCCGGAGCTGAAGCCGTTCCTCCCGGCGTGGCTCCTCGCGATCGCCACGCTCGTCGCCGCCGGCCGCCCGGCCGCCGCCCAGACCCCGGTGCCGCTCACGTGCGACGGCCTGACGGTGAGCTCGATCGAGTTCGCTTCGCGCGACCCCTCGCTCACCTCGCTGCCATCCCAGCTCCAGGGTGTCGCGCGCGTGGTCGGCCTCATCCACACCACCACCGACCCCGGCGTCCTCCGTCACTTCCTGCACCTCGAGGTGGGGGAGCCGTGTACCGAGCTGCGACGGGCGGAATCGGAGCGGACGCTGCGTGTGCAGCCGTACCTGGCCGACGTAACGGTGCGCGCCGTCCCCGACGGGTCGGGAGGCGTCCGCATCGAGGTCGAGACCATCGACGAGATCCCGACCATCCTGCGCGCGCGCTTCAGGGGTATCGAGCCCCGGTCCCTGCGCTTCGGCCACTCCAACATCGCAGGCGAGGCGATCTCACTCGCCGCGAGCGCGGCGCGCGGCTACGGATATCGCACGGGCTTCGGGCTCTCCGGGATCGCCTACGCGGCGTTCGGGCGCCCTTACACGCTCGCGCTCGAGGGCCAACGGGAGCCGCTCGGAAGCAAGCTGATGTTCTCGCTGGGGCATCCGTTCATCACCGATCTCCAGAGGACCGCGTGGCACATGGGGTACGAGGAGGTGCACGCCTACCTCTCCTTCGTGCCTCCGGCGGGCGACGACGTCTCGCTGGGCGTCCGCCGGCGGTTCTGGGACATCGGCGGGGTGCACCGCGTCGCCCTCGGGCGGTGGAGCGCGTTCGCGGGTGGGCTCTTCACGCACGAAGCCGTGATCCCGGCCGACCGCGCGGTGATCGTTTCGGACTCGGGGCTCGTCACCGACACGAGCGCGGCCCTCAGCGCCCCTGTCCCGCGGTACAGCAACCGGCGTCTGAACGCGGTCTTCGGCATTCGGCGGCTCACCTACACGCCCGTGCGGGGGTTCGATGCCCTGGACGGCGTTCAGGACATGGCCACCGGTGTCCAGCTCGCGACGCTGTTCGGGTGGGGCATCCCCCGGCCGGAGAACAGGGACGGCGACCTGTTCGTGTCTGGGGACCTGTACGCGGGGCTGGGTGCGACCACGTCGTTCGCCACGCTGCACGTACAGGCGGAGGGGCGGAACGATCATACGACGAACCGGTGGGACTCCATGGTCGGGAGCGGCCGACTCACCTGGTACCTGAAGCCGTCGGCCGGTCACCTGCTGATCGCCAGCCTGGCGGGGGGCGGCGCATGGAGGGAGGCGATTCCGTTCCAGCTCCGACTCGGCGACGGGGAGGGCGGCGTGCGCGGGTACGGCGGCTCCCGCGCGGCGGGTGGAGCTCGGGCCGTCGGCCGGCTGTAGGAGCGTTGGGTGATCGGCGAGGTGACGCGTCATGCGCTCGTCGGCGTCGCAACTTTCGCCGAGGCCGGAAGGGTGTGGGCGGGCGACGCGCCGTACGGTATGGACAGCGGCACCCGGGTCGCTCTGGGCGCCTCGTTGTTGGTCGCCTTTCCGCCGCGGTCGCAGCAGCTGTGGCGGCTGGACATCGCGGCCCCGATCAGCGCGGATCCCGGCGCCGGTTGGGAGATCCGCCTGTCCAGCCGCTCGGCCCGGACCCCTTCCCGCGAGCCGCGGGACGTGGCTCGGGCCCGGGCGGGCGTGGCATCGTCGGCGATCTTCCTGTGGCCGTGAGCAGGGCGGACCACGGGACGGTCGTCGCGGTACCGGGGCACCAGGGTGTCCGGTACCTTCCCCGGGCCGAA
>Ga0079224_100016448_pt1 | contig 10398 bp, 9 predicted proteins | sample Stecom2015_FD_80414 | JGI IMG/M metagenome (GOLD analysis project Ga0079224, IMG submission 80414) | Agricultural soil microbial communities from Utah to study Nitrogen management - Steer compost 2015 | ecosystem: Environmental > Terrestrial > Soil > Agricultural land | place: USA: Utah...
AGAGCGTCGGAAATTTTCTTCGAGGATATGTAGAAAGTTACGGAAAGTTTCACTTTGGTTTTTGAAAAGAGGATCATCATCTTGCACAACCCGTTTACGCTCGTTGGCTATCATGGTAAAAAGTGCGCTGAGCAGATGCCTGGTGGTATTGTATCCGGGAACTTCAAGTTCCATTTCTTTTTGGATCAAATCGCAAAGGATGGCTAATCTTTCGAAGCAATAATCATCCTCCATCTGAATATTGGCATGCTCATGAAACTGGGCATACAATTGAAATATGGTTTCCGGAATAAATTCACTTTTAAACCGAATAACCCGGATATCACATTGATCATTTATTACCTGTGGTTGTGTTCGATGTATTTTGCCTCTGGTAACATAGCAAACAAATGGAGCTACAAGTCGCGTAGTTTTGAAGTCGATGAAGTGCTCTACTGCTCCGGCTAGGCCTATCTGCAACTCCTCAAAATCATGTCCGTGAGGTTCATTGGGATTTTCTCCAATTCTTATGGCTTCTGCAGCATCAACCTTGTAAATCTTAAAAGTGGATATCATCAAACTAAGTTAACGAGAATTTTCCTGATTCTTTCGAAGATGAGGAAGTGCCAACAAAATACTGAGGAGTAACATCAGCCCGCCAACTAAAAAAGGCATTCCCGGAAAATAAATTACTGCATCTTTATCTGAAAACCAATAAAAAAGATTGTTCATCAATAAGGGCCCGACAATAGAGGTAACGCTCATCAAACTGGCTAAGGCTCCTTGTAGTTCTCCTTGTTCATTTTGGGGCACTTGAGCAGATATGATGCCTTGCAAGGCTGGCCCGGCAATACCTCCTAAACAATAAGGAACCAAAAATGCAAACATCATCCAGCCCCGGGTTGCAAAGCCAAACAAAAACATACCGGTTGCATATAAGCATAGGCCTACGATAATGGATTTGGACTGCCCTAATCGAGGAATGACCACCCGAATTAACCCACCCTGAACCAGGGCGACAATTAAACCCACAACCCCTAAAGAGTACCCCACCATCACTTCTGTCCAATTAAATTTGAACATGGTGTAGAAGGACCAAGTACTTTGCACCGCATGAGCGGCAATGTATACCAACGCCAATGAGGCCACTAATCCGGATATGATCGGATATTTACGTAAGTGTAGCAAAGACCCGATAGGGTTTGCACGCTTCCATTCGTATCGTCGTCTTTGTTGTTTATCTAAAGACTCCGGCAAAATGAAGTAGCCGTAAATAACATTTAATAGGGAAAGGCCGGCAGCAATCCAAAATGGGGCACGTGTTCCCCATTGACTACTTATGCCCCCAATAACCGGCCCTATGATGAAGCCTAAACCAAAGGCCACACCAATTAAACCGAAGTTTTGAGCACGTTTTTCCGGTGTGCTGATATCTGCAATATAGGCGGTTGCGGTAGTAAAACTTGCTCCTCCGATTCCTGCAATAGCTCTACCCACAAATAACCAGGAGATAGTGGGTGCCCAGGCCAGAAACATATAATCAATTCCTAATCCCAATAAAGAAAAGAGCAATACCGGCCGTCGGCCAAACCGATCGCTTAGGCCACCCAGCACAGAAGAAAATACAAATTGAAAACTGGCATAAGTAAATAATAACCAACCATTATAAAAGGAAGCCTGACTAATGTCGCCATGAATCAACTCTTCAATAAGGCTTGGCATTACCGGAATAATGATGCCCATGCCAATAACATCGATCATCATGGTGATGAAAATGAAGGCCAAAGCGTGGTTCTTTTGAATAAGGGGCATGGGCTTCTTAAATATTGCGCTGAGTAAAATTTATTGGTAGTCGGTTATGTGTAACTGTTGATCACTATCCGGATACTCTCTGGGGTCGTTGGAGCCAATGATAGTCAATCGACCTTCGGTAAGGCTGTTTAGCCATTGATGATACAGAGCAACCCCCTGCTGGTCCAGATTACTGCAGGGTTCATCCAGGATTAATAATGAAGTATCAGAAAAAAAAGCTTGTGCCAGCTTAACCCGTTGTTTCATGCCTGACGAGAATTCATGTATTGTTTTATTTCGAATGGCATACATATCCAGGGCATCTAAGATACTTTTAGGTGTGTGGTTGCCTTTTATTTTTTTGAAAGTAAAATGAAAGTCGAGTAATTCTTCCAGGCTGAGCTCTTCCACTAAATCCATGGCAGGAGCGCAATAACTCAAGTGCTGAAACAGTTTTTCGGAGGGTAGGGTTTTCCCCGATTGGGTACTATAGCTTAATTGGCCTTTGCTGGCATGTTGCATCCCCGCTAAAATGCGCAATAAAGTAGATTTGCCCGAACCATTGGTGCCTAATACAGCAATCCTTTGTCCGGATTCAAAAGAGGTGTTGATTCCTTTAAAAATCCAGTGCTGGTGATACCGTTTGCCCACTTGCTCCAGTTTAATCTTCATTGGGGTTGCGTCGGGTATAGCCACGCATAATTCCTCTGGCTGATTCCCTGATAAAGGTTAATATTTCATCACGTTCATCGGATACGGGGATTTCGGCTTCAATGATACGAATGGCTTTGGCCATATTATATCCTCTGACGTATAGTATTCTATAGATGTCTAAGATATGGTTGATTTTTTCGGTACTGTAACCCTTTCTTTTTAGACCTACTGAGTTGACGCCAACATAGGAAATAGGTTCCCGGGCCGCTTTGGTGTAAGGAGGTACATCTTTCCGAACCATGGTGCCCCCGGTAACAAAGGCATAAGAACCAATATTGACAAATTGCTGTACAGCTACCAGTCCGGCTAAAACAGCATTATCTCCTATCGTGACATGACCCGCCAGGGTAGTGTTGTTGGAAAAAATACAGTTATCTCCAATGATGCAATCATGTGCCACATGAGAGTAGGCCATTAATAAACAATTGTTGCCCAACTTGGTCATTTCTCTGTCGGTAGTACCCCGGTTAAACGTTACACATTCACGAATGGTGCAGTTATCACCGATGATGGCCAGGGTTTTTTCATTGTTGAACTTCAAGTCCTGAGGAACGGCGCTAATTACTGCACCCGGAAATATTTTACAGTTTTTGCCTATCCGGGCACCATCCATAATGGTGGCATGAGAGGCAATCCAGGTATTGTCACCAATTTCAACATCCTTATGAATTACTGCAAAAGCATCAATGTTTACATTATTGCCGATTTTGGCTTCGGGATGTACGTAGGTTAAAGGATGAATCATCGTAACTATTTGTTCCTTTTTAATAGGGTGCTTTTATTTTTGTTTCGGTAAGATTTGTGCGACTAACTCTGCTTCTGTAGCCACTTTATTTCCTACGTATGCAGTTCCTCTCATCTCACAAATACCTCTGCGTATGGGATTCATCAGTTGGAGTTTCAGGATAAGGGTATCGCCGGGTACGACTTTCTGTTTGAATTTTACTTTATCTATTTTCAGAAAGTAAGTATTGTAATTTTCCGGGTCAGAATAGTTATTTAAGGCTAAAATTCCTCCTACCTGTGCCATGGCTTCAATTTGCAATACCCCCGGCATAACCGGATTTCCCGGAAAGTGTCCTTGAAAGAAATGCTCATTAAAGGTTACGTTCTTTATCCCCACTACCTCATTGTCATTCATGGCAATGATTTTATCGACCAGTAAAAAAGGAAATTTATGAGGTAAAGAACGTTCGATTTGGGTAATATCGTATATCGGTTCCTGGTTGGGATCGTAAGTTGGGATGTCCGCAAGGTGTTTGTTCTTTTTGAAGTATTGTTTCAACTTCTTGGCAAACTCAACGTTGGTGGCATGACCCGGTCTGTTGGCAATCACATGTCCTTTAATCGCAAATCCGGTAAGCGCTAAATCCCCTACGATATCCAATAATTTATGTCTTGCCGGCTCGTTTGGATGATGCAATTGTACATTATTCAGAATGCCTTCTGATTTGACTTCAATATCCGGTTTGTTAAAGTGTTTGGATAACTTAGCCAGTTCTTCCTGACTCACTACTTTATCTACCACTACAATGGCATTGTTCAGGTCGCCGCCTTTTATCAGGTTGTTGCCCAATAAGTGTTCCAGCTCATGCAGAAAGCAAAATGTTCTGCTTTTAGCGATTTCCTTTTTAAAATCTCTGATGTTCCGCAGGTACATGTGTTGGGTTCCCAATACAGCCGAATTGAAATCAATCATGGTGGTGATTTGATATTCGGTAGAGGGGATAATCAACATTTCCACATTCTTCTGCGCATCGTAATAACGAATGTTGGTGTCAATGGAATAATAGACCTTTTTGGCATCCTGAGCTTGTAAGCCTACGGATTCGATAGCCTCAATAAAACCAATGGAGCTGCCATCTAAGATGGGCACCTCCGGAGCATTGAGTTCAATCAATACATTGTCTACTCCGGTACCCACAAGGGCAGCCAGTAAGTGTTCTACTGTATGTACCCTTGCTCCCTGGTATTCTAAAGTTGTCCCTCTTGAGGTATCTACCACTAAATCTACATCTGCTTTTATAATAGGTTGTTCGGGTAAGTCAATACGTTGAAAACGTATGCCAAACCCCGGGTTGGCAGGCTTCATGGTAAGCGTAACCGACTCGCCGGTATGTAAGCCGATACCGTCAATCGAAATTTCAGCCTTAAGGGTGTGTTGGGTGTCTAGATTCATTCCGCTCGTTTCAGTTTTCTTTCTCGGTGACTTTACTTTTTCTTGCAATTGCATAGAAACAAAATGTTCAACTTATTAAAAAATCATAATAATAGTGGAAAAATAACGATTATTTTTAATAATGCTTGTCTGCATCTTCCACAAAGAGAGCAAAGATAGAGAAATGACTTCTTTATTCCTTACCGGATTCCGGCAGCTCTGTATTTAGTTTTTTCTTTATGCGATTGACGTCTTGCGTCAATTCCGGAAGATGACGAAAAACGGCCTGGCTTTTTAAGGCGCTTCTATAATCAAATGCCGGAGAGCCGGTGATTACCTGGTTAGGCTCTGTAATGGATTTAGCTACGCCGCTTTGGGCATTTATTTTTGTGCCATCAGCAATTTGAATATGACCCACAATGCCTACTTGCCCGCCTATTATACAATGCTTGCCTATTTTTGTACTTCCTGAGATGCCCGTTTGTGCGGCAATTACTGTGCCGGCACCAATCTCAACATTATGGGCAATTTGTATCAGATTGTCCAGTTTTACTCCTTTACGAATAATAGTAGATCCCAGGGTTGCCCGGTCAATAGTGGTTCCTGCACCGATTTCCACATCATCTTCTATTAGCACATTGCCCATTTGCGGAATCTTTTTATAGCTGCCGTCTTCTTGCTCGGCAAATCCAAACCCGTCTGCTCCGATAACACAGCCGGCATGAAGCAAAACTTTGCTGCCAATTACACATTTTTCATAAATCTTTACGCCGGCATGTATAATGCTGTTTGCTCCGATGTGAACCCCTTTACCTATGAAAGCACCCGGGTGAATTTTTACCTTATTGCCCAATGTTACTCCGGAGCTGATGTAAGCGAAGGCTCCTACATATACATCCTCACCCAGCACCACAGACTCATGAATAAAAGCCGGTTGTTCAATGCCTGTTTTGTTTTGTTCCCCTTCAAGCAGGGCTTGGTAGGTTTGCATCAATGTGGCAAAGGCCTGATAGGCATCAGGTACGCGCAACAAGGTTGCGCTCACCTCTTCACGCAAGGACAAAGATTCGTTTACAATAATTACAGAGGATTGGGAACTATATAAACATTGTTCATATTTGGGGTTGGCCAGAAAGCTGATAGCACCTGCTCGTCCTTCCTCTATTTTTGCAAAATCATGGACGACGACTTGGGCATCCCCTTCAATTCGGGCATGGATAATTTTGGCTATTTCCTGAGCAGTGAATTTCATAGATTATGGATTACAAACATAAATACAAGTAAGGCCTACGATTCCCGAAGTTGGCAAATGTAATACTTTTGAACCGGCTCAATCAGCGCAGAACTAATCAGGGCATTGTCTACTTGGTTAATCTGCTTTACAGCTCCTGATTTCATTAAAATATTAATGTGCTCATCATGTTGGTTATACGTATGGTTACTGGTAGATTTATAAAATAGAAAATAAGGTAAGGCTTCTTCTCCCAACTTATGGATAGCGGCTTTTCTCACTGTTTCAAATTCTTCTTCCATCGGCAGGGAGCTGATACGAATTTTGTACAGATTCCGGTTTAATATCATTTGACAAAGCTTGGATAAGATGGGGTCCTCATGAGTGCTCCAAACTTTTATAGCTGTAGAGATATCGGCATCATCAAGGTTGCAAAACAAGTCTAGTACCTTTGGCTGAACACGAAAATCGCTGGCGGTGACAGACTCGTACAGAAAAAATTGAAGAGCAGGAGTAGCGAATAAATTTGCACCACCTTTGGCTAATTCCTTGGCCCGCTTCAGTATGTTGATGATGAGTTGTTCTGCGGCTAATACTGTTTTATGCAGGTATACCTGCCAGTACATAAGTCTTCGGGCAATGATAAATTTTTCTACTGAATGGATCCCTTTCTCCTCTACTGCCAGCTTTTGTTCATGTACAGTCAGCATTTGTAATATCCGGTCATAGCCAATTACCCCTTCAGATACCCCCGTATAGAAACTGTCCCTGTTCAGGTAATCCATTCTATCCATGTCCAGCTGGCTCGATACCAATTGATGCAAAAAAGGTAAGGGATGGCTTTGGTCGAAAATACTCAATGCTGCCTCCAGCGAAAATTCACCCTTTAGCCGCTCCATTATCAGCGCAGAAATTTGCTCATGGCTGATGCCTTCAGAAAGGGTATGTTCCAAAGCATGAGAAAAAGGACCATGTCCGATATCATGGAGCAGAATGGCCTGTGAGGCAGCTTTTATATGGGAATCATCGAGGCTGACACCTTTTGCCCTTAAGCCGGTTAAGGCCGTTTGCATCAGGTGTAAAGCTCCTAAAGAGTGGTGAAACCGGGTATGTACAGCTCCCGGATAAACCAATGAAGCCATTCCCATTTGCTTTATTCGGCGCAGGCGTTGGAACCAGGGATGGTCAATGAGCCGAAGCAAGTCTGCTTCGGGAATGCGTATAAATCCGTACACCGGGTCATTAATTATTTTTCCGGCCAAGCTTATTGATGTTTTAAAGTTAAAATTTAGGGCTCCTCATTTATTAACGAGGGTATGCCGGCAAAATTACACTATTGTACAGTTTCCTTTGTGGGCTTTTATTTCTATTTTCTGATAATATTTCAGACCTTTGCGCCTTCTATTATTCAACACTTTTTAAGCTTCAGCATGTCAGAAAAGAAGATAGCATCCGCACTGATTTCCGTTTTTTATAAAGATGGCTTAGAGCCTATAGTCCGTGAATTGCACGCTAAGGGTGCGACCATATATTCAACCGGTGGAACCCAAAAATTTATTGAAGAATTAGGCCTTCCTTGTGTACCGGTTGAGTCGGTTACCGGTTTTCCGGCAATTTTAGGCGGCCGGGTGAAGACATTACACCCGCTAATGTTTGGAGGTATATTAGGCCGTCGTAATCTGGAGCAGGATGTACAGGAAATGAAGCAATATCAGATTCCGGAAATTGACTTGGTGATTGTAGATTTATATCCTTTCGAAGAAACCTTAAAAAGTACTTCAGATGAAAGTTTAATCATAGAGAAAATTGACATTGGTGGTCCGTCTATGATACGGGCAGCAGCCAAGAACTACCAGGATCTGGTAGTGATAGCCGCTAAAGAAGACTATGCTGAGCTGGAACAAATGCTTAAAGACCAGCAGGGGATGACTACCCTGGAACAGCGCCGGGCATTTGCCGCCAAAGCTTTTCATGTAGTGATGAACTATGATATTGCTATCAATAACTATTTCAATACCACTATACTTCCCCCATTACACCACCCTAAGGCATTGCGCTATGGAGAAAATCCTCATCAGAACGGTGTCTTTTATGGAGCGTTAAATGAGCTTGTTGATCAATTGAACGGAAAGGAGCTGTCCTATAATAATTTAGTGGATGTAGATGCGGCCATGCAGTTAATTGCCGAATTTACCGAAACTGATGAAGCAGTTTTTGCCATTATCAAACACACTAATGTTTGTGGTGTTGCCCAAAGAACTACCTTATCCGAAGCTTGGGAGGCCGCCTTGGCCGGTGATCCCGAAAGTGCATTTGGAGGAGTATTGGTGTGCAATAAAGCGGTAGACCTGGCCACAGCAGAAAAAATCAACGAGCTGTTTTTCGAAGTCTTGATTGCTCCCGGCTTTGCAGAAGATGCCCTGGGGGTTTTGAAATCCAAAAAGAATAGAATTCTATTGCAACAAAAACATCCTTTGCAAACCCAAAAGATGTTTCGCAATGTAATGGGCGGTGTGTTGACTCAGGATGCTGATAACGGAAATTATATCAGATGGAAAGAAGAAGGTGCTCAAAACAGCAGCGATGCGGAACGAGAAGACTTAATTTTCGGCAACCTGATTTGTAAGCATTTAAAGTCAAATGCAATTGCTTTGGTAAAAGGCAAACAGTTGTTGGGCAAGGGTTGTGGGCAAACAAGCAGGGTAGATGCTTTACGCCATGCTTTAGAAAAGGCTAAGAATTTTGGCTTTGACTTACAAGGGGCAAGTTTGGCTTCCGATGCTTTTTTCCCTTTTGATGATTGTGTAAAAATGGCCCATGAAGCTGGTATTGGTGCAGTGATTCAACCCGGGGGATCAATAAGAGATAAAGACACTATTGCTTTTTGTAAGTCAAATGGTATGACCCTTGTGCTTACGGAAATGAGGCATTTTAAGCATTAAATTTAGTTTTCTAAAAACCACAAGCACCCTGCGCTCATCCATTGGCGCAGGGTGCTTTTTTTTAACGTGGAAGTTTATTAGATCCACCTCCTAAAAAATGTTCTTGCCAATAGGACTCTTGCAAGTGGCTGATGATTACCCCTCGTTGGGTGCTGGAGTGCACAAAAAAGCCATTGCATAAGTAAATACCTACATGCGAAACACGGCCTTTATGATCATCAAAAAAAACCAAATCACCTTCGTTTAGTTTTTTGAACTTTTTGCGCAGTTTAACAGACCTATACTGTTGTGCTTCTGTCCGGGCTATTGGCTGTTGATAAATGGTTTGATAAAGCTGAACGGTAAATCCGGAGCAATCTACTCCCGCTTTGGAATTGCCGCCGTATTTATAAGGAACACCTCTCCATTCATCAATAAAATAATATAGTTGCAGGTTGTTGATTTCCCTTGCGGCCACCTGTAATAGATCTGCGTATTTTTTACGCAATTCTTTTTCTGTAGGTTTTGAATAGCTCGTAGAGGGCTTATGGATAGTATGCTTGGTGCTGCTTTTGGTTGCCGCACAACTGCCCAAAAGCAAAATAAGGGGCAATAACAAAATCATCAACCTAAATGATGTAGGTTGACGATTCATCATGACTAATTGATAGGCGAGCGGAAACTTGGCCATTAGGTGATGATGGTGGCGTTTTGTTTGCGTACATACATGGTCTTAATCATGATGCTTTGTCCATCTATTTTTCCTTCTACATAGTTGGTGTCATTCATGTCTAAGCGTATATTTTTGACTACAGTACCTAAACGAGCATTTACTGTAGAGCCTTTTACATCTAAGGACTTAATTAACACAATAGAATCTCCGTTTTCTAAAGGATGTCCATTACTATCACGATGAATATCAATGCTGGCATCATTTTCGTGGTCTCCGGTAGCTTTTGCCCATTCCATAGTTTCGTCATCCAGGTACATCATATCCAACTGTTCGGCGGCCCATGCCTGATCGCGAAGGCGACTCAACATTCGCCATGACTGTACCTGAACCGCGGGAAACTCGCTCCACATAGATGTTGTCAGGCATTGCCAATGTTGGGCATCCAGGTCTTCTTTTTTCTCAATTTGTGCCAGACATTTGGAGCAGATCAGGATTTCCCGATCAGAAATGTTACTTGCCGTAGGGGGCACCTCAAAAAGTGAAAGATTTTGGTCGGCGGTACATAGTTCACATTGGTTGCCGCTACGGTCCTGAAGTTGCTGTAGTGTCATAAATAGCTTGAATTCTTTTGTTTTCCCTAAGTAAAATTGAAGGGCAAATTTACAGCTATTTATCCTGTTTGGAGCCGTTTTGTTTTAACGATCAGGGTATCCAGAAAAAGTAAAAATGTTTGTTGTTGCTCCTTGTTCAGGTAGTAAATGGGGATAGGTCTTGTTTCTATTAGCTTATTCTGGACCAGTATTTGTATTTGCATCAGTTCCGGTGCTTTGCCCAGGAAGGAATGTAGCTTGTATCCCCGGATTGAATGAAGTAATAATTCGAGGTGGCAGTTGCGGTAATTCAATTTACGGTAATGAGCTCCTGTGGCTTC
>Ga0079224_100016449_pt1 | contig 10398 bp, 22 predicted proteins | sample Stecom2015_FD_80414 | JGI IMG/M metagenome (GOLD analysis project Ga0079224, IMG submission 80414) | Agricultural soil microbial communities from Utah to study Nitrogen management - Steer compost 2015 | ecosystem: Environmental > Terrestrial > Soil > Agricultural land | place: USA: Utah...
GAACTCAACGACCATGGCTACACTTTCGAGGAAATAGCCGAGGTCATCGAGAAGGTGGACTTTTATCCAAATCATTTATGACAACCATGACTAAACGACGGATGATAGCTTTACTCATCACGTCAGGCAACCTAACTGGTATTCACCAGCTTGCCCGCGAAGAGTTGGCTAACCTTCTAAGAGAACACTGCAAACCTGACGATGAGCACGTCCTCGACTACTATCGCCTGCGCGAAGTTGGTGAAATCGTAGGTGAAGACGACGAAGTGAACTCTAAAGACAATGATTACTTGTCTACTCTGCAGGCAGAAGACTATCCAAACGGATGGTTATGTGTAAAGGATGTTAGCCCAATCTTTATCGGACAGACTGTTAAAGAAGACTACCACATAGTCTTTCGCACTTGCGAAGCCAAGATTACTCCCAGACTTTGATTAAACTTTATTAGTCCCTAATAAAGTCCATTAGAGCCTATTTCAAGTTTTCCTAGGTTGAAAAATATGCTTGAACTTAGGAAAACTTCCTGCTATGCTCTGCCTGTCAAATCGCCTGAAATGCCCGCTAAAGGAGATATAACGCTAAGCGCACAAGAAGGTTTCAAACCCCTTCCTTTGCCACGTAAAGGGGAAGACCTTGAGCAAGGTCGGCAGTATATGCTATCCCCACTAGCAAGGCTCATCATTGATGAAGTCTTTGGATATAGAGGAGTCCCTACTTATGTTGAGTGCCTACGCAAGAAGGTTGCTCGCACAAGGATAACAACAATCACAGAAAATCTGGAAACAGGCGAAGTTAAAACATCTTCGATGGAGCTAGAAGCCCAGGTGGAAACATTCCGGGCTTTCATGGCTTACAAGAGAGTGTTAAAGTTCTCTATTGATCTTGAACGTCTTCACTCAAGCGAAGGTATCTACGCCAATTCGCCTAAGTTGAAATTTTACGAGATGACCTGTGAATACCAAGCCAAGTTGAAGGCTAGGGGACAGGGTCCTAAGCGTGAAAGGCGCAATGGAGTTTCCGAATCAAAAATACAAAAAATCGATCTTTCTCTTCTCGGGTTGAAAAAATAACTTTCGCACACGTTGTGCGGAAAACCGGCTAGGCATCAGTAGTCTGAGACGATGGATTTGGGAACTCCTAGCCGGTTAAACTTTCGATAGGTACGGGACTACCTATCGCTGCACCAGAGCCGTAACACCCGCTGGCACACCGGGCGAGAATAGTGTGCCACTTCAATTTATGAAACTCATTCAATTTGTAACCATTCATGGTCAGGAAGTTTGGATTAACCCGAAACATGTTTCGGCAGTGTATGAAAACACCGAAGACGAAACTTCGATTTATCTTTTAGGTGTCGCCGATCCGTATGTTCTTCGCGGTACACTTCACAACATTCTGCACAAGCTTATTTGATAATCTTTCCCCACACATCATGGCAAATGGTAAGATGTGGGGACCTTAGGCGATAAAGACCGAGATTGAGCAACCTGCGTGAGTGATTGCTTCGGTGGTACAGGATCATGGCTCTTGTGCCACCGTTAAATTTTGTTCTTTCTCACTTCTTTATTCTTGGGAGCATCACCTTGTTGGCTGCGGTACGCCTTGATCGGGCGGTAGAGAGGTTCGAATCCTCTGGTGGGACGACGGTCCTGCTATGGCTGGCTTGCCACTCGGTGGTTCGATTCCACCTGCTCCCACCACTTTCCCACCCAAGCACAGGTCGTGCCTATGCTAGCATCAACGTGTAGAGCCGGAGGGTTGATCAAGAAGCTACGGCTCAAGTGCCCCGAGACGCGCGGGGTGGTGGGATATATTGGAGGTGGCGGCTACTAGATCATGTCGACGGCTTAATGCCACCTCACATGCACCCACCGTGGTGAGACGCGGTGACAAATAAACAATACTGGGGCGCTCACCCTGGGGTGCGTCTGCTTTCTTAACACTTTGCAGGAACTGGCGGCCGGAGCCGAAATTACTGTACCAGCCTGCAATACCTGCTGATCAGCACGTCGAATGCCCTGTATGTGCGCGACGTAAACTACGAGAATACAGGCAGTTGTGGATGTCAATGAAATCCATCGTACCCGATACGTTACGGGGGATACTTGTGGGTAGATTGGTGATAGTAACCCTCCGCTTGAGCAACGATAGACAAGATAACATCCTGTCAGCTCCGTGGGCAGGGCGACTTAACCACGTGAAACGCGTAAAACACAGTTCCCGGACTGGAGCAGCCTTGCCGAAAAGTGTGAGCTGCCGAGACTGAGCAACCTGCGTTAGTGGTGGCTCGTGATTTTTATGCCTACCATCACGATCAAATTTAAGTTAAGCAAAAAGAAAACCACCGAGCTTACAAAAATAGCGAGAGCATGGAATAGGTCTTTGGATGACTACCTTCTTCTCGAGTTGTTAAAACCCATGGATGAGAAGTTCAAACCTTTCAAACGTTTAATTTCTATCGAATGAACTGGTACTATAAAATCCTCGGCGGGCACACTCACGTGCGCGTCTTTATGAACGGTGGTAAGTGTGGGGATCTCGTCTTCCGCAACGAAGAGTTTGAGGCAATCCGTCAGTCAATGGAAATGGTTAACGTCAAGATGTTGCCCGACAAGCGACTGATGAACCCGTCGCCGATTATTAGTTTCTTCGAGGAGTAATTTCCTATGTCAAAACCAAAATATATCGGATACCTCGGAGACGGAGTCTACATCTCGTCGGATCTTGAAAATGGGTTCCCGTTAGTGATTACTACAGGTCACCATGAACCCCATCTGGCTGACCATAGGGTTTACTTCGAGATCCCAATGCTGGTGAACCTAATCACCCAACTCAGGCTGGCTTACCCTGATTTGTTTAAGTCATGACCCCGAGGGAACTCATCATTCGCTTGACGGGCATGGTCGGGAATCCCGACAAAGTGCGCGCCGAGCAAGAGAAGTTATTCAACGAGTACACCTCGGGCCTTTGTGAGAGAGTTAAATTCCTCGAAGGGTGGCGAGAAGAAGCCGCTGGAATCCTTACGGAGTTGAACCTTCAACAAGTCGGTATCGAACTAGGTGTTCCACTCGGGCAAGACATTGCACCGCAGGTGTTACCAAAAATCCGCGAACTTAAAGAGACTATTGCACGATTTGAGTGGATCATAAAGAACTGTGGAGTGGTCTTCAAACCTACTGCGGAGTGTTCCAAGTTTCGTGTTGTGTGGGCTTTCGGTATGACCGAAGGTGATACTTACAACGAAGCAATCGACAAAGCTCGTAAACATGACCGACGACGAACTTAGAGTAGCGATTGCGGAGGCGTGTCCTACGGTAAAATACCGAATGGAACTGTACGGTGAGGATCCACTAGAGGACCTCAACGCCATGCACGAAGCAGTCACGTCCCGAAAGGACGTACCCGGCTTCATGAAGAAGTACAATCACATGCTGGCGGTCGCTTGTGTAGTTAGTGGTAGCAGAGTGCGGAATAGCGCTGAGGAGTTCAAGATCGTCAACGCCACCGCCCGTCAACGCGCCGAAGCGTTTGGCCGGACTTTGTGGCCTGAAAAATTTATTTCCTATGTCAAACCCTAAAGATACACGCATAGTATACGGAGCCAAATGCCTCTGGTGGGACTCCATCGACAAAGTTGGTAAGCTTCCCTTCAATGACCCCGATGCACCTGGCATCCCGTGCTGCCCGGTTTGCAAAGGTCCTCTCTTTGAAGCCAGTGACGAAGAACAGTGGTTCAAAGACGCCGCTGAATTTGGTAAGCAGAATAATGATATTCATTACGTGAACTATCTCAAGTTCATGCGCGGCAAGTGTCGAAAAGACGTCATGGCTTCACGGGTTGAGTTCGACAATACTCTCGTTCTTCCAGAACCTTCCAAGTCATGACCGAACGAGCCTTTTTCGACAGTCTTATTTCGATGGTAGGCTTGCCCGACAAGGTTTACCTCCAGCGTAAGCTCGCGCTTAACGCATACCTTCAAGAACTCGAAGAAAAGAAGAAACTCCATACCCGGCTCGAAGAGGTTGAAAATACTCTTCACGACATAGAGAAACGTTTGAAGGATATTCTCTACAATACTCGGAGAGACCCGGATGCACAATTTGACACTCAAATGGTCGACTTAGCTCTCGCTCGGTTAAAACTTTTCATGTCTGAAATCACCTTTCTGCGTAAAGCAACCTCAACCCTACAAGACCTAGATCTATGATGTCCGTTAAACAGTTAAGTGAGAAGTTCCTAGAACAAGTATATGGTGAAAAATGGGTGGAAACTATGCACCCTAAACAGTTTTCGCAGGTTAATACTGCCTTCTATGCAGGTTTCTGCGAAGCGATAGTCAACTTGCTTGAGATTGGTAAATCTATTGCAGAAGATGAAATGAGCGACGATCAAATTAACGAGAAACTTAAAGCTTTCGCGGAAGAGGTCCAATCATTTTCTTCTGAAAAGACTTATGCTGAGTTTCTTCTTCTTCGGAAACTCACTGTTGAAAAACTCAAACAAAACATGGATGAATATGAAAAAGTTCTTACTCCTTCCCCTACTCGGTCTGGCGACGCCCCTCTTCCCGGCTGACCTTACTCTCACGTGGAAACATGAACCTGATCATGTTGCCATCACCGAAGAGTATCGACTCTATGAACGCGAAGGTGATGCTTGGGTTGTGGTCTCTACGGTGGTTGCACCGACGCCTGAGACGGGTGTAGACAAACAAACCATCACGACTAAACTCGAAGGAGTGAAACCTGGTCCCCACACCTACCGGGTTACTGCTTTCAACGGAGCAGAAAGTGCTCCTTCAAACGAAGCTTCCCGGACCGTTCCAACGAATGCTCCAACCGACTTGAAAATCATCATCGAAGTTAACGTGACGATAAATGAGTAGCCTTCAAATTGTCCCAAATATCGACCTGAATCCTTGGACTGATCTTAAAGAGACGGTTAAGCAGGGTCGAGACGGCACGGTTGAAAGAATCGGTCGGTTACCCCGTGGGATGGAGAGCGGTGCATCTTCTATTGCGCTTGTGATTAAGCTCAATGATGGTTCTTATGTCATTGGTCAAATGAGTTTAAAGCAATTCAACCTAGCCCACCAAGCAATCAATGTTGCCGAAGGTTATGAAAAGGACCTTCGACGTGCTTTTAACAAGGGCTAATTCTTTTTGGGTTCACCTGTTAATGCGCCGTTGGGAGTCGATTAAATACTAGTTGTACAGTCCTACGACCACGTAGGTGAACCCATTCACTTTATGTCAGGAAGCCAGACTTTGATCTGGCTGCACTAGATAACCATTATTAACTTTTCTTTTGCGCCAGCTTCACGTCCCTGTTGAAGCTCGCAATAAACCCAGAAACCATAATAGTACTAGTATGAAAAACGAAAAGCGTGAAATCCTCGGTTTCAAAGTGACGATTGTTGGCATCGTCGAAAACTTGCAGGAGGCAGTATCCGCCGCAGGTTCCGAGGAAGCGGTTGTCAGTGATTACAATGCTAACGTGCTTGCGCATTCGCATTATACCATTCTGCGACGCAACATCTGTGAGACGCTGGAGAAGCTTACGGGTATCCCGCGCCTGCGTGATGGTGAAGGAGACAAGGCGAAGATCGTTGAAAAGGAAGCAGCCTACATCGCCCGGTTGGAAGACCAGCTTGGCGAGGATGGTCTCGCTCAATATGAGTCCCAGATCGACGAACTCTCCAAGTCAATCCCAGTTGACTACAAGCCCGGCACCCGTGGCAGTGGTAGCTCTGCTATCCCGGCTAAGAAGTGGCTGGCTTACTATGACCAGCTTGTCGAAGAGGACATGCTCAATGCCTTCATTGAGAAGTACTCCATCGAAACCGATGGCAGGTCAGATGAAGAGGTCAAGTACGCTGTTGCGAACAAGGCTCGCGAGATTGTTACTGCGCGCCTCCGTGAGGAAGAGAAGAAGGCACTGGCTTCGCTGTAAGCGAACCTTTAAACTTCTTCTTATGGGCCTGCACCCTTCGGGGTGTGGGCCTTTTTTGTTTTATGGGAGAACCACGTATGAAATATATCGACTACTTTATCGACTCATCCAAGCCCTTGATCAAGCCACGTTTTGTGGCCGTCGAGGAGGACTGGAATTTAGTTCTACGTGTGTTCCCTGAGCCTGGTTTCAGGTCATACTTCCTCGGTTACTTAATCTCAACGTTTGCAAATGAGCTTCGAAAACGAAACATCACCGGATACGAAACAAGACTTGACCATCGAGACTTTGCCGACCTCCGGCGATTCTTGTCCAATGTCAGTTTTACTGGGGACCAGAGTGGACCAGATGACCGACGAGGAGCTGGCAGCTTTCGTGACGAACATCAGAGCAGCTCGGGAGAGTCCACAGATCATGAAAACCCTTCTCAAAGGGAAGGAAAAGACTCCGAGGAAGCCTCGGGTAACAGCGAAACCGAACCTAAAGCTTCTGGGTTTGTAAGTTATCGTAAAACCTTAATCGGTCTTATTCTGGCCCGGTCAGACAAGATTGCGTGGGGTGGCTCTCGCGAAGAGTTGGAGAAACGTCTCAATGAGATGACCACTAAGGCCCTGCGTGATTTGTACCTAGGAACAGATTAACTTTATTAGGCTCTAATAATGTCATGGAAGGCGAACATGTTATTCAAAATATAGACGTCATGATGCAAGAAAGGTGGATGCGCATCATGCGTCAACGAGAGGAGATTCTTGAGGCGTTCGTTGCGAAGTACGGTGAGTCACCAGAGAAGTATGAACAAGTCATCCAGATAAAAGGGAACGAATTTGTTTGGTACGTTCGACTTCGCCAATAATTTTTCCTATGCAGTATACACCGACCTTTGTCGGACGGGTTAAAAGTTCCGACTTTGTAAAGAGAATCGTTGAAGACAATGTAATTGTCATCGACAACTCAGAGTACATTCAATGGGACGGATGCTTTGCAGCCGGTCTCTACAATGGGGCTCTTAAACGTGTAGGGACAAGGAGTCGTGCACCACTTGCCTTTGGCTCTAGTCTCCATGTGGGACTTGAAAATTACTTCAAGGGCAATGCGGACTATCGAGACAGTGCTCTCGCGGAAGCGGCTATTACTCATTTGGATGACCTTGGTGATCCTCGGAGGAATACTACAAAGTTGCTCGCGCTTCTCGACTCGTACACTCTCGAGTACGAGCGAAACCGCATGATGCAGTTTGAGATTCTAAGCTTCGACGGAACTCCTGGGATTGAACAATCGTTCTCAGTACCTCTGGGCACGGTTACTATTCCAGATACGAAGAACCTCGGTCCGGCCAGAACCGTCGATGTTATCTGGTTAGGCAAGATTGACTTGGTTACCAAGTACGAAGGTGCAATTACCCCGGTGGATCATAAGTCCACTACCGTGATGGGAGAGAAGTTCATCGACGACAAGGTGCGGAGCAGCCAGATGCTCGGTTATACCTTTGCGACGCGCTCAATGAAACACCTTTTTGGGAATCTTCCCGTTTACGGTGTGAGAATTAACGCACTCGCGATGCGAAGCACCGGTTTCGAGTTTAAACTCTTTGATATTCCCTTCCCTGACTGGAAGGTTGCCGAGTGGCAAAAAGAAACGCTTCGAGCGATTGAGAATCTGGTTCTGAATCTCGACAGGTTCCTTTTCGACGGAATTGTCTCGCCGACGAGAGAGCACTGCGTGACCAAGTATGGCAAATGTGCCTACTTCGACGTGTGCGACAGTGTTCCAGCGATGCGAGACCGGATGATATTCGACGAGAATTACTTCTACGTCTCCACTTGGTCTCCACTAGGTGAATAGTTTTTCCCATGGAATACGCAACGCTAGATACTACTCCCCGGCCGACCACTCTTCTTTTGAAGGGTCCTCCCGGTTCCGGTAAAACCTACAAGGCTGCCCACTTTCCCCGGCCAGTCTTGTTTAACTTCGATAATAACCTCGCCGGCTTGAGGAAGGTGAAACCTGAGGTTTCCAAGGGTGTCCGCCTTGTCCATCCCCGACTAGGTCCGAACAAGAAGGCACTGCCTGGCCCGCAGGTTTGGAGTAACTTCATCAAGGCTCTTGAGGAGGTAGGGAAAGACCCCTCGGTAGGTACTATCGTTATTGATAGTCTCACCACCCTCGCTGAGGTTCTTCTCGACAAGATTCTCGGTTCAGACGATCCGGCCAGACGCCCCGAAATTCAACATTGGGGTGACTTTACTCGTTACCTCAAATGGGTGGGTGATGAACTTCTTTGTGCGAATGATCTCGACAAGAATGTTGTCATTATCGCGCACGAGCAACTTGAAGTCGAAGAGATCACCAAGCGCACGACTTATAGTCTGAACCTTCAGACGAACATGCGCTACTCTTTTGACTTGTTCTTCACAGATGTCTGGCGCACTTACGTAAAACAAACCCCTTCCAATAAGTTGGAGCCGGTTCAATATTGGGTGAGAACCCTCCCCACGGAGTATCATACCGCCAAGTGCACCTTGAACGTTCCACCCGATTTTAAGTGGGATGACCAGCAAGACAGCATCGTGAAACAACTAAACGAAAATCTTCCATATTCGGAGGTTAAGGCATGATCTACCTCGCCGGACCTTATTCCCATGAAGATCCCGAAGTGATGCAGGAAAGATACGAGGAGTTGACTCGTATCGCTGCTCACTTCATGGCACTTGGAGAGTGCGTTTACTCTCCCATTACCCACAACCACGTTATCGCCACTAAGTATGAACTTCCCCATACTTGGGATTTCTGGAAGGATTTGGACCTTCCATTTGTCAAAGCGTGCTCTAAGTTGTATGTTGTCCGTTTGCCTGGGTGGATGATGTCGACGGGAGTGCGAGCTGAGATGGAGTTGGCAGCAGTGCTGAACAAACCCATCTATTACGTTTATCCCGAGGACTTGGAGGTTCATCAACAAGTTCCGGCTCTTGCGTTGGCCAGTGTTAGTTTGGAACAACGTAAAGACAAAATAACCCTTTAGGCTAGACCCAAAAGGTCTGGCTGAAAGCAGAAACAACAAATAACAAGCATCAATGAAACTCAATACAAAGCCACTCGCTCAGATCGAACTTGGTTTCCCGGTGATCCATGCCGGTAATTATCACGTCCTGATCATGGGTGACAAGCTCGAAGTAAAACCGAATAAAGCTGGTGATGGGAACAATCTCTTCATCATGCTGAAGGTTCTTGATAATCCAGTTACCCGCTTCAAGGATGGTGAGTCACTGGAGAACAAGGGCCAGATCGTTGTGACCCGCTATATCTCCCTCAAGCCGACTCCGGACTACGATCCGGACCGAGCATTGAAGGAACTGGCTGTTGCCATTGGACATCCGCAGGACGAGGACCTCGAACTCGACCACTTGCGCAACAAGGTCTGTATGGCCAAGATCTCGGTCCAGCCGAAGAGGAAGGACGAAGCTACTGGTAAGGAGTACGATGAGTCGAACTCTGTTGATCGGTTCACCCCGATTCCGGAAGACGACACCTTTACTCCTCCTCCGATCTAAGCTTCGTCAGAACGAGTGGCAACTGGCCCTCACCTCAAAAGGGTGGGGGCTTTTTAGTGTATGGAAGACCTTAGTTATTCTCCAAAATTCAACCTTCGCGTCAATGTTGAATCCCCAAGTACCCTCGGGGCAGAACCGTCAGGTGCCCTGTTTGATGATATCGAAGTCAGGTATCAACGCTTCGGTCACCCAACGAAAATTTACTACGCAACCGGGTTGCTCGACCTGGTGGCACAGAATACTCCAGTCGCATCTAAACTCAATGCTCGTAATATCGTGTGGGAGCGGTTTGTGCTTATTGCTCTTGGTGCAGTTAGTACTATGGTTACTGGAGGTCGTCCAGCACTAAAACATTATCTAGATAAAACTCTAGATATTAATCTACACTACGAATGAATCCGCAATCGCAAAGTCAGATCCTTACAGGTCTATCTCTACTTCAAGTGCAGGCGCATAAGAGTGCTCGCCAACATGGCTTCTGGGAGAAAACTAGAACCAGTGGAGAGATTCTTGGACTAGTTCAACGTGATGTCCTAAATGCCAGCCTTGCTGTGTACAAGTGCAAAGGTGAATCGAGTAACCTACCTGGTTTCACTGTTCTCGAAGAGGAACTGGCTGACGCGATTATTAGACTTTTTGACTTTGCTGGCGGATACGAACTTCGCCTCTCGTCAGCAATTATATCAAAACTCCAGTACAATATAAATCAACTAACTAAGACCTATGTCCCTAAGGTTACTGTCCCACAAGAAGCCCGGAATTCTAACGAAGAAGGGTCTTCCCGTAACGGTTGAAGGTGAAGTTATCTTTGTTGACTTCAAAGCAATCATAACTCCCGACAACATTAGCGGCTCGGTTCCTACTTTTACCCTTGAAATTGTTGAATGTGCTCTAAGC
>Ga0079224_100016452_pt1 | contig 10397 bp, 7 predicted proteins | sample Stecom2015_FD_80414 | JGI IMG/M metagenome (GOLD analysis project Ga0079224, IMG submission 80414) | Agricultural soil microbial communities from Utah to study Nitrogen management - Steer compost 2015 | ecosystem: Environmental > Terrestrial > Soil > Agricultural land | place: USA: Utah...
CACATCCTGTTCGCCTACCTGCACCTTGCGCCCGATCCCGAGCTGGCCGAGGGGCTTCTGGGCTCCGGCTGCGCGGCCATCGCCTACGAGACGGTGACCGACGCCGCGGGCGGCCTCCCGCTGCTGGCCCCGATGTCGGAGGTGGCCGGCCGGATCGCCGTCTTCTCGGCCGGCGAAACGCTGCTGAAGCACAACGGCGGCATGGGCCTCCTGCTGTCCGGCGTGCCGGGCGTGCCGCCGGCCAGGATCTGCGTTCTGGGCGGAGGCGTGGTGGGCATGAACGCCGCCCGCATGGCGGCCGGCCTGGGCGCCGAGGTGGTGGTGCTCGAGCGCTCCATCCCGCGCATGCGGGCGCTGGACGACCTGTTCCAGGGCCGCATCCTGACCCGCTATTCGACGCTCGACGCGCTGGAGGAGGAAATCCTCAAGGCCGACGTGGTGATCGGCGCGGTGCTGATCGCCGGGGCCGCTGCGCCCAAGCTGGTCCGGCGCGAGCATCTTTCGAGGATGAAGCCGGGCGCGGTGCTGGTGGACGTCTCAATCGATCAGGGCGGCTGCTTCGAGACCAGCCGGCCGACCACCCACGCCGACCCGACCTACGTGATCGACGGCGTGGTCCACTACTGCGTCGCCAACATGCCGGGCGCGGTCCCGCGCACCTCGTCCGAAGCGCTGGTGCATGCGACCCTGTCCGCCGGTCTGGAGCTGGCCGACCGTGGGCTCGACGCCCTGGTCCGCGACCGGCACCTGGCGAAGGGGCTGAACGTGCTGAAGGGCGAGGTCACCCATCCGGCGGTGGCCGGCGCCCTGGGCAAGTCCTTCGTCGATCCTTTCGGGGTGTGGGCCTAGCGCCTGCTCAGGCCGGCCGTTGTGCGTCGCGGCGGCGGCGGACCACGCGGGCGGCGTGCATACGCACCAGATTGCCGTCGGGATCGGCGAGGGCGGCGCTGACCGCACGGGCCAGCTCGTCTAGCTTGTAAGGCTTGTAGAGGATGGGGAATTCGTCCCCCAGCCCGTCGGCCGCCTGGCTGTAGCCGGTGGCCAGCAGCACCGGCAGCCCCGGCCTCTCTTCGCGCAACCGGCGGGCCAGGGCCACGCCGTCCATCTCGCCGGCCATCACCACGTCGGTGAACACCAGATCCGGGGTCTCGCCCTCGCCCAGGGCGGCCAGCGCCGCGGCGGTATTGCCGACCACGCGGCAGCGGTGGCCGAGCTGTTCGAGCAGGCCCGCGGCGACCTCGGCCACCTCGGGATTGTCCTCGACGACCAGTACGCTGGCGCCTGATGCGGCCGCCGGCTCGGGCTGCTCGGCCGTCTCCGCCTGGCCCGCGTGGGACTGGCTGCGCGGCAGATAGAGGGTGAAGGTCGTGCCTTTGCGCAGCTCGCTCTCCACCTTCACCCAGCCGCCCGACTGGCGCGCGAAACCGTAGACCTGCGACAGGCCGAGCCCCGTGCCCTTGTCCACGTCCTTGGTGGTGAAGAAGGGGTCGAACACCTTGGGCAGGATGTCTGGCGGGATGCCCACGCCGGTGTCGCTGACAGATATGGCCACGAAATCGCCATCCAGTTCGTCGGCGTCGCCGCAGCGCGCCAAGGTCGTGTTCTCGCCGATCAGGGTGAGGCTGCCGCCGCCGGCGGCCATGGCGTCGCGCGCATTGACCGCCAGGTTCAGCAGGGCGAGCTCGAGCTCGCCGATATCCACCCTCACCGGCCACAGGCCCGGCGGCAGGTCGATGAGCAGGGTGACGCGGCTCGGGAGACCCGCGGAGATCAGTTCCTTCAGCGAGCCTGCGTGCTCGGGCAACGAGACCGGGACCGGTTGCAGGCGCTGGCGGCGCGAGAAGGACAGCAGGTGGCGGGTCAGATCCTCGCCTCGGCGGGCCGAGGCCTCGATGGCGTCGAGGGCCCGCAGCGCCCGCGGATCGTCGGCCAGCTTCTTGCGCAGCAACTGGGCCTGTCCGCTGACCACCATCAGGAGGTTGTTGAAGTCGTGCGCCACGCCGCCGGTAAGCTGGCCGAGCGCTTCCATCTTCTGGGCCTGGGCAAGCTGCTCGTGCGCCCGCTGCAGCTCCAGCTGGGCGTTGCGCCGCTCGGTGATGTCGCGGGTGATCTTGGCGAAGCCGATCAGCCGGCCGGCGTCGTCGCGAATGGCGTCGACCACCACGTGGGCCCAGAAGAGGCTGCCGTCCTTGCGCACCCGCCAGCCCTCGGCCTCGTAGCGCCCCGTCTCGGCGGCGGTGCTGAGCGCCTTGAAGGGCACGCCGGCGGCGCGCTCTGCATCGGTGTAGAAGCGCGAGACGTGCTGGCCGACGATCTCCTCGGAGGTATAGCCCTTGATCTTCTGGGCCCCCCCGTTCCAGCTCGACACCACGCCGTTCGGGTCGAGCATATAGAGGGCGTAGTCCTTGACTCCGCCCACCAGCAGCCGGAACTGCTGCTCGCTGTCGGCGAGGGCGTCCTGCGCCGCACGCCGCTCGGAGATGTCGCGGGTGATCTTGGCGAAACCGACGTGGCGGCCGTCCTCGTCGTAGATGGCGTCGATCACCACGCTGGCCCAGAAGCGGCCGCCGTCCTTGCGCAGCCGCCAGCCCTCGGTCTCGTACCGGCCGGTCTCGAGCGCGGTCTGCAGGGCCTGGCCGGGCAGCCCGGCGCGCCGGTCCTTGGGTGCATGGAACAGGCTGAAGTGGCGGCCCACCACCTCACCCGCGGCGTAGCCGGTGATCCGTTCTGCGCCCTTGTTCCAGTTGGTGATCATGCCGTCGGGATCGACCATGTACATGGCGTAGTCGATCACGCCCTCGACGAGCAGGCGGAAGCGGCGCTCGCTCTCGACCAGCGCCTGGTGGGCGGCGCGTTGCTCGCTCATGTCGCGGGTGACCTTGGAATACCCGATCAGCTCGCCGCTCTCTCCGCGCACCGCGTGCAGCACCGAGTGCGACCAGAAACGGCTGCCGTCCTTGCGAATCCGCCAGCCTTCGCCGACCGCGCTCCCCGTCGCCGCGGCCTCGGCCAGCAGACGCTCGGGCGTCTGCGCTCGGCGGTCCTCCAGGGCGAAGAAGCGGGAGTAGGGCTGGCCGAGCACCTCCTCGGCCGCGTAGCCGTTGATGCGGGCCGCGCCTGTATTCCAGCTCGCTACCCGGCCATCAGGGTCGAGCATGTAGATGGCGTAGTCGCTGACGGCGTTCACCAGCAGCTCAAAACGCCGTTCAGGGTCGGGGGGGCGGCTCATGTACGGACGATGAGACCCAACGCGTCGGCGGTTGCAAGCCGAATGACGCCGCGTCGGAGGAATCTCGGGGTCGACAGCCCGTCATCGCGTGGCGATCGCGAATTGACAACGCCGGTCGCCTTCCCGCTGATGGACGCGGCTGTCCGAGGAAGAGAGGTTTCGTGATCCTCGCTGCGCATCGGCTTCGACCCCCTGGCGACACGCCCGATGAGGGACATACAACGCCTTCGCCGTACGGGGAGTTCCCGGAGCGGCCCGAGGATCTGCCCTACAAGGTCGAGGTCTGCGACGCCTCGGGCGAGACCATCGAACTGCTGGTCGCCGCCACCGTCAGCCCGGCCCTCGGCTATGCGGCCTACTACGCGGCGAGCCGGGAATATCCGGGCCGGACCATCGTGCTGCGCCACAAGGGGGCGGTGATCAGTCGCTGGGCCGGGCAGGAGCACTGAAAGCAACAAGCCGGCCGCCTCGGCGGACCGACGACACATTGGGAGGGATGGAATGTGTGACGATGAAATTCACCAGGGGCTGGTGCACGATCCGTCGGTCTCCCGCCGCACCTTCGGCCTGATGGGGGTGGCGGCCGCGGCCGGCGCGGCGACCATCGCCCGCGCGCAGGACAACGTGGTCGAGAAGGACGTGCTGGTTAAGACGCCGGACGGGGAGGCCGACTCGGCGCTGTTCCATCCGGCCGGGACCGGAACCTGGCCAGCGGTGCTGATCTGGCCGGACATCCTGGGGCTGAGGCCGGTGTTCCGCGACATGGGCCGAAGGCTGGCCGCCCAGGGCTACGTGGTGCTGGTGGTCAATCCCTTCTACCGCGCCAAGAAGGCGCCGATCGTCGACGGGACCTTCAACTTCGCCAACCCGGAGGACCGGGCCAAGATCGCCCCGCTGCGCGCCACTCTGACGCCGCCCAACGTCGACAAGGACTCCGTCGCCTACGTGGCCTTCCTCGACGCCCAGACGCAGACCGACAAGGGCGCCAAGGTGGGCGTGCAGGGCTATTGCATGGGCGGGCCGTTGTCGGTGCGCACCGCCGCGGCCGTCCCGGATCGGATCGGCGCGGTGGCGAGCTTCCACGGCGGTGGGCTGCTGACCGCCGAGGCCGACAGCCCCCACCTGCTGATCCCGACGACCCGCGCCGAGTACCTTATCCTGGTGGCCGACAACGACCACAAGCGCGAGCCCGAGGTGAAGGACAAGCTTGCCGAGGCCTTCAAGGCCGCCGGCCGGCCCGCCAAGGTCGAGGTCTACGAGGGCGCCGACCACGGTTGGACCGTGAAGGGCTCGCAGGTCTACAACGAGGCCGCCGCCGAGAAGGCGTGGGCGGAGCTCCTGGCGCTCTACAAGCGCGCCCTGTCCTGAGCGCTTGCAAGCTTCACCGCATCGGCGCATCTAGGCCCAAGAGGCGGTCCCCCGTCAGGGGGCCAAGAGGGAACGGGGTGAGGCGAACGCCAACTCCCCGGCTGTGCCCGCAACTGTGAGCGGCCAGGACCCTGCCCGACCGTCCCCGAGGGGGCGGCGCCACTGGGAAACCGGGAAGGCGAGGGCCGGGGCCCGAGACGAGCCGCGAGCCAGGAGACCTGCCGCCCCGTCGCTCGTCCGAGGTCCGGGATCAGACCCACGGCGCGGCAAGGGCTCTAAACCCTCCGTAGCAGCGACTTGGAGCGCGGCTCGCCGCCGGCCGCTCGTCGCTGTCTGATCCCGCCCGGCGGCGTTGGCGGGACCGATGGAGGTCCCATGCGACCCGCCCTCCCCACCGCCGTCGCGCTGGCGGCTCTCTGCGCTTCCCCCGCTTTCGCCCAGGCTCCGGTCGCCGAACTGGTCGTCACCGCGCCCAGGCTGGCCACAACGCCGGATCTGGTGACCGGCCTGCGATCGGTCGAACGCGCCGAGATCGAGGCGCGGCAGGCGACCTTCGCCGTCGACGCGCTGGCCACACTGCCCGGCGTATCGGTCTTCCGCCGCGGGGCCGGCGGCCTGGCCGTGGTGCGGCTGCGCGGGGCCGAGGCCGACAAGACCCTGGTGCTGATCGACGGCGTGCCGATGAACGATCCGGCCGACCCCTCCGGCGCCTTCGACTTCGGCTCCCTGCAGCTCGCCGGCGTCGAGCGGGTGGAACTGCTTTCCGGGCCGCAGGGCTCGCTGTGGGGTTCGGACGCCATCGGCGGGGTCATCGCCTTCCAAAGTCGCGAGCTGGACGGCTGGTCGGCGGAGGCCGAGGCTGGCCGCTACGGGACGGTGCGGGGCGCGGCAACGGCCGGGCGGCGCGGTGAAGGCTGGGCGCTGGGCGCCACCCTCTCCGGTTTTACCAGCGACGGCCCCTCCAAGGCCGCGAACGGGGTGGAGGCCGACGGTTTCGAGACCGTCGCCGCCTCCGCCTACGGTCGGCTCGACCTGACGGATTCGGTGCGGATGGACGGGCGGGTCCGCTGGACCTCGGCCGAGGTGGACACCGACGGCTTCCCGCCCCCCGACTACCGCCTCGCCGACACCCCGGACCGCAACAAGAGCCGGGCCTGGTCGGGCTTCGGCCGGCTGACCGCCGAGGGGCCCTGGGGCATCACCCACAAGCTCAGCGTCGGCTACTCGGACCTGCGCCGCAGCGACGTCTCCAGTTTCCCGTCGAGGTTCGCCGCCGAGCGGACGGTCTGGCGCTGGACCGCCGAGCGGGGCGCAACGGACGATCCCTGGGCGGCGCTCGCGGGCCTGGAGCGCCAGGAGGTCTCGGCCGAGCTCGACGCCCGCGCTTCGGCGGACCTGTCCACAACCGCGGTCTTCGCGGTGGGCCGGGCAAGGCTCGGACCGCTGACCGCCACCGCCAGCCTGCGCCACGACGACCCGGACGCTTTCGGGGCCGAAACCACCGCGCGGCTGTCGCTGGCCGCGGACCTGCCGGCCGGCTTCGCCGTCACCGCCTCGGCCGGCCAGGGCTTCAAGACCCCGACGCTCAGCCAGATCGTCTGCGACTTCTGCTATCCGGCCGGTCCGGCGCTGGACCTCGTCCCCGAGACGGCCGAGGGCGCCGACCTGCGGCTCGGCTGGACCTCGGCCGATGGGGCCTGGACGGCCGCGCTGACCGGCTTCACGCTCTCGGTGAAGGACCAGATCGCCTACGACGGCGGCCGCTACGTGAACATCGCTCGCGCCCGCTCCGAGGGCGTGGAGGCCGAGGCGAGCGGGCGGCTCGGCGACCGGCTCTCCCTGCGACTGACCTATACCCGGCTCGACGCGGTCGATGACAGCACAGGCGCCACCCTGCTGCGTGTGCCCGACCACGCCGGTTCGGCCAGCCTGTTCTGGGAGGGCGAGCGGCTCTCGGGCGCGCTCACCGTGCGCGGCGAGTCCAGTCAGACCGACACCGACGTCGACGGCCTCGCCCGGGTGCGCCGCAAGGGCTTCGTGGTCGCCGACCTCGCCGTGGCCTGGAAGCTGACCGACCGCGTCAGCCTGACCGCCCGGCTGGAGAACCTGGCCGACGAGCGCCACCAGGAGGCCTACGGCTACGCCGAGCCCGGCCGCAGCCTCTTCGTGGGCGTGCGCCTGCGCGACTGAGGCTGGTCAAGCGGCCCAGCGGGCGATGTCCTGGCGGCCCTGCAGCAGGTCGAGCACGTCGGCCATGGAAAAGGCCGGGTCGGCGGCGTGCAGGGCCGCATAGACACCACCGGCGAACTCGAGGTCCGCGCGGGTCTTGATGCGCCAGTCGAGGCCCGACCAGTCGCGGGCCGCGACGAGATGGGCGTGGCGCCAGCGGTCCGGCCGGGCGCGCAGTTGGGCCATCGGCGAGATCTGCGTGGCCGTGACCGGATCGACGTTGCGGGCCGAGTCCCACAGCGCGGCTGTGGCGGCGACCTCCACCTCCACGCCCCTGGGGAAAGAGCGCCGCACGCGGTTCGAGGTGTAGTCGGCGCCGCTGGCGCGGGCGAGTCGTACGGTCGCGTTGATGATCCCGGGATCCACGAACGGGGAGTCGCCCTTCAGACGGACGACGTGCGCCACGGGCCCGGCCGCTTCGAGGCAGCGCATGAAGCGTCCGGTCAGGTCGCCGGCCGAGCCGCGGAAAACCGTCTGGCCGCGGGACAGCAGGAAGGCCGTCAGAATGTCGTCGGCCGGCTCGTCGCTGGTGGCGACCACCACCTTGCGGACCGTGCGGGCCTGGTGGATGCGCTCGAGCTGGCGCCAGACCATCGGCTCGCCGCGCAGCGGGGCCAGCGCCTTGCCGGGAAGGCGCGGCGTGGTCATCCGGACCTGCAAGATGGCGAGAGTCATCGGCGGGGCTCCTGTACGGCCCCGCCGGAAGCGGTGGGACCTTCGTCTACGCCGCCGCCCACGATCGGGAGTCGATCACCGACGCGTCGTCCAGGGCCATGTCGTCCCAGTCGAGGTCGGGGGGCGGGCTGGCGGCCGCGGCGATCACCGCCGACAGCTCGCCGGGCGAGGTCACGCCGACCAGCACGGCGGAGGCCTCGGGGCGGGAAAGGGCGAAGCCCAGAGCGGCCTGCAGCGGGTCCGAGCGGCCCTCGGCGATCAGCCGGCGGGCGCGAGAGATGCGGCCGGCGGCGCCCTTCAGCTGCGAGGGCACCCGATCGGGCGGCAGGAACAGCAGGCCGTTCAGGAAGATGGAGCGCAGGTGGACCTCGATGCCGAGGCCGGCGATCTCGGCCAGGGCGCCGTTCACCAGCAGGCGCTGGTCGAGCAGGCTGGCGGGCGCCTGGACGACGTCCGGACGGAAGCGGCGGGCGAGGCCCACGGGATCGTCGGAGGCGAAGACGGTGAAGCCGATCTTGCGGCAGACGCCCTGGTCCTTCAGCCGCTGCAGGCGGTTCCACAGCGCCAGGCCGGTGTCGCCAAACAGGTCCGAGGCCGTGGGCACCAGGATCGTGTCGCAGCTTTCGACGCCCAGGCGGCGAAGGCTGGCGACCAGCTCGCGCTCCACCACGTCGGGCCCCTTGTCGGCGCGCACCGTCGAGACGGCCAGACGAAAGGGCACGGGGCGCGGCATCAGCTGGCCGAGCGAGGCCTCGTTCTGGTGCGCGCGGCTGGCCACGTCGAGCACCGACAGGCCCGCGCGGGCCGCGATCTGCAGGATGTCTTTCACCTGCTCGGCAGGCGAGCGGCCGCGCAGGGCCGGGCCCTCTTCCAGCGGGAACTGGGACGTGCCGATGCCAAGCTTTTCGAGGGGTGAAGTCATCGGTCGGCCGTCGCCCGTTGTCGTAAGCGGTTGCGAGGGCCACCTTGGCCGAAAGGGATAAAGAAGGCGTATCTGAAGCCTGAATCGGAAGTTAAGTCGCACCATGCTCGACCCCCTGCCCGAGTGGCCGACGTTCGGACTGGCCGAAGACGTGCGTCCCGCGCTGGCGCGCGCGAAGGCGGCCGGCAAGCCGATGGTCCTGGCGACCCTGGTGGCCCTGGAGGGCGGGGGGCCGCGGCCGGTCGGCGCCCAGATGATGTTCGCCGAGGGGCTGGTCGCCGGCTACTTCTCTGGCGGCTGTGTCGAAGGGGACATCGCCGGCCACGCCGCGGCCTGTTTGGAGGACGGCGAGCCCCGGCGGCTGGTCTACGGCGAGGGAAGCCCCTGGCCCGACATCCGCCTGCTGTGCGGCGCCCGGATCGAGGTGTTCCTGGAGAAGGTGGCGGCGGACGACCCGGCGCTTGCCAAACTGCTGCAGCTGACCGAGCAGCGCCGACCGGCCCTGTGGGTCAGTGACGGCCGACGCCGCGTCTGCGCCCCGCCCGGCGAGGCAGACATGTGGAAGGAGGCGATCACCCGCCCCTACGAGCCGGTCCCGCGGCTGGCGGTGGTGGGCTCGGACCCCACGGCGCTGGCCATCGCCGGCCTGGGCGCCCAGGCCGGGTTCGAGACCACCCTGATCCGGCCGAAAGGTCCCGAGGCGCCGCCGCCGATCCCCGGGATCGGCTACCTGCGCAGCGAACCGGCCGAGGCGCTGACGCAGATCGGACCGGACGAATGGACCGCGGTGGCGGTCGCCACCCACGACCTGGAGACCGACCAGGCGGCGCTGCGGGCGGCGCTGCCTTCGCCGGCGGGCTACGTCGGTCTGCTGGGCGCAAGAGCGCGGCTTGCCGAGCGGTTGGCGCGGCTGCGGGCGGCCGGGGTGCCCGAAGCCGCCATCGCGAAGCTGCACGCGCCCATCGGTCTCGATCTCGGCGGGGCCAAGGCGCCGTGGGAGGTGGCGGTGTCGGTGATCGGCGAGATCGTCGCCCTGCGTCAGGCCCGCGCCAGCGGCAGCACTTCGACCAGCCCGCCGGCCCCGACGGCCGGCGCGCCCGGCGGGCGGCGCAGCAGCGCGTCGGCCTGAGCGAACACGCCGATCAGCGAAGAGTCCTGGTCGCGATAGGGGTTGGCGCGCAGTTCGCCGGCCTCGAAGGCGAGCTTCGCCCGCATCCAGTGTTCGCGCGACCCGTTGGCGCCGATCGGCTCGGCCGCCTTCGCGGTGACGACCGGCAGGGTGGTCGGGGCGCCCTGGTAGGCCGCAAGGATCGGGCGCAGGAAGAGTTCGGCGCAGACGAAGGCCGAGGCCGGGTTGCCGGGCAGGCCCAGCAGGCGTCGGCCGTCGCCGAGGGCGCCGAAGAAGGTCGGCTTGCCGGGCCGCACCGCCACGCTCTCCACGGCCGGTTGGAACCCGAGCGCGGCGGCCGCCGAGCGGACCAGGTCGTGGTCGCCCACCGAGGCGCCGCCGACGGTGACCACCAGATCGGCCTCGGCGTCGCGCATGGCGGCGACGGTGGCCTCCAACTCGTCGCGCACGGGCCGGGCGCGGATCGCCACGCCGCCCCAGGCCTCGATCATCACGGCCAGTGCCGGGGCGCCGGAGTTGTAGATCTGGAACGGGCCGGGCTCGGCGGGCGGCTCGACCAGTTCCTCGCCTGTGGACAGCACCGCCACCCGCGGCCGGCGGGCGGCCAGCAGCTCGGCCCGGCCGGCCGCGGCGGCCAGCGAGAGCCGCCAGGGATCGAGCCGCACGCCCTTGGTCAGCAGCGCGTCTCCGGCCCGGAAGTCGCCGCCGCGCGGCCGGACGTTGGCGCCCGGTTCGGCGGCCGGGACCTTGACCGCCTCTCCCTCGCGCTCCGCGTTTTCCTGGATCACTACGGCGTCGGCGCCGGCGGGGATGGCCGCGCCGGTGAAGATCCGCACCGCCTCGCC
>Ga0079224_100016453_pt1 | contig 10396 bp, 8 predicted proteins | sample Stecom2015_FD_80414 | JGI IMG/M metagenome (GOLD analysis project Ga0079224, IMG submission 80414) | Agricultural soil microbial communities from Utah to study Nitrogen management - Steer compost 2015 | ecosystem: Environmental > Terrestrial > Soil > Agricultural land | place: USA: Utah...
CAGCGAGGACGAACATACCGGCGATGAAAACGGACTCGGCGACTTTGCCGTCACGCGTTGTTGCCGTCTGGAACGACTGGCCAGGCTCGGCCGAAAAAGTGTTGAGGTTCAGGCAGTCGTTCCAGTCAGCCCGGCCGATGAGAGGCAGGCCGTGCGGGCCGCGATTGTTCAACGTATAGTCGATCGAACGGCGCAGATGTTCGTATAGGGGAACTTCGCTGCCCGGCTGGTTGTCGAAAGGAACAGGCTCGTCGAGCACGGAGTAGTCGGCGGTCTCCTTGAGATAGGCGACCACCGCGAGGACGAGCCAGAGCGGATCGTCGTTGAAGTTGCTGCCGACCGCATCGTTGCCGCGCCTGGTCAGGGGCTGGTACTGGTGGTAGGCGCCGCCGTCCTCCAGCTGGGTCGCGGCGAGGTCGAGGAGGCGCTGCCTGGCCCGCTCCGGCACCATATGCACGAAGCCAAGCAGATCCTGGCTGCTATCCCGGAAGCCCATACCGCGGCCCACGCCTGATTCGTAGAAGGAGGCCGAACGCGACAGGTTGAACGTGACCATGCACTGGTAGGCATTCCAGATGTTGACCATCCGGTTCGTATCCGGGTCCGGCGTCTCCACGGTGAAGCGGCGGAGCAGGCCGTCCCAGTAAGCGGCCAGCTCCACCAGAGCAGCGTCGACGTGGCCCGGCTGCAGGTAGTAGGCGAGGCGCGCCCGCACGCGGCGCTTGTTCACGCAGCTCGACTCCGGCGGATCGAACTTCTCCTCGCGTGGATTCTCCTGGTAGCCGAGGATGAAGATAACTTCCTCGGTAGCCCCTGCTTCCAGCTGCAGCCGGACGTGGTGGGAGCCGATTGGCGCCCAGCCGTGAGCGATCGAATTTGTTGCCCGGCCTGCCTCCACGACCTGCGGGTTATCCCAACCTCGATAGGGGCCGAGGAACGCTTCGCGCTGCGTATCGAAGCCGGCGAGGGGGTGGGAGCAGGCGAAGTAGGCGAAGTGGTCGCGCCGCTCGCGATACTCGGTCTTGTGGTAGATAACGCTATCTTCTACCTCGACCTCGCCGATGTTGAAGTTGCGCTGGTAATTGGTCGCATCATCCCAGGCGTCCCACAGGTCAAATTCGAGCGCGGAGAAGAGAGAGAGGGTGCGCGGCCGGGACGAGAGGTTGGTCAGCGACAGCCGCCAGATTTCCAGCGTTTCGTCGAGGGGCACGAAATAGGTGATGGCAGCGCGGATACCGGCGTAACTGGAGTGAATATTCGTGTAGCCAATGCCGTGGCGGCATTCGTATTCGTCCAGCGACTGGCGGGTTGGCTGCCAGGTGGGGGACCAGAAGAGGCCTGTCTCGTCGTCACGCAGGTAGAGATAGCGCCCTCCTGTATCCGTGGGGACGTTGTTATAACGGTAGCGCGTCAGGCGGCGCAGGCGCGCGTCGCGATAGAAGCTGTAGCCGCCGGCTGTATTGGAAATCAGGCCAAAGTAATCCTGATTGCCGAGGTAATTGATCCAGGGTAGGGGTGTGTCGGGCCGGGTGATGATATATTCCCGGCGTTCGTCGTCAAAGTAGCCGTAACGCACAGAAAAACCTCCTCGGAACGGTAGGCGACTGGACTAGCAGGAGTAGAGCGCGCGCGGTGCGATGACCTTGACAGTGGCTGCTCGCTCCTGGTGATTTTGGGTTATTAACTGCTAGCGCTTCCTGCTCGGCCGTTGCCCGGATGGGCAACATGAAGTCCGCGGACTGGAACGTCTGGATGGTATCCACTTTGCAGCAGGAGACAAAGTGGTTCCGGCCGCGCTCGTGGAGGGCGGCTCCTCCTGGCAGCGGCGCACCTCGCTATGGAAATCGAGCGCCACAGCTTTCGCGGACGATAAGCTGCGTGGGCAGGATGACCTGCCGTGGCGGCCCGCCCGGGTTTTCCATGACGTCGAGCAGCGTTTCGACGGCGACGACGCCCGTGGCGCGAATCGGCTGCCGCACCGTAGTCAGCGGCGGCTCTGTCAGGGCCGAGGCTTCCAGATCGTCGAAGCCGATCACGGCGACATCTTTAGGAACCGCGCGCCCCGCCTCGCGGAGGGCGCGCAGCGCGCCATAGGCGGTCTTGTCGGAGACGGCGACGATGGCATCGGCGCCGGCGGCGAGCAGATGCTGGGCTGCCTGATAGCCGGCCATTTCCGAAAAGTCGCCGGGCACGATGAGCGACTCATCGACGGTCAGGCCACGCTCGACGTGGGCATTGATATAGCCCTGGCGCCGGTCGAGCCCCACGGCGCTGTTCTGCGGCCCCATGATGTGACCGATGCGTCGCCGCCCGAGCCGGATCAGGTGGCGGACGGCGTTCTGCACACCCACCACGTTGTCCACGTCTACGTAGTTGATGGGAGCCTGGCTGAGCGGGCGGCCGACGAGCACAAAGGGCATCTGGCTTTCGAGAAGGAGGGGGATAAGCGGGTCGTTTTTGACCGAAGAGGCGATGATCAGGCCGTCGATCAGGCCGCGGCTCAACACCCGTGGATAGAGATCCTCCTCCTCTTTCTCGGAATGACACATGAAGAGTGAAAGCGCCAGGTGATGGGCATTACAGGCCTGAGTCATGCCCTGGATCAGACGCGGGTAGTAGGGGTCAGCAAAGAAGCTTTGTGCGCTGCGCGGGACGGCAAGCCCGACGACGTTGGTGCGCTGCGCCGCCAGCGAGCGAGCGGCGGCGTGAGGCCGGTAACCGGTCTCCTGGATGACGCGCAGAACGCGGTCGCGGACTTCAGGCCGCACGTTCTCCTGGTTGTTGATTACCCGCGAGACGGTGGAACGCGAGACGCCGGCCAGTCTACCGATTTCCTCAAGCGTTAAGGATGTCATTGACGCCATCAAATACCTCCCCTGTAGGAGCGTTCCCAGGTAGCGTAACTGGAGGAATGGGTATGCACCACAGGATAAATCCTCAGCTCAGTTGCCGAAAGTAACGCCCCTGCTGGGAGCGCTCCCGGAACAGTAAGTACAGGTTAGCATATTGGCGGACGCCCGTCAAGAGCCAGTGGGAGATTTCAGGAAATTGCGGCGCCTGTGGCGGCTCTAGCGCGGCTTACGGAACTTAAGAATCAGCTCGCCGTGCAGGATATAGCGCGTGGCTTCGAGCTTGTAGCCGCGCATCTCGAACAGGGCCAGCAGCTCTTTGCGGCTATAGTGGCTGATGTGTTCGTCGGCGTAGGCGCTGGGCAGAACGCGCTGGTAAACGGCCTCGGTGAAGCGCCATTCCCAGTTGGCGTAATCGGGCGTGCCCAGAATCAGCGCGCCGCCCGGAGCCAGAACACGATCCAGCTCGGCGAGGATAGGCGACTCTTTGGGCACGTGTTCGATAACCTGGGAGCAGAGCACGCAGGGGAAGCTCTCGGTGGCGAAGGGCAGGGCGAAGCCGGAAGCCTGGGCCAGCTGCGCGCCATACTTGCGGCTATAGCGCAGCTTGGGCAGCAGGATGTCCACGGCGACGCTGCCCGGCGGCAGGGCGGCGATGATGTTGCTGGAGCCGCTGCCCACGTCGAGCGTGCGCCCCTCGCCGCGCAGCAGCCCGGTAATATGTTTGTAGCGCTGTCGCTGCCAGTAACGCTGCGGTAGCACGATGCTGTCGTGGGCGCGCGCATCGTAGTCGGCGCTGAGGATCGAGTTGCGCAGGCGGTAGAGCGCGGTGAACGTGCGCAGATAGGAGAGGCCAAAGGCGAGCACGCGCGCGTGGGAGCTGCCGTGTTCGCGAGGGGCATAGTTGAAAGGCACCTCGGCGATGCGCCAGCCGCCCGCGTATGCCTTGACGAGGATCTCCTGCAAAACGTCAAAATGGCGGTTCTGCAGCCTCAACTGCTGGAGCGCCCTGGCGTTGTAAAGGCGGAAGCCGCTGGACATATCGCGCACCTTGAGGTCCAGCCCACGACTGAAGAAGAGGTTGAGGATGCGGCTAAGCGCGGCCCGCAGGAGCGGCATGTCGTATTGCCCGCCCGGCGCGTAGCGGGAGGCGATGATCACGTCGGCCTGATGGCGCTGCCGCCAGAGATCGTGGATGTACAGCGGCGGGTGCGATAGGTCGGCGTCCATAGTGAGAATGTAACGCGCCCGGGTTGCCCGGAAGGCCAGCGCCAGCGCTGCACCATAGCCCCGGTCCTGCTGGTCCAGGAGGTTGGCCCGATAGGTATCCGCCAGCTCGCGGGTGGCCGCGTCCGGCCGGCGATCGACGATGATGATCTGGTAGCTGATCGCCAGGGCGTCCAGGACGGCGCGCAGGTCCGGCAGCAGCAGCGCAAGGTTCTGCGCCTCGTGGAGTGCGGGAATGACGACGGCGAGATCGACGCGCTGGTCCTCGCCCTGTTTGCTATGATCAGTGATTGTATTCTGCTGTGCCAGTGCCAACTTCCATTCTCCTCGACGACGCCCCTCCGAGGTGTCTTCACGAGGTCTGCATTGTGCCGCAGGTCGGGCGGCGTGTCCAACTGATGCGGGCTCGCGGCCGGCCGGCGGGCTGACTGGGCCGGCGCTCCGCAAAGATGATATAGTCTCGCCGTAACTATCCAGGCTCGCCCGCAACGAAAAGAGGAACAACAACCGATGGAAAACTACATCTGTGCTACCTGTGGCGTCCAGCATGCGGCGACAGAGGGTCCTCCAGACGGCTGCCCTATCTGCCAGGATGAGCGGCAGTACATTGGACCGGCCGGCCAGCGGTGGACGACGATGGCTCAGCTCCAGCAGGATTATCACAACGTGATCAGGCCGGTGGAGCCGAACCTGACCGGCATTGTCACCCATCCAGAGTTCTGTATTGCCCAACGCGCCCTGCTCGTCCAGACGCCGCACGGGAATCTGCTCTGGGATTGCATTAGCCTGATAGACGATCCCACCGTGGCGGCGCTGCAGGCGCTCGGCGGCGTGGACGTCATTGCCCTTTCGCACCCCCATCTGGCGGGCTCGATGGTCGACTGGGCGCACGCCTTTGACGCGACGATCTATATGCACGCCGCTGACCGCCAGTGGGCGATGCGGCCCGATCCATCCATCGAGTTTTGGGAGGGGGAGACCCTGCCACTGTTTGGCAATGGGCACGACGCGCCGCTGACGCTGATTAACACCGGCGGCCATTTCGAGGGCTCCTCAGTTGCCCACTGGGCGGCGGGCGCCGGGGGCAGAGGCGCCCTGCTGACCGGCGATACGATCATGGTGGCCTCCGACCGGCGCTACGTGACGTTCATGTACAGCTACCCGAATATGATCCCGCTGCCGCCGGGCGCGGTGCGGCGGATCGTCGCCGCGGTCGAGCCGTTCTCCTACGACCGCATCTACGGATCCTGGACGCCGAGGGTAATCCATGAAGGCGCACGAGAGGCCGTGCAGCGCTCGGCAGAGCGCTACGTCGCCGCGATAACGGATCCCGACCCGGCGCTGTAACGCTATCGCATTGAGGGCGGGTGACCCGCACCACAGCCGCTAACCTCGTCTACGTTTCACCGTCCTCCGCCGAGAATTCAGATCCGGGTGGCGTGCTCAGACGTATTAATGGAATAGTGCCGCCGATGGTCACCTGATTGCGAGGAAGGAGGTGGTGCCGGCCATTATTCCCACCGTGCTGTCCATGAGTTATGACAGAGTCTCGTCCCAATTAGGAGGATAACGTGAAACGATCGCGTACTCTGCTACTTGCACTCACTATTTCGCTGCTTGTCGTCTTGCTAATGTCTACGACGGTTTCTGGCGCGGGCCGGCGCAGTTTCAGGGCCATCCTGACGGGAGCCGGTGAAGTTCCGCCTGTGGACACCGACGCGATAGGCAAAGCGATTTTCCACCTGAACAAGGATGACAGCGCGCTCAGGTATCGACTCGTCGTCGGCAAAATCGAGAATATTGTCCAGGCGCACATTCACTGCGGGGCAGAGGGGGTCAACGGCCCGGTGGTTGCCTTCCTGTTTGGGCCGGTTCCCGGCGGTGTCACGGTCAGTGGCATCCTGGCGGAAGGGACCATTACCAATGCCCAGATCATCCCGCGTGAACCCTCGGACGTCTGCCCCGACGGCGTGGCCAATTTCGCCGAGTTGTTGGAGAGAATCAACAGCGGTCAGGCCTACGTGAACGTCCACACGACGGCTAATCCTGGAGGCGAGATCCGCGGGCCGATGCAGTAGGTAGATGGGATCGGTTGGAGTGAGGGGACGCCGCTCACTCCAACCGGCCTCTTAAGATGATAAGCAAGCGTTAGAGAGGCGGGAACGCTTGACGACTGCTCGTTACGTGTTATGTTTTATAGGGAGCCGTTGCGTCGATCCCCACACTTCGTCAAGCCCGTTTCCGGCTTGCGTGCCCTCCAACGCCTGCAATTAAGGTCCAGACTGTACAGGGGAGGAAAGGAGAGTGGACGATGGCTGGTAACCGTTCCGAAACAGTACAGATTCTGAATCGACTGCTGCGGATCGCCAACGCCAGCGAGCGAGGGTTCAATCTGGCGTCGGAAAACGTGAAGAATCGGGGTCTGTCGGCAATCTTTAAGGGGTATGCCCAGCATCGTGGGCAGTTCGCCCGGACGCTCAGCGCGATGGTGCGCGATCTGGGCGGCAGGCCGGCCGAGGGCAGTGGTCTGCTGGCGGCGCTGCACCGGGGTTGGATCAACATCAAGGCGGCGATGACGATTGGCCAGCCGAATACGGAGCGCGTCGTCCTCGACGAGGTAAGTCGTGGTGAACAGGCCGCGCGCGACGCCTACCAGAGGGCGCTGCAACAGTCTTTGCCCGAGGAGCTACGGGCAGTAGTCGAGCAACAGATGCGCGAGATTGAGGCTGTTGGGGAGCGCATACAGGAGCTGCGGGGCAAGGATGGTCAGCGGCTCGTCGTCCGCCTCTTCGACAGCGCTGCCGATGCGCAGGTGGCCGAAGCCGAGCTGGCTCAGGCCGGCTTCCCGGCCGATCGAATCTCGCGAGTGCCCCTGGCGGAGGCTGTCATGGTCTATGAGGGGCAGGGCGACGACCGCACAGAAATTGAAAGCGCCGCGGCCGGCGGCGCGCTCGGCAGCCTAGGCGGTCTGCTCATCGGTCTCGTCGCCGCGATCAGTACCCTGTTTGCTCCGGTGGGCCCGCTGGCCGACATGGGGCCGCTCATGTCTACGCTGACGACGGTTCTCGTGGGTCTTCTGGCCGGATTCTTAATCGGGGCGTTATTCGGCGCTATCATCGGGGTGGGCGTCGCCCAGGAAGACGAATTTCGCTATGCCAGCAGCCTGCAGCTTGGGAATTTGCTGCTGTTAGTGAATGCCGACGAGGCCCGTGCGGAAGAGGCGACGCAGATAATGAAGGGGGTCAATGCCCGGCGCTGGCGCACGACGGCATCTTCTGTTCCACCGGAAGCGGAATTGACAGGAACCCAGTAAGCGTAAGCAGACCGGCTGAAGCCGGCAGAACGGAGTGGAGAATGGGCTGGCTGGCGCCTGCTGCCAGCCCTGTGAGGCCGGCGGGCAGCAGGCCCATCTGAGGGTTGGCGTGGCGGCTCATAGAACGTACTGTAAGAAATTGAAATACTTTTCGTAAGAATCACTGCCTATAATGGCAAGAATCCATAACGTCAGCTCTGTGCCTGGCGGATGAGTCGTGGCACTAAACGTGCTGTGTGATTAGGAAAAGGGTCCCCCAAGACCCAACAATTTAGATTTCAGTGACTGTTTGCTGACATGCAGGATGCGGTGCGGACCGTTATATCTGCCGTCTGCCGAGAGTTGCCTTGATATCCTGATCTGGACCAGGTGTGAGTTCCACGCGGTGCAGTTCACGGTCCCCACTTACCGGTGAGCGGAGCGCCCAACGCATGGAGATGAGTAACGACATGCAGACCATTCACTATGGCCGCAGGCGGCTTGCCTTCTCGAATGGACGCGCCGTGCCGACGAGCACGACGCATACCGTCCGAGCACATGAGGGCGAGGACGAAGCAGCCTTTGTCCAGCGTCTGCTGGCTGAATGGGATGCAGATCGGGGAACAATCGAGATTGTCTTTAAGGGTGGCTCTCCTGATTACGCGGTCGTGACCATCGAGCAGAGCGCTTTGCCCGGCGAGGCAGAGGGGTAAGCGATGAAAGAGTGGTACGTGCTACATACCCACACCTCGGCCGAGCAGTTCGTGGCCGATCAACTGGCGCAGAAAGAAATCGAGACTTTCCTGCCGGAGATGAGCCAGAAGGATAGCTCTGGCAAGAGCCGCACGATTGCCCTGTTCCCCGGCTATCTGTTTGTGCATTTCGATTACATGACGGCTAACCCCGAGCATTGGCGCTGGACGCCAGGGGTCCGCCGGTTTGTCACCTTCGAGGAATACCCAATTCCGGTTCCAGAGGACGTCATCTCTGCCCTCAAGCAGCGCGTGATCGAGCTGAATAACCGGGGAAAGTCCGCACAGGCACGCTTCAAGCCGGGCGAGCCCGTTCGCCTGAAAGACGGCCCGTTCAAGGAAATGTTAGCTCTGTTTGACGGCCCGGTGGCGCCTGCGGAGTGGGTGCATGTGTTGTTGCAGACGATGAACCGCTCGATGCGCTTGCGTGTGGCGGCGGCATCGCTGGAGAAAGTAGAGCCGGAAGTTCAGACCGGCCAGAAGCGCCCGCGGCGAACGCGGGGCAAGGGTCGCCGGATACGCTCGAGCTAGACCGGGCGGACGGACCCGACAATCACCCTCTGTTGTAGCCATTGCTCCGGAGGGCGTCCATCATTCTGATTGATCGCCAGTTTCATACCGGTGGGGGCGGAGCTTGCCTCGCCTCCGCCACCAGGACGCCCTCCAAACCTTATCCCTTATCTGGAGAAGACAAAAGATGGTCAGCCTATCTATCGTCATCCCTGCCTATAATGAAGAAGATGGCATTGCCGAGATCGCGGAACGTGTGCTGGCCATTCGCCCTGCATTGGCCGAAGCGAACGTCGGCTCGCTCGAGCTGCTTGTCGTAGATGATGGCTCCCGCGACCGCACAGTAGAGATCGCCAGCCAGATCCCCGGCGTAACACTGGTTCGCCACGAGCGCAACAAGGGGTATGGCGCCGCCCTGAAGACCGGCTTCGGGCTGGCCAGGGGGGATCTCATCGGCTTCCTGGATGCCGACGGGACCTATCCGCCGGAGTATTTCCCTGCTCTGTGCCGCGAGGCGCTGAAGGGCACCGACCTGGTCATCGGCTCGCGCATGGCTGGCGCGGAGAGCCGCATGCCGCGTACCCGGCGCGTGGGTAACCTGTTCTTCGCCACGTTGCTTAGCCTGCTGGCCCACCGCCGCGTGACCGATAGCGCCAGCGGGATGCGCGTGTTCCGGCGGGAGATCCTGGAACGGATCTATCCGCTGCCCGACGGCCTGAACCTGACGCCGGTGATGAGTACCCGCGCGCTGCACGAAGGGCTCGCCGTGGCGGAAGTGCCCATTCCCTATAGCGAGCGGCTGGGGCGCTCGAAGCTGAGCGTCGTGCACGATGGCTCGCTTTTCCTGCGCTCGATGGTCTGGACAGCGCTAACCTATAACCCGGTGCGTATTCTGGGCTTGATGGGGCTGGCCGGCATTTTCTTCAGCCTGGTCGTCGCGGCCTGGCTGATTGTGGCCCGGCTGCAGGGACAAACAACCCTGTCACCGGTAGCGGTCGCCGCGCTCTTTGTGGGCGTTGTCGCCGGTGTGACCGGTACGAGCGTCTTTTCGCTCGGCGTTTCCTTCAACTATCTCGTTTCGCTTTTTTATGATCAGCCAATCCGCCAGGGCCTGTGGGGCCGGCCGCTCTTCCAGACGCCGCTCGAACATCATTTTGGCTGGCTGGGATTGCTGGCTCTGCTGACGGGTCTGGGTGTGGGCGCTGCCAGCCTTGCTCTCAGCCTCAATGGCTGGGAGATCAGCCGGCTCTGGCTCTACCTGCTGGGCAGCGCGATGTTTATCCTCGTGGGTGTGCAATTAATGATCAACTGGGTGCTGCTGCGCGTGCTCGAAGAGCTGAGCCGGCGCGAGCAGCTCATCGCTACGGCTCTTCCTGAAAGAAACAACGCAGTGACGCCCGCCAAAGAGCTGGATGGCCAGCTTGCTCTGAACCCCCAACTGCCCCGCAGCTAAACCGGGGAACGGATGCCCACTAACCCATTCCAGGTTCAATTATGCAGAGACAGTCCCAACGCCCGCTACCGACAACTTACGTGACAAAACCTGCAGGGCGCAGCCGTCTCGCAGTCTGGTCGCCGGGCGCTTCGTCGATCTTTGTAGCCCTCGCGCTGCTGGTTGTGTTCGCCATCCTGCTGGGTGTCGCGGGCAATGCCGCGGCGACGTCTGCTGTTTTGCAGACCGAGCCGGCCGACGATGCCTGTGCGCCGCCGGTGATGAGCGTGCGCAATGCGGCCGTCAACGTTCGCGAGGGGCCCGATCCGAATTA
>Ga0079224_100016454_pt1 | contig 10396 bp, 11 predicted proteins | sample Stecom2015_FD_80414 | JGI IMG/M metagenome (GOLD analysis project Ga0079224, IMG submission 80414) | Agricultural soil microbial communities from Utah to study Nitrogen management - Steer compost 2015 | ecosystem: Environmental > Terrestrial > Soil > Agricultural land | place: USA: Utah...
AACAGCCGGACCGACACGTGGATCACCAACCTGATGTACCCGTCGATGATGACGCTCAATGACGACGCGGAGAAGGTTCCCGCGCTGGCGACGGAGTGGGGCTACAGCGAGGACGGCCTGACGGCGTGGATCGAGATCCGCGACGATCTGCAGTGGTCCGACGGGGAAGCGCTGACCGCCGACGACGTCGTGTTCACCATCGAGGCCGTGGCCTCGGAACAACTGGGGACGGTCGCCGGCATGATCGGTTCCTACGAGAGCGCGCAGGCGGTGTCCGACACCCGCGTCGAGTTCACGCTGAACCGGGTCGACGGCGCCTTCCTCAACAGCGTCGGCTTCTGGATGCCGATCGTCCCCGAGCACGTGTTCAGCCAGGCGCCGTCGGTCGCCGACTTCGCCAACGACTCCGACTGGGTCTCGGCCGGGCCGTTCGTGCTCACCCAGGTCGAACGCGGCCAGCGCTACGTCATGGAGAAGGTCGACAGCTACCCGCTGGGCGAGGACGGCGCGCCGAACGTCGACACTGTGGTGTTCCGCGTCTATCCGGACGTCAACACCGAGGTCCTGGCGCTGCGTTCGGGCGAGCTGGACCTGATCGCGAATGCCCTGCCGCCGTCGGTGGCCGACGACGTCTCCACCGACGACGAGCTCGAGACGTACGTGGTGCCGTCGCTGGGCTGGGCGCACATGCAGTACAACATGCGCCGCCAGCCGCTCGACCAGGTCGAGGTGCGCCGGGCTCTGGCCCACGCCGTGGACTACGAGGCCGTGCGTCAGGTGGCACTCGGTGGGCACGCAGTGTCGGCCAACTCCAGCATCCTGACGCCGACCTTCCCGAAGTGGATGGACGAAAGCGCAGAAGAGTACGAATACGACCCGCAACTGTCTCGTCAGCTCATGACCAAGGCCGGCTTCGACGATGCCGACGGCGATGGCATGTTCGACGGTGTCGACCTGGAGATGATCTACGACTCCGGCGACCCCAACATCTCGTCTTGGGCGGAACTGGTTCGCGACCAGGCTGCCGAGGCCGGCATCACGATCAGCCTGTCCGGCCTGGAGCGCAACACCTACCTGGCGCGGACCGACGAGCGCGATTTCGACATCTACGCCGGGTCGTGGGCCGTCATCGACGAGCCGCAGTCGAACTTCAACCTGCTGTTCGCCCCGGACGGCTTCATCAACTACGCCGGAGTGAACGACCCGGAGGTCAACCGGCTCCTCGACGACGCGGCGTCCGCGCTGACGGTGGAGGACGCGCGGGGGCCACTGCACGATCTCGCCGCGATCGTGACCGACCAGGTCTATGACAACGTGATGTACGTCGAGGAGTTCACCTTCGCGGCGTCAGCGGAGTGGACTGGGTTCGTGCCCAAACCGAGCGAGCTGCTGTCCGTCGTCAACCCGCAGTCGCTGGCCTCGGTGCGGGCTGCGGACTGATCTCGATGGCACTGCTGCGCTTCGCCGGCGTCCGGGTCCTTCGTGGCGTGCTCACGTTGTGGTTCGCGGTCAGCGTGACGTTCTTCCTCGTCCGGCTGTTGCCCGGTGACCCGGCTCTGGCCATCGCGAGCCCGACGATGACCGAGGAACAGCGCGCGCACCTGCTGGCCGAGTTCGGCCTGGACCAGCCGCTGCTCGTGCAGTACGTCACGTATCTGGGTGAGCTGGTCCAGGGCAACCTCGGGATCTCGTTCCGGCAGTCGCAGCCGGTGCTGGACATCCTGCTCGAGCGGCTGCCGTGGACGTTGATCCTCACCAGCAGCGCCCTGGTGGTCACCTTGGCGATCGGGCTCCCGCTCGGTGTGCTGGCGGCAACGCATCGCGGCGGCGCGATCGACCGGGCGGTCCAGATCGGCGGGGTCGTCGGGCAGTCGCTGTTCGTCCCGACCGTGGGGATCGCGCTGCTCTACGCCTTCGGCCTGGGGCTTGGCTGGTTCCCGATCGGTGGTGCCATCGACTCCGACGTCTACGGGCTCGAGGCGTACGTGAGCATGCTGCGGCACCTCGTGCTGCCCTGCCTGAGCCTTGTCGTGCTGCAGATCGGTGCGTACGTGCTGACCTTGCGGACCAATCTGATCGATGCGCTCGGCGAAGATTTCTGCAACGTCGCGCGGGCCAAGGGCGCACCGGAGCGCACCGTGGTGTGGAAGCACGCGCTGCGCAACGCACTGCTGCCCACCACCACGCTCGTCGGCCTCCAGCTCGGCTTCCTGGTCGGCGGCGCGGTGTTGACCGAGACGATCTTCGCCTATCCCGGCGTCGGCCGCGCGATCTACGAATCCGTCGGCCAGCTCGACTTCCCCGTCATGCAGGGTGCGTTCGTGCTGTTGGCAGCCACCGTCGTCGTCGCGAACCTGATCACCGATCTGGCCTACGGCGTCCTCGATCCCCGGGTGAGAGCAACATGAGCGGGGCTGATGTCGCGGGTGTGGCGCCACGGGTGCGCACGTGGCGGGCGTTTCGAGCCAACCCGCTGGGCATGGTGTCGGTGGGGATGCTGCTCCTCCTGGTGATGGTGGCGCTGGCGGCGCCGCTCATCGCGGACTATCCCCGTGGGTACGGCGACGACGTGCTCGCCGCGCCGTCGAGCGCGCACTGGTTCGGCACGGACAATCTCGGCCGCGACATCTTCGCCCAGGTCGTGTGGGGAACCCGGACCAGCCTGGCCGTGGGGCTCGGGGCATCGGCACTGGCCATCGTGTTGGGGGTGGCTGTCGGCGTGGGCGCCGCCTACTTCAAGCGGCTGGACACCGCGCTGGGCATGCTCGTCGACGTCATGCTGTCGCTGCCGGTTCTGCCGCTGATGATCCTGGTCGCCGCGCTTGCCGGCCCGAGCGTGTCGACGCTGGTCGTGGTCATCGCGGTGTTCTCGTGGCCCGAGGTGGCGCGGGTGGTGCGCTCGCAGGCCATGCCGGTGGTGACGCTGTCGTTCGTCGACGCCGCGCATGTCATGGGCGCGCCGAATCGCTGGGTGCTGGTGCGTCACATCCTGCCTGCGGTCTCGCCGGTGATCACGGTGTCGGTCGTGCTCACGGCCTCACGGGCCGTCCTGAGCGAGGCCGGGCTGTCCTTCCTCGGGCTCGGCGACCCCAGCAGCTGGTCATGGGGGACCGTCCTCTACAACGCGCAGCGTTCAGGTGCGTTGAGCTCGTCGTGGTGGACGGCGCTGTTCCCGTCACTGGCCATCCTCGTGCTCGTCGTCGCGGCCACGCTGTGCTCGCTGGCCTACAACGACGCCCGTAACCCCCGGAACCGTCAGGATGCGATTCGATGACCTTCTCTCAGCGGCTGTCGCCGGAGTTCTACCGTGGCGTGCACGAACGACTGCGGACGCGGTTCGATGACGAGAACGTGGACGCCATCGTCGTCGACGATTGGCGCGATGTCGCGTACGTCACCGGGTTCTTCCATCACCCGAACGAACGGCCCGCAGCGGTGTGGGTGGGCCGCGACCGGGTCGTGCTGCTGGTTCCCGAACTCGAACGCGAACACGCGCTGGCCCAGGGTGCCGTGGTCGACGACGTGGTGGCCTTCGACGAGTACCCGGGGGTGCAGAGCCCGTTCGAGACGTTGGCGCGCGCGGTGCCCGAACGCGGCGTCTGGGCGCACACGCCGTCGCTGACCACGGGCCGGCTGGCCGAGTTCGGGTCGGTCTTTCCCACCGTGACCTGGCGGTTGTCTGCGATGGTCGACGAGTTGCGCCTGATCAAACAGCCGGCCGAGATCGAATTGCACCGCCAGGCCGCACAGTTGGGCGACGTCATGCTGCGCGCCGGCCGCGAGTTGATCACCGCCGCCGTCGGCTCGGGGGAGTTGCCGAGCGAAGCCGAGCTGGCCGACCACGTCGTCCGGGCCGGTAGCCGGTGGATGTACGAGTCGCACGTCGACGTCGTCGTGGTTCCCATGCTCACCGGCGGTCTGGTCTATGCCGGGGCGAACTCGGCGTTCCCGCACGGCCTGCCGTCGTCGTACCGGCTACAGCCGGGTGACACGTTCATCCTGTCGCTCGGTGGCGCCGTCGGCGGTCGCTACGCCGAGAGCGAGCGGACCTTCTTTCTGGGCGAGCCGACTCACGAGCAGATTTCATACTTCACCGCCGATCGGCACGCGCAAGAGGTCGGCACTCAGGCGCTGCGGCCCGGCGCGGTGTGCCGCGACGTCAACCGTGCCTGCCTCGACGTGATCCGCGAGGCCGGCTTCGGCGCGCATCTGCGCCACCGGCAGGGGCACGGTATCGGGCTCAATTTCCACGAACCGCCGTGGCTGGAGGACGGCGACGACACTGTTCTGGACACCGGCATGGTCGTCTCCAGTGAGCCCGGCATCTACGTGCCTGGCCATGCCGGCTACCGCATCTCCGACACCGTCCTGGTGACCGAGGACGGTCACGAACGGCTCACGACCTACCCGCGCGGCATCGACGACGTGATCATCGACCTGTAGGAGACAGACACCCATGATCGTTGAGATCAACGGCAACCCGCTCGACGTCGAACTGCTCGGTGGAGACGATCCGTCGAAACCGCTGCTGATCGCCCATCACGGCGCTCCCGGGCTGGGCTCACGTCGTGAACCGAAAGCCGCCTTCGGCCATCTGGCCGACCTGTTCCGCGTGCTCGTCTTCGACGCGCGGGGCAGTGGCCGCAGCGGCGACACACCGCCGTTCACCCATGAACAATGGGTCGCCGACATCGATGCGCTGCGTGAGTGGGCCGGCGCGGAGCAGATCGTCATGGCCGGTGGGTCCTACGGCGGATTCTTGGCCATGGAGTACGCCATCGCGCACCCCTCGAGGGTGCATGCGCTGGTGCTTCGCGACACCGCGCCGGACCACGAGCACGAAGCCGCGGCCATGGCCAACGCGCGCGCCTCCGCCCGTATCGAGGTCGACGAGGACAAGCTGGCGCGGATCATGAACGGCGAGATCCGGGACAACGACGACTTCCGGGACTGCTGGGCCTCGATCCTGCCGTTGTACGACCATGATTTCGACCCGGCATCGCTGCCGGAGCGCATCGATTCCGTCGACTACCACTACGCCACCCACAACTTCGCCTTCGCGGTCAACCAGAAGACCTACGACGTCAAGCCGGGCCTGCCGTCGGTGTCGTGTCCGACCCTGGTGACGGTGGGCCGATCGGACTGGATCACGCCGGTGGAATGCAGCGAGACGATCGCGTCGTTGATCCCGGACTCGTCGCTGGTGATCTTCGAGAAGTCCGGGCATTCGCCGCCACTGGAGGAACCAGAACGATTCCAGCGTGTGGTGCGTGATTTTCTCGTCGAGAAGGTGCTCGGGTAGAAAGGACCCGATGCACCTGGAAAACATCGTGTGGGACTCCGCCGACCCGCACCGCCTGGGAACCTTCTGGGCTGCAGCCTTGGGCGCCGACCCGTTCACCGACGAGCCGGGAGGTTTCGAGGCCAGGCTCAGCCTGGGCGACGAGCTCTTCCTCGACTTGTGCTTCCCGCGGGTGGACGACCCGTCAGATGCTCCCCAGCGTCTGCACCTGGACCTCCACGGTGGCGATCGTCAAGCCGAGATCGTGGAGCGCCTGGTGAGTCTCGGAGCGCGGCACGCCGACATCGGACAAGGCGACGTGCCGTGGGTGGTGCTGGCCGACCCGGACGGCAACCCGTTCTGCGTCATGGAGGGGCGCAGCACCTACCGGGACACCGGCCCGGTCGCCGCGATCCCGCTGGACAGCGCCGATCCGGACCGCGATGTGGAATTCTGGGCCGAGATCACCGGCTGGGTTCGGTACGAAGGCGTGGTCCCGTCGCTGCGGCACCCCTCGGGAGTGGGGCCGCTGCTCGAGTTGTGCCCGGAGCCTGCGCCGAAGGGTGGAAAGAGCCGCCTTCACCTCGATGTTCGCTCCACCGCTGGTGATGGCGACGTCATCGAGCGAGTGACCGCACTGGGTGCGCGCCAACTCACCGAGTACGACACCGGTGATCTGCCGTGGGACGTGTTCGCCGATCCGTCGGGCAACGAGTTCTGCATCTTGGCCCCTACCCGTTGATCAACTCCGTGACCCCGTGGTATTCGCCTGTGGGAGCTTGATCAGTGACGTCGTACTCCAGCATGATCAGCCCGGCGGGCGTGACCTCCTGACGAAGCAGATGGAGACCGCAGGTCGCGCCGTCACCGGCGAAGAGGCGTCGCCCGGTGCGAAGCACGGTGGGGGCCACGACGATGCGGAGTGTGTCGATCAGATTCGCCGTCAGGAGCGAGTCACCCAGCCGGGCGCTGCCGTGGATCTGAAGTTCCCGGCCGGGTCGAGCCTTGAGTCGTGCGACAGTCTGGACCGGGTCGCCGGTGAGCACGGTCGTGGGATGCCAGGTGCCCTCGGTGAGGGTGTTGGAGCAGGCCGTCGGCGTGATCGAGCCAGGCGGAGGTGCGCTGGACGAAAGTGGCGTCGATGTAGGGCACGAGCCAGCCGCCGCGGGTGAAACCGTCGCTGGTGTCCTCGTCCGGTGATCCGGGCCCTTGGCAGACGCCATCCATCGTGACGAACTCGGTGAGAGTGATCTTCATCGCGAGGCCGTCCTTTCGGCAAACGCCGCCAACTGGCCCGCGACCGAGCCCCAGCCGTCGGTGAAACCAAGTTTCTCGTGATGTGCTCGGGCAGCGGGGTCGGCATGCCGTACGAGCATCCGATAATCCGTGCCATCCGGGTGATCGGCGAACGTGATCGTCGCGGTCATCGACACCGGGGCGGGATTCGCGGGACGCCACGTGCTGTCGATCGCATTGGTGAACACGATTCGCTCGAGGTCGTCGACGGCCAGAAAACACGCATCCAGGTGGGGCATGAAGTCGACGCCGTCGTCGCTCAGCCTGGTCACGAATGCGCCTCCGGGCCACACGTCCAGCCGGTCGACTCGGCATCGAGACGGAGCCGGCACCCACCATTGGGCAAGGCTGGACGGATTCGTCCATGCACTCCACACGGTTGCGCGCGGCGCTCGGATGATCCGGGACAAGGTGAGGTCGAGGTCGGGATTCACGGCGTGCTGTCCTCCTGGTCGGTGACGAACTGTTCGAGACGATCGGTGCGTTCTTCCCAGATCCGGCGCTGCTCGGCGAGCCAGTCGTCGAGGATGCCGAACCGTTCTCGGTTGAGGACGCAGGTACGCACCCGGCCGGTCTTGGTCGTACGGATGAGCCCGTGTGTTTCGAGGGTCCGGACGTGCTTCATGAACGAGGGAAGAGCCATCGGGAACTCGCGCGCGAGGTCGCCGACGCTTTTGGGTCCGCGGCCGAGGTGACGCACGACGGCGCGCCGGGTCGGATCGGCCAAAGCGACGAAGACGCCGTCCAGTTCCGCCGAATACTGAGCCATATGGCTAAGTATTGCGGACGCAGATAGTTAGCGCAAGGGCTCAGTGTTGTGAGCTACGTCGCCCAGGCGACGTCGTCGACCGCGAGCCATGGTGCGACGGCGACGGCCGTTGGCGTCATGTCGGCGAAGGTCATGACGTCTCGATGCAGGTGGGACTGGTCGACGTAACCACTCTCGGCAGCCACCAGGGCGGGGCTGTGCCCAGCGACGAGGCGTCGCGCAGCGTGGTCGAAGCGGACCAGGCGCCCGGCTCGCTTGGGACTCATGCCGATCTGGGAGCGGAACCGGGACCACAGACGTTTGCGGCTCCAGCCTGCGTCGGCCGCCAACTGCTCGACACGCACCTGTCCGCACGTCGCCACCGTCTGACGCCACGCGAAGGCGACCTCAGGGTCCACCGCCCGGCCCGTGGCGAGGCGTCGAGCCAGCGTGGCCGCCACGATGGCGAACCGGTCATCCCACGACGCCGCCGCACGTAGCCGTTCGTGGATACGCGCCGCTTCGGGACCCCAGAGGTCTTCGAGCGCGGCTGTGGTGCCGGTCAGGTGCGCGGACCCGTCCAGCACGGCGTGTGCGACGACCGGCGACAGGCGCACCTGCAGGGTCTCGATGTCGTGTCCGCCGCCGCGGACCCGGCCGGGCGCGAGACCCAGCACGACATCGCTTTGCTGCCGACGATTGCCGGAGTCGTCGATGGCGTGCAGCCCGTCGCTGAGGTCGATGAGCAGCGTCACGGCCGGATAGGGGATCACGCTGAGGTCGACCGGGTCGGAAGTCCGGGTGCGGAATCCGGCCATCTGGACCCCCGGCAGGCGAGCAGACGTCGAGGGCGTGGCGATGTGCCACCTGGCTGCCGCGGCGGCGAAAGCCGTGTCTGGCGTTCGCATGGCACCAGGCTACGCAGCCGGCTCACCCGGCCAGGTAGCGACGGCGACATTCGTCCAAGACGTGACTCTGTATCGGCGGCGAGGCTGGCGACTGAGCACTAGTACGTCGAAAGGACACGTCGTGACGCATCACGTTGTCGACCCGTTCATGCCCGCCGTCGAGCTCGCCGCGGCCATCCGCCGCAAGGAGGTGAGCCCGGTCGAGGTCGTCGATTGCTACCTCGATCGGATCGACGAACTCGATCCGCAGTTGAATGCCTTCTGTCACCGAGCCGATGACGACGTCCGTAAGGCCGCGGCCGCAGCCGCCGACGCCGTCGCCCGAACGGCATCCGGCGACGATCTTCCGCCGTTCCACGGCGTCCCACTGCCGATCAAAGACCTGCTCGACGTCGCCGGCTGGCCCACGACCTACGGCTCGGCGGCCACCGCCCGGGTACCGGCGACGGCGTCGGCGCCGATCGTGCAGCGCCTCGTGGACGCAGGATTTCTCCCGTTCGGGAAAACCACCACGTCGGAGTTCGGTGCGGTGTCCTTCACCGAGAGCGCAGCCTTGGGGATCACCCGCAACCCGTGGGACCCGCACCGTAGTCCTGGAGGGTCGTCCAGCGGCGCGGGTGCTGCGGTGGCGGCCGGCATGGCACCCATCGCCCACGGAGCTGACGGCGGCGGATCGATTCGCGTCCCCGCCTCGTGCAACGGTCTCGTAGGCCTCAAGCCCACGCGCGGCATGGTCACCAACGACGTCGTCGAGGACGAAGGGTTCGCCACGAACGGCGTGCTCACCCGCACGGTGGCCGACACGGCCGCGGCGATGGACGTGCTCGCGCGTCACGATCCGGCTGCGTGGTGGTCGCCTCCGACCCCGCAGCGGTCCTTCGTGGACGCGCTGGCCGCAGCGCCGCCGTCCGGATTGCGGGTCGGTGTGCTCGTCGATCCGCCGATCGACGGCTTGGAGGTTGACCCAGCGTGCGTGCGTGCGGTGGATGCCACCCTCCGAACCCTCGAATCTCGCGGGCATCACGTCGTCGACGTGCCGCTCCCGCTGCCTCCGGCCGACGAACTGGTAGCGGCGTTCACGGCAATCTGGAACGTGGGCGCTGCCGGGATCCCGCTCGCCGACCCGGACCAGGTCGAGCCGCACAACCGTGCGTTGCGCGCTGCCGCACGCGCGATCGACTCCTGGTCCTATGCCGAAAGTGTCCGGAAGACCCAGCAGTTCTCACGCCGCATCGTCGAAGCTTTCGTTGCCGAGTTCGACGTCCTCGTCACGCCGACGATGGCGTGCCTGCCGCCGGCCATCGGTCTCGGCCAAGTCGGCGAGGGTGACGATCCGCTGACGCCCATGATGAGGAGTTACCCGCTGGCGGTGTTCACGTCGGTGTTCAACGTCACCGGTCAACCGGCCATCTCGCTGCCCGTGCATCACGACGAAGCCACCGGCCTGCCCGTGGGTGTTCAGTTGGTGGCTGCCCCGTGGCGCGAAGACCTGCTTCTTCAGTTGTCTCAGGACCTCGAGCAGGCGTACCAGTGGACCGAACGGCGGCCGGGCGTGCGATAGCACCTGACTCGTATGAGTCAATGCGCCGGCAGGGAGATTTCGCGAAGCGGCCGACCGCCGTCGACGAAGAGCCGACCTCCGGGCCTTAGTGCCGCAGCGATCCGGTCAAGCGCCTGATCCCTGAACTGCATGTGTCGGCCGTCGAGGACGCCGACTCGGATGGCGAACGCGAAGTCGAAGGGCTCGTCGTCGCCGTCGAGCGCGAAATCCTCGACGGCGACCTGGCGCACGCTCATCCGTCCGGAGGCGATTTCGTCGGCGGCGATGGCTCGCGCCTGGGCGCAAGCCTTCGCAGAGCGGTCGATCGCGAGGATGTGGCCGTCGACGAGGCGATGTGCGATGGCGCGTGCGGCTGCACCGGGACCGCAACCGATCTCCAGGACGCGGGTATGCCGTTGGAGCGGCAACGCGTCCACCACAGCAGCCAGTCGCGGCGAGAGTCCTGGTGGCACGAGCTCAGGGTATGGCTGGTTTCAGAATGAACCGCTCCGGCGTGTCCGGAGACTTTCTAGTTTGAGACTTCAGCGGCTGCTGGGGTCTGGTGGTGAGCGTAGTGAGCGGCCTCGGCCTCGACGGGCGTGAGGTCGTCGCAGTACTCGAAC
>Ga0079224_100016455_pt1 | contig 10396 bp, 11 predicted proteins | sample Stecom2015_FD_80414 | JGI IMG/M metagenome (GOLD analysis project Ga0079224, IMG submission 80414) | Agricultural soil microbial communities from Utah to study Nitrogen management - Steer compost 2015 | ecosystem: Environmental > Terrestrial > Soil > Agricultural land | place: USA: Utah...
CGCCACTTCGCAGTTTCCTCGAAAACATGTTCCAATATCTTGGCATCCATTTCTGAAAATTCAATGTTTCTGCGGCCCATAACTACTTTTGCAACTTCAAAAGCTTTATCGGTTTTATAGGTTGTGAAACCGCCACTTCCGCCCCAACTGAAACTTGGAACAAAATTTCGCGGAAAACCACTTCCGAAGATATTGGCACTAACGCCCACCACAGTTCCCGTATTGAACATGGTATTTATACCACATTTGCTGTGGTCGCCCATGATCAAACCACAGAATTGCAAGCCGGTTTTTGCAAAACCTTCAGTTTCATAATCCCAAAGCCTCACTTCGGCATAGTTGTTTTTTAAATTTGAATTGTTTGTATCGGCCCCCAAATTACACCATTCCCCCAAAACGGAATTCCCTAAAAATCCATCGTGACCTTTGTTTGAATACCCAAAAATTACCGAATTATTCACTTCTCCCCCAACTTTGCTGTGCGGACCAATTGTTGTGTTTGAGTAAATCTTCGCTCCCATTTTCAGCGAGGAATGTTCGCATAGCGCAAAAGGACCGCGAACCATCGCGCCTTCCATAATTTCAGCATCTTTACCAATATATATGGGCCCTTCGGAAGCATTCAAGGTGCAAAATTCCAGGATCGCTCCTTCTTCTATAAAAATATTTTCTGGGTTTTTTGTCCAAATTCCATTTGGAATGGGCTGTGAATCCCTTCCTTGGGTAAGCATTTCAAAATCGCGCTTTATCGCTTCGCCATTTTTTGAAAAGATATCCCAAGTGTGTTCTATTCTTAAAACATCATTGTGCGAATATTGGATATTATGAAAAGTTTCAAAATCTACTTCCTGTCCTTCCGTAGTGAAAAAAGCAATTGGTTCATCATCAAAAAAGAGGGCTTGATTTTCTTGCAAATCTTTAATAATGTTCACCAAATTTTCCGAAGGAAGAAATGAAGCATTTATTAAAATATTCTTTTCCAACTCCAAAAAAGGATATTTATTCGTAAGATAGTCTTCAGTAACTGTTGTTGTGGTAAAACCCAAAAAATGCTCCCACTTTTCTCGAATCGTTAAAATACCGATACGAATATCTGCAACGGGGCGCGTAAACGTAAAGGGTAAAAGCTGGTTGCGGGCGCTGCCGTCAAAGAGGATATAGTTCATTTTGAAGTTTTGAGTTTTGAGTTATGAACGGTTTTTTTATCTTATTCAATATTACAGAAAAATCAGCAATCAACAATCGGTAATGGGCCTTCTAAAATCAAAAAAAGCCCTCGATTTCTCGAAGGCTTTTGTATGTTTTGCTAAAACTGAGGACTAATCCTCTATTTTTATGCTTTTTTGAACTTGTCGTATTTGTTTTTGAATTTGTCAATACGTCCGGCAGTATCAATTAGTTTTGCTTTTCCAGTATAAAAAGGATGGGAAGAACGTGAAATCTCCATCTTCACCAAAGGATACTCAACACCATCTACTTCAATAGTCTCTCTTGTATCTGCAGTTGATTTTGTAAGGAATACATCTTCATTGCTCATGTCCTTAAAAGCAACTAATCTATAATTTTCTGGGTGGATACCTTTTTTCATCTCTGTAATATTATATTTTTAAATGCGCTCTTCCGAGCTTTCGGAATTGAGTTTGCAAATTTAAGTATTAATTGGAAATTAGCAACAAAATACTATATTTTTTTAATTCATTTCAGAATCGCCCGCAAATGTAACGTTTTGCTATCTTTGTTTACTAACAATTTCGAACCAAAAAACATTCAAAAAATGGAAAATCATCCAATTTCAACCAAAAAATCTGCAATTACGTACGGCCTTATTTTGGGAGCTGTACTTGCCTTAATGACCACATTAATGTATGTTTTAGACCCAATGCTTTTAACAAAGTGGTGGATTGGCATCTTAAGTCTTCTTCTCGTTATAGTAATCGCAATTGTTTCCGTAGCAAAAGCGAAAGGATTGCAGGGCGGCATTATGAGTTTTAAAGAGGCATTTACAGCATATTTTATTACCGTGGCCTTAGGCTCTATAATAAGTACATGCGTCGGTATCTTGATTTTTAATATTATTGATCCCGAAATGGCTGCATTTCTGCAAGAAAAAACTTTGGAAATAACAGCTGAATTTATGCAAAAATTTGGAACTCCTCAGGCTGAAATTGATAAACAAATGGCTAAACTGGCCGAACAGGATAATTACTCCATAGCAACTCAATTGAAAAATTATGTTTTCGGACTGGCTTTTATGAGCGTAATTGGGTTACTTGTTGCTCTTATATTTAAAACGAAAAACCCAAATCCGTTAAACTAATTAATGAACATTTCCATCATCATCCCGCTTCTTAACGAAGAAGAATCACTAAAAGAGCTTTACCGTTGGATTGCATCTGTTATGCAATCCAATGGTTTTTTATACGAACTCATTTTTATTGACGATGGAAGTACTGACAATTCCTGGGAAATCATTGAAAAACTTTCTTTTGAAAATAAAGAAGTAAAAGGAATACGTTTTCAAAAAAACTACGGAAAATCGCAAGCGTTGCACGCCGGTTTTGCAATGGCGAAAGGCGATGTGATAATCACAATGGATGCAGATTTGCAGGACAATCCCGAAGAAATTCCAGAGTTGTATAAAATGATTGCTGAAGAAGGTTTTGATCTTGTTTCTGGCTGGAAAAAGAAACGGTATGATTCTGTGTTGAGCAAGAATATGCCTTCAAAATTGTTCAATTATGCTGCGCGGAAAACTTCCGGAGTGAAATTGCACGATTTTAACTGCGGGTTAAAAGCTTACAAAAAAGACGTTGTAAAAACCATTGAAGTAACCGGTGAGATGCACCGTTATATTCCCGTATTGGCCAAAAATGCTGGGTTCAGCAACATTACAGAAAAACCCGTTTTGCACCAAGCCCGAAAATATGGGACCACAAAATTCGGCGCCGAGCGTTTTATTCGCGGCTTTTTGGATTTGATTACCATTTGGTTTTTATCGCGTTTCGGCAAAAGACCGATGCACCTTTTTGGCGCCTGGGGCGCCTTCATGTTTTTTGTAAGTTTCTGTTTCGCCCTTTTTTTGGGCATCGACAAACTTTTTATTAATCCTTTCGGAAGGCTAATCGCACAAAGGACCGAATTCTACATTGCCCTTACCGCAATGATTTTGGGAACCCAGCTTTTCCTCGCAGGATTTTTGGGCGAATTGATACTGAGAAGCAAAAAAGATTCCCAAAACTACATTATTAAAGAACAACGAAACTTCAAAGATTAACCATCTATATTCATTATTTTTGCACATTAATTTAAGCGAATGATTTACGTAGATCCGAAAATTTTAGCCCGCGTTAACCAGTGGCTCACCCCCTTTTTCGACGAAAAAACCCAACACGAAATTAAAGAAATGATTGCTCTCGATCCCGAGGGATTGGAAGACAGTTTTTATAAAAATCTGGAATTCGGAACCGGCGGAATGCGAGGTATAATGGGTCTTGGCGACAACCGAATCAATAAATACACGCTGGGAAAAAACACACAGGGACTTTCAGATTATTTAAAAACCCAATTTCCAAACAAAGAAATTAAAGTCGCAATTGCTTATGATTGCCGCCACAACAGCAAAGAATTCGCGAAAATTGTTGCCAATGTTTTTTCAGCAAATGGAATAAAAGTCTTTCTTTTTTCAGATTTACGTCCTACCCCAGAACTTTCCTTTGCAGTAAAACAGTTGGCTTGTCAAGCCGGAATTGTTTTGACGGCCTCACACAATCCACCGGAATACAACGGTTATAAAGTATATTGGGAAGACGGCGGACAATTGGTGCCACCGCAGGATGGTGGACTAATTTCGGAAATAAATTCGCTGAATTACGAAGATATCAAGTTTGATGCGAATGAAAATTTGATTCAATTTATTGATGAGGAAGTTGATGAGGCATTTGTAAAGGCTTCGGTTAAAAACGGAACTTTCAATACTTCCCCAGAAGCAAAAAACAATTTGAAAATTGTTTTCACTTCGCTTCATGGCACTTCAATCACAATGATTCCCAAGGTTTTGGAACAAGCCGGTTATAAAAATGTTTCCATTGTTGAAGAACAGGCAGAACCGAATGGCGATTTCCCAACCGTAAAATCGCCAAATCCCGAAGAGCCAGAAGCTTTGAAAATGGCTTTGGAACTTGCCGAAAAAGAAAATGCAGATATTGTAATAGGAACCGATCCCGACTGCGACCGTTTGGGAATTGCAGTTAGAAATAATGAAAATAAAATGGTGCTGCTCAACGGAAACCAAACAATGGTTTTGATGACGCATTTCCTTTTGGAACAATGGCAAAGAGCCGGAAAACTTAATGGAAAACAGTTTGTTGCATCCACGATTGTTTCCACGCCGATGGTTGAAAAGGTTGCGGCACATTTCAACGTAAAATATATTGAAGGGCTTACGGGTTTTAAGTGGATCGCAAAAATGATAAAAGACTTTCCCGAGCTTGAATTTATTGGCGGAGGCGAAGAAAGTTTTGGTTATTTGGTGGGCGATTTTGTCCGCGATAAAGATGCGGTTACCGCTACCTTGCTAGCTTGCGAGATTGCTGCGCAGAAAAAACATTCTGGCAGCAGTATGTTTCAATATTTGAATGCTATTTATAATGGATTCGGCAATTATCGCGAACATTTAATTTCAATTACAAAAAAAGGAAAACAGGGCGCCGAGGAAATTTCCGCAATACTTAAAACGCTTCGCGAAAATCCGTTTAAGGAAATTGCGGGAAGCAAAGTGGTGCGGATGGATGATATTTCAAAAAATGAAACCACAGATTTTAACACACAGAAAACCTCGCCGTTAAACCTGCCAAAATCCAATGTATTGATTTATTATACGGAAGATGGCAGTAAAATTGCAGTGCGGCCAAGCGGCACGGAACCGAAAATAAAGTTCTACATTAGCGTGAATACTTCTGAAAAAGAAAATTTTGAAGAAATACTTCAGAAAAAAATTACCGCCATTGCCGCACAACTAAACATCAGTTAATGAATTATTTTAAAAAAGTTATTCGTTATGTCCTCCCTTACAAAAGGTATGCATATCTAAATATATTTTTCAATGTTTTGTATGCATTGTTCGGCACACTATCATTTGTTGCCCTTATTCCCGTTTTTGAAATTATATTCAGTGATGTGCGTTCCCTTGGGGCAAAACCAATTTATGAGGGTGTTTCGAACATAAAAAATTATTTACAAGAATCACTAAATTACGTTATTATTGATAACATCAACAAATACGGAGAGTTTAATGTACTTATGTATATGGTGGGCATAATTATCTCACTTTTTTTATTGAAAAACTTGTGCAATTATTTGGCGATGTTCTACTCCACTTTTATGCGAAATGGGGTTTTAAGGGATCTTCGCAACGATCTTTATGGAAAGGTTATTAGTTTTCCCCTGGCATTTTATTCCGAAAAAAGAAAAGGCGATACAATTTCACGTTTGAGCGGCGATGTTGATGAAGTAAAAAACTCAGTACTTTCAGTGTTGGAAATGATTGTTCGTGAGCCACTTACCATACTATTTTCCTTAATAACCATGCTCCTCATCAGTGCTAAACTGACTCTTTTTGTATTTATATTTTTGCCGATTTCGGGTTTTTTAATTTCAAAAATTGGAAAGTCTTTGAAAAAACGCTCCTTAAAAGTACAGGAAGAACAAGGTGTTTTTCTTTCCATTCTAGAAGAAACGATGGGCGGATTACGAATAATTAAGGCCTTTCACGCTGAAAATTTATTTCAGAAGAAGTTCGAAAATAGTAATGAACGGTTTTATAAATATTCCAATAATGTAACCAATAGACAAAACCTCGCTTCTCCGGTTAGTGAACTTTTGGGGATTATAACTATTGGGGTTCTTTTGGTTTTTGGAGGCTATTTAGTCTTTATTGACAGAACGCTGGAAGCTAGCTTTTTTATCGGTTATATTACTTTGGCGTATAACATTTTAACACCTGCCAAAGCGATTGCAAAGGCCAGTTATTCCATAAAACGCGCAGATGGCTCGGCCAAGCGTATTTTCGAATTATTGGAAACTGAAAATACTATTACCGATATTGAAAACCCGATTCAAAAAGAAGGTTTTGACGAAGTGATTTCCATTAAAAATATTTCTTTTAAATATGAAGATCAGTACGTTTTAAAAGATTTTTCTTTGGAAATTCCGAAGGGAAAAACCGTCGCGCTCGTTGGCCAATCCGGTAGCGGAAAAAGTACCATCGCCAATTTACTGACCCGTTTTTATGATGTTAACAAAGGAAGTATTGAAATAGACGGCGTTGATATTAAAAATATTTCAAAGAAATCCCTGCGCGGATTAATGGGAATTGTTTCTCAGGATTCCATCCTTTTTAATGATTCTGTGGCGAATAATTTAAAATTAGGAAAACCATTGGCTTCCGATCCAGAATTGATGGAGGCTGCAAAAATCAGCAATTCCTACGAATTCATAAAAGACCTTCCCGAAGGTTTTGAAACCAACATTGGCGACAGCGGGAACAAACTGAGCGGCGGACAAAAACAGCGGTTAAGCATTGCACGCGCCGTTCTGAAAAATCCGCCAATTATGATTTTGGACGAAGCAACATCTGCTTTGGACACCGAAAGCGAACGTTTGGTGCAGGATGCGCTGGAAAAAATGATGAAAAACAGAACTTCAATTGTTATTGCACACAGGCTTTCAACCATTCAAAACGCAGATAAAATCGTGGTGCTTTCCAAAGGAAAAATTGTGGAACAGGGCAAACACCAAGAACTTTTGGAGAAAAAAGGCGTTTACTACAGTTTGGTGGAAATGCAATCGCTTGCTTAATTCAGATATGAATTAGTCATTACCAACATATTACAAACTTCAAACTTCGTATTTCCGATTTCATATTTTCTTAATTTCCAATTTCGCACTTCATATTTCCCATTTAAACTTTTCCTTCTATCTTTAGTCTTAAAATCAATTGTACAAAGGTGATTGAGGAAAAAGCGCTAGTAACGTCATTGCAGACCGAAGCAGACAAAGAGTCTGCGTTCCGTGAACTTGTTTCGCAATATAAGGAACGGCTTTATTGGCAAATCAGGAATATGGTTTTGGACCACGACGATGCCGATGATGTGCTCCAAAATACCTTTATCAAGATTTTCCGGAACATCAATTCATTTAAAGGCGAAAGCAAATTGCACACTTGGATGTACCGGATTGCAGCCAATGAATCTATCACATTTCTTAACAAAAAAGCAAAGCGAAATAATATTTCCATAGATAATGTAAAAGCTAGCGCTGTGCGAAAACTGGAAAGCGATGTATATTTTGAAGGCGATGCTATTCAGCTCCAATTTCAAAAAGCGATTGCAACGCTTCCGGAAAGACAACGCCTCATTTTCACCATGAAATATTTTGAAGACCACACTTTTGAGGAACTTTCCGCAATATTGGAAACCTCTGTAGGCGGGCTGAAAAGCAGCTATCACATTGCTGTAAAGAAAATTACAGAATACATAAAAACCCAAGATGAAACTCTTTAAGGTTTTTTAAGTCATAGATAGGAAATGAAAAAAAACAAAAAAATAGCTGGCTTTAAAACTCCCGAAAATTATTTCGAGAATTTTGAGATGCAGCTTTTCAATAAAATTGAAGGAGAAAATCTTCCAAAATCTGCCGGATTTCAAGTTCCCGAAAATTATTTTGAAAGTTTGGAACAACGTGTTTTGAATACAGTTCCCGCTTCAGAAAAACCTAAAAAAGTAATTTCACTATTACCTAAAAAATATTTCGGTTATGCCGCTGCAATTGCTGCTTGTGTGGTGCTGGGTTTTACTATTTTTAATACCAACCCTTCAAAGTCAACCCTTGATACGTTGCAAATATCCGCAATAGATAATTATATTGAAGAAGGCAATTTGAATCTGGATTTATATGATTTAACGTCGTTTATAGAAGACGAAGATATTATAGAACTGGATTTTAAAAACAAACAATTTTCCGATAAAGCTATGGAAAATTATATTTTAGAAAATCTGGATGAAGAAACCTTAGTGAACGAACAATGAAAAAAATACTTTTTATATTCCTCATAACCACGGCAACAATAGTTGCACAGGACGGAAAACACGAAAAAATAAAAGCTCTGAAAACAGCTTATATAACTGAACAATTAGCCCTAACTTCTTCTGAAGCGGAAAAATTCTGGCCGGTCTATAACAGTTATGACGAAAAATTACACGTTTTGCGAAAAAAGGAAAAAAGCGAAATATTCCAGCAACTTCGGGATGGTTTGGATAATTTAAACGATGCCGATGCCAATAATTTAATAGACAAAAGCCTATCCCTTGAAAGTGAAGAACTAGCATTGCGAAAACAAATGATTGCAGATTTGCGAAAAGCAATTTCACCAAAAAAAATAATCATCCTCAAAAAAGCTGAGTATGATTTTAAACGGGAACTTCTGGATCGATACAGACAGGGAAAAAGCGATAAAGGCCCCAAGGGACCAAAATAAAAAAGCCCCGAATGTTCGGGGCTTTTTTATTTTTTAATGAAGATAATTACATGGCGCCCCACTCTTTTAAAGACTTTTCATTTAATGCTATGTAATCATTATTTTTAGCCTCTTTAGCCATTTCCAATGATTTTTTCGCAGCTTCAATAGCTCCTTTTTTGTCACCTGCTTTTGCATAAATCAATGATTTTTGGCGTAGTTGATAAAACTTAGGGTCTTTGTTCAATTCAAAAGATTTATCCATCCATGTTTTGGCTTGGTTTATATCTTTTCCCGATTCAAAATAATAAACGGCGGCAGCGTAATAATCATTGGTGCCCGGACCATTCATAACTTTTTGGATGTTGGCAGTCACGGCTTTGTCGGTATTGAATTTAATTGGAACGCCCACGTATGTTTTTTCCCAAAGAATTCCAAGAATTGCAGAATCGTTGTTTAAATGGTCAAAACTCATGGAGAAGGTTTCAATGTCCATGGCCAATGGGTTAACCTGTACACTGGCTTGTGCGGCTATCTTACTGTCGTCCCATTTTTCAGGATTTCCCCAATTGTCTGTGTCGCTGTAGAAATATACATCCCAGCTGGAAACCCCCGGTTTTGTAAAAATGGAATATGAGCCAGCCTTAACGGCTTTTCCACCAATTTCAACGTCTTCGCTAAAAGTAATTTTAGTATTGGCATTTGCGCCGGTACGCCATATTTTGTCATAAGGCACTAAGTTTCCGAAAATAGTACGTCCTTTCATAGAAGGTCTGGAATATTCCAGTGTAACATCAGTTAGTCCCACTTTTTGTTCAATTTTTTGAAACGGACTTTGTTGTGGAGTTTGAATTTGTGCCTGAATGCCAACGGTTAACATTAAAGCAGAAAATAGGAAAAGAAATTTTTTCATTGTAATGGTTTTAAGGTGTTTATACTTTTGCACGAAGTTACTCTTTGAAAATTTTTTAAAAGTTAAGAAAAGCTTAAAATAGTATAAAATTAATTTTCAGTAATCTATGTAAACTAAAGCTATTATAGCAATACAGAACATTTGTTAATTATTTGTTTAATCTTTTTTTAACAAGCTAAAACAAACTATTTTTAAAAGAAAAAACGAAAAGAGATGTTGAAGCAATTATTAAAAAAATTCCGAATAAGATTTTCAAACAAAGCCGTAGAAACTAATACTTATAGGCTGTTGCGCATGAATGGGAAACTTCCTATTAAGCAAAACAAGTAAGTATTAAATGAAAATATATACGCGCTGCGCCAAACAAAATTTACCCATTACTATAACTGAAGCCTGGAATTTTTTATCAAATCCAAGAAACCTATAAACAATTACACCAAATTATATGGGCTTCCATATTAAATCTGGCGCAGACCGTATTATGTATGCCGGGCAAATTATTGAATATATTGTCACGCCAATTTTAGGTATCAAAACCAGATGGGTCACGGAAATTACGCACATTGAAGACAAAAAATATTTTGTGGACGAACAGCGTTTTGGGCCTTACGCCTTTTGGCACCATAAACATTTTATAAAAGAAATAGATGGCGGTGTGGAAATGGAAGATTTGCTACACTATAAACTTCCTTTTGGAATTCTTGGCCAGTTTGTGCATCCTTTTTTAGTTCAACCAAAATTGGACGAAATCTTTGAATACCGAAATATGAAACTGGTGGAACTCTCCGGAAAATTTTAAATAAAACCCATTTGGAAAAAAAAGTAAACATATTTTGGTTCCGAAGAGATTTGCGACTGGATGACAATGTTGGTTTTTACAAAGCGCTCCACGGAAAATTTCCGGTACTTCCCATATTTATTTTTGATTCAGAAATAATTAACGAGCTTCCAAAAGACGATGCCCGTGTGAC
>Ga0079224_100016456_pt1 | contig 10395 bp, 11 predicted proteins | sample Stecom2015_FD_80414 | JGI IMG/M metagenome (GOLD analysis project Ga0079224, IMG submission 80414) | Agricultural soil microbial communities from Utah to study Nitrogen management - Steer compost 2015 | ecosystem: Environmental > Terrestrial > Soil > Agricultural land | place: USA: Utah...
CTGAAGTTTGTGGATGCAAAGCTGCTGTATCCCTCCACCAACTGTGGAATGGTGCCACTATCGCGCGCTGTCGCCAGTGCAAAACTGCGCGCCTTAAGTTCCGGAGCAGCGATTGTCCGTAGTGAGATATAGATGCCATGACAGAATCTGTTGAGTTTAAGGAAGCAATGTCGTTTTTGGCTGCAGCGGTGTGCGTGGTCACCACACGTGTCGATGACGAGGTATTTGGTTTTACGGCGTCCTCCGTCTGCAGCGTCAGTGCTGACCCACCCACCATGCTGGTCTGTGTAAACAGGGGGGCAACGTCATACACCAAACTTCAGCTCAGCGGTGTGCTTGCAATCAATGTGCTGGCATCCAGGCATGAGGCATTGTCGAGGGCGTTTTCGTCAAAGCTGACACCGGAGGAAAGATTCCGCCATGGCAACTGGATTGAACTCAAAACCGGTTCTCCAATCTTGCAGGATTCACTTGTCAGTTTTGATTGCAACGTTGAGGCGGTTAATGAGGTAGGCACTCATGCCATCTACATTTGCCGGGTTCAGGGAATCCGGTTCGGCGCTTCCGGGCAGGCTCTGTTGTATTACAGGCGTAACTATCACTGTCTGGAGATGACTCCGGAAGTATCAGAGGCGCGATTGGAAAAAATAGCGTAGGGCGCTGAGGGTGCTGGCAATCGTCACGGATACAAAGCAGGAAACCATCTCCCAATGGCATCAGCAGGAAATCCCAGGCGCACGGGTGCATACTTGTGCTCAGAGGAGAGATAGCCCTTTTCAAGAAGGTCTGACAGTACTGTTCGGCCGGCGCGTTCGGACATGCCAATAATTCTTCCTGCGTCGCCGCGTTTGAATTCTCCAACGAGCCAGACCTCTCTCAATAATTCATAACTGCCTTTTGGCAGGTGTTTGAGTACAATGGCTTCGTCGACTTGACGCTGCATACGTGATTTTCCTGGTCGTAGAGGTGTTTGCCGATTTAATTGCCGATTGAGGCAGCATAAGTACTACAAGAACGGTTCTTTCTTTGTTAGCTTTAATGCAAACAATTGAGGTGAGCCCAAGTGTTAACCCAAATCAAAATGTTCCGCCCCGTATTCAGATGCAGTACCGACGAAGACGTATTTTTTGAGCGCGTCGCTGAAGTTGCCGGTTTGCAGAATATGGAAGTCAATGACACCGAAATTCTTCTTTCAGTGCTGACTGAGTTGAGTGAAGATGCATTGGAAGACATCGAAGCTATTTGTGATATGTGGCATGCGAAGTACACAGTAGACGAGGAATCCACGTGAAAACGATCGGTCTTATTGGTGGCATGAGCTGGGAATCTACACAAACCTACTACCGTCTGGTCAATCAAATGGTCAGAGAAGAACTTGGTGGCCTCCATTCAGCAAAGATTGTTCTTCTGAGCGTCGACTTTGCAGAAATTGATGAGTTGCAGAAACAGGGCGACTGGAAAAAGGGCGGCGACATTATGGCGTCTGCTGCGCTGTCGCTGCAGGCTGCGGGTGCCGACGCTATCCTGATAGGTGCAAACACAATGCACAAGGTTGCCGAGGCTGTTGAGCATGCAGTGCGGATTCCCTTGTTGCACATTGCTGACGCTACTGCCAGCGCAATCAAGCGCGACAACATCACCACCGTTGGTTTGCTGGGCACAAAGTTCACCATGGAACAGGAATTCTACAGAGCACGTCTGGAAAGTCACGGCATTCAGGTGATTTTGCCCGACGATGCGCAGCGGGAAACAGTTCACTCTGTCATCTACAACGAGCTTTGTCGTGGTGAATTCAAACCGGAATCAAAAGCCAGATATCTGGATATTGTTGCTGATCTGTCCAGCCGCGGAGCACAGGGTGTCATTCTCGGATGCACGGAGATTGGTTTGTTAATCAACAGTGTGGATACCTCAGTCCGGCTGTACGACACTACCGAAATTCATGCCAGGAGGGCGGTGGAGTTTGCACTGAACGAATAGGTTTGTATTCGCAAAACGGGCAATTACTAACAAGAACGTTTTATTCTCAGGTGTTCTGTTGCTTCAGAACTTGAATTCGCTAGGACTCCTACAATAAAACAAAATTTATCAGGACAAAAATTGTACACCATCGGCTACGCCACCAAACCCATCGAAAACTACATTCACCAGCTCAAACTGCATGGCGTTACGGTCGTGGCCGATGCGCGTTCGGTCCCTTTCAGCAAACGCTTTTTTGATTATCACCAGGATGCGCTGAAGCGCCACCTGCAGCAGGCAGGTATTCGTTATGTCTATCTTGGAGATGAATTGGGTCCGCGCTCAAAAGATCCTGCACACTACGATGAAAGGGGCCAGGTGCAGTTTGATCGTCTGATGGAGGCAGAGCTGTTCAAATCAGGTGTCCGGCGTCTGTTTGATGGTCAACAAAAAGGTTTTTCGATTGCGCTGACCTGCGCCTGCAAGGATCCTGCAATCTGTCATCGTGCGCTGCTGATAGGCTGGGCGCTGTTGCACAAACATGATCTGGATCTGCGTCATATTCTGCATGACGGCAAACTGGAAATGCAGTCAGAACTGGAGCAACGTCTGTTGCAGTTGACGGGAACGGAGCCGGATATTTTTACTGGAGAGGCCGGAGCACTGTCGCTGGCATATCAGCGACAGTGTCAGTCCTGTGCGTACAGAAAGCCGGAAGAATCCTAGCGTTCTGCCATTGCTTTCATGTTGCCCAGTGCGCGCTCAAAAGACGCGCGGCGGCGGGCGATATCTGCATCTTTTGCAGCCTGGTCAGCCAGGTTGGAAACATCCAGTACCAGTGTGTACAGCAGTTTGCTGTTGTTGGCATCTACAGGACGCGCTTCCATAAAACCGTGGTAGAGGTTGTAGAACTGACCCTGCACTGCCGGTTGTGTGTAACCGTAGGACAGTGGAGTTTTGGCAACCATGATTTCGGTGATACGGCCGTCAGCCAGTGAACGGACGGTGCCGATTTCGCCATTGCCCTGTGTGATGACGCAGCTGATTCCCAGCCATTCGCTGATGGTGCAGTAGTCTGCGCCTACAGTAGCCCAGGTATGTTCAGCCGAGCGGGCAACATCAATTTCCATCTCGATGGTGACGTATTCCTGGGCGTACAGCTGGGACGACAACAGCAGGGCGGGAGCGGCGAGCACGGACAGCAGAGATTTTTTGATATTCATGATCCTATCCTTATTATTGGTCTGAAAATGCCTGCGGCTGCCACAGGTTAGCCCAGCAGTCGCATGGCGGCTACTTCTTTTTGTCTACATGGCCCAGATCCCGACCGGGCTCGATGACATCACGTACTTTTTGCTTGAGCTCGGTGATTTCCGGAAAGCGGCCGGCTTCCTTGCGTGACCAGACCAGCTGGCCATCCACGTGTACTTCAAAAATTCCGCCTGTGCCGGGACGCAGTGTCAGTTCGCTGATGTCACCATCAAAGGTGCTGAGCAGTTCCTGCGCCATCCAGGTGGAGCGCAGCATCCAGCGACACAGGGTGCAATAGGTGATAACGATGCTATGGGTTGCTGTCATTTTGACTCCAGAAACTCCCACTGCGAAAACGTTGCAGCCTGTCCGTGTTTGACTCCGCGTTCATCAATCAGATTCCAAACGGTGGCCTGCTTGATGACAAAACGCTGGCCGGTTGATGAAATCCGTACGCCCTGATAATCGTCGATATAACCATCGCGGGTGACACGTTCCAGCAGGGCTTCGCGTTCTTCCCTGAGCATGGCTTCTGCCGAAAGCCGTGACGGCATTTTGATAATCTGCTCAGGTGTCACTTCAAACAGTTCCAGTGCCAGACGGTTGCCGAAGAAAAATATCGGATCGTCTTCAATGCCATGTGCCAGTACTACTTGTGGCAGTGTCCACATGGTAGCTACCAGATCAGAGCCTGGTTCTATCAGTGTGCGGCCGGTCAGACGCTGATAACTGTCGGCGATCAGCGCCAGTTTGTCACTCGCGTGTCGGATCAACAGTTCCGGGCATGCGTCAGGCAGTTTTGAGCGCGAAGTTTTCATGCCAGCTCCAGTACAACAGGGCAGTGATCCGAGCCGTAGTACTCGTTAAGAATCTCGGCGCTCTTGAAGCGGTTTTGCAGTGTGCTGGAAGCGAGGAAATAGTCCAGGCGCCATCCGATGTTCTTTTCACGTGCGCCGCCGCGCATGCTCCACCAGCTGTATTTGATGGTGTCCGGATAAAAATGTCTGAAGGTGTCGATGTAGCCTGTGTCCAGCAGACGATCCAGGCCATCAATCTCGATCTGGGTATAACCGGCACTTTTGTTGTAGTTGGCCTGCGGGCGTGCAATATCAATCGGGCGATGGCAGACGTTGAGGTCACCGCAGATCACAACAGGTTTGTGACGTTCCAGCTGCACCACAAAATCGCGGAAATCCCGATCCCAGCGTTCGCGGTAACCGAGACGTTTGAGGCCGTCGCCGGAGTTGGGCGTATACACCGTCAGCAGATAGAAGTCGGAAAACTCGGCAGTGATCACGCGGCCTTCCTGGTCGTGTTCTTCAATACCAATGCCGTAGCGTATTGCCAGCGGCTGGGTGCGGCTGAAAATGGCTGTGCCGGAATAACCCGGACGCACGGCGGAGTGCGTAAAGATGTGATAACCGGGCAGGTCGCCCACGGCTTCCAGTACCTGATGGTCCTGGGCTTTGGTTTCCTGCACACAGAGCACGTCAGGCTGCAGTTGTTGCATGGAATTGAGAAAATCTTTTTTGACGGCGGCACGGATGCCGTTAAGGTTCCAGGAAATCAGGCGCATGACAGATCCTTCCAGTGAAGCAGACCGGGAGCATTAAAACATATCCAGTTGTTGCGGTGCATCGGCGGTTTTGGCCGCAGATGCAGTGGGTACATGCAGCGGACGGCGGAACTGGCTGCAGTCGAGGCGGGCAAATTCCAGCTGCCGTTTGTCCAGGCCGGTTTTGCGCATGGCCGAGCGGTAGCGCTGGGCCAGCAATTGGGCCCAGATGCCTTCGCCGGTCATGCGGCTGCCGAATTCAGCCTTGTAGTCCTTGCCGCCGCGCATGTCGCGAATACGCGCCATCACGCGTTCAGCGCGGTCCGGGAAGTGCGTGGCCAGCCACTGCTGGAACAGCGGGCTCACCTCCCAGGGCAGTCTGAGCACAATATAACCGGCGCTGCGGGCGCCGGCATCGGCAGCTGCCTGCATGATGTGCTCCAGATCCTGATCGGTAATAAACGGAATCACGGGCGCCACATTAACGCTGACCGGAATGCCGGCTTCGGCCAGCCGTTGTACCGTTTTAAGCCTCCGTGTTGGCGAGGCGGCGCGGGGTTCCAGCGTGCGCGCAATGTCGTGATCCAGCGTGGTGATTGTCACGGCGGCCGCTGCCAGCCCGCGGGATGCCATATCCGCCAGAATGTCGATATCGCGCTCGATCAGCGCTGATTTGGTGATGATCCCCACCGGTTGCCTGCATTCCTGCAGCACTTCCAGCACCTGGCGGGTAATACCCAGTTTGCGCTCAATGGGCTGATAGGCATCGGTATTGATGCCCAGTGATATGGCTTCGGGTTGCCAGGACGGGCTGGCCAGCTCCCTTCGCAGCAGCTCGGCAGCGTTAACCTTGGCAAACAGTCGGGTTTCAAAATCAAGTCCCGGCGACAGTTCCAGATAGCTGTGAGTAGGTCTGGCAAAACAGTAGATGCAGCCGTGTTCACAGCCGCGATAGGGGTTGATCGAGGCGTGGAAAGGCAGGTCAGGGGACTTGTTGCGGCTGATGATGCTGCGGGCGATTTCCTGTGTGACCACCGTTTCTGGCGGGCTGGATTCCTCCTCTTCACGCGCCCAACCGTCATCAAAGGCCTCGCGCTGCTGATGCTCGAAGCGACCTTGCATATAGGACGTGGCGCCGCGGCCTTTGAACAGCACGGTCTGATCTGGAGATTTCATGATTAAAGGTATCGAATACTGTGTATAAATACAGTATTTTAATGGGGAGACGCTGGCAAGCAGTTTTTTGCGGAGTCGATAACGGACTTTATGCTATAAAACCGCATCTTCGTCAGACAAAAACGAAAACCGGAACCTGAACAGCAACATGAGCACCATAGATATCAATATCACCGACGACGGTGTTGAACAGATTGCGCTGAGCAGCTATACGCGCCAGGCCTACCTGAACTACTCCATGTATGTCATCAACGACCGCGCGCTGCCGCATCTTGCGGATGGCCTCAAGCCAGTGCAGCGTCGTATTGTCTACGCGATGTCCGAGCTGGGTCTGAAGTCCACGGCCAAGTTCAAGAAATCTGCGCGGACCATCGGTGACGTGATTGGTAAATTCCACCCGCACGGTGATTCGGCCTGTTACGAGGCCATGGTGCTGATGGCCCAGCCTTTCAGTTACCGCTATCCGCTGGTGGATGGCCAGGGTAACTGGGGTTCGCCGGATGATCCCAAGTCCTTTGCGGCGATGCGTTATACCGAATCGCGTCTGCAGAAATATGCCGATCTGCTGCTGTCCGAGCTGGGGCAGGGCACGGTCGACTGGAAACCGAACTTTGACGGTACGCTGGATGAGCCGGCTCTGCTGCCAGCCCGTGTGCCCAATGTGCTGCTGAATGGCGGCAGTGGTATTGCCGTAGGTATGGCCACTGATATTCCTCCGCACAATATGCGTGAGGTAGTCAGCGCCTGTATCCATCTGCTGGACAATCCGGATGCCACTGTCAGGGACCTGATGACCCACGTCAAGGGTCCGGATTTCCCGACCGAAGCCGAGATCATTTCCCCGACGCGCGAGTTGCAGGAAATTTATGAAACCGGCCGCGGTTCGGTGAAAGCGCGTGCGGTGTACAAGGTGGAAGACGGTGACATCGTGATTACTGCGTTGCCGTATCAGGTTTCCGGTGCCAAGGTGCTGGAACAGATTGCGGCGCAGATGCAGAAGAAAAAACTGCCGATGGTGGTGGATCTGCGTGACGAATCCGATCACGAAAACCCGACCCGTATTGTGATCGTGCCGCGTTCCAACCGTATTGATGTGGATGATCTGATGTTGCACCTGTTTGCGACCACAGATCTGGAAAAGAACTATCGCATCAACCTCAACATGATTGGCATCAACGGCAAACCGCAGGTGAAAAATCTGCGCATGCTGCTGGGTGAGTGGCTGACCTTCCGTACTGAAACTGTGCGCAAGCGTCTGCAGTACCGTCTGCAGAAAGTGCTGGACCGTCTGCATATTCTGGACGGTTTGCTGATTGCCTTCCTGAACATTGATGAAGTAATCCATATTATCCGCACCGAAGATCATCCCAAGCCGGTGTTGATGCAGCGTTTTGGTATTACCGATGTTCAGGCTGAAGCCATCCTTGAGTTGAAACTGCGCCACCTGGCAAAACTTGAGGAAATGAATATCCGCGCTGAACAGGACGAGCTGTCCAAAGAGCGTGATTCCCTGCAGGAACTGCTGGGCTCCGAGAAAAAACTGCAGAAGCTGATCAAAAAAGAACTGACAGAAGATGCAGAAAAATACGGTGACAGCCGCCGTTCCCCGCTGATCGAACGCAGCGAGGCACAAGCCTTCAGTGAAGTGGAACTGATGTCCACCGAGCCGGTGACTGTTGTGTTGTCCAAAGCGGGCTGGGTGCGTTCTGCCAAAGGCCACGATGTGGATGCGGAAGGCTTGCAGTACAAATCCGGTGACGGATTCAAACTCGCAGTGCGTGGCAAGAGCAACCAGAATGCGGTATTCCTGGATTCAACCGGACGTACCTACAGTCTGCCAGTACATACACTGCCGTCAGCGCGTGGTCAGGGTGAGCCATTAACGGGACGTCTGACCCCTCCGTCCGGTGCAAGTTTTGAGGGTCTGATCCTTGCGGATGACAAACAGCCCGTGCTGATGGCCAGTGATGCCGGGTATGGTTTTGTGACCGAAGTCGGTGAGCTGCAGGCCAAGAACAAGTCTGGTAAAGCGGTTCTGACGCTGCCGGCTGGCGCGCGCGTGATGCCGCCGATTTTGCTGTCGAATCCGGAAAGTGATCTGCTGGTAGCGGTGACCAACGAAGGCCGTATGCTGTGTTTCCCGGTAGCTGAACTGCCGGTGCTGGCGCGCGGCAAGGGCAACAAAATTATCGGGATTCCATCCGGGCGTGTGTCCGACCGGCTGGAATATGTGGTGTCTCTGGCGGTGATTCCGGATCAGGGCGCGCTTACAGTCTACTCAGGAAAGCGCCACGTCACACTCAAATGGTCTGATCTTGAGCACTATCGTGGTGAGCGTGGTCGTCGTGGCAACAAGCTGCCGCGTGGCTTCCAGAACGTTGATCGTATCGAAGCCTCAGTCTAGAGCTGTACAGAGTGGATTTCGTGCTCTTTGTAGAGTGCGAAATCCAGCTCATCTGAAGGCTGCTGCAGGCAGTTGCCCTGCACGTAGTTGATATTGGCCTGCCACAGCAGAGGCAGCAACTCTACATCTTCCACCAGCGGTGCAATCACACGAATACCCTGTGCATGCAGTGCGCTCACCACTTCGGTCAGGCGTTCACGCTGGCGTCCGTCTACAGCAATATTCTGCAGCAGTGAACGATCCAGTTTCACGTAATCCAGTTGTACCTGGCCGAGCATGCGGAACGGATCCAGACTGCAGCCGAAGTGTGCCATTGAAAGCTCAAAACCCAGATCACGCAGACGCTGACAGAACTGTCCGGCCTGGTCGGGCATGCCCAGAAAATCCAGTTCACTGACCTGCAGTGTCAGCTGTCTGGGACTTTGCTGCTGTCGCTGCAGTTCCTGCGTCAGCCACAACGCCATGGTCTGTGACATCAGCGAGTTTGGCGTCAGATTGACGGTCAGACGCAGGCGTTCATTGTCCTGATTGCGAATGATCTGCAGTGCGTGGCTGATCACATAGCGGTCGATGCGCTCGCCCATACCAAACTGATTGCAGGCTTCCAGAAACTCTTCCGGATAAATCAGTCGGCCTCCACTCGGCACACGAATCCTGACTTCAAAATGTTCGCGTGAATCTGCTTTTAATGACACGGTGGGCTGGTAAACCAGCACCACACTTTCATCCTGCAGTGCCTGACGTACCTGTTCCAGAACAGCGTTGGCCGGGCCAATGCGGCTGCGTTGCTGGTGAGCGCGCAGACTCTGGTGCTGGCGTGCACGCAGCAGCAGGGTTTCGGCATCGGGTGCCTCTTCTGTAATCATTGCCGCGCCGAGCTGGAACTGCATGCTGAGTCCGCGTGGAATCAGCGGCATGATACCGGTCTGCAGGTTTTCCAGACGGCGCAGCAGGGACTGGCAGCTTTCGGTATCGGAGTCGCCTGTGACTACCACAAAGTCGCCGGCGTCCAGTCGACCCAGAACGGAGTGGGGAGGGCAGTGGGACTCAAGCAGGCCAGCAATGTCGCGTACCATCAGATGCATGTCGGTTTTGCCGAGGATGACCGCAAATTCAGCGAGCTGGCTTGAGCTCAGCAGAATCAGTGAGCTGTGACGCCCCTGATAGACTGCTGTGCTGATACACTGGTTGATAGCACGCAGCAGGTGTTCCTCATTGAGCAGTCCGCTTTGCAGGTCGCGGCTGGCGGCTTCGCGAATATCATTGGTACGAGCAGCGTTGCCCTGGGCTTCGCGCACAATCAGTTGTAGGCTTTGTTCACCATTGATGCTGACTGCAGCGCTGTCGAGTGATGCAATAATTTCGCTGCCGTCACGGCGAAGTGCGGTGAATTCGCAGCGGCGATGACCGGCTTCAAATGGCTGGCGCAGAAACTCGCGTACTTTTTCCACATCCTCATCAGCCACCAGATCCAGAAATGAAATGGCGTGCAGATCCGCCACATTGCGGAAACCAAAAAAACGCAGCCAGGCCGGGTTTGCGTACTGATGAAAACCATCCTGCAATGAGGCGATGGCGTCGCTGGTGTTGTCCATAAACAGCTGCAGACGTTGATGAAGCTCTCGCACGGCACCGGCTGCACGTCGTAATTCACGTCGCTGCTGCAGCTGCTCCAGTTCGCGTTTGACCTGATAAACAAACTGTACCTGGCCCGCTGCGGTATCCAGTGAGCTTTCACTGATCAGGCCGGCAGCGCCCAGACCGAGCATAGGCAACCAGCGCGATGGTGTACGACAGATCAGCAGGCAGGGGATGTCACGACGGGTGTGTTGCAGCTGACGCAAAAGCGCTTCGCAGTCTGCGCCGACAGCCTCGCAGTCGAGCAGGATCAGGTCATAACAACGGGCACCGGGAATGTCATCAGGAACATTGCGGCCATCAAATTCCTGTGCGCGTACAGTAACGCCTGCCCGTCGCAGCAGCGACAGCAATGTATTCGTCAACCCGCCGGAGTCGGGAGTCAGCAGTATGTTGTGCACAGTGTTAGGCA
>Ga0079224_100016457_pt1 | contig 10395 bp, 10 predicted proteins | sample Stecom2015_FD_80414 | JGI IMG/M metagenome (GOLD analysis project Ga0079224, IMG submission 80414) | Agricultural soil microbial communities from Utah to study Nitrogen management - Steer compost 2015 | ecosystem: Environmental > Terrestrial > Soil > Agricultural land | place: USA: Utah...
GACCGCGACGATCGCCCGCGCCGCCATGAGTCCCGTGACCGTGACGACCGGCCGCGCCGCGACGACGAGGACCGCTTCGGTCGCGACGGCAGACCGCGCCGCGGCCGCGACTCCCTGCGTCCGCTCGAGGAGCGCGAAGCCGGCCACGAGGGCCCCATCCGCCGCGGCGAGTCCGACGAGGCCCCTGACCTGCCCGAAGGTCTCGAGTACGGCTTCGACCAGCTCGACAAGGAGACCAAGGCCGGTCTGCGCAGCCTGAACAAGCAGCTCGCCGAGGCCGTCGGCAACCGGCTGATCGCCACCGCCGCGCTCTTGGCCGAGGACGACATCGAAGGCGCCCTCGAACAGGCCCGCTACGCCCGCCGCAAGGCTTCCCGCGTGGCGATCGTCCGCGAGGTCACCGGTGTGGCCGCGTACGGCGCGGGCGAGTGGCAGCTGGCCATGAACGAGCTCCGAGCGGCGCAGCGGCTCGGCGGCAACCGCGACCACATCGCGATGATCGCCGACTGCGAGCGCGCCTCCGGCCACCCCGAGCGCGCCATCGACCTCTACCGCGAGTACGGCGACGACAAGAGCATCGACCCCGAATCCCGGGTCGAGCTGCTCATCGTCGCCTCCGGCGCCCGCCGGGACATGGGTATGGGCGAGGCCGCCACCGCGATGCTCAAGGTCGGCGCTCTCAACTCGCCGAAGACCGAGCCGTGGGTGGCGCGTCTGCGCTACGCCTACGCCGAGGGGCTGCTCGCCGACGGGCGAGAGGACGAGGCCCGCGAGTGGCTCGGGAAGGCCGTCGCGGCCGACGTCGAGGGCGAGACCGGCGCCGCCGAGCGCCTGCTCGAGCTCGAAGGCGTCGACTTCGACGAGTACGAAGACGAGCCGGACGACGAGTTCGAGGACGAGATCGACGGCGAAGACGAGCGCGACGAGCCGGAAGCGGACGAGGCCACCGGATCGGACGCCGCCGAGGAGACCGGGATCGACGACAGCACCGCCCCCGCCCCCACTTCGAAGAAGGAGACCGATGACGCGACTGAACGCCGCGACTGAGGCGCTCGCCGCCGCATACGACCTGGCCCTGCTCGACCTTGACGGCGTGGTCTACCTGCTCCACGAGCCGATCCCGGAGGCCGCCGCCACGGTCGCGGCGCTGCCGGGCCTGGGCTGCGAGCCGGTGTTCGTCACCAACAATGCCTCGCGCAGCCCTGCGACGGTGGCGGATTCCTTGCGCAGCATGGACATCCCCGCGGAGGAGAGCGAGGTGCTGACCTCTGCGCAGGTGGTGGCCGAAGGGCTTCGCGACCGCCTGGGCGCAGGCGGCCGCGTCCTCGTGGCCGGTTCGGACGCGCTGCGCGACGCGCTGGAGGCCGAAGGGCTCGAGGCCACCGAGGACCCCGTGGCGGCGCAGGGTGTCGCGTTCGGGCTCACCCATGCGACCACGTGGCGCGACCTCGCCGATGTGACCGTCGCGGTGCGCACCGGGGCGGTGTGGGCCTCGACGAACGTGGACGCCACCCTGCCCACGCCGGACGGCCCGCTGCCCGGCACGGGGGCGCTGGTCGGCGCCATCGCCACCGCGCTCGGCCAAGGCCCCGACATCGTCGCCGGGAAGCCGCAGCAGCCGATCTACCGTGCCGCCGTGGCGCGCAAACCGGGCGGCCGGGCGATCATGGTGGGCGACCGCCCGGACTCGGACATCGAGGGCGCCAATCGGGCCGGGATCGATTCCCTGCTGGTGTTCACCGGCGTCGTCGCCCCGCGGGACGCGCTGCGGTTGCCGCCGGAACGGCGGCCCACCTATCTCGGATGGAGCCTCGCCGCGCTGACCGAGACCCACCCCGAGCCGCGGTGGAACGAGACGGGCGACGGCGTCGAGTGCGGCGGCTGGACCGCCGCCCTCGACCGGGAGTCCGGCGAGGTGCGCCTCAGCGGGGAGGGCGCCGAGCTGGACGGTTGGCGCGCGCTGTGCGAACTGATCTGGGAGGCGGCGGACGCGGGTCGCTGTGATCCGGCCGGGGCGCCGCTTCCGGTCGGCGCCGCCGCGGAGAAGCTCCTGAAATAGCGTGAAGCCCGGACCCGCCGTCGTGGTCCGGGCTTCACGCCTTCGCGTGTCGCCCGCGGGGCCGCCTGTCGGCCGGGCCCCGCGGCTCGCGTGTCGCTACTCGACCTTCAGCGCCTTGCGGAGCTTGGCGAGGTCCTTGACGCTGGCCTTGACCTTGATCTTGCCGGTCAGGAACGCCTTGGCGGGCTTGAGTTCCTTCTTCGAGAGCGCGATCAGGTCGTCGGAGGCGATGGAGACGCGCACCTCGGCGTCGGCGTTGTCGCCGTCCAGGAGGTTCGTGAGCTTGCCCTCGGCGACCTTGGCGTTGAAGGACGCGTCCAGGTCGGTGATGTGGAAGGCCACGGTGCGGTCGAACCCGTCAAGTCCGTCGAAGTCGCCGGACTTCTTGGCGACCTTGCCCGCGAGCTTCTCCAGTACGTTGCGGCATTCGTCTACAGTGGCCATACGGTCCTCCCGATCAGATCAGTTTCAGCACGAAGGGCTCGGCTGGCTGAAGGTTACAACGTGCGCTGGAAGCCCTTGCGGCCGACCGGGAGTCCATGGATCGGTGACGCACGGTGACGTCAATGTCCGGGCATATCGGACACTGCCGGTCGCACTCGCGCTGCCGCTCCGTGACCGGTCCGGTGCGCGGCGGCGGACTACAGGACGCCGCGGAGCTTCATCAGGTCCATCATGTTCGCCTTGATCTTCACGCGCCCGGCGCCGAAGGCCTTCATGAAGTCGAGCTCGCCGTCCACGAGCTTCACCAGGTCGTCGGAGGAGACGATCATGCGGATGTCCGCGTCGGGCTCGTCCCCGTCGGTGATGTCGACGAGCTTGCCGCCGTCGAACCTCCCGTGGAACGAGGTGTCGAGGTCGGTGATGTCGCAGGCCAGGCTCCGCTGGAACCCGGTGAGCTTGCGGACGGACTTCGGGTTCGCGGCGAGGTTGGCGGCGAACTTCTCCAGGGCGGTCCGGCATTCGTCGACGGTGGCCATAGTGCTCTCCTGTTCGAGTCGGGTGGAGGCGCGGCGGTGCGCTCCACCAGAAGGTTACCGGTCAGTACATCACGGGGAGGGCCGCGAGCCGCAACCGCGCTCGGCGGGGAGCCCCCCGGACTGCGGTCGCGCTCGGCGGCGAGACCCGCGAGTCGTCATTGTGCCCGATCGCGAAGTCCGCAGGCCCGAAACGCACCCCCGCGCCCTCCTCGAGCGCCTGCGGGGCCCGCGGGCCGGGCTCCGCAAGACCGCCCTCCGAGCGCGCGTTGCGCGTCGGCGGCGGGCCGCCCCGGGTACCGTGGCGGTACCGTTGACGAAGCCGGGCCGCTGCCCGGCGGCGACGCCCGCGAGCCGGGCATCCAGTCGAGAGGAAGGGGTAGCGCCATGGCAGACACCGCCCGCGCCTACTTCGACGCCGTCTTCAGCATGGCCGGAAGAATCCGTGAGGACCTCGGCGCCGGAGCCGACAGGCTCCGCAGCGGCTTCCGCTCGGGCGCCGAGCAGTTCCGCGACCAGGGATCGCGCGCCGCCACCGACATCGGACGCCTCGTCCGAGCCGAGGTCGACGCCGGGCTCGCCAGGATCGGCGTCGCGACCCAGTCCGACCTCGACGACCTCAACCTCCGCCTCGAACACTATGAGGAAGAGATCCGCGAGCTCCGCATGCGCCTGGCCGAGGCCGCCGCGGCCCGGCCCCCCGGGCCCGCGGACGAGCCGGAGGGCGAGGAGCGGGCATGAGCGGCGTGCCCACGCCGGCGAACCTGGTCGGCCGCCTGAGCGTCGACCCCGACGACATCGACGACGACGTCGAGGCCGAGGTCGAGGCGGCCCTCGGGCGGCTCGAAGCGCTGCCCGACCTGGCCGTGACCGACCACGTCGCCGTCTTCGAAGGCGTCCAGCAGCGCTTGTCGGAGCTGCTCAGCAACGTAGACGACTCCTGACGCCCAGCCCGGAAAGACCGCCACCGCTTCATGCCAGCGCGCAACCGCCTCGACACCGAACTCGTCCGCCGCAAGATCGCCCGCTCCCGCGAGCACGCCCGCGAGCTCATCGCCGCCGGGCGCATCCACCTGCGCGGCATACCCGCCTCCAAAGCCGCCACCGGCGTCACCGGCGACGACTCGATCCGCCTCGTCGGCGACGTCGACGACTACGTCTCCCGGGGCGCCCACAAGCTCATCGGCGCCCTCGACGCCTTCGGAGTCGACCCGGCCGGGATGCGGTGCCTCGACGCGGGCGCCTCCACCGGCGGCTTCACCGACGTCCTGCTGCGGCGCGGCGCGGCCGAGGTCCTCGCCGTCGACGTCGGCTACGGTCAGCTGGCCTGGAGACTCCAGACCGACGAGCGCGTCACCGTCCACGACCGCACCAACGTCCGGCATCTGACGCCCGAACGGCTCGGCGGCCCGGTCGACCTGACCGTCGGCGACCTCTCCTTCATCTCCCTGGAACTGGTGCTGCCCGCCCTGGCCTCCTGCACGCGACCGGACGGCATGATGCTGCCCATGGTCAAACCCCAGTTCGAGGTCGGCAAGGGCCAGGTCGGCGCGGGCGGCGTGGTCGCCGACCCGAAGCGCCGCGCCGAAGCGGTCCTCAAGGTCGTCGAGGTGGCACGAGAGCTCGGGTGGGGGACCACAGCCGTGGTGCCGAGCCCGCTGCCCGGCCCGAAAGGGAATGTAGAGTTCTTCTGCCGCATGCGCCGCGGCGCCGACACCCTGGCCCCCGAAGCGGTGTTCGCGGCAGTGTCGCACGAAAGAGAGGGCGGTTGAGCGCCGTGCAGCAGAAACCGGGCCGAGTCCTGGTGGTGACCCACCCGCTCCGCCAGGACGTGGCCGAGCTGGCCGAGAAGATCGCCGCCGCCCTGCGCGAGGCGGGCGTCGCCGCCCGCATCCTCTCCGGCGAGATCCGCTCGCTGGGCCGCCCCGACGCGCTCCTGGTCGCCGACGAGGACTCCAGCGAGGCCGCCGACATCGTGCTCGCCCTCGGCGGCGACGGCACGGTCCTGCGTTCGGCGAAGATGGCCGCCGAGTCCGACGTCCCGCTGCTGGGCGTGAACTTCGGCAAGGTCGGCTTCCTGGCCGAGGCCGAGACCGGCGAACTGGAGACGGTCGTCTCGCGGCTGCTGGAGGGCGACTACACCGTGGAGGAGCGCACGACGCTCGAAGTGGAGACGGTCGGAGTCGACGGCGAGCGGACGACCGCGTGGGCGTTCAACGACATCGCAGTGGAGAAGGCCGAGCCCGCCCGGATGCTCGAGCTGTTCATCGAGATAGACGGCACCCGGATCTCCAGGTACGGCTGCGACGGCGTCCTGTGCGCCACGCCGACGGGCTCCACCGCGCACGCCATGTCGGGGGGCGGCCCGGTCGTATGGCCCGATGTGGACGCGCTGGTCGTCGTGCCGATGAACGCGCACGCCCTCTTCGCCAAGCCGATGGTGGTCAACTCCTCTTCGGAGATCCGCATCGGCGTCGAATCGGCGGGCACGGCCGGCTCGCTCATCGCCGACGGCAAGGAGGTCGCCCGGCTGACGGCCGGATCGGCGGTGGCGATCCGCCGTTCGCGGCGCCCGGTGAAGCTGGTGCGCATGTCCGACCGGTCCTTCGCCTCTCGCCTGGTATCGAAACTCTCTCTGCCCGTCAACGGCTGGCGCCACGGTCGCTTTTAGCGCCTCCGAACGCGGAACGGGAGCGCCGAAACCGGCGAGCGGCCGAGGCGACGCGCCGAGCGGCGGTGTCGTATGGAGCCCGACGCCTGTCGGAGCGACCGGCTAGGCTCGAGGATGTGTTGGACGAGCTTCGCATCCAGAACCTGGGCGTGATCGCCGACGCCACGCTTCCGCTTGCCCCCGGCCTCACCTGCATCACCGGCGAGACCGGCGCTGGGAAGACCATGGTCGTCGCCGGTCTGGGCCTGCTCTTCGGAGGCAGGGCGTCGCGCGCCCCCATAGGAGCCGAGAAGGCCGTGGTGGAGGGTCGCCTCCTGATCGGCGAGGACACCCTCGAACTGCGCGAGCGCGCGATCGAGGCCGGCGCCGAACTCGAGGACGGGGAGCTGCTGCTGGCGCGATCGGTCTCGACCGAGGGGCGCTCGCGCGCGTGGGTGGGCGGCCGTGCCGCCCCCGTCGGCGTCCTGTCCGAACTGGGCGAACTGGCCATCTCGGTCCACGGCCAATCCGACCAGATGCGGCTGCTCCAGCCCGCCGAGCAGCGCGCCGCGCTCGACCGCTTCGCGGGAGCCGACCACGGCAAGCTCCTCGACGCCTACCGCGCGATCTACATGGAACTGAACGAGTGCACCGCCGAGCTGGCCCGCCTGCGCGCCAACTCCCGGGACATGGCCCGCGAGGCCGACATGCTGCGCCTCGGTCTCGAGGAGATCACCGCCGTCGACCCGCAGGAGGGCGAGGACGCCGCACTCGCCGAGGAGGCCCGCCGCCTCCAGAACGCCGAGACGCTGCGACTGGCCGCCGCCACCGCCCACGGCGCGCTGACCGGCGACCCGACCACCGGCGACGGCGGCTCGGCCGACGCCGTCGGCGCCGCCGCCCGAACCCTCGAGCACGACGCCGCCGACGACCCGAAGCTCGGCGAGTTCGCCGAGCGCCTCGCCGAGGCCGGCGCGCTGCTGTCCGAGACCGCCGTGGACCTCTCGCGCTACCTCGACGAGCTCGAGGCCGATCCGGCCCGCCTGGAGGAGATCTACCAGCGTCAGGCGGCCTTGAAATCCCTGTACCGCAAATACGCCGAAGACCTTCCCGGCGTGCTGGCCTGGGCCGAGAACGCCGGCAAGCGGCTAGGGGAGCTCGACGTCTCCGACGACCGCGTCGCCGAACTCGATGCCCGTCGGAGCGAGCTCTCGGCCCGCGCGGGGGAGGCCGCCGCCCAAGTGCGCGCCTCGCGCCTCGCCGCCGCCACGCGCTTCTCCGAAGCGGTCTCCGCGGAGTTGGGCGGCCTGGCCATGCCGCACGCCACCGTCACCGCCGCCGTCGAACCGCGTCCTCCCGGGCGCGGCGGCGTGGACCTCGTCGTCGACACCGCGGTCTCGGGCGCCTCCGAAGACGGTGCCGACGACGTCGAGCTGCTGCTCCGGCCCCATCCCGGGGCCGTGCCCGCCGCGCTGCACAAGGGCGCCTCGGGCGGCGAGCTCTCCCGCGTCATGCTCGCCATCGAAGTGGTCTTCGCCGAGATCGGCGGCCCGCCCGTGCTGGTCTTCGACGAGGTCGACGCCGGCGTCGGCGGCCGCGCCGCCGTGGAGATCGGCCGCTGCCTCGCCAAGCTCGCCCGCCGCTACCAGGTGCTCGTGGTCACACACCTGCCGCAGGTGGCGGCGTTCGCGGACCGGCACCTCGTGGTCAGCAAGGACACCTCCGGGGCGGTCACCGTCTCCGGCGTCCGCGTCGTCGACGACGCCGAGCGGGCGCGTGAGCTTGCTCGCATGCTCGCCGGCATGCCCGACTCCCACCTCGGGGTGGCCCACGCCGAGGAGCTGCTGGCGGAAGCTGCCAAGATGAAGGCCTGACTCCCTGACGACGAGAGGGCGAACCGCGGCTCGCGAGCTCGCAGCGCGGGCGCGCCGCCGCCTCTCGGCGGACGACGAATGGCATGATGATCCACGATGCGTGTACCTAGTTTGCGTTTGCCCGGACGAAACCCGGAGTCGCCCTCCGGCGACGGCCGGCTGGTCGGCACCGCCCGGCTCGACCGCCGGACGAAGCGGTTGTGCGGCCGCCTCGAGCCCGGCGACGTCGCCGTGATCGATCACGTCGACCTCGACCGCGTCGCCGCCGACGCCCTCGTCGCCACCGGCGTGGTCGCCGTCGTCAACGCCTCCAAGTCCATCTCCGGCCGCTACCCGAACCTGGGCCCCGAGATCCTCGTCAAAGGCGGCGTCGCCCTCGTCGACGGCGTCGGCGACGAGATCTTCGACAAGGTCCGCGAAGGCAAGACCGTGGCAGTCGAGGGCAACCGGATCCTGCTGGGCGAGACCGAGATCGGTGTGGGCACGCTGCAGACCGCGCAGAGCGTCGCCGCCGACATGGAGGACGCGAAAGAGGGCCTGTCCGTGCAGTTGGAGGCGTTCGCCGCCAACACCATGGAATACCTCAAACGCGAACGCGACCTGCTGCTCGACGGCGTCGGCGTCCCCGACGTCAAGACCGACTTCAACGGCCGCCACGCCCTGGTCGTCATCCGCGGCTACAACTACAAAGAGGACATCGACGTCCTTCGGCCCTACATCCGCGAGTTCAAACCGGTCCTGGTCGGCGTCGACGGCGGCGCCGACGCCCTCCTGGAGGCCGGATACACGCCCGACATGATCGTCGGCGACATGGACTCGGTCTCCGACGACGCCCTGCGGTGCGGCGCCGAGATCGTCGTCCACGCCTACGCCGACGGGCGCGCCCCCGGCATGGAGCGCATGAACAAGCTCGGCGTCCCGGCCATCCCCTTCCCCGCCGCCGCCACCTCCGAGGACATCGCGATGCTCATGGCCGACGAGAAGGGCGCCTCGCTGATCTGCGCCGTCGGCACCCACGTCACCATGGTCGAGTTCCTCGACAAGGGGCGCGGCGGCATGGCCTCCACCTTCCTCACGCGCCTTCGCGTGGGCGGCAAGCTCGTCGACGCCAAGGGCGTCTCCCGGCTCTACCGCCAGGACATGTCGATCTCCGCGCTGCTGCTGCTCATCGTCTCCGCCCTCGCGGCCATGGCGACCGCCGTCGCCATCTCCACCGTCGGACGCTCCTTCATCGACGTCATCGCCGACTGGTGGGACGGCCTGCTCTTCCAGATCCAAAGGCTCTTCTCGTGATCAACTTCCGCTACCACCTCATCTCGCTCACCGCGGTCTTCCTCGCTCTCACCGTCGGGCTCATCCTCGGCACCGCCGCCCTCAACGGGCCGGCCATGGAGGCGCTCGAAGCCAACAGCCAGAGCCTGCGGGACAGCAACAACGCGCTTCGCGACGAGATCGCCGCGCTGGAGGACGAACTCCAGGACGACCAGTCCTTCGCCTCGGAGATCGCCCCCTCCTACCTCGAAGGCAGGCTCGTCGGCCACAACGTCCTCATCGTGGCCATGCCCGGCGCCGAGACCGACGTCGTCGGCGGCGTCGAGGAGATGCTCGGCCTCGCGGGCGCCACCAGCGCGGGACGCATCTCCATCCTCGACGACTTCCTCGACCCGGCCAACAACGACCAGCTCGCCAACCTCGTCGACGGCGTCACCCCCGACACGGTCGAAGCGCCGGTGACCTACGACGGCGTCACCGCCGTGAGCGCCATCCTCGCCGCCGTCACCACCGGCCGCTTCGAGGGCACGGCCGTCGAGACCACCCCCGCCGACATCACCACCGTCACGACAGGCCTCACCGAGCTCGGGATGCTCACCGTCGAGACCGAGCCCACCGGCGGCGCCACCGGCGTCGTCCTCGTCGGCGGCTCGGCCGCCACCGACTCCAACGCCGAGGAGCGCAACACCGGGGTCGTCAGCGTCGCCGGCGCGTTCGCCGTGGACGCCCCCACCGTCTACGCCACCTCCACCTCCGCCGGCGGCGGCAACCCGGTCCTGACGCTGCGCGGCGAGGAGAACGAGGTGCCGGTCTCGACCGTCGACAACGTCCTCCTCGCTCAAGGGCAGATCGCCGCCGTCATCGCCCTGGCCGATCTCATCGCCGACGGCAGCGTGCACCACCTCGGCACCGGGGAGGGCGCTGAAGGCCAGCTCCCCGGCGCGGCCTAGGATTCCGGCCATGAGCCAGCTATCCCGCGCAGCTGGGCGGGCGTTCCTCGGCGGCCTGGCCGCCGGCGGCACCATCGCCGCGATCAGCGCCGTCCGACGTTCCCGATGGTCGAAGGATCTCGACCGCGTCAACCACCGAGGCGACACGGTCAGCCTGGCCGAAGGTCCCGGCGTCACCGTCGGCGCGACCGTCGCCGCCGTCGCCGGAGCCACCTCGCCGGCCTACGCGGCCGCCGCGGCCACCGCCGGGCTCGCCACCGGGGCCCTCGGCCTCTACGACGACATGGCCGACACAAAGGGAGAGAAGGCCAAAGGCTTCAAAGGCCACCTCTCGGCCCTGCTCAAGGGCCGGGTCTCGGCCGGCCTGGTGAAGGTCGTCGGCATCTCCGCGACCGGCCTGGCATCGGCCGCGCTCCTCGACGCCGTCTCCGACCGCCGCCCCCGAGGACCCTGGGCACGGCTGTGGAACATCGGCGTCGGCGGCGGCGCCATCGCCGGTGCCGCCAATCTCCTCACCCTGTTCGACCTGCGCCCCGGACGCGCGCCCAAGGTGGCCTCCGCGGTCGCCGCGCCCCTCTCCCGGCCCGCTGGGCCGGAGGCCCGCAGCACGGCC
>Ga0079224_100016459_pt1 | contig 10395 bp, 8 predicted proteins | sample Stecom2015_FD_80414 | JGI IMG/M metagenome (GOLD analysis project Ga0079224, IMG submission 80414) | Agricultural soil microbial communities from Utah to study Nitrogen management - Steer compost 2015 | ecosystem: Environmental > Terrestrial > Soil > Agricultural land | place: USA: Utah...
CCACCACTGATCAAGCCAGCATTAAAGAGCAGTTAAGCCGCTGGACACAACAGTTACTAGGACAAACTCAAGCTGCTAGCGCCGACGCTGAAGGCAATACGACCCAAGCAGAGCGTTCGCGCGAGCTTAGCTTACCCGAAGTAAATTTGGTGAAAAGCTCAACCAGTGTGGATCGCCCATTGGCGTGGAGCCCAGAGGTCGAACTGCCTGCCGCTGCAGCCATTTCCAACGCAATTTACAACGCCACCGGGCTGCGCATCCGTCAGGCTCCGCTGGTCATTCCTCAGCTTAGTCTGGAACAAGGTGATCGCAGCCCCGCTAAAAAGAAACCTCGCTACAAAACATGGCTGGGCGGTTTAGCTGCCGCCATTGCGGGAGCCGTTGTCGTGGCTTCGCCGTGGCGCAGTAGCATCCCACCTATTGTTAATGCGGATACCAGCATTTTTTCCGCAGGCGCTATTGAGCGCGGTCGTCGCGTTGCCTTAGCGGGTGACTGTATGGTGTGTCACACGCAAGATGGCGGTAAAGTAAACGCGGGGGGTCGCCCCTTAGAGACGCCTTTTGGCACGGTTTACTCTACCAACATCACTTCTGACCCAGAAACCGGTATTGGTGCGTGGTCGTATAAGGCGTTCGAGCGTGCCATGCGCGAAGGCATTCACCAGAATGGCTCGCACCTATACCCCGCCTTCCCTTATACCTCGTACGCCAAAATGTCAGATGAAGACCTACAGTCTTTATATGCGTACTTAATGACCCAGCCCGCTGTTAAACAAACAAACCCACAAACACAACTTGCCTTCCCCATGAATTTGCGACCCTTGGTGGCAGGCTGGAACCTGCTGTTTCATCGGGACCGCCAAGCCTATACACCTGACGACAGTCAAAGCACCCTATGGAATCGGGGCGCCTATCTGGTGAACAGTAGCGGTCACTGCACGGCCTGCCATACCCCACGTAATGCCTTAGGCGCAGAAAAAACCGGTAAGGATCAATTTTTAGGCGGTGCCTTTATTGATAACTGGGAAGCGCCAGCCTTAACCCATTTATCGTCAGCGCCCATTCCGTGGTCTGAGGCTGAGCTGTTCCAATACCTACGTACAGGCTACTCTCCCTTACACGGTACGGCGGCAGGCCCGATGGGGCCGGTGGTTGCGGGTTTGGCCCAACTTCCTGAAAGTGATGTACGCGCCATGGCGCACTACCTCGCCAGCTTGAACCCTGACGCACAAAGCTCACAAGCCGAGCATGCCTCTATGGCTGCTCAGCTAGAGGCGCGCAGCCAAGCCGATAGCAGCACCATGCTTATGCCCGGAGAGCAACTGTTTAATGGGGCATGTGCGGCGTGTCATGACTCACGCTCTGGCCCGGTGCTGTTCGGCGCGCGACCTTCGCTGGCATTAAACACCAACCTACACAGCGACCACCCGGACAACACCATCCAAGTGCTGCTGCATGGTATCAGCCAACCGGCTCTGCCTAATTTAAGCACCATGCCTGGCTTTAAAGACAGCATGGGCGACACCCAACTTGAAGAGCTGGTGCACTACATGCGTAAGCGCTTCGCCCCGGATAAACCCGCGTGGACCAATGTGCGCGAGAAAATCGCCGCCATCCGCCAACAGCCGGGGCACCCTTAAACGGCTGATACGCTAAAGCCTGCACTGGTGCTTACCACTTTCCAGTGCAGGTTTAATGGTGAAAGACACACCCATCCCTACCTGATTTAACAGGTCATGGATGGGTGTTATTTTTTGCTCCGTTCGCATTCCATCATTTCTAAAGCACCCTGTTTTTACAGACCATCAAACCTTGCTTCCTACTCTTTAACAACGAATTTGAGTGGGTGCCCCCTCTTCCACACTAGGGTAATTGCTAGCAAAAACCGTAACTACATAGTATTGACACATTCAAAAACTGAACATTACTATATAGTTACTGCACTTACTATGTAGTAAGAATCGCTGGAAATAACTTTATAAGTCGATAAATAAATAACAAAGTTATGTAAGCGACCTTTATCAACTGCTGCTAAAACCTCCATGAATGCTGCGCAAAACAGCACTTAATCAGAGCATCCACCCAACAGGAGACATCCTCATGGCACAGCGGTATTTTAAATTTGTTATTTCAACCCTCTTTGCAGGGCTTCTCACCATTTCCACTGCATCGGCAGAACGTTTATCCATTTCCACCTGGGGCAGCCCATTACACCCCCAAGTAGCTGAGTTCATACCCGCCTTTACTGAAGCGCTAAAAGAAAAAAGCGATGGTGAATTTCGCCTGCGCGTTTTTCAGGGAGGCGAGATGGTCAAACAAGAGTTTGTTCCTACCGCCATCCCCCAAGGCACGGTCGACATATCCTTAACAACGATGGACACCTGGTCAGGACGGATTCCAGAGGTAACGATACTTACAACCCCGCTATGGGATAAATCTATGGACTGGACCTTAGAAAACCTAGTGCCCGGGAACCCCGTATTCGACTACTTCAATAATAAATTGCAAGAACAAGGCGCTGTTCTACTGTCCATGTTTGATATTGGCCCTGCCGTCATCTCATCCCGGCAATCCATTAAGGTACCGGACGACCTTAAAGGCAAGTCGATTCGCGTCTATTCACGCGGAGCCGGATTAGTCATTCAGGAATTAGGAGGTTCCCCCATCACCATGGGTGTAGGTGATGTTTATTCAGCTCTCCAACGAGGGACCATCGATGGGGCGATGGGCGGCTTAGGTGGTGCAGTGGGTCTAAAGCACTACGAAGTTACTGATTATATGCTGGCGCAAAGCGGCGTAATCGGCAGCCTAATTCACGCTTACGTGATGAACAAGCAAAAGTTTGACCGACTCAGTCCAGAGCTACGCGACGCTTTACTCGACGCCGTCGCAGAGGCAAGGGGCCATATGCAAGAACAACTCATCTCGATCTATGACCAGCAGGTTCAGGAAGTGAGAGATGCGGGCTCTACGGTTACAAACTTGGATCCCACCTCTCCTGAATGGGATAAGTGGATAAATGCGCTTTCGGACTTTACGGCACAGGCCCGGCAAGATTATCCAGCCGATCTCACTGAATTAATTTCTGCGAATTAGTACGGCCCCGCATTACAGCTTGGTTCACCCTTCTCTTTGGAGCTACTTATGGCTGGTGCTAGCACTTACCCACCCTTAATTCGTAGTTTAGATAATGTAGGCAAGCTCATGAGTAACATTTCACTCGTGCTCATGATGCTGCTAGCTGTATTGATTACGTACGATGCGATTATGCGCAGCTTCGGATACCCAAGTATTTGGGTGTTCGAAACTACGCTTTATGCCTTCATTTTTCTTGGCTTCTTAGGAAATGCGCTTGCTTTAAAAAAGGGAGCCCACTTCCGGGTCACCTTTTTACTGCAAATATTTCCTAAAACCCGCAAGTTTTTCAATTTGCTGTCCCATTTTTCCGTCTTATTCTTTGGCTTTTTACTGATTGGGGCAGGACTGTATTTCACATGGTACTCGTGGAGTAATTCCATCGTTTCATCCACGTTGCTGGAAGTACCCCTATGGATACCCAATCTGGCCATCCCTTTAGGAGGCTTAGGTTTAGTTCTGCAGACCATCGTCAATATCAATAGTGAATCGCTAGAGCATGTGCAAGAAACACATATTCACTAAAGAGCTAAGGACCAGCCATGAACTTCATTATTGATAATGCGGGCGTTATTGCAATTGTTCTGCTCTTCGTTTTTATGCTGCTCTCTATTCCCGTTTTTATTTCAATGGGTCTAGCGGCCTTTGTTGTGACGTTCCTTATCGAAGACCCCTCTTACACCATCCGCTCCTTCATACAGACCACATGGCAAGGGGCTTCGATTTTCGAGTTTGTCGCTATCCCCCTGTTTATATTTACGGGGACGATCATGCAGCGAACCGATGCCGGACGCGACATGTTTGAGGTCACCAAAGCATGGGTCGGCTCTATACCCAACTCATTAGGCGTGGCAACGATTGGGGCTTGCGGTATTTTCGCCGCCATATCAGGATCAAGTATCGCCTGTGCGGCCACCGTGGGTCTCGTGGCTATCCCTTTGCTACGTCAAGAGGGTTATGGGCAACGTCGGGCTGGAGGTTTTGTAGCAGGTGGCGGGACTCTGGGCATTATTCTGCCCCCGTCTATTCCTCTCATTCTATATGGGGTACTAACCGAAACATCGATTGGACAGCTTTTTATTGCCGGTGTAATCCCTGGGGCCATCATGTTGTCCTTATTTGCTGGGTATGTACTGCTTTCTAAACCTGCCGTTCGGGTGCCCAGAAATGTTTCTTTCGCTGAGAAAGTGACCGTAACTAAGAAAGCTGTAGGCATTCTGCTGCTGCCTCCCGCCATCATTCTTGCCATGTATACCGGGCTATTCACGCCTACTGAAGTAGGGGCGTTATCAGTTGTATTCGTCACACTACTTGGCTTCATCCAAAAACGACTTTCTTGGGAAAAACTACGAGAAGCCACTATGGCCGCTATTGAAACCACCTCAATGCTGCTCATGCTCATCGTATTTGGTCAGTATTTCGCACATTTTTTAACCTTCGAGCAAATGCCTCAAGCCATTGCGCAAGCCATTATTGAGAACGCCAGCGGCTTTATGGCACTCAATCTCATCATCTTGGCCTACCTACTTATGGGTATTTTTCTTGAAAGTGCGGCCATGCTGCTTATTTCGATACCTATCTTTTTTCCTGTTGCTATGCAATTAGGAATGGATCCCCTCGTATTCGGTATTTTTGCGGTGATTGCGATGGAAATCGCCCAAATCTCCCCCCCAATAGGCATCAACCTATTCACCATTCATGGCATCTCACGTATCCCTCTAGGCCGTTTAGCAATGGGCGTCCTACCGTTTATTGCCATACAGGTAACGATGCTTTATGTCGTGTATTTCATTCCTGACCTCGTACTCTGGCTACCGCAATCAATGCAGTAAACGCACACACGTCTCGTTAATCACTTGATTTTTCTCAATTAGCTAAGGAACAAATCCATGAAACTATCCGAAGAAGAACAGAGCATGCTGGCTGGAGAACAAGGTGCAGCACGCAAATGGGCTATGGAACACATGATGCAAGTAGGCCGTCAGTTTGACGCGGACGACTTTGTTAACGTTTCGCAAGCACATATGATGGCCGACCCCGAGTCATTAGGCGCTGCAGGAGTCAGTTTTCTGGAAGACCTCGCTGCACAGGGGGACAAAGTACGAATCCCAATGATTACTGACCCTCGGGGAGTAGACCTAAGCTATTACAAAGAGCTGGGCCAAACAGAAACGATGGCTGACCTTGAGCGACGAACGATTGCCGCATGCAGTGCCTTGGGCATACTAATGACCGACACCTGCATTAATTACCAAACCATCATGCCTCCTGTGCAAGGGGATCATGTTGCCTTTGGCGATACGGGCGTTGTTATTTACAGCAACAGTGTATTAGGCGCTTACTCTAACTTTGAAGGAGGCCCATCATCGCTAGCGGCGGGCCTCACAGGACGCACACCTCGTTACGGCCTACACTTACCAGAAAAACGTAAAGGCACCCAGCTGTTTTCGGTTGAATATCAACCCAAGAACTTAACCGAATGGGGTATCTTGGGTGGAATCATTGGCCAAAAAGCAGGCTCCTATTGGCAAGTCCCTGTCGTTACGGGTATAGAGTCGGCCCCTTCTTCGGATGATATGAAACACTTTGGCGCTGCAATGGCTAGCTACGGGTCAATCCCCCTTTTTCATATCGTAGGCGTCACACCCGAGGCCCCTACTTTGGCCTCAGTATTTGATGGGCCTCCGCCGTCTAGCACCACCATTACCGAAGCAGATATTCACCAATTTCAAGGCAATTTTGGTGCTCAGGGAGAAAAAGTAGATGTGGTGGTTTTTGCTGCACCACAGTTATCGCTCATGGAAATGTCCCAAGTCGCTGCCCTTTTAGACGGACGCACGGTGCACCCTAAAACCACCCTTATCGTGTGCACCTCTCCTAGTGTTGCAGCAGATTGTGACCGATTAGAAATTACAAAACGCATTGAGAACAGCGGTGCCAAAGTCTTACGCGGCACCTGCTTTTATCAACAGTTTGCGCGCGAAATGGCGGAGGCCAACGGTTGGCACCGACTGTTAAGTAACTCAACCAAAATCGTAAACATCATCAGCGGATACGGATATCAACCGTCCTTAGCCAATATGGAAGCATGTATCGACTCTGCCGTCGCAGGAGAAATTGTATGAGCCAAATTTTAAAATGCCATGTAGGTATCGGGGAAACCGTCCGAGGGCAAGCCTTAGTAGCAGACGATAATTTTTCAGCACGTTATGATTTAGACCGTCTAAAAGGCGTATTCTCCCGCCCGGCCCACAAACTAGTGGGCCAATCGTATGTGGATCGCATCCTTGTGCTAAATACCGCAAAAGGGGGGGTAGCCTCAGCTTGGATGTTACATGAAATGAAAGCGCGCGGGATGGCCCCCAAAGCCATTCTGTTTAATCAGGCGAATACGATTCTGGCGCAGGGCGCCGCCTTAGCGGGCATTAGTCTTTGTGATCGCTTTGAAGAAGGTGACGTGACCCAACTCATAAAGAATGGGGATGAGCTTGTAGTGGATCCGTTGACGGGGACCGTAGAAATTCTCTAAGACGTAATTTTGAAAAGTAATTGGGCATTTGTTTGATGTGTGTTTGCGCTTGCCACTTTGCCTCTGGCAACCTATGGAGTCTAAATGGCTGATATTAATGTCATTGCAAAAAAAATCTTGCGTCGTCTACCTGCCGAGGCAGACGTTAAGTCTAAGCACGCGCAATTAAGCATCGCAATCAAAGCGCTTATACGGGAAGGGACGTGGAAAACCAGCGAAAAATTACCATCAGAATCAGAGCTCGCTCAAAGCTTACCTTTTAGTTTAGGCACGATCCAACGAAGCTTCAGGGATCTTGTTGAAGAAGGTCTGGTTGTGCGTAAAAGGGGATATGGTACCTATATCCCCGCTGACATTAACGAACTAACTGATGCTTGGCACATGCGCTTTCGCCCTAACAAAAGTGGAGCGTTTTTGCCCGTTTACACTCAGGTGCTGCGACGCTTTATTATTCAAGGACGGGGTCACTGGAGTGAAGATTTAGAACAAAAAAACCAACGCATTTTACGGGTAGACCGACGAATGCAAATTGGAAACGAGTTTTCTGTTTATGCGCGGTTTTATGCCTGCGCAGATAGCGTCAGGCAATTAGCTGAACTGCCAATCAGTGCCTTAAATGGAGCCAATATTAAAAAGCTGATCATGAACAGATTCAGCTCACAATCGGGGGTTTCTCATAACCACATCGAACAAGCCACTATTCCTAAAGCTGGGTGTTTAGCGATTAACGTTCCAATGGGCACTACCGGCACACTACTTACCTCGGTCGTCTCTTTTGGCAACTCTCCCGCTGTGTACTATCAGCAATTTTTCATCCCACCCAATAACTACAAGTTATTGATCGAGAGCCGCTTCAGAACAGGAATTTAAGCACCCACAGTTTATTGTCACTTTAACCAAGCAGCGATCATGATACGTCCACGAAATCGACTAAAACGGATGCTGCCTTTTCTTCACTGGCCAGAAAAATGGCGCGGCACTGGCATACATGGGGATATTATCGCCGGGATTACTGTGGGATTAATTTTGGTTCCACAAGCGCTAGCCTATGCGCAACTTGCAGGCCTTCCCGCCCATATTGGCCTATATGCTGCATTACTCCCTGCTATCGTCGCGGCCTTACTGGGCTCGTGCAGTGTCATCGCCACTGGCCCGGTTGCTCTTACCTCATTACTGACAGGTAGTTCTGTCATTGCTATCTCAGCAAAGGGTAACGTAGACATCGTGCAAGCGGCCATCCTGCTGTGCCTACTTTCTGGAATCATACAGCTGATATTGGGCGTTTTAAAAATTGGGTGGTTATTAAAGTTATTATCCCGCCCCGTTATGACGGGTTTCATTAGCGCCTCTGCACTGCTTATCGTCTTATCCCAATTGCCAGCTATTTTGGGGATAAGGCTCAACCGTTCCGACCATTTCCTACTAGACTTATTTTCAATGCTGCGCCAACTAGGTGATGCACAACTGATATCCCTACTATTTGGCTTAATCACATTTGCAGCGTTACTCGTACTGCAACGAGTCACCCCTAAATTACCCAACATTCTTATTGTGATCTGCATTGCTTCACTTATTGCCATGCTAACGCAGTATGAAAGTCATGGCGGCAGTGTCATCGGTTACATTCCCTCTGGGTTACCTAGTCTAGGTTTCCCCACCTTCGACTTCAGCCTAATGATGTCGCTGCTGTCCGCTGCACTGGTGATAGCTCTTGTCAGTTTTATGGAAGTAACTGCAAGTGCAAAGGTCATAACAACTCAAACTGGTGAAAACTGGAACCAGAACCAAGAACTAATTTCTCAAGGACTCGCTAAGATAGCATCGGCATTCAGTGGCGGAATGCCCGTATCCGGTTCATTCTCACGGTCAGCGTTAAACTTTAGCAGTGGTGCAAGAACGGGCTTCTCTGCACTGATAGCAACGTGCTTTGTAGTCATTACATTATTGTATTTAACTCCGTTCCTTTGGCATCTTCCTAACGCTGTCTTAGCCGCCGTTATCATCAGAGTTGTCTACAAACTGCTAGAACCCAAAAGCTTCCTACAAATCTGGCGTACACAACGCTTAGACGGACTGATTGCGGCTATCACTTTTATTACCACCCTCGCTTTTGCACCAAACATCCACCATGGCATGCTGATTGGTTTGCTGCTATCGCTGCTGTTTAGACTATATCAAGACATGTATCCACATGTGGTTTTTCTCAAGTCTGATACGGATGATGACTCAGAAGAATTAAAGCGAGTTAGTCCACGCGACCAGCAGGATGCTGAAGTCATGGTGGTGCGCTTTGCTGGCCCACTTACTTTTATTACGGCGGAAAACTTTAAAGACACCGCCAATCTTGCTATACAACGCTCACATGCCCATGTATTACTTATCTCAGCGGCAGGTATTAATGCTCTAGATTCAACCGGGATTAATGCTATTGATAATGTGTATGAAGCGGCACAACGAAAAAACTGCCTGCTGGCTTTTTGTGGACTACAAGGCCAGATCAGGCGAATATTGAAACGATCAGACCTCTGGGATCGTCTCTACCCACATTTAGAGTACGAGACCGAGCATCAGGCGATTCAAGCCCTACGCCAACTGCGCGAGCCCCCACGTGTCTAAACAAGCACACTGCTTATTTTAAGCTGCGAGACACCCCCATCCAACAATGCCATAATAAAACCACACCATTGGCTTTTTTTAGTTGGGTAAGATCATGCTTCCTTTTCATATTCAGCACCTTGACCATGTCGTAGTTCGCGTCAGCGACCTTGAGCGCAGTATTCGCTTTTATCAAGATGTGGTGGGCTGTACGGTTGACCGCGTTCGCGACGATTTGGGCTTGGTGCACATGCGCGCTGGGACGGCTTTAGTGGACTTGGTGGATATTGAAGGCAAGCTGGGCAAAGAGAACGCCGCCCCCACCGGTACGCATAATCAAAATATGGATCACTTTTGCTTGCGCATTGAGCCCTTTGATGAGGAAGCTTTAAAAACGCACCTTGTGGCGGCCGGTATTAAGGAAGTGGGTCCGGCAGAAAACCGCTATGGTGCAGAGGGCACGGGCCCGTCTATTTATTTTCTTGATCCAGATGGCAACAAAATCGAGTTCAAAGGCCCTTCTGAATAAAACAAGGCATAACTACTCTAGCTGAGCCTCAGGCACGCAACTTGCTGGCGTAAACGATAACGCCTGTTGGCGGGTCTGTTAATCATAAAGGAGTAGTTATGAAAAAATTTCACTTCACTACTGTATGCGCCAGTCTCCTCAGTGCTGCGAGCCTCAGCGTCTATGCTCAAGCTCCAGAAGGAGCTCCTGCCCAACCCAACCAAGCTGTAGACCCGACAGAACAACGCACCACTGATCCTGCAGGAGGAGCCCAAGGCTCTGCGCCTATGGATCGAGATCCCCGCCCCGCTGACCCAATGGGTGCCGCCCAGCCCGACCCCACGCACGGGAATACAATGCATTCACCTGATGCCAATCGCGAGAACGCCATGCCTATACCCGATGCCAATAACGCTGGCGATGAAATCGCTAATGACGACAAAGACTTTCTAGAGAATGCCATTCAGGGCAGTTATGCTGAAATTGAAGGCAGTCAGCTAGCCTTAGAGAAAACTGAGGATCCTAAGATCAAAGAGTTTGCCCAAACCATGATCGACGATCATAAGGCAATGCTAGAAGAAACCTCACAGTTAGCCACTCAAAAAGGAGTTACCCCTCCGGATGGCCC
>Ga0079224_100016460_pt1 | contig 10394 bp, 10 predicted proteins | sample Stecom2015_FD_80414 | JGI IMG/M metagenome (GOLD analysis project Ga0079224, IMG submission 80414) | Agricultural soil microbial communities from Utah to study Nitrogen management - Steer compost 2015 | ecosystem: Environmental > Terrestrial > Soil > Agricultural land | place: USA: Utah...
GAGTGCATATTCCTTGCAGATTTTTCAAATTTTTGGAGGTTGTCTTCGCTGTTATCTAAAAACAAATATTGATTGTAGATATGGTTACAACTCAACAGCAATCCTACAGGAGCGGCAAAAGATAAACGGCAATCACTGCGATCGGTCGATAGCTTTTCAAAACGAGTATCTGCTGATACGGTTCCGGGTAAATCATCGGTATCTGACAAGGTGTGCAAGGACAATCTTTTATTGCCAATACGGACTTCTTCGGTTCCCAATGCGATATCCTGCATCGCAGTTTCTGCTTCTCTTGACAGCGTAAGGTATTGTTCCAGTAGCCCCTGTTTTTCATCCGTTCCAATGATGTCCTCTTCACTCAATCGTTGCATGGTGATGAATCCACTATCATTAACGATACGCTCAAATTGAGCGACTGCTTCCAGAAAATGCTGAATGGTTTCTCTGTTTCTAATTTCTTTTGGAATCAGCGTGCCTTTGCAAAGTGAACTAAAGTTGCTTTGCATACGCATTCTTTCTTTGGTTGTTTTGGTCAAAAACAAATAGCAATAGTGATTTAAAAACGGTCGTTCGTTGAAATGTCTTTGATAACTTTTGGATAAGAAGCTCTGGTCTTCTTGTGCCAAATCGGGAGCGTAGTTTTCTTTGATGTACCAATCTTGCTTATGAACGACTGTAAAATCAGGCAACGTTTTGATTGCCTTGTACCAAGCGGAATGAATGGCTTCATATTCAGCTGAAGCTACCGTAAACAATTCTGGTAAACGCACTTCAAAACAGGCGGTAATGTCTGCATCTTTGGAAAGAATACAGTTGTTCTCCACTGCCAAGAGTGGAAATTTGTTTTCCAAAGTGGTGGTTTTTGCTGCATTTTTCATACGGTTTTCGATTTAGGCGTGAATTTCAAATAACGGTAGATGGGCTTACGACAGATGATGTAACGAGGATGTTTTTTTCTGGCACCTACTTTCATGAGTCCGTGCTCACCGTATTTTCTGTTAAGAGAAAAGGTTTGCCAAATAATTAACGAGGCACCACCAGCTCCAAGAAGTAAACAGATATATGAGTTTACACCTGCCATATACAAGATCATCACGAAAATGAGCGTACCCAACAATCCACCTGCAAATAGGAACAGGTATTGTGCTTTTAGCCCTTTAAACTCTACCGTTCTACCAATACCCTTGTTAATATTATACTTCATAAGGCAAAGTATTAAAGGAAGAATGAACGCAGAATGGTGGCTGCCACAATCAAGAAGATACACGCTCCGAACCAACTCGCTGCCGTTTTGGATGTGTCAGGATCGCCACTACTAAACTTGTTGTACACTTTAACACCGCCTATTAATCCTACCACTGCACCAATGGCGTAAATAAGCTGTGTGGCGGGATCGAAATAGGAGGTAACCATTTGGGTCGCTTCGGTAATTCCGGCAGTACCATTTCCCTGTGCAAAAGCACCCATTACTGACAACATTGCTAGGGATGCCAGCAGAAGATTTTTTCTTTGTTTTTTCATAATTGAAACACATTAAATTGTTATTGTCTTCCCGATTATTTCGGGCTTCGGGACAAAGGTGTATCAGAAATCAAAGCGATGTATTAAAGTGGCTGTGGGAGGAATTGTTTGGCTGTCAATGGCTTTTTAAAAGGTGTTTTTATAACTTAGTAATCTATTTTAATACACTAAGATTATGATTGATTTTGAAATAGCAGAAATAGCATCTGCTAATCAATTTGCTCGATTGCTGAATCCAAGAATTGATTTTACAACACCATATGTATTCTATTATGATGAAACCAATAATATCAAAACATTCTATGTAAGAGAAAACGATTTCAATTATACGTTTACAGCTAATTTTGTTTTGGGAGGACTTCTACATGAGGGAGCGGTACCGGATGTACAGCCATTGATAGATAGTTTTAAATTGCAGAAGACAGTCAAGGAAGTAAAATTCAAACATATTGCATTTGGAGATTTTCTAGATTGTCTAAAATCCCAGAAGTTAAACCTCTTCTTTCGCTTTTTAAAAGAAAGCAATCTTTATGTCCATTATTCAAGTTTAAATATTTTGTACTGGTCTGTAGTGGATATTGTAGACTCTGCTATAATGAATTCGGACACAGCTATGCAATTAGGATCTGGGTTTGACAACCATCTAAAAAATGACCTCTATAAACTGTGTCGTCATGAAATAGACGCTGTTATTCAACTTTTTTATGCTTTTGAATATCCTAATGTTAAACCTGATAAGATTGGTAATTTCATAGAAGCATTGAGTGATCTTTTTCAAGCATATCTTCAGTTGCCTGAATTTCATTTTGGGTTGGAATCCTTACGGCAAATATTGAAAGAGTCTAAAAAGAAAGGTGAATTAGCTTTTGTTATGAATGAAGAAGATTACGTACTGTTAACAGACTTGACACACTTCTATCTCAGACCTATATATACTTTCAAGAATTCAACTCATATTTTCGACAACGAGGACTCTATTCGAGAAGCTTTGAGCAAGTATAGGATGCTAAATAATGGAATTGAGTTTAAAAACTATTCATTCGTTGATTCTCAGGATAATCAATTAACACAACTATCTGATATTTTTATTGGTTTCATGGGTAAATATACCCAATACAGAAATACGCATACTATGGATGAAATTAAGGTAGATATAGACTCTCTCTCAGCATTACAATTAGAAAATATGAAGTTATTTATTGATATCATCAATAAATCAGATCAAAAAAATCCTGCGTTCTTACATGCAACTGATAGCTATGAGGAAGTAATGAAATTTGATGAGTTATGTGAGATTATTGCTAGAAAACAACCTAATTAGTATTAGATAACCAAAGGCAATAATAAATAAAGCCGAAGAGTTACCTTCGGCTTTATAGAAATAAAAATCAACGTTCTACAATCGGAAGAGTTTAGAGATTTTTTGCCAAATGGTAGATTTTTGACTTTCTTGAACAACTGGCTCTTCTTTAGGAATATCTGGCATTTCAAAATACTCCGTCTTACGTTCTATGTCCTTTTCTCTACCTAAACGGATTTCTCTTTCCGTCCAACTACCAGCAAACTCAATTTTGTTGTTTCTTATCCAATAGTGGGACTTACATTCAAAATTCCAATTGCCTATAGATGGATAAAGTGTTATTGATTTGCCATTAACTGTTAACCTCCAATCTGTCGGAGACAATGGTGTCACTACTTCATTACCGCAACCACACACACATTTATGTATTGCAGTACAATATTCGATCGAGATGTATAAAATACCTTCTTCAACCTTCTCAGGAATGAATTCTACAAATTTATGTTGTAACGACATCTTCATTAAAAATTTTAGATGTACTAATAGCATATGTGCTGTGATGCTCATTTTCCAAATCAACATAAATTCCAGATGACTTCTTCCATTTTAGGATAGCAAAAATTGCATTCAGCGCATTCAATTCCGCAATCTGAATATTAGTAGCATATTCGTTATTATCGGAATCTTCAGAGAAGATTCGAAGAGGTAAATGGTCATTTTTTTCACGTGTAGCAGAAGTAACTCTTACAGCACCTGTGAGCTTGTTGTCAACAACATTCACACCTAAACCAACATCAGAAAATGAAATACCAATATTTGCCAAATAATCTGTTATCATCTTCCTAGGCATGTTTTTATCAACACATACGAATACATAATCCATTTTATCTAGCTCTGTTAAATTCTCTTTCTTTATGTAGTAGTCATGGATTAAGATGTACTTGTGTATATTAGAATATAATCTTTGGTAATACTCTACTTTTCTAGGATTTTTACTGAGATCATTTATTGATACAGCACCAGGTGAACGGAAGGCATTGTGTTGGTCAAAACTATCTCCATCGAAAATATGAATTTCTCTTACTGGCGTTTTTGCAACCATATCCAAAATGTATGCTCCCGTTCCTCCTAAGCCAATAATTGCAATTTTCTGCCCTTCCAATTTTGCGTTGATTACTTCTATATTTGCCCGGCTTGAATTGGTATCAATATACTCGAATACGGTTTCATTAGTAGAGTCTGCTATAACCTTAAGGGTCTTCTCGGTAACTAAAGGATCTAAAAATTTTGCAGGAGCGGAAATAATATCTGCATACCTTTTGACTTTTTCATAATAATTCGGGTATCCAGCAGCAGGCTTATTAGAAAAGGATCTATTTACCGTAATCTGATGGTTCAGTGATGAATTTGCATTACTATGTTGAATAGCGGTGATAATTGTACCATTAACACCGCAAGGATTATCCCCGATAAAATGTATGACATGATTATCGGGAGTTGTTGTTCGGTTATTACTACTTAATGTAAGTGTACTTACCAATACTCCAAATTGTATTTGTCTGTTTTGATCGACAAAGGGTATATGGTGGATAAGTAAATATCCACCACGTACCTCTATCTCATAACCTTCGTCTCTTAGACGTTTAAGATCAGGACTAAGATTTATCAGTTGCTGTGACATCGAAAATCATTTTATTTTTAACACGGACAATCGAACCTTTAACCATTGTGCCTTCCGGTTTAGGTTCCCAACCTCTACTATAAGTTACTGTATAACCTTTGTTTGGATTATTATCGAATGATCCAAAAGCTAAAACAACCAATTGCTCAAAAGAAATTTCTACTTCTTTCCATAAATGTGGACGTGCATTGACAATTATAGTTATCTCAGTTGGTCTTGGCTTAGAGAAAAACTTTTCTTTACCTGGACGAGCTAAATCAACGACTTCATCATCTAATATTTGATCGTCTTGCCAACCTCCCTTAATATCAAGGAAAATATCATCTTCAGGAGGTATATTGCCTAGTTCCCTGATTTGGAAGCCTCTGATATATTGTTTATACCAAGTAAATGACTTCCCATTAATGGAGAATTGCAGTTTTTTCTTTACAAAGAAATACTCAGTTTCAGGTCTTGCCAAGTTAACTTGTTTTTCATTTTCAATAAGTTCATCCTGATAAGGTTTGCTAATTGACAAAAACAACTCGGTATCTAAAGGCATCCCAGCAAGCTGTTTTAATTCAGCTCCTGTTTTGAACTGATCATAAGTTTCATATTCTTTACCCTCTATTACAAATTTTAGAGGCTTTTTTGGATTATGGGAATGCGATTCCCCTTGATGTATTTTTGAATTCATCTTAAAATTAAATTTGATATTAAGTAATATTTAATTGCTTATTGCCTATCATTTCAGCAATAAATAGGGCTGTCCCTGTAGTAGTTATTGATTCTGATGCAATTGAAATTTATATTATTAATACCAAGCCCAACAACTTAACTTCTATAAGTTGATGGTTTATAATCACAAAAAGCTTGCATATTTCAATTAAAGGAGGTAGTTTTGAGGTACGAAAACATTACTACCAAAGGCCTTGCAAGGGCTTTTGCTTCCTTTAAAGGAATTTGAAGCCAGGTGATTTAAGCTTGGCTTTTTATTTTTTTAATCTTTTCTTTTTCATTAAAACTTAGTGTCTTTAATTGATTTTGGATCATTTCCAGGTTTAACAGTATCGCTATCTCTAATAGGTCCACCATTTGGCCTGTGAATCCGAACTTCACCGCCTCCATTATTTGAAGAAAACTGTTTTGCAAGTTGTTCCGCTTGCTTTTGGGTACTGACAACTGCTGAAGCTTTCTTGCCCCCTTCTTTTTGGACATTCCATCCCGCTTGCCCTTTCTTTTGTGTTACATGATAATTTGCCATATTTATAAATATTAAATTAAACTCTTGGTACAATTCGAGCTGCAGTTTTTATATCAACTGCTTGGACCCCTAATGACTGTAACATTTGTCGCATGTCATTAAATACTGGTCTCTCACTATCAGGGTCAGAAATTGTTAGTATTGCTGTAAACGGTACACCTGCAGCTGGTAGAGTTACACCATCTCTTGATAAGTACTCAACATCTAGTTTCCATTCTGTCGATGGTCCAACTCCTCGGGGGAAAGTTTTTTCATAAACTTTTACTGGACTCCATTTGAAAGAGTGTTCAATCTGGTCTTTCTCGTATAAACTTCCGTCACCATCTTCTGGAGTGTAAATTGCATTCAACCTTCCTTTATAATTACCATTATTTTGTAGCTGCCTTAAAGCTGCGTCAATATTTATTCTGACAAACTCAGAGCCAAATCTGTAATCAAACTTTGGCGTGCTTACAATGGTGAGTTTTGCGTGTCCAAAGCATTTACCATCTCTTACTAAACTTGGAGGCCATGAAAATTTAAAACTCATTTTATGTCCACTTATAGCTCGGTTTGCAAATACTAATGTTATTGCAGATGAACTTCCGTTCAAAATATCTTCAGAACCATCCGGCATACCAAATCCAACCAAGTGTTTGGAGACACTTCTCAAATTTTTGTCGTTAAGGGACTCTGGTAATACAGCATGATGGATTCCAAGAGCAATTAGTGTTTCCCTCGAAACTATACCTTCAATTGAATGATCAAGACTTGCTAAAGTCTTTGCTACATTAGGAGCAGCGTAGCTAGTTCCGCATCCATCTACAATGTTACTCGCAGGATCTAAAGATAGAAGACCATGCCCAAAAGTTGGGTGACTAGTCCCCGAACCCCCGATATGAGCAAAATCAGGTTTGAGGCCTACTCGTAGTCCAGGTCCTCGACAGCTGTAATTACTTAAAGCATAAGGAACAACTCCTTCGAGATGTGGAGGGTTTAAAGCTGAAACACTTATATTACGACAGCTTTCAGCTGGTTTTTTAATAGCATCATTTCTCGAAGACGCTAATATTTTTAATGCATCAAAATGATCCGATGGCCATTCTTTTCTAATATCTCTAGGATGGGTATTACCTGCCGAAATAACAAAAACAATATCATTTTCTTCCGCAATCTTGTCCAAAATTTGTGCAGGAACACTATAGCCCGTAGTTGATGCGTGCTCTTCTATATTTAGGCTGAAATTAAATACTCTAACTCCAGTTCTAGCTTTTAATTCCTGAACAGCAGTTTCAAGTTCATTAAAAAATTCTAAAGGTTTTGAATAGTAGGAACTATATCTATCAACACGAGGTAATATATCAAGATCTATAATTTTACAACCATCAACCTCCTTGCAAATAGCCTTTCCGTTTAATTGTTGACCAAATAATGCTAATCCAGCTATAAAAGTTCCGTGATTTTCGTCTTTATCTGTGCTACTAATTAATCCCCACCGGTCTTCTATCCAGTCACCGTAAATATCCGAAACACCACCGTCTACAATGCATATTTTTGGATATGAGCCTTCGTGATCAGGAGCAAGAACAGTAAAGTTTTCACCTTTGACCTGAGATTTGATAGTTGAGCTTTGTGTAATGATGGGAGGAAGAGTAACTTTTTTTACCAATGGATGATTTCCCAAATATTCTAATAATTGGTTATGTCTTCCTAGGTCTAGGTCAATAGATTTTTTCTCTCCTGATTTGCCAGCTGTTGATGATGAGTAAAGCTGTATTACTGGAGTTGAATCATTTTTTTCTAATTTTACACCAAATACAACAGATGAACCCTGACCAGTGGTAATTCTTGATACAAATAAGCCTGTGCCCAAAACATTTAACCCGCCAAAAAAGCTATCAAACAAATCGAATTTGTATTTACTTAGTAGATCCCAGTCTTGTCTCACTGGGGGAGCTTCAAACAATTCTACCATATACGAACCACCAGTTTGAGGATTAGATAGCCATTTTACAGCTTCTTTTACAGAAAAATTCCTTTTGTCACTTGCGGTGTAGGGGCTAATTTCTTCAATTGCACCAACTTCACTTCTTAATCTTGAAGGATTAGGTTCATTCTTTCCATTTTTTTCTTTATATCTTGTTTCAGGCTCAGCCTGTCCAACTTTAGTGTTTATTTTGTCAATACTTTCTGGTGTCAGTTCGACAAATAATTCTCCCAAATCTCCAGCCCCAACTACCGGAGCAACGTCTCTTTTGAAAACTTGGGAAGTTGGGCGATGGCTTTTTGCCAATGCAGTTTGCTTTAATGTAACTTTCGCATAAGAAATCTTAGCAAAACTATTTACCAATTGCATACTTTTTATCTCACTAAGCTGATTTTGAATGTTATCTCGATGCTCGATGAATCCATTGTCATTTCCGGCAAAAAAGTCTTTAGAACCACCGCCGCCATTATTTTCCAATGCCTCAATAAAAGCATCGCTATTTAATACTATTTGAACAGGACTATTTGTCATAACTTATATTTTTTCAGAATCTTTGAATTTTGACAACTGCTTACTTAAAGTTGATGGTGTCATCCCGAATAGAGAGGCAATATCTTTCTGCTTAAAAAAGTAAACTTTGTCATTTAATAACATATTGATAAAATCTTCATCGCTATGAAGCATTATGTTTCTCTTTTTGGTATCAACTCTCCCTGAATTGAGTAAAGCAAATTGTTTCATGACTTCTACAATATTGCTTTCTTTTTCAAGGACAAAAGCCCTTTTTAACCATTTTGAAAGCATTTCAGCGTCCGCACCAGATGAGCCATCCAGACACCAGGCTAAAAACTTTATTTCACTTTCATTGAATTCTAATGGTTTAATGAAGCTATTAAGCAGTTGAATCATAACCTCCGGCGAAGGCTTAGGGATTTCAACCTGAATATCAAATCGTCTCCAAATAGCAGGATCTAAAAGACTTTCATGATTAGTTACCCCGACAGTAAAACCTTTTTCGTGACGGGAATCAAGACTTTGTAACAATGTATTAACTACCCTTTTTACTTCACCAACCTCTTGCGGGTCATTGCGAAGTTTAGCTATTGCATCGAACTCATCAAGAAGTAAAATACATTTATATCTGTTGGCAAATGCAAATAAATTTCCAATATTACGAGAAGTCGTACCAAGATAGGAAGACATTAAACCTTCCAATCTTGCAAGAACTACCGGTAATCCTATTTGTTTAGCAATCCATTTGGCTAAATGTGTCTTTCCTGTTCCAGGTGCTCCATAAATTAAACAAGAACTTGCAGGTGTTGCATTGATCTCCATTAATTGATCAAATTGCTTCCATTCATTTACAATTGATTGAATTGCAAGTTGGATATTATCATCGAACATAGGAGCTGTTTCTGGAAGGTTATTAGGAAAAAAAATCTCAGCTAAAGGGGTCGATGTTTCCTTGTCAACAGGAATAGAGGTTTTAGTAGTCAATTCTTCGCCTTTTAATACCAGAAAAGATCTTTGAATCTTACTGGGAGTCATTTCGAGTGCTGATTCTGAAGCGACTAACAATGTCTCTAACGATTTTGCCTCTTTAGTAAAGCCATCTTTTTCAAGACTTTCTTTTAGTCTTTTGATTTGATGCAGGATAGCTTCGTTTGGTGTTGCTAGTGCCGATCTGCTTAAAGCTTGTATTATACTGAAGTATTTGAGCATTTGCTTAATTGTTTCTTGTTTACAAAAGCAAATATAGGAATATATTTCCAATACCAAAATATAATTTCTGTATTTTAGGTATAAATTTCCAAAACAACGAAATAGTTTCCGTGATTAGACTTGTGTGATTTGAGTAAGCAATTGGATATTAGTTAGATTTGACGCTTCTAAATCCGAATTAAAGTAAAAGGGAGTTTGCTCACACAAACTCCCCAATATCAAAATCCTCTAGATTATTTTTCCGCAAGGTGGAAGAGCCAGCTTCATTTTCAGTTGAAAGTGTGCTATCCAAAAGCTCGGCAATTTTTTGAGAGGCACCTTCAATGGAATTTTCCAATAAGCTGAATAACTCCGTCCCATGCAATTTTTGAACTAAGGCAACTGCTGTTACCATTTGGGATTGTTCCAAATTATCTTTTTGGAGTAATGCCCCTACAGTGCTAAGTTCGTCAAAGGTAACCCCTTGAGCAAGACTGTCATCGCTACCAGAGATTCCATACCTGTTCCATTCTTCTTCCTCTTCCTCAAAATCAGGTATATTACTGAAAACTTTGTCCAGCTCTTCCTGCGGAATTTGAAAGCCAACGATTTCGTTCTCGTCGTATTCTATGTCTAAATTATCAGGATTTATCTCTTGATCTTCTAATTGGCTTTCGTTGGACGTCTTTGGCAATGAAAGGCTTCTTGCGGGTTTTGGCTGCCCCATAATATCAGGCAAACTCGGATTAACTTTTTTCGGTATACTATGTTGTCTCGGTTGTTTATTACTGATAATTTTATCCTGTATAAGCAGGATAATGATTATCAGAAGGCATATTACTATTACAATTTCCATGGCTATATAATTGGTTTAAATCGTTCGTTAAAATAGTGGGTAATATCACCGCCAAATTCACTGAAATGATGTTCAAGAATATTGTCGATATATGAATAAAGGGTTGTTTTTTCTTCTTTTGATAAC
>Ga0079224_100016461_pt1 | contig 10394 bp, 5 predicted proteins | sample Stecom2015_FD_80414 | JGI IMG/M metagenome (GOLD analysis project Ga0079224, IMG submission 80414) | Agricultural soil microbial communities from Utah to study Nitrogen management - Steer compost 2015 | ecosystem: Environmental > Terrestrial > Soil > Agricultural land | place: USA: Utah...
AACGATGGACAGCCTGATGACCCGAAGCAACCGGCCCCGTCCGTGGCCACATACACCAATCCTGTCTTCGAGCCCATTCTTGCCGACCCGACGGTCATCCGGGATCCCGAAACGGGATTCTTTTATGCCTATGGGACCCAGGATAACTGGGGCGATGGGCAGGGCAGCAGGCTGGTGCCGATCGTACGGTCGGCCAACCTGGTCGACTGGCAAGTGGTGGGGCAGGCGTTCGACGAGATGCCCAATTGGAAGCAGGCCGGTGGGATATGGGCCCCCGATATCGCTCGGGTGAATGGGAAATATCACCTTTATTATGCATATTCCACATGGGGCGACCCCAATCCGGGAATCGGCGTGGCTGTGGCAGACCAGCCCGCAGGCCCGTTTACCGACCACGGGAAGGTATTTACCAGCGAGGAAGTCGATGTGCCCAATTCGATCGATGCTTTTTATTTTGAAGAAGAAGGAAAAAAATACTTATTTTGGGGCAGCTTCAGCAATGCGCCCACGCAGGGTACCTATGCCGTGAAGTTGGCCGACGACGGGCTTTCCGTGCCGGACTTGTCGCAAAAGGTGAAAATCGCCGCGGGCGACTTCGAAGCCGTGATGATTCATAAACGGGGCGACTATTATTATTTCTTCGGCTCCAAAGGCAGTTGTTGCGAGGGAGCCGATAGTAAATACCACGTATTGGTGGCCCGGTCGGAAAGCCTGTTAGGACCCTACTTGGACAAGGGCGGATACGCCATTACAGACCGCGGAAAAGGGACGCTTTTTATCGAGGGTAACGCACGCATTGCAGGTCCTGGCCACAATGCGCGACTGATAGCCGACGACGAAGGGACAGACTGGTTCCTTTACCATGGCATAGACCGCACCAAGGGCACGGTGTCGAGCGGCGCGAGCCGGCGGATGCTGATGTTAGACAAAGTAACCTGGCGCGATGGCTGGCCGGAGATCACCGGTCGGGTACCGAGCACGGCACCGCAGGCAGCGCCGGTGTTTCCGTAATTATGATGGTTCATTTTGATTACAATCAATATACCGATGATGAATTATTAGTAAAGCTAGGGGAAGGCAAACAACAAGCGTTGATAACCCTCTATAACCGCTATTGGGACAGATTATTTGTAGCGGCAGGGAACTTGTTGGATAGTGCCGAAGAAGCCGAAGAGTGTGTGCAGAATGTGTTTATTGGACTATGGCAGCGCCGCGAAATCCTGCAGCTTACGCACAAATTAAGCACGTATCTGGCTACAGCGGTTAAATACCAAGCAATAACGGCTCTGGCCCGTATGAAGCGTGAGCGTGAACACCTTTCGGCCTCAGAAAATCTACCTGTATCCACAGAAACTACTTCTCCTGAAAGCATGCTCTTCGTCAAGGAACTTAAACAACGCATCGAAGCACATATCAATCGACTCCCTCCGCAGTGTCAGTTGGTCTTTCGCATGAGCCGGGAGCAAGACAAACCGGTGAAGGCTATTGCGCGTGAACTCGGTTTATCCGAAAATACCGTTAAGATGCACCTGAAAAATGCAAACCGGAAACTGCGCGGCGACCTACTCGCTTTAATTTTTTTATTTGCCTATACACCCTTGTAGACAAAACGCCAGACTATATAACCAAAACCAGGTTATAAGATGGCACTGTCTCGAGAACAGATTGAAGTATTGGCTGCTAAAATGATCGACGGCTCCATAACAGCCCAAGAGCGGCAGCAACTTGAAAGCTGGTTGGACCAGCAGATGGCAAAGGAATCCTTTGAGGTCGATACTTCATTTGCCACCGATGCAAACGTCCTACGGGAACGGATGCTAAGTCGCATATTGGCCGCCATGCAAGGTCGGACCTCGCGTAAAACTATCCGCCGGATACTACGCTGGTCGTCGGTTGCAGCGGCCGTTTTGATCCTCGCATTTGGTGGTTACAAATTCTTTACTGCCGGTGGAACGACCGATAGCTCGCACAGTGCGGGGCAAACCTACATCGCGGATGTTGCTCCCGGAGGTAATCGGGCCACATTAATACGGGCTGACGGTACAGTGGTGAACCTCGACGAAAGCCGTGCCGGCATTGTGGTTAAGGACGGTGCGGTAACATACGGAGACGAAACGACGGTCTTCGCGTTTGCTCCGTTACAGGACGAAAAGGAATCCGCCCCGGTAGAGCAGCTGTCAATGACCACGCCCAAAGGGGGGACATACCAACTTACCTTGCCAGATGGCACTCATATATGGCTCAATGCAAATAGTACGCTGCAGTATCCAAGCCGTTTTACCGGAGCTTACCGGGAGGTCAACATTACTGGAGAAGCCTATTTTTCAGTCGCCAAGGATGCCAGTAGGCCGTTTCGGGTGGTTAGCAACGGGCAAGTGATTGAGGTACTTGGTACTGAGTTCAATGTATCAGCCTATCCGGATGACGATGAAACCAAAACGACGTTGGTAGAAGGGTCGGTTCGATTGGAAGCCGGTGGATCGGCAGTAGAACTTATGCCCGGTGAGCAAGGTATTCATACCGGCGATCGACTGGCCAAATCAAAGGTAAATGTGGAGCAGTTTGTGGCGTGGAAAGACGGATATTTTATGTTCGATGGCTTATCACCTCAGTCAGCACTTATGCAACTGAGTCGATGGTATGACGTTGACGTCGTTTACAAGGGTAAGCTACCCGAGGGTCGATTTTTCGGCATGATTGACCGAAACAAGACCTTGAATACCATCTTGAAAGTCTTAAAGAGAAGTGGGATTAATTTCGAACTTCGCCAAGAAGGCGGGCGCAATCAGCTAATTGTATACAATCAATGACCAATTATTGTTGAACTTAAAAAAATGATTGATATGAAAACATAACCAACGAACGCCGAAGACTCAAAAAAAACAGCGCCATAAAAACGGGTAGTGTTCCTAACGCACCACCCGTTTGAAGACGTCTGGATAGGACCATGTTAACAGTTATTTACCATCCAAACTAGGACAAATATATGAATTTTACGCCAAGCGTACCGGGCCAGTCGTGGCCTCGTACGTATCGAATATTAGCAATAATGAAACTAGCAATTTTCTTGTCTCTGGTGCTTAGTTTTCATGCGTTTGCTGAGAGTAGAGCCCAGAAAATCTCACTACGGGCGCACAACACCACGTTAAACGAGGTCATGCGCGAAATCCAAAAGCAACAGGGGTATTCGTTTTTCTTCCGCGGCGAAGATATTGCGGCCGTGCGGATCAATACAGTTGTCACCAATGCCGATTTGTCGCAGGCGATGGCCCAGATTTTATCCGATCAAGATTTGCATTGGTATGTGGAAGACGGAACTATCATCATTACCGGTGAGTCGACACGCAGGCCAATCGGCGAGGCGCGCCGGAAGCAACCGCAACAGCGGCAAATCAGCGGAACGGTGCGCGACGATGAGTCGGGCGAGGTACTGGAAGGCGTTACCATCGCGGTGAAAGGAACTTCCGTTGCAACGGTAACCGATGCGGCAGGTAACTACCGGATAGCTGTTCCCAATGATGGCTCGGTATTGGTTTTCAATATCTTGGGTTATCAGTCGGTAGAGAAGCCAGCTGATGGCACCTCGATTGTCAATGTATCATTGCAATCTTCAATGAGTGATTTGGATGAAGTCGTGGTGATTGGATATGGCACAGCTAGAAAGAGCGATTTAACCGGTGCCATCACACAGCTCAGGCCGGATGAGATTGCCGATGAAAATCCACGGACCGTTCAAGACATCTTACGGGGTACGCCCGGGTTAACCATTGGATTGGATGCATCAGCAAAAAATGGCGGAAGCATCAATATCCGTGGCCAACGCTCTGTTTATACGGCTGCAAGCCATAATTCACCTTTACTGATTCTTGATGGAATGATTTTTTACGGTGAACTATCCGAAATCAATCCGGATGATATCGAACAAATAGATATTCTCAAAGACGCTTCTGCCGCCGCAATTTATGGGGCACAATCTGCGAATGGCGTCATTATTATTACCACAAAAAAAGGAAAGCAAGGTAAACCCAAGATTAACTTCACATCAAACATCGGGCTTTCAACGATGGGAGCCCACCGGCCAGTTTGGGACCCCGAGGGGTATCTACAATACCGGCAGGATTGGTACACGGCCAGTACGTACGACGTTAATCCGGTTACTGGCAACTACGAGCCCTACATGTCGAGCAATACCGATGCGCTACCGGCCAAAGGAAAACCAGGTTACTATGAAAAGCCGACGCCAGAAATGTTCTCTAAGTATGGAATAACAGAGGCCGATTGGCGAGCTTATTCGGTTAATGGGGAGAATGCTTCCAATGAGATATATGCTAGACGGATTGGTCTCGATCACAATGTTTTGGCAAATTACCTTGCTGGGACACCCTTCGATTGGTACGACCATAGTTTCCGCGAAGGTTTTAATCAGGACTATAACGTGAGCGTATCCGGAGCCAGCGATAAGATTAACTATTACATGTCTGGAGGCTTTCTCAGCAATGAAGGGGTTATTGTAGGCGATAATTACCAAGCAATACGTTCTAACCTTAAGGTCGATGGTAAGGTAACAGACTGGTTAAATATTGGTGCTAATATCAACTTCCAAGACCGCTCAGATGGAAACATCGCGACGAATTGGAGTAGGGCCATCACGTTAAACAGCCCTTTTGCATCTTATCGAGATGCCGACGGAAACCTTGAAATACACCCGCAAGGTTCAGGGCTTACTGGATTGATAAGAGGCTATAATTATGATTTTGATAGGCAATTTCAGGATTTGCAAAGTGGGTATACCGTGTTGAATTCCATTTTTACCGCTAAAGTGAAATTGCCGTTCAACATCACTTATTCACTTAATGCATCCCCTAGGTATCAGTTCTTCTATAGGCGTTATTTTGCCTCCGCAGAACATCCCGATTGGAGCCCGCTTACGAATAGTGCTGGCGTTGAACGAGAAAGCAGTAAGCGTTTCGACTGGTCTTATAATAGCACCATTAACTGGGCGCACACCTTTGCGGAAAAGCACCGTGTAGACATTACGCTGGTACAAGAGGCTGAAGAGCGGAAGTCGTGGATGGATGTGATTAATGCCCGGAATATTACGCCTACAGATGCCCTGGGTCTCCATGAAACCAGTGGAGGAGACAAGCTGTTGAGCGAGTTTGATTCGTATGACGGTCGTCAAACAGCAGATGGTATGCTGGCTCGCCTTTTTTATTCGTATAGCGATACCTATATGTTTACCGGTTCGGTCCGTCGTGATGGCTATTCAGCGTTTGGAACATCCAATCCGCGCGCTACATTTTTGTCTGCTGGATTAGCTTGGGCATTTTCGAAAGAAGATTTTTTTAATTGGGAACTCATGAGCAATGGTAAGTTACGTTTGTCTTATGGACAAAACGGAAATCGGTCGCTTGCAAACCCCTATATCGCATTGGCCAACCTTGCAAATGGTGTTGGTACCCAAGGGTATCTGAATAGTAGTGGGGATTATCTGCAGTATAAATACTTGGTGATAGACCGCTTGGCTAACACGCATTTACAATGGGAAAAAACGGCTTCTTTCAATATCGGCCTCGATCTTGGTTTTCTTAACAATCGGATAACCGGCACGTTGGATTATTTCCAAATGTCAACCACAGACATGATTATGAACCAGTCGCTGCCGGGTTTTTCAGGATTTACCAGCATAACGACCAATTTGGGCGAAGTGCAGAACAATGGGATTGAAATAGCGATAAATTCTCAGAACCTCGTTCGGAAAGATTTTAGCTGGAATACCAGTTTTGCCTTCTCAACATATAAAAATACCATCAAGCACTTATATTACCAATACGAAGACGTACTGGATGCTGATGGCAATGTGGTGGCCACCAAAGAAGTGGACGACATCGGTAACGGATGGTTTATCGGGCAGCCCATTAGTGCGATTTGGAACTATCGGGTAACGGGAATCTGGCAGGTCGACGAGATTGAAGAGGCTGCTAGGTACGGACAACGTCCTGGCGATCCAAAAGTTGCCAATAATTATACGGCAGATGATGTACAAAACCAGGACGGAAGTACAACACCGGTGTATAACGACAACGATAAAGAATTTCTTGGACAATCCAGTGCCCCTATTATGTGGTCTTTGCGGAACGATTTTGTGTACAAAAATTTCAACTTTTCTTTTAATATATATTCATACTGGGGGCATAAGAGTCTCAATGGTGCTTATCTTAACCAAGATAACGGGACGTCAACCATTACCGAAGGTCTTGCGAACACCTACGAGAAGCCATACTGGACGCCAGATAATCCAAGCAATTTTTGGGCTCGGTTAGAATCAAAAGGCCCGAGTGGATTGAATAGCCCGCAAAGATTGTTTGATCGATCTTTCATTAGGCTAGATAATGTTAGTTTGGGTTACACGTTTCCTGCCGAACTTGCTAGGCCTTACGGGATCGAAAAAATAAAAGTTTTTGGTTCCATACGTAATGCCGTCGTATGGCACAAAGATAAAAATTGGCGTTACTGGGATATCGAAACTGGCCAGATGGCACCGCGCATATTCACATTTGGGATAAATGTAGTCTTATAAACAAATTAACATGAAAACGAATTATCTTTATATATCGGCGTTATCGGTAATAAGTATATCGTCAATTACGCTATTTTCAGGCTGTTCGAAAGATTTTTTAAAGCCAGATCCACTGTCTTTTTTTGAACCTGGCACTACTTTTTCAACCCGCTCGGGTCTGGATGCATCCCTTGCTTTGGCAGATAGGCATTTACGGACCTATTGGGGAGGCTTACAAACAAGAGATGCTTGGGTGCCAATTAGTACCGAGTACATGTTGTCCGACTTAGCTGTTTCTGGCAAAACGGATGCGGGTACCATCTTTGCCGATGTCGCTACGCGTCTCACTCCCACGGATGGTGCGTATGACAATAACGTAAATTCTATCGCTTTCTTTTGGGATCAGACGTATGCCGGTATCAAGCATGCCAATACGATTACGAGTTTTATAGACAATGTACCCGGTTTGGACGAGGCCACCAAAAAAGCGTATTTAGGACGGGCTTATTTCCACCGGTCGTTCCGTTACATGGCACTTTGTTTTCAGTACGGCGATGTGCCGTTGGTAACGAAGATATTAAATGTACCGAAACAGAACTATAAAACAACCAGTCGCGCGGCTATCCTTGAAATGATTACGGCCGATATGGAGAAAGCGGTAGAATGGGTGCCGGAACAATCGCAGATGGAGCTCATTGGCTTGGTAAACAAGGGGGCTTGTCGCCAACTTTTGATCAAATGTTACCTGGCTACCGGCCAGTGGGATAAGGCGATAGAACAGGCCAATATACTCATTGATCAATCGGGATATGCGTTGATGACCGATAACTTCGGAACGTTTGATAACCCCAATCCGGTAAGCTGGCCGATTACCCGTAATGTCATATGGGATTTACACCGGCCGGTTAACAAAGCCATTGCTGCAAATAAAGAGACGATTTTGGTTATGCCAAACCGCGAAGGTACGGATGCCACGATAAGGTATCGATCGATGCGCAATTGGGGCCCCATGTGGAACCAAGCAGCGCTAAAATCGCCCAGTGGGAAAGTGCTCTTGGCTGCCGCAAAGACCAACCCTAAATATAGGGAAGAATATGATATCAATGGTGCAGTCGGGAGGGGGATAGCGACGATAAGGCCTACGCATTTTGCCCAGCATGGCCTTTGGACGGTTAATGGTGTTAATGATGCCACCGACTTGCGGCATAACAGTACCGTAGGCAACTGGGCCCGCATGGAAATGCTGAAGTATAACGACCCTGACGACCCTTACTTCGGACAGCATTTGAGGCTGTATGAGGGCACGAAGTTGCTCTGTACGGATACCATTCGCAGCTGGTTCGACTGGCCCCATTACAAAATCTATATCGATGACCCGGTATTTCTGGCAACCCCCAACTCTAATAGAAACGATGGCGGAGCCGCTGATTGGTATTTCTATCGGCTGGCAGAAACGTACCTGCTCAGGGCAGAGGCGCATTTCTACAAAGGAAATGTGGAGTTGGCTGCCGAAGACGTCAATGCCGTAAGACGAAGAGCCCAGTGTAGCCAGCTCTACACCACGGTAACCATCGGCGACATTGCTAATGAACGGGCCCGTGAGCTGTATATGGAAGAATGGAGGCACATGGAGCTGAGCAGGATATCTTATAGTTTGGCTTTGAGTGGTAAGCCGGATGAGTTTGGCAATACGTATCAGGTAGCGAACTTATCCGGTGATAACTATTGGTACCAGCGGATTCAGCATTATAACGATTATTATAATAAAAACAAGGTAACTGTAAGAAACCGGCGTTATACCATCGCACCACACAACATCTATTGGCCAATCCCTCAGGATGCGATAAATGCCAATCTCTATGGCAGGTTACGCCAAAACCCAGGTTACGATGGCTATGATCCAAGTGTTGAAATGTGGACGAACTGGGAAGACGCCGTAGCAGACGAAGATCGTACAGGAGAATAGGAAGACCACACAGGTACGAAACGATGACTAAATAGTGGAATAAATTATGACTCTTAAAAATAATATCATCAAAATCGGCCTTTTAATCACAGCAGTATGTGGGATGGCAACGGCTTGTAAAGATGAGGTTGATTTGCTCGATAACGGGAACGGGGGCGATTCGTCAATGCCCTCGACTTTCCACATCACACCCATTGAAGAGCTCAACAAAGGCGACGTAGAGCTCAACTCACACGCGGACTTCACGTCCCGTTCATCGCTAAAAATGAATTACAGAACTTACGTCGGCATAGGTAAAGACGGGCTTGGCGTGGATAATCCGCGTTATCCGCGGATTAAAAAGCTGCCCAACGGAACTTATATCATGTTTTTCCATAATGCTCCCCAAAGCATTGGGGCAAGCATTGACTATGCGGTTAGCAACGATCTGAAAACATGGACTCCCAAGGGTAAAATTTATAAAAATTATAAAATTATAGACAGCAAAGGAGAAGAAAACGAGCGTAGATACGCCAATTGTGACGCGTTGGTGCTATCCAATGGCGACCTGATAGCCGTAGTTTCGTTCCGTGCAAACAGGGGATACAGGGAAAAACCACTTGATGCCGGCATTGAATTGCGGCGGAGTACGGATAATGGCAATACCTGGAGTGAGCCGATAGAGATTTATCAAGGGGTAAATTGGGAACCTTATTTGTTGGAGTTACCATCAGGAGAGATCCATTGTTATTTTACGGATAGCGATCTCAACAGCTCCCACGGCAGGAATACCGGCACAGCTATGGTTGTCTCAAATGACAACGGCAATACCTGGACACCATCATTCGGGGAGGATCCCTACTATGTGTTGCGAACAGCATTCACCATACCCGGAGATGAGAACACATATTTCAACAACCAGATGCCTTCCGTTATCAAATTGAATAATAGTAATGAACTGGCTGCCGCCCTCGAAGCCAATATTGGTGGTTATCATATATCGTTTGCCTATTCGGGCGACGACGGTCAATGGGAGCACCTTGCCATCGATGAAGAAGGTCCCGAAGATCGCAACGACCTTGCTTTCTCAGGAAGCGCACCCTATCTCAGGCAGTTCCCGTCAGGAGAGACCGTCCTTTCTTACAACCACAATTCTAGGTTTCACCTCAAGATGGGGGATGTAGCCGCGCGTAACTTTGGCGAAAAATATTCCCCCTCGCCTTTCACCGGTGGTTACTGGGGCTCACTGGAGCTGGAGGACAGTCATCAGGTCATCGGCGTGATGCCAAAAACGGCCGAGGGTGAGATCACACTCGCTAAGTTCATACTCAACCATCGCATCCAGGCCGTACAGCGCGAAGTCGACGTAGATGGCGACAATTCGGAATGGAAAAACACGGACGAGGCACTTTTCGTTGGTGAAAACTCGCCGACACAGGCTACATTAAGGGCTGCTAACAGCAACGATAGCTTGTATTTTCTCATCGAAGTACTCGATGATGTCGTATCGGAGGATGACGAAGCGACCCTTTTTATAAGCACTGATATAGCCAGTGAAACTTTAAATGGTGAGGCCTTCCGTATAAAGGTATCACGCAGCGGCTTGAAAAGTACGAGCGTCTATGATGGCGACTGGAAAAGCACGGATTTGGGGCTAGCTGTAAAAGCGGCATATTCCGGTGCCGAGGATGCCGTAAGCGATCGTGGATATCTTGCAGAAATAGCGGTTCCTCGGTCAAAATTAAATATTACATCCGGGCGAGTACTTGTCAATTTCGCTATTACAGACAGTGCGGGCGGCGAAGATGCGATTGCCAGTACAAACGGCACAAGCACGGCGAAGTGGATACTAGTAGGGGGATTGTAGCAATTAAAATCAAACAGTAATTA
>Ga0079224_100016462_pt1 | contig 10394 bp, 9 predicted proteins | sample Stecom2015_FD_80414 | JGI IMG/M metagenome (GOLD analysis project Ga0079224, IMG submission 80414) | Agricultural soil microbial communities from Utah to study Nitrogen management - Steer compost 2015 | ecosystem: Environmental > Terrestrial > Soil > Agricultural land | place: USA: Utah...
ACCCGGCGCAGATCAAGGTGGGCCGGCGCCTGGCCATCAAGGTCCTCAACGCCAGCAAGTTCGCGCTCTCCTTCGGTGAGATCGAGGGCGCGGCGGGCGGCTCCCTGCTCGACCTGGTCACCCACCCGCTGGACCGGGCGATGCTGGCCCGGCTCGCCGAGGTGGTCCGTGCCGCGACCGAGTCCTACGAGGACTTCGACTACTCCAAGGCCCTCGACGTGACCGAGGCCTTCTTCTGGACCTTCTGCGACGACTACCTCGAGCTGGTCAAGGAGCGCGCCTACGGCTCCGGCCCCGACGCCGACCCGGCGGCGACGGCCTCGGCCCGGGCGGCGCTGCGGGTGGCCCTCGAGGTCCAGCTGCGGCTGCTCGCCCCGGTGCTCGTCTATGCGACCGAGGAGGTGTGGTCCTGGTGGCACGACGACTCGGTCCACACCCAGCCCTGGCCGCGGGTGGAGGAGCTGGCCCCGGTGGCGGAGGGCGCCGACCCGCGGCTGCTCGACGTCGTCGGCCAGGCCCTCGCCGGCCTGCGCAAGGCCAAGTCCGAGGCCAAGGTCGGGATGCGCACCGAGATCTCCGCGGCCACGGTGACCGGACCCGAGCCGGACCTGGACCTGGTGCGGCAGGCCGAGGACGACCTCGTCGCCGCCGGCAAGCTCACCACCGCCCCCACCTACCGGGCCGGCGCGGAGCTCTCGGTCGAGGACGTCCAGCTGGTGGTCCCGCCGGCGGGCTGACCCCGAAGTCCGCCGGGAGCCCCCCACGGTCGCACTAGGGTGGTTCCCGTGAACAGGGCCAGGCCAAGGGCCGTCGCCGCGGTGCTCGTCACCGCGTTCGGCCTGCTCGTCCTCCTCTGGGGCACCGGCACGGACAGCTCGCTGCTGCAGACCCCGCAGAGCCCGGGGGGCGAGCTCCCCGTGCCCGGCGCGGCCGGCGTCAGCCCGACGACCGCGGCGCGCGAGGCAGTCCAGGACCAGCCCCGGGAGGGCGGGCCCGTCCCCTGGGAGGCCGTCATCATCGGGCTCTTCCTGCTCGCGGTGCTGGTCCGGCTGGTCCGCTGGCTGGTGGCCCGTGACTGGGAGCCCGACGAGCCGGACCTGCACGAGGAGCCCGACGAGGTGGCCCTGCTGCTGGCGGCCACGTCCCCCGAGCGCCGGCGCCGGGCGCTGGACGAGGGCGACCCCCGCAACGGGGTGGTCGCCTGCTGGGTCGCCCTCGAGGAGGCCGCGGCCGGTGGCGGCCTGCCGCGCGACCCGTCCGAGACCTCCGCCGAGTTCACCACGCGGGTGCTGGACGCCTGGTCGGTGCCGCCCGACCTGGTGCGGACCCTGGCCGAGCTCTACCGGGAGGCCCGGTTCTCCCGGCACCCGGTCACCGAGGACATGCGCCGCCGCGCCGTCGCCGCCCTCGAGGGTGTGCACGACGCGGTCCGGGGACGGGTGAGGACGTGACCAGCCTGCGCACCGCGACCGCGATGACCCCGGTCCGCCCCACCAGCCGGGCCCGCTGGGTGGGGCGGGTGCTGGGCGGCGCAGCCCTGTCCGTGGCGCTCGGCTCGCTGCTCTGGTACGTGGGGGTCCTCCCACACGGCTACCTGGTCAGCGTGGCCCTCGCGCTCGCCCTGGGCCTGGTCGTGCTCCTCGTGGTGTGGACCGCCCAGGAGCAGGGCCCGCACCTGGAGGCGGCGACCTGGTACAGCCCCGTCGACCGCGAGGCCGTGTCGGTGATGGCGCTCGACTACCACATGCTGCGGCTGCGCCGTGACCTGCGGGCCGCCCTGGAGCGCAACGACCGCCCCGACGAGATCTACCCGCTCATCGTGGAGCTGGCCGCCGAGCGGCTCGCCGCGCGGCACGCCATCGACCTTCGCACCCGGCCCGAGGAGGCCCGCCGGGTGCTGGCCCCCGGCCTCGCGGCATACCTGGACAAGCCCCCGGAGGGGACCGAGCGCCGCAGCCGGCGCCAGCTGGAACGTGCCATCGAGGGAATCGAGGAACTGTGACCGAGCCCGCCCCCCGCACCGCGCCGGAGCCGCTGGACCCGGCCACCGTGACCGCCCGCGCGAACGAGGTCCTCGACCGGGTCGGGCAGGCGGTCGTCGGCAAGCGGGAGCCGCTGACGATGGTCCTGGCGGCGATCCTGGCCGGTGGGCACGTGCTGCTGGAGGACCTCCCGGGGCTGGGCAAGACGCTGGCCGCGCGGTCCTTCGCGCAGACGCTGGGGCTGACCTTCGCCCGCGCCCAGTTCACCCCCGACCTGCTGCCGGCGGACCTCACCGGCGCGTTCGTCTACGACCAGCGCCGGGGCGACTTCGAGTTCCGTCGCGGGCCGCTGTTCACCGGCCTGTTGCTCGCCGACGAGATCAACCGCACCCCGCCGAAGACCCAGTCGGCCCTGCTGGAGGCCATGCAGGAACGGCAGGTCACGGTCGAGGGCCAGACCTTCGCGCTGCCCGAGCCGTTCCACGTGCTGGCCACCGCCAACCCCATCGAGTACGAGGGCACCTACCCGCTGCCGGAGGCGCAGCTGGACCGGTTCCTGGTGCGGGTGTCGTTCGGCTACCCCAGCGAGGAGGAGGAGGCCGAGGTGCTCGCCCGCCGGGCCGCCCGCCGCCGCGAGGAGCAGCACCTGGAGCCGGTCACCGACGCCGCCGGGCTCCGGGCGATGCAGGCCGCGGTCGAGACCGTGCCCATCGAGCCGGACATCGCCGCCTACTGCGTCGCGCTGGCCGCGGCGACCCGGTCCCACCGCTCGGTCCAGGTGGGCGCCTCCCCCCGCGGGTCGCTCGGACTGATGCTGTGCGCACGCGCGTTGGCGGTGCTCCGGGGCCGGGACTACATCGTCCCCGAGGACGTCAAGGCCGTGGCCCACCCGGTGCTGGACCACCGGATCTCGATCCGCCCGGAGCTGTGGATGTCCGAGGTCGCCGGCGCCACCGTCGTGGACGCGGTGCTGCAGGAGGTGCCGGTGCCCTCGGCCCGTCAGGTCGACCCGGCCCGGGCCCCCGGGTCGTGAGCCGCTCCCGGGACACCGGCCGGTGGGCGGTGACCTTCGCCCACCAGCGGGCGGTCACGGTCACCGGGCTGGGCGGCATCGCCGCCGTGGTGTGGCAGCGCCCCGGGCTGCTCGTCCTCGTCACCCCGCTGCTCGTGGTGCTCGTCTGGTCCGGGCTGACCCGCCCCCGTCGGGTGCCGGAGGTGCGGGCCCGGCTGACCCGGCCGGTGGTCACCGAGGGCGACCGGGGCTACGCCGTGGTCCGGACCGGCGCCGTCGAGCACTGCGAGGTGCTCGGGGTCTCCCTCGCCGACGCCCCCTGGGTGGCCGGCGAGCCGCTGCACGGCGCGACGGTCCACGTGGTCGACGAGCGCGACCGGAGCCGGGGCGCGAGCCTGGTGCCGACCGCGGTGCGGGCGCTGCGCTGGGGGTCCCACCGGGTGGGGCCGGTCGCGGTCGCCGGGCTCAGCCCGTGGGGAGCGTTCCGCTGGGGGCCGGTGACCGTCGACGCGCTGCCGGTCCGGGTGCTGCCCCGCACCCAGGGGTTCGACGTCCGGGCCCCGGCGCCCCACCCGCGGGGGCTGGTCGGCCGGCACCGGGCCAGCCGTCCCGGGGAGGGCAGCGAGTTCCGCTCCATCCGGCCGTTCCAGTGGGGCGACCGGCTCCGCCGGATCCACTGGGCGCGGTCGCTGCGCACCGGTGAGCTGCACGTCACCTCCAGCTACGCCGACGAGGACACCCACGTGGCCGTCGTCGTCGACGCCTACCACGACCTGGGCGTGTCCGAGGGTGTCGACGGGGCGGCCAGCACGCTGGACCACACCGTCCGGGCCGCGGCGTCGGTGGCCGAGCACTTCCTCCACCAGGGCGACCGGGTGAGCCTGCGGGTCTGGTCGGGACGCACCCCCGCCCGGATCCCTCCCGGCACCGGCCGCCGGCACCACCGCCGCATCCTGGAGACGCTGGCGGTGACCCGGCCGGCACCCCAGGAGCACGAGGAGCGCCACCTGGCCCTCGACACGGTCGGCGCGGGCACCCTGGTGGTCCTGGTCTCGGCGCTCATCTCCCCCGCCGCGCTGACCCGCGCCGCCACCCTGGCCCGTCACGGCACCTCGGTCGTCGTCATCGACGCGTTCGTCGAGGGGGTGGAGCCGCCGGAGGAGGACGACGAGGTCGCCGGCCTGGCCTGGCGGATCCGGATGCTCGAGCGGGACCGGGAGCTGCGGCGGATCCAGCAGGAGGGCGTCCCGGTCGTGCCCTGGCAGGGCGCCGGCAGCCTCGACGAGGTGCTGCGCCGGCTCGCCCGGCGCGGGCCCCGGGTCAGGGTGGAGGGCTGAGGCGTGGAGCGGCTGTTCACCGACCTGCGGGGCGCCAGCCGCCAGCAGGCGCTGCTGCGCTCGTCCGTGGTCGTCGCGGCCCTCGTCTACTCGGTGCTCCTCGTCGCCGCCGGGGACAGCACCCCGCTGGCCCTGGTGGTCCTCGGCGCGCTGGGGCTGCTGTGCGTGGTCAACCCGCACACCCAGGCCCCGACGCTGCTCCTGCTCTACATGCTCGTGGCGTGGGGGGCGGGGGTGCCCTCCCCGTGGCACCCGCTGACCCTGCCGGCCGCACTGTGCCTGCTCGTCATCCACGTGGCCTGCGCGCTGGCTGCCGGGGTGCCGTCGGCCGCCTCGCTGCCCGGGACGCTGCGGCTGCTCTACGGGCCGCGGCTCATTGCGGTCGCGGTGGCGACGACGCTGGTGTGGGCGGTGGCCGGGGCGGTGGCGGCGAGCGGGACCCCCGGTGGCATCGTCGCCGCGCTGACCGGCCTCGGGGTGGTGACGGTCGGGCTGGTCACGCACTATGTCACGGTGACCCGGCCGGCCCGGTCCGGGCAGCGGCGCCGCCGGGAGCGGGTCGTGGACCAGCGGGAGCGCCCCAAGGAGCTGGGGCTGCCCTAGCCGGTCAGGAGGTCAGGCGGACTCCTTGCGCTGGTTGCGCTTGCGGGTCGGCGCGCTGACGTCGCGCCGGACGATCGTCGGGTTGACGTTGTCGAGGACGACCTCGCGGGTGATCACCACGCGGGCGATGTCCTCCTCGCTCGGCACGTCGAACATCACCGGCAGGAGGACCTCCTCCAGGATCGCCCGCAGGCCGCGGGCTCCGGTGCCGCGCAGCAGCGCCTGGTCGGCGACCGCCTCGATCGCGTCGGGGGTGAACTCCAGCTCCACCCCGTCGATCTCGAACATCCGCTGGTACTGCTTGATGAGCGCGTTGCGCGGCTCGGTGAGGATCGCGACGAGCGCGTCCCGGTCCAGCGGGGTGACCGTGGTGATGACCGGCAGCCGGCCGATGAACTCCGGGATCAACCCGAACTTCATGAGGTCCTCGGGCAGGACGTCCTCGAGCTGCTCGGCCGGGTCCTTCGGACCGTGCAGGGTGGCGCCGAAGCCGAGCCCGTGCTTGCCGGCCCGCGCCTCGATGATCTTCTCCAGCCCGGCGAACGCGCCGCCGACGATGAAGAGGACGTTGGAGGTGTCGATCTGGATGAACTCCTGGTGCGGGTGCTTGCGCCCGCCCTGCGGCGGCACCGAGGCGGTGGTGCCCTCGAGGATCTTCAGCAGCGCCTGCTGCACGCCCTCACCGGAGACGTCCCGGGTGATCGACGGGTTCTCCGACTTGCGGGCGATCTTGTCGATCTCGTCGATGTAGATGATCCCGGTCTCGGCCTTCTTGACGTCGAAGTCCGCCGCCTGGATGAGCTTGAGCAGGATGTTCTCGACGTCCTCGCCCACGTAGCCGGCCTCGGTCAGCGCCGTGGCGTCGGCGATGGCGAACGGCACGTTGAGCATCCGGGCCAGCGTCTGGGCCAGGTAGGTCTTGCCGCAGCCGGTCGGGCCGATGAGCAGGATGTTCGACTTGGAGATCTCGACGGCGTCCTCGCCCTTGCGGCTCTCGCCGGCCTGGATCCGCTTGTAGTGGTTGTAGACCGCCACGGCCAGGGCCCGCTTGGCCCGGTCCTGGCCCACGACGTACTGCTCGAGGAACTCGTGGATCTCCCGCGGCTTGGGCAGTGTCCCGAGACCGAGGTCACTGGACTCGGCCAGCTCCTCCTCGATGATCTCGTTGCACAGGTCGATGCACTCGTCGCAGATGTAGACCCCGGGGCCCGCGATGAGCTTCTTGACCTGCTTCTGACGCTTGCCGCAGAAGGAGCACTTCAGCAGGTCGCTGCTCTCTCCCATGCGTGCCACGCGCGATCCTTCCCTCGGCGACTTCGGCCCCGGCCGGGAGCCTCACCTTGACGCTACCTTGCCGGTTCGTACCTGGACAGTGTTTAACGACGTGTCCCCGCGTGTCCTGCGGGGGGTGTCCGCTGTGAGCGGAACCCCGCCTCAGTCGTCGGTCAGGGAGGCCTTGCGGGAGGCCAGCACGTCGTCGACCAGGCCGTACTCCTTGGCCTGCTCCGCGGTGAGGATCTTGTCGCGCTCGATGTCCTGACGAACCTGCTCCACGGACCGGCCGGAGTGCTTGGCCCAGGTCTCCTCCAGCCAGTGCCGCATCCGCAGCACCTCGTTGGCCTGGATCTCGATGTCCGAGGCCTGGCCGTAGTCGCCGCCCATGAGGGCCGGCTGGTGGATGAGGATCCGGGCGTTGGGCAGCGCGAACCGCTTGCCCTTGGTCCCCGCCGCCGCGATGACGGCCGCGGCGGAGGCCGCCTGTCCGACGACGAAGGTCTGGATGTCCGGCCGGACGAACTGCATCGTGTCGTAGATCGCGGTCAGCGCCGTGAACGAGCCGCCCGGGGAGTTGATGTACATGACGATGTCACGGTCCGGGTCCTGGGACTCGAGCACGATCAGCTGGGCGATGATGTCGTCCGCCGAGGCGTCGTCGATCTGCACGCCGAGGAAGATGATCCGGTCCTCGAAGAGCTTGGTGTAGGGGTCCTGCCGCTTCATGCCGTAGGAGGTGCGCTCCTCGAACTGGGGCAGGATGTAGCGGCTGCTCGGACCGGCGTGCTCGGCGCGAGCGGAGGGCGAGAAGTACGGGAAGGTGTTCATCGGGCTGCTCTCTCTCGTCCGGGTCCGGTCAGGCCTTGTTGGCGCCCGCGTCGGCGCTGCGCTCGTAGACGTGGTCGACGAAGCCGTACTCCTTGGCCTCCTGCGCGGTGAACCAGCGGTCGCGGTCGGAGTCGCGCTCGATCTGCTCCACGCTCTGGCCGGTGTGCAGGGCGATGAGCCGGGCCATCTCCCGCTTGGTGTGCAGCATCTGCTCCGCCTGGATCTTGATGTCGCTGGCGGTGCCGCCGATCCCGCCGGACGGCTGGTGCATCATCACCTTGGCGTGTGGGGTGGCGTAGCGCTTGCCCTTGGCGCCCGCGCACAGCAGGAACTGGCCCATCGACGCGGCGAGGCCCATGGCCACCGTGGCCACGTCGCACGGCACCCACTGCATGGTGTCGTAGATGGCCATGCCCGCGCTCACCGAGCCGCCGGGGGAGTTGATGTAGAGCCAGATGTCCTGCTCGGGGTCCTCGGCGGCCAGGAGCAGCAGCTGGGCGCAGATCGCGTTGGCGTTCTCGTCGCGCACGTCCGAGCCGAGGAAGATGATGCGCTCCTTGAGGAGCCGCTCGTAGATCCGGTCGTCCAGGCCTGAGAAGCCGCGCTCGCCGGCGGCCACGATCTCGCTGTTGATCACTCGTCTGCTCCTTGGGTTGCAAGGCGGCCGCGCCGTGTCGACGCGACCTTCGTCAGTGACCCTAACGCCCGGGGAAGGGCGGCCACTCCCCGGTCCGGGTGGTGTTCGCCGTGGGCAGACGGCGACCGCCGCGCGTTCAACCCCGGGAACGGCGCCGCCCCCCGCGCCGGTGGGGCGTCGGGGGGCGGCGGCCGGGTGGGTCTCAGGCCTGCGAGGGCTCCTCCTCGGCGGCCGGCTCGTCGGTGTCCTCGGCGGCGGGCTCCTCGGCCGTCGCCTGCTCCGGCTCGTCCCCGGTGGCCTGGTCGAGGTCGACCGGGTTGCCCTCGGTGTCGCGGACCACGGCCTGCTCCAGGACGGTGGCCAGGGCCTTGCGGCGGCGGACCTCGGCGACCATCGCCGGCACCTGGCCCTGCTCGTCGAGCTGCTGGGCGAACTGGTTGGGGTTCATGCCGTACTGCTGGGAGACCATCATGATGTACTCGACCAGCTCGTTCTGGCCGACCTGCACGTCCTCGCGCGCGGCGAGCGCGTCGAGGAGGAACTGGGTCTTCATCGCCTTCCGGGTGCTCCCCTCGACCTCGCGGCGGTGCTCGTCGTCCTCGAGGCGGTTCTCCTGCTCCAGGTGCTGGTGCACCTCGGCCTCGACGAGGTTCTCCGGCACCGGGATGTCGGTCAGCTCGAGCATCTTGTCCAGCAGCCGGTCGCGGGCCTGGATGCCCTGCTCCAGCCGGGCGCCCTGCTCGGCCTGCCGGCGCAGGTCCGCCATGAGCTCCTCGAGGGTGTCGAACTGGGAGGCGAGCTGGGCGAACTCGTCGTCCAGCTCGGGCAGCTGACGCTCCTTGACCGAGTGCAGCACGACGGTGATGTCGGCCGTCTGCCCGGCCCGGTCGCCACCGGCCAGCGGCGCCTGGAACTCGATGGTGTCGCCGGCGACGTGCCCGATGAGCGCCTCGTCGAGGCCCTCCAGCATGGTGCCGGAGCCGATCTCGTAGGAGACACCGGTGACCGAGTCGACCTCCTCGCCGTCGACGACGGCCTTGAGGTCGATCGAGGTGAAGTCGCCCTCGGCGGCCGGGCGGTCCACGCCCACGAGCGTGCCGAAGCGGGCCCGCAGGGCGTCCAGCCGCACCTGCACGTCCTCGTCGCTCACCTCGAGCGGGTCCACCTCGACCTCGATGCCGCTGAGGTCGGGCAGCTCGAACTCGGGGACCACATCGACCTCGGCGTCGAACTTGAGGTCCTTGCCGGCCTCGACGGGCAGCTCGGTGAGGTTCAGCTCGGGCTGGCCCAGCGGGCGCAGGTCGTTCTCCTGCATCGCCCGGGTGTAGTACTCGGGCAGCGCCTCGTCGAGGGCCTGCTGCACCACGGTCCCGCGGCCGAACCGCTGGTCGATGATGCGCGGCGGCACCTTCCCGCGGCGGAAGCCGGGGATGTTCACCGAGGCACCGATGGCCTTGTATGCCGCGTCCAGCCGGGGTGCGAGCTCCTCGGAGGAGACCTCCACGCTCAGCTTCACCCGGGTCGGGCTGACTTTCTCAACGGCACTCTTCACGACAGGGCACTCCAGGGTCTTTCGGGGATGGGGTCCATCGGTGGCTCGGGCACCGCGCATGGCTGGGGCACCCGGCAATTCGGTTCATGGTATCGGTCGGGGTAGCCGGATTCGAACCGGCGGCCTTCCGCTCCCAAAGCGGACGCGCTACCAAGCTGCGCCATACCCCGTCCTGCGCCCGGCGGCGCCGTCGATTCGGCCCCGCCGGGAGCGGGCAGTACAGTAATCGCTCGCTGCCGGGGCACGTCGCTCGGTGGCGCGCGGGTGTAGCTCAATGGTAGAGCCCCAGCCTTCCAAGCTGGTGGTGCGGGTTCGATTCCCGTCACCCGCTCTCCCGTGTCACGGTGGGGCATGCCCGCCCCCGCCCGCCGGGCCCTGGTGACCGGTGTCACCGGCTACGTCGGCTCCCGCCTGGCCCCCGCGCTGCTCCGTCGGGGCTGGCGCGTCCGGGTGCTCACCCGCCACCCCGACCGGGTCGCCCGCCGCGACTGGGGCGGACCGCTGGAGGTCGTCGCCGGTGACGCGTCCCGGCCCGACGACCTCGCCCGCGCCTGCGCCGGGGTGGACGTCGCCTACTACCTGCTGCACTCGATGGACGGGCGCCACGGGTTCCCGCGACGGGACCGCGAGCTGGCCTGGCACTTCGCCCACGCCGTCGCCGAGGCGGGCGTCGGCCGCGTGGTCTACCTGTCCGGGCTGCACCCGCCCCACGGGCCGCTGAGCGAGCACCTCGCCTCGCGGCTGGAGGTGGGCCAGCTCCTCCTCGGGTCGGAGGTGCCGACCGCGGTCCTGCAGGCCGCGGTGGTCGTGGGCGCCGGCTCGGCCTCGTTCGAGCTGCTCCGTCACCTGGGCCGGCTGCTCCCGGTCGTGCCCTCCGCCGGCTGGCTGGACACCCGGGTCCAGCCGATCGCCGTGGGCGACCTGCTGGCCTACCTCACCGGTGCGGCCGACCTGCCCCCGGGCATCAGCCGGACCTTCGACGTCGGTGGCCCGGAGGTGCTCACCTACCGGGAGATGCTGGCGCGGTTCGCGGCGCTGGCGGGGCGGCCGCGACCCGTCACCGTCCCGGTGCCCGGCCTCACCCCGGCCCTGGCCGGGCCCTGGGCGGGTCGGCTCACCCCGGTGCCGGAGGGCCTGGTGCGCGCGCTCGTCGGGAGCCTGCCCCACG
>Ga0079224_100016463_pt1 | contig 10393 bp, 9 predicted proteins | sample Stecom2015_FD_80414 | JGI IMG/M metagenome (GOLD analysis project Ga0079224, IMG submission 80414) | Agricultural soil microbial communities from Utah to study Nitrogen management - Steer compost 2015 | ecosystem: Environmental > Terrestrial > Soil > Agricultural land | place: USA: Utah...
GGCCGGCGGCGGTGCCGGATCGGCGGCCTTGCGCGGCGGAGCGGAAAAGAACGGGCGGCCGGAAGGAACTTAATCGGCGGCGGGCGGCGTTGCACCGAAGGAAGGACCGACAAGGCCGAAGACCGGTGGGCGCGGAGCCCTCCCCGGAACCGGTGACGGCCCCCGCCGGCGCGATCCCCGCGCCCGGCGGTGCTCCGGACACGGCCGGATGTGCGGTACGAACCGAAAGGAGCAACGGTGGCCGACCCCGACGCTGCCGTCGACTTCGAGCAGTGGGAGCCTCCGAGCTGGGAGGAAGTGGTGCAGAACCACTCCGCTCGGGTGTACCGCCTCGCCTTCCGCCTCACCGGGAACAAGCACGACGCCGAAGACCTCACCCAGGAGGTCTTCATCAGGGTGTTCCGGTCGCTGTCCTCCTACACCCCCGGCACCTTCGAGGGGTGGCTGCACCGGATCACCACCAACCTCTTCCTCGACATGGCGCGGCGCAAGGCCCGCATCCGGTTCGAAGGGCTGGCCGACAACGCCGCCGAGCGGCTGCAGGGCCGCGAGCCCTCGCCCGCGCAGTCCTACGACGACCGCCACTTCGACGCCGACGTGCAGGCCGCGCTGGACGCGCTGCCCGCGGAGTTCCGTGCGCCGGTGGTGCTCTGCGACATCGAGGGGCTGTCCTACGAGGAGATCGCGGCGACGCTCGGGGTCAAGCTCGGCACCGTGCGCAGCCGGATCCACCGCGGACGGGCCCAGCTGCGCAAGGCGCTGGAGCACCGGCGCAGGCTGGCCGGGAAGGACGCGGCCGGCCCTGAGGCACAGGTATGGACCCGGGAGGTGGAATGAGCATGGAGCACCTGGGCGAGCGGCTTTCCGCCCTGGTCGACGGCGAGCTGGGGCACGCCGAGCGGGACCGGGCACTGATCCATCTGGCCTCGTGCGATTCGTGCCGCTTCGAGGCCGACATGCTCCGCCGGCTCAAGCGCCGGCTGCACGGGCTGGACGCCCCGGACCCGTCGAGCGACTTCCTCGGCAGGCTGTCCGCGCTGGGCTCGGTCCCGCCCGACCGCTCGTCGGAACCACCCGGCCCCGGTAGCGGCGGCCTGTTCGGGGGCCCGCCGCCACTGGGGTCGAGCCGGCCGATCGGCGGCGCGGCGCCCGGCGGCCCCGCCCCGGGGCCGGTGAGCGCCGAGCCGCCCGCCCGGCGGGCCCGGCGCCCGCTGCAGGCCCCGGCCATGCTGCGGCCCGGCTGGCACCGCACCCGCTACGCGGTGGCCGGCGTGTCCGCCCTCGCCCTGACCCTGGGCACCGCCTTCGTGGCCGGCGGCGACGCCGACCCGGCCCCGGTGGTCCGCCCCTCGCTGGAGGACTACGCGGTGGAGCACGCGCTGACCGCCGGGCAGGCCGCCCTGCCGGCCGCCGAGGACGGCGCCGGGGGGCAGCAGGCACCCGGCACCCCGGTCGGCCCCGTCGCCCACGTCCCCGGGGCCTCCGGGGGCGACGGCGCCCCGCGGGCGTGGTGACCGGGGGGAACGGAGCTCCATGGCCCTCCGGGGGCGAGCGCTCCCGGTACGACGGTTCGACGGTCCTGCTGGTGGTCTGCTGTGCGCTGCTGCTCGCGCTGACCCTGACCGCCTCGGTGGGGCCGGGCAGCGGGCAGGGCCCGGCGGACGGCGCCGACGACGGCATGGACCTGCTCCGCCAGGCCGCGAAGGCCTCCCAGGAGGTCTCCTACGAAGGGGTGCAGGCGGTCAGCTCCACCGGCCCGGCCGGCACCGAGCACCGGGTCGTCGAGGTCGAGCACAGCGCCGATTCGGGCACCCGGTTCCACGAACCGGACGGGGCGGGGGAGGTGCAGGTCCGCACCGCGGACTCCTCGGAGTGGCCCGACCCCGGCGCCCGCGCCCTGGACACCCTGGAGCACAACTACCGTGTGGTCCGCGCCGGCACCGGGGAGGTGTCCGGCCGGCCGGCCGCGCTGGTGGAGGCGGTGCGCGCGGACGGCACCACCGCCGGCCGGTTCTGGATCGACGACGAGACCGGGCTGCCGCTGCGCCGGATGACCCTGGACCCGCTCGGCCGGGTCGTGCACTTCTCCGAGTTCACCGAGTTCCGGGTGGTGGACGGGGCGGCGGGGGCGGCCGGCGCCGGCCCGGCCCCCGATCCGTGGGGCGACCGGCTGGACGAGGGCGAGCTCCGGGAGCTGCGCGCCGACGGCTGGACCGCGCCCGACCGGCTCTCCTGGAACTACCGGCTGGTGGACGCGCGGACCAAGGTCAAGCCCTCCGGCCCGGTGGTGCACCTCAGCTACTCCGACGGCCTCTCGGTCATCTCGGTCTTCGTCGAGCACGGCCGGCTCGGTTCCGAAATGCACGGAACCGGCCAGGGCATGCGCGCGGTCCAAGGCGACGGCGGCACCGTCTACATGGGCGGTGCCGGTCAGCAGCGCCGGATGTGGGAGGCGGAGGAGTACGTGTACACGATGCTCGCCGACGCCCCGCCGGACGCGGTCGCCGCCGCGGCGGCCTCGCTGCCCGGCCCGGACGCGGCCGGCTTCTGGGACCGGGTGGACCGGGGCTTCGCCAAGTTCGGCGACTGGCTCGGGATGTGACCGGCCCCGGACGGCGGATGTCCGGGATCGCCCCCGATGGGGTATACCGCGCATTGGCGGCATAGTGTTCACTCGGGTGGACGCGGTCGGTGGCGCCCCCTAACCGACGGTTTACGCGATCTCCTCCACAATCGGGAGGAGGCAGCGACAGACGGAGACGACTTTCATGACGGACGAGACCGGCACCCCGCCCCCCGAAGGCCCGTCGCGGCCGAACCCGGCGGGCCCGTACGGCCCGGGCACCGGTCAGCAGCCGGCCCACCGGCCCGGCCCCTTCGGCCCAGGCGGACAGGTCCCGCCCGGCGCCGACCCGGCGGGCGGGGCGATGCAGCCGCCGGGGCCGCCCCCCGGCTCGGTGCCGCCCGCACCGCCGATGCCGCCGCCCGGCGGCGAGGCGGCGATGGGCGCCCCCGGCTCCCGGCCGCCGCGGCGGGGTATGCCGACCTGGGCGGTCCTGGTGGTGGTCCTGGTGGTCGCGCTGGTCTCCGCCGGGGTCGGCGGCTTCGTCGGCGGGCGGCTCGGCTCGCCGGCCGCGGGCGGCAGCAGCCCGGACGAAGAGGTCAAGCTCAACAACGCGCCCAGCGACGCGCCCAGCCGCGCCCCGGACACCATCGCCGGCGTCGCCCAGCGGGTCAGCCCCAGCGTGGTCTCCATCCAGCCGGACGACCGCGCCCGCGGCGGCAACGGCTCCGGCTTCATCATCGACGACGACCACGTGGTGACCAACTTCCACGTCGCGGGCGCCCTGGAGGAGGGGATGGAGGTCGCCTACAGCAACGGCCGCACCAGCCCCGCCGACATCGTCGGCACCCGCCCGGAGAGCGACCTGGCGGTGCTGAAGATCCGCCGCCCGCTGCGCGACGTCGAGCCGCTGCAGTTCGGGACCTCCAAGGACGTCACCGTCGGGGACCAGGTGATCGCGATCGGCGCCCCGCTCGGCCTGGCCGGCACCGTCACCACCGGCATCATCAGCGCCAAGGACCGCTCGGTGGCGCTCGGCGAGGACGGCGCCCGCACCGACATCAAGGCGCTGCAGACCGACGCCGCGATCAACCCGGGCAACTCCGGCGGGCCGCTCGTCGACGAGCAGGGCCGGGTCATCGGGGTGAACACCGCCATCGCCACCATGGGCGGGGCCACCGGCGAGCAGAGCGGCAGCATCGGCCTCGGCTTCGCCATCCCCTCCGACGTCGCCAAGGAGGTCGTGGACGAGATCATCGACGGCGGCTCCGGCGGGGGCGCCGGGGAGTCCGGCGGGTCGTCCTCCAAGGCCGCGCTGGGCGTCGCGCTGGACACCGGCTACCAGGACGGCGGCGCGCAGATCGCCGACGAGGAGGGCGCCGTCACCCCGGGCGGCCCGGCCGACGAGGCCGGCCTGCGCCCCGGCGACGTGATCACCCGCTTCGACGGCCGCACCGTCACCGACAGCGAGACCCTCCAGGAGCTGGTCGCCGACAAGAAGCCGGACGACACCGTGGAGATCGAGTACGAGCGCGACGGCAAGTCCGAGACCACCGAGGTCACCCTCTGAGAGACCGCCGGCCGTGCGGGCGGCCGCCCGGAGCGCCCGGCCGCAGGCCGCCTTGGACCGGCCCGCGCCCCGCCCGCCTCGCCGAGCCCCGGGAGGCTCCCCGGTGGCAGGCGGTGGCGGGCCGTGCGCTGTCCCGCGGCCGTCCCGCCCCGTCCCGCAGCCGGGGCGGGACGGGGCGGGCGGTGCGCCGTCTCCGATGGCGCCGTGCTCCGGCTCGCCGCCTCTGCCCGGCCACCGGAGGCGCGCCGCCCTGGAGAGGGGCGGTCGCCTCGGACCTTCCTGCCCGTCACCGCCCGCCCCTGCGCAGCCTCCCGCAGCGGCCACGGCGACGTCGGGCCCCGGTCCGCCGCTTTCCCGGCCCGCGCTCGGACACGCCGGGCGACCGTCCGCATACCCGACCGTCTCTGGGGTGGCCGGCGGCGCCGGGGCCGCCGCGATGAACTCCTCCGCCCGGCCCGCCGGCGGGCGCGGACGTGCCCCTCATCCGGGAAGGGGCGGGAAGAGACGGCGAGGGCCCCGGCCCGGTGCACTTCCACCGGGCCGGGGCCCTCGCCGCTGCGCGCCGGGGCGGTCAGCCCTCCCCGGGGTCCTCGCCGATGTCCTCGTTACACAGCGCGGGGTGCTCGGCGATGAAGCCGGCCATCAGTTCGGCGCACTCCGGGTCGTCCAGCAGCACCACCTCGACGCCGTTCTCGGCGAGCCAGTCCTGCCCGCCGGAGAAGGTCCGGGCCTCGCCGACGACCACCCGGGAGATGCCGAACTGGCGCACCAGGCCGCTGCAGTACCAGCACGGGGCGAGCGTGGTCACCATGGTGGTGCCGGCGTAGGAGCGCTGCCGGCCGGCGTCGCGGAACGCGGCGGTCTCGCCGTGCACCGACGGGTCGCCGTCCTGCACCCTGCGGTTGCGGCCCCGGCCCAGCACCGACCCATCGGCGCCGATCAGCGCGGCGCCGATCGGGACGCCGCCCTCGGCCAGCCCGGCGCGGGCCTCCTCCAGGGCGATGCGCAGCCAGCCCCGGTACTCCTCGGTGTCGGGCACGCGCCCTCCTCCTTCATCGAAAAGGCGGTGATCCCGGCGTCGCGGGGGTGACAGGGCGCTCTGACGCCCCCGAGGCGCCGGGATCACCGCGCGGGCGGCGCGGGCCCGCCCGGCCGCCCGCTCACCGGGAGGCCGCGCGGACCCCGCCGCGGGGTCACTTCCGGGTCGGGCTGATCCCGAGCTGCATGCCGGACAGGCCGCGGGGCTTGCCGACCAGCCGCTCGGCGATGCCGCGCAGCACGCCGCCGGCCTCGGAGTCGGGGTCGGTCAGCACCAGGGGCTTGCCCTCGTCGCCGCCCTCGCGCAGCCGGACGTCCAGCGGAACCTGGCCGAGCAGCGGCACCTCGGCGCCCAGCGCCTTGGTCAGGCCGTCGGCGACGGTCCGCCCGCCGCCCTCGCCGAACAGGTAGGTCTTCTCGTCGCTGCCCGGGGCGGTGAAGTACGACATGTTCTCGATGACGCCCGCGACCCGCTGGTGGGTCTGGGCGGAGATGGCGCCGGCCCGCTCGGCGACCTCGGCGGCGGCCTGCTGCGGCGTGGTGACCACGAGGATCTCGGCGCCGGGCAGCATCTGCGCCACCGAGATCGCGATGTCGCCGGTGCCCGGGGGCAGGTCCATCAGCAGGACGTCGAGGTCGCCCCAGAACACGTCGGCGAGGAACTGCTGCAGGGCGCGGTGGAGCATCGGGCCCCGCCACACCACGGGCTGGTTGCCCTGGGTGAACATGCCCACCGAGATGACCTTCACGTCATGCGCGGTCGGCGGCATGATCATGTCCTCGACCTTGGTGGGCGCGTGCTCGACCCCGAGCATCCGCGGCACCGAGTGGCCGTAGATGTCGGCGTCGACGACGCCGACCTTCTTGCCCTGCGCGGCCATCGCGGCGGCCAGGTTGACGGTGATCGAGGACTTGCCGACGCCGCCCTTGCCGGAGGCCACCGCGAAGACCTTGGTCAGCGAGCTGGGCTTGGCGAAGGGGATCTCCTTCTCCGCCTGCCCGCCGCGGAGCTTGGTCTGCAGCTGCTTGCGCTGCTCCTCGCTCATCACGTCGAGTTCGACCTTGACCCCGGTGACCCCGCCGACCTTGGCGACGGCCTCGGTGACGTCCTTCTCGATCCGGCCCTTCATCGGACAGCCGGCCACCGTGAGGTAGATGCCGACGTGCACGGCGCCGTCGTCGCCGATCTCGACGCTCTTGACCATGTCGAGGTCGGTGATCGGGCGGCGGATCTCTGGGTCCTGGACGGTCGCCAGGGCCGCGTTCACCTGCTCGGTGGTGGGAGTGGAGGACATGTACCCCATGGTAGTGAAGCCCCGCGGTGTCAAGCACACCGGCGGATACCTGGTAAGGGTACCCTTATCTGCAGGTCAGCAGGGTATTCCCGGTTCCGCTCCGGAGGGTCCTCACACCCCGGGGCCGGAGTGCCGGACGCCGTGCCCTCTGGAAGAGTCGTACCGGGCGGCGCCCGGTGCGGACGGGCGCGGAGCGAGGGAGGACCGGATGGCGGGGACGACCGGCCCGGAGCCCGGTGCCGGCGGCGGGGAAGAGGTGTTCGAGCGGCACCGGCGCCTGCTCTTCGCCGTCGCCTACGACATGCTGGGCAGCGTGCACGACGCCGAGGACTGCGTGCAGGAGGCCTGGCTGGGCTGGCACCGGGCGGACCGCGCGGCCGTCGGCGAACCCCGCGCCTACCTGGTCCGGGCGGTGACCAACCGGGCGCTGAACAAGGTGCGCTCGGCGAAGGCCCGCCGCGAGACCTACATCGGCCCCTGGCTCCCCGAGCCGCTGGGCGCCGCACCGGACGCGGCCGAGCGGGCGGAGAAGGCCGAGGAGGTCTCCTACGCCCTGCTCGTCGTCCTGGAGACGCTCGGCCCGGTGGAGCGGGCGGTGTTCGTGCTGCGCGAGGTGTTCGGCCTGCCGCACGCCGAGATCGCCGCCGCGGTGGACCGCTCCGAGCAGGCGGTCCGTCAGATCGCGCGCCGCGCCCGCGCGCACGTCAAGGAGCGCCGCCCCCGGTTCGCCCCGGACGACGCCGAGCGGCGCCGGCTCACCGAGCGGTTCCTCGCCGCCAGCCTGCAGGGCGACGTGGCGGGGCTGAAGGCGCTGCTCGCCGAGGACGCCCAGCTGGTCACCGACGGCGGCGGCAAGCGCAGGGCCGCCCTGCGGCCGATCTTCGGCGCGGCCAAGTGCGCCCGCTTCCTCGCCTCCCTCGGCCCCGGCTACACCGACCACCGGCTGGAGGAGGTGGTGGTCGGCGGCGAGCCCGCGGGGCTGCTCCTCGGCCCGGACGGGAGCGTCGAGGCGATGGTCACCGCGGAGGTCGCCGACGGGCTGATCACCCGCATGCTGGTGCTCCGCAACCCCGACAAGCTCGGCGGCTTCCACGCCGCGGCGGCCGGGCGGGGGATGCGGCGCGTTCTTAACGGCGGCAATACACAGCCGGATAGTAATCTCGGCAAACGATGAGAAATACGCCACCGCCGACGGGGCCCTCGTGGCACTCCGGGCCCAGCGGGCCGGAGCAGCCGGGGGCGCAGCAGCATCCGCAGGACTGGGCCTGGCCGCCGGGCCCCGCCGCGGGCTCCGCCGCCCCCGGAGAGGCGTCGCCGGTGTGGGCGTGGCCCCCGCCGCAGCCCCCGCGGGCCCCGTCCGGTCCGGCGCAGCCGCCTCCCGGGACGCCCTACCACCGGATGGCCCGCACCTGGCGGTTCCGCTGGTGGATCCCGCCGCTGGCGCTGGTCACCGCGGTCCTGCTGATCCTGCTCACCCAGGTCGTGCTCCTCCTGGCCGGGAACGTCGCCGCGCTGCTCGGCGGGCGCACGCCCACCGCGGACTCCCCGCTCGGCGCGGAGATCCCCGACCTGGCCTTCATGCTCATCGTCCTGGCGACGATGACGCCGATCGTCTTCTTCGTCGCCCGCGTGGTGCAGTGGCGCCGGGTGGGCGGCCTGTTCTCGGTCGAGGGCCGGATGCGCTGGGGCTGGCTGGGTACCTGCTTCCTGGTCGCCCTGCCGGTGCTCGCCGCCTACCTCGGCGTGCTGTACGTGCTGCAGCTGGCCGGCGGCTCCGGGGAGGCCTTCGTCGGGCCGTTCGTCGGCGCGGAGCGGTTCCTGCCGGCGCTCGCGGTGATCCTGCTGCTAGTGCCGTTCCAGGCCTCCGCCGAGGAGTTCGCGCTGCGCGGGTTCCTCATGCAGCTGGTCGGCTCCTACGGCCGCGGCGCCGCCGAGCGGCGCGGCGGCTCTCCCGTCTCCCGCCTGCTGCGCACCCCGCTGCTGGGCATCCTGGTCAGCGGAACGGTGTTCACGCTGCTGCACGACTACCACGGCTGGGCGCTGGCCGACGTCGCGGTCTTCGGCGTCGCCATGGCCTGGCTGACCTGGTACACCGGCGGGCTGGAGGCGGCGATCGCGCTGCACGTGGTGCACAACCTGGCCGCCTTCACGCTGAGCGCCTTCGAGGGCACCCTGGCCGAGGCCGCCACCGGCGGCGGCTCCTGGGAGGGCGTCGTCGGCACCGCCACCGAGGCGGTGCTGTTCTGCTCGGCGGTGGTGCTGCTGGCCCGGCGCAGAGGACTGCGGCGGACCGCCCCCGGCGACCCGGACGCGGTGCAGGCGCCGCCGGAGCGCCGCAGGCTGCCGCACTGGGTGATGCGGCCGTCCCCGGTGCAGGACCCGGCCGGCGCGGAGCGGCCGGGCGTCCACGGCTCGCACTTCCAGACGCCGCCCGGACCGCAGCAGGGCCCCTACGGCCCGCCGTACGGGGGGTACGGTCCGCCCTACGGCGGGGGCACGGCGCACCCCGGCCGCTGAGAGGCCGCCGGGTGCGCCGCCACGCCGCGCAGGAAGCGGTTTCCCCGCAGGTGGTCCGGGTATCTTCGGGGAGACCATGAAGCATGAGCCATCGTGTCCACGCTGCGGGCGGGCCGTCCGCGCTCCCAACCTGTGGTCGAGCGCGTGGCAGTGCGCCGTGCACGGCCCGGTCGCCCCGCTCCAGCCGGTGCGGACCCCCGGGGAGACCTCCCTGAACCTGCTGGTGGACAGCGCCCAGGTCCCGGTGTGGCTGCCGTGGCCGCTCCCGGCCGGCTGGGTGGTGACCGGGTTCGCCGACGCCGGCGACGAGCGCAGCGGCGCCCTGGGCATCGCGGTCGCGCTCTCCGGACCCGCCCCGCTCGGCGGCGTGGGCGAGATGGCCATCGTCGCCGAGGACCCCGGCATCGGGCTCGGCGCCCGGCTGGCCGGCATGGACGGCCCCGACCCGGGGGCCGGCTTCGACTCCGGTCCCCCCGCCCTGCGCCTCCGCCATGAGGGGCACGACATCCCGCTGTGGTCGGTACCCGGCTGCAAGAAGCGCTCGGTCTATGCGGGGGAGGCGTACGCGAGCTGGCTGTGGCTGCTGCTCGCCCCCGCCGACACCGACGTCCTCACCTGCGAACTCACCGCGCTGCGGGACGTACGCGACCGGACCGACGGGGCGAGCCTGCCGCCGCCCTTCGGGGCCCTCTCCCCCTTCCTGGCCGAGGAGCTCAAGCCGCTGGAGGAGCCGGAGGCCTGACCCCGGCCTGCGGCGCCGCGGCCCGGTGCTCCATAGAATCGCCGGGTGACCCGCATCGATCTGCACACGCACAGCTCGGTATCGGACGGCACCGAGCCGCCGGCCGAGGTCGTCGCCCGCGCCCGCGCGGCCGGGGTGGACGTGTTCGCGCTCACCGACCACGACACCGCGGCCGGCCTGAAGGAGGCGGCGGCCGCGCTGCCCCCCGGCCTCACCCTGGTCCCCGGCATGGAGCTCTCCTGCGCCTACCGGGGGTCCAGCGTCCACCTGGCCTGCTACCTGTTCGACCCGGAGGCCCCCTCGCTCGCCGCGGAGCTCCGCCGGATCAGGGACGACCGGGTGAACCGGGCCAAGGAGATGGTGCGGCTGCTCCGCGCCGCCGGCGTCGGGGTCACCTGGGAGCAGGTGCGCGACATCGCGCTCAACGGCGGCGGGGACGGGGAGCTGGAGGCCGGCGTGGTCGTCGGCCGGCCGCACATCGCGCGGGCGATCGTCGCGGCCGGCGCCGCTGAGGACGTGCAGGACGCCTTCGACCGCTGGATCGGCTCGGGCGGCCCCGCCTATGCGGCCCGCTACGCGCTGGACCCGGTCCGCGCGGTGCGGGCGGTGCGCGAGGCCGGCGGCGTGTGCTCGCTGGCCCACCCGGCGCGCGCCGAGGGCACGCTCAC
>Ga0079224_100016464_pt1 | contig 10393 bp, 7 predicted proteins | sample Stecom2015_FD_80414 | JGI IMG/M metagenome (GOLD analysis project Ga0079224, IMG submission 80414) | Agricultural soil microbial communities from Utah to study Nitrogen management - Steer compost 2015 | ecosystem: Environmental > Terrestrial > Soil > Agricultural land | place: USA: Utah...
CTTCGGGTGCGGGCCGTTCTCGTCGATGTATCTCGGCACCGCGGCCAAGGTCCAGTCGGCGGTGTTCAACCAGCAGACCGGGGGCTCGCTGTGGCCGACCTCGTCGTCGGCGCTGGTCGACGACGAGTGGACCGAGGTCACGAGGGTGGTCGATGGCGGCGGGTCTGCCCGCTACTACTTCGACTGCCAGCCCGACACCGAGCTGGCCAACCCCAACATCGGGCTCAAGGACCACAACTTCTCGGCGATCGGATTGGGCACGAGCGCCGATCGCTGGTTCGGCGGCGAGATCGACGAGCTGCGGGTCTGGAATCGGGCGCTGTCCGAGCAGGAATTACAGGGCTTGTGTGAGCCCTGCCTCAAACCATTCTACGTCGATAAAGACGCGCCAGCCGGCGGCGACGGCAAGACCTGGGCGACGGCCCACGACAATCTGCAAGATGCGCTGGACGCCAGTGTGGCCTGCGCTAGCCCGAAGATCTGGATCGCCGAGGGCGCCTATGTGCCCGATGATCACGACGTCCCGGCTGCGACCATCTCCGCGCCCGTGTCGATCTACGGCGGGTTCGAGGGCACCGAGACGTCGCTCGGGCAGCGGGACTTCGTCGCGCATCAAGTTCGGCTCGGCGACACCTCTTGGGACACGAGGATCGTGGAGGTCTTGGACACGGCGATCGAGGTCGGCAACGTCGTGCGTCTCGACGGGATCAGGATCTCCGGGAGTTGGACCGGGGCGATCAAGCTTCAGGACAACGAGGTCGACACGGAGGAGCCCTTGGTCCGCCTTCACAACCTCACGATCAGCGCGCACAAGGCCCCGGAGGGCGCGGGCGTCTGGACCGAAGGCGCGTTTGGGGTCGAGATTGTCGGCTCTCATTTCACATCCAACCAATACGTCGGGGTCGGTGGTCGTGGTGCAGCCATCTACTCGAGGCGATCGCGCCTCCATATCGACGATTGCGTGTTCGCCGACAACGAGAGCGACGAGGCCGTCGTCTACAACGACTGGAATTTGCTCGACGACGGAGACTGGGGTTCCGTGTACATATCCGATTCGGTGTTCAGCGGCAACGCGGGCGGCGCGATCGCAGGCCCGCACGTCACCGTCATCAACTCCGAATTCACCGCCAACAGGCACTTCCAGGGCCGCGGCGGCGCAATCCATGCTCCGGCCGGGCGTCTGGAGGTGCACGACTGCCTGTTCGAGGACAACTGGGCGTCGTATCCTGGCGGAGCCATCGAGCTGAGCAATATCGGAGGTCCGGGGACCTTTGAAATCTACAACAGTAACTTCAATTCCAATATCTCGCTTGGTGGTGGTGGAGCGATCCATGTCGAGGGTGACGACGACGAGCACACGATCACTCTGCTGATCGACGGGGCCGTATTCAACTCCAACACGGCCGAAGACTCCACGGGCGGCGCGATCGATGCCCGAGAGGTCGACGACCTCAGCATCACCAACGTGGCGTTGTGGACGAGCCAGGCGTGGGGAGGTGGAGCGCTGAGCGTCTACGCCAGCGACTTTACCATAGAGAACTCGACGGTTGGCGATAACTGGGCGCGGTACGCTGGCGGGATCCAGATCGAGGGATGCAGTGGCGAGATTCGCAGTACCAAGGTCATCTCCAACCACGCGTCTGTGAGCACAGGCGGCGGGTTGCGGATCGTCGACAGCGACATCACCGTGATCAACTCGGAGTTCTCGGGCAACGAGGCGAAGCTGCATGGCGGCGGCGTCTGGGGACGTGCGACCTTTGTCACGTCCGCCTTCTACGACAACCACGCTGACGGCGAGGGTAATGGTCTGTTCGCGCCCGCGGGGCCGTCGATGACGCTCCGCAACGTCGCCGCGTGGCCGGATGACCTGGTGGCGTCGTCGATGATCCTCGACCACTCCTGCGTCACCGAGGTGACGGTGCCGCACACCAACGACGGCTCGATCTGGCTGGTCGCCGATCCCTTCGCGACCGCCGACCTCGACCTCGACGGCCTGACCGAGCTCTACCTCGACCCCGCGTCGGCGTGCGTCGACATCGGCGGGACCGTCAACGAGTTCGACTGGACCACGATGACCACGCAGGCGTCGCAGTGCACCGACGTGACGCCGCTCGACGCGGGCGTCCACTACACGCCGCTGTCGGCGGCCGGGCCCTGCTGATCGAGTGAAGGAATCAGCGCGCGGCGTCATGGACCCGCGTGTCACGTCGATTGATTCTCGAGCGCTTCAACTTTGGTTTGTTGGTGAGCGCCGGGCTCTCGTGCCTGGCGTGCGCTGACGATGGTTCCGACGACGGGATGAGCGAAGCCGCCCAGCTTCGTAGCCTCGACGACGGCCTCGAGCTGCACTGGAGCTTCGAGAATCACATCGGCACCAGCGTCCGGGATCTCTCGGGCAACGCGCGCCACGGCACTCTCCACGGCGGGTCATTCGTGAGCTCGCCGATGGGCGAGGCGGTCAGCCTCGACGGGGTCGACGACTATATCGCCCTCACGTACCACGAGGGCCTGCGGGATCCCGCGCTCTACGGCGGAGTCGACGGTGACTTCACGATCAGCGCGCGGGTTCGAATTGCCGACGTCGACAAGCTCAACACGCTGTGCTTCGGCTGCGGGCCGTTTTCAACGATGTTCGTCGGCACCACCACCGGGCCCAAGGTCCAGTCGGGGATCTACAACCAGCAGACCGGCGGCCTGCTGTGGCCGGCCTCATCGGCGACGCTGGTCGCCGACGAGTGGCGCGAGGTCACGATGGTGGTCGATGGCGGCACGTCGGTTCGCTACTACCTGGACTGCCAGGCCGACACCGAGCTGCAAAGCCCGGACATCGGCCTCAACAACCACAATTTCTCGGCGGTCGGGTGGGGCTCGAGCGCCGACCGTTGGTACGGCGGCGAGATTGATCGGCTGCGGATATGGAGTCGGGCGCTGTCCGAGCAGGAGCTCACGCAGCTGTGTCCGAAGCCGAAGCTCACCGACGACCTCGAGCTGCACTGGACCTTCGAGGACCGCGACGGCTCCGAGATCACCGACGTCTCGGGCAACGGTCGTCACGGCACCCTCCACGGCGGGTCGATCGTGAGCTCGCCGCAAGGCGAGGCGGTCAGCCTCGACGGCGTCGACGACTATGTCTCGCTCACCCACCTCGGGCTGCGGGACCCCTCGCTGTACGGCGGCGTCGAGGGTGACTTCACGATCAGCGCCCGGGTCCGGGTCGCGGACGCCGAAAAGCTCAACACGCTGTGCTTCGGCTGCGGGCCGCTGTCCTCGATGTTCGTCGGCACCGCCCACCTCGGGCCCACGATCCAGTCCGCGCTCTTCAACCAGCAGACCGGGGCTTCGATGTGGGTGGGCTCGTCTCCCACGATCGTCGACGACCAGTGGCGCGAGGTCACGATGGTGGTCGAGGGCGGTGAGGCTGCGCGCTACTATCTCGATTGCCAGCTCGACACGGAGCTGCAAGACCCGAACATCGGCCTGAAGAACTACAACTTCTCGGCGGTCGGGCTGGGCTCGAGCGCCGAGCGCTGGTACGGCGGCGAGATCGATTCGCTGCGGGTGTGGAGTCGGGCGTTGTCCGAAGAATTGCTGGCGCAGCTGTGCCCGGAGCCGCCGCCCGAAGATGACGGCCTGCAGCTGCACTGGACCTTCGAGGACCACGACGGGACCAAGATCACCGACGTCTCGGGTCATGGCCGCCACGGTACGCTCCACGGGGGGTCGCTGGTGAGCTCGCCGATGGGCGAGGCGGTCAGCCTCGACGGCGTCGACGACTACCTCGCGCTCACGCATCTGGGCCTGCGGGATCCCTCGCTGTACGGCGGGGTCGACGGTGGCTTCACGATCAGCGCGCGAGTGCGGGTCGACGACAGCAACAAGCTCAACACGCTGTGCTTCGGGTGCGGGCCGCTGTCGTCGATGTTCGTCGGCACCACGACGCTCGGGCCGACCGTCCAGTCTGCGCTCTACAATCAGCAGACCGGCGGCGTCTCGTGGGCGGGCTCGTCGGCGGCGCTGGTCGACGACGAGTGGCGCGAGCTCACGATGGTCGTCGACGGAGGCGAGGTCGCGCGTTACTACCTCGACTGCCAAATTGACACCCTGCACGCCAGCGAGGACATCGGCCTGAAGGACTACAACTTCTCGGCGATCGGGCTGGGCGCGAGCGCCGAGCGCTGGTACGGGGGCGAGATCGACGAGCTGCGGATCTGGAACCGGGCACTGACCGCACAACAGCTGTGCGGGTGCGACGGGCCCATTTACGTCAATATCGACGCACCCGCGGGCGGCGACGGGACCACCTGGGCGACCGCGTTCAACAATTTGCAAGCGGCGGTCGATGCCGGCGTCGCCTGCGATACTCCGCAGATCTGGGTGGCGGAGGGCAGCTATGCGCCGGATCCCAACGAGCCGGTCGCGACCGTCACCGCGCCGGTCGAGATCTACGGCGGCTTCACGGGCACCGAGACCGCGATCGAGCAGCGGGACTTCCAAGCGCATCCGGTCCAGCTCGGCGCGCCCGGCTGGCAGTCGCGGGTCGTGGTCATCATCTCAGGGCCCATCGGCACCGACACCGTCGTGCGACTCGACGGCTTCACGATCTCGGGCAGCGAGGCCGGAGCGATGCAAGTTGGCGGCGGTGGGGTGGTCCTCGACAACCTCGTGATCACCGACAACACCGCCGTCAAAGGGGCGGGCATCCTGGCCGGGCACAACACATCGTTCGAGCTGGCGAATTCCCACTTCGAGGGCAACGTCGCCACGACCGCAGGCGCGGCGATCTACATGGGCGGAACCTGGGCCTACGTCGACAACAGCACCTTCATCGCCAACGAGAGCCCCGGCGCCGCCATCCACGACCCGTGGTCCGAGTTTTCGGACTGGGGGGAGCTGCAGATCTCCAATTCGACGATGAGCAACAACGTGGGCGGTGCGATTTCAGGCGATCGAATCATCGCGACCAATACCGAATTCAGCAATAACACCGCCGAACACGGAGGCGCGATTCAAACCCGCAGGTTCGGACTGGAGGTCCACGGCTGTGTCTTCACCGGGAACCAGGCCGACTACGGCGGCGCGATCACGCTGTCCGGTCATTACAATTCCCTGGAGGTGCACAAAATCTACAACAGCAGCTTCTTGGGCAATACTGCGAAACGCGGGGGAGCGATCAGTCATCCGGGCAGCGGCTGGGACTGGTACCCCACCGACAAGCTGGTGATCGAGGGCGGCGAGTTCATCGACAATGTAGCGACCGAAGGTCGCGGCGGCGCGATTGATGGTGGTGGCTCCGTGGCGGCCGATGGCGTCTTGTTCGCCGGCAACACTGCGTCTGGCGAGGGTGGTGGTGCGCTGTACCTCGGCAGCTACGGGTTATTTTACATACCACCGGAGCACAGCGTCGAGAGCTCCACGTTCATCGGCAACAGCGCGCCGCACGGCGGGGCGATCCAGATCGCCGCGTATTCGAACGTGGATATCCAGACCAGTCGCTTCATCGGAAACCAGGCGCTGGTGGACGGCGGGGGTGCGATTCACAACCTCGCCGAGGGCCTCTGGGTGATCAACAGCGAGTTCGTCGGCAACGTCGCAGCCACCGACGGCGGCGGTGTCTACGGTCGCACCAACTTGGTGGCGACCACCTTCGCCAACAACCTCGCCGGTGGACAGGGGAACGGCCTGTTCGCGCCGAGCGGCGGCTCGCAGATGACCGCGCGCAACGTGGTCGCGTGGCCCGACGACATCGTGGCCTCGTCGGTCAACTTCGATCACTCCTGCGTCCCGCAGCCGATCGGCGGCCACACCAACGACGGCTCGATCTGGCTGCTCGCCGATCCCTTCGCACCCGCCGACCTCGACCTCGACGGCCTGACCGAGCAGTACCTCGACCCGGCGTCGGCGTGCGTCGACATCGGGGGGACCGTCGACGAGCTCGACTGGACCACGATGACCACGCAGACGTCGCAGTGCACCGACGTGACGCCGCTCGACGCGGGCGACCACTACACGCCGCTGTCGACGGCCGGGCCCTGCTGACCAGGCGCATCGCGGGCTGGTAGAGTTGCGCTCCGCGATGGAGATGAACCGAAGGTCCCACCGGAGGTCTAACGACGAACAGCCCGCAGGGCTGCCTGCGCAGCAGGTCCTCACGCGAAGCGGGAGGAGTTCGTCGTGAACCAGCTCGTCACGCTCCACACGCAGTCGCTGCGCGGCCCGATCGTCGCCGACTACCTCGACAAGCTCGCGATCGGCCTGCGCACGGCTCGGCTCAACAACACCTACCCGGATCGCCGCCGGGTGCAGGGCAGCCTCGAGGCGATGAAGCTGGCGATGGACGCCGGCCTCTACGAGCAGATCTACGTCGACGCTCGAGCCGGGCTGCCGAACATGGCCAGCTTCACCCGGGTGGTCACCGATCACGAGGTCGCCGAGGGCTCGCTGTCGCGACTGAGCACGACCGCCCACTACGAGGCCAAGCGCGACGAGGCCGATGTCTACGCCCGGCTGCTCGAGAAGCGCAAGTACTACGAGGCCATCTCGGGCCAGCCCTACGCGCCGCTCGACGAGCACCGGGTGCAGCTGCGCCGCCACGATCCGGCGACCGGGACCGCCGAGTTTCGCCTCGACCTGACCAAGCTCGACGCGACCGGGCTCTACGTTCGCATCACCATCGAGCTGACCCAGGTCGCGTCGATGTGGCGGCGCAAGGTCATCGACCTCGACGACTCGGGCGAGAGCGCGGCCGCCAACGAGGCCTTCCACGCGACCGTCTACCGCAACGCCGGCTACGACGCCGAGCACCTGTTCATCCACATGCACGACATCGAGGGCGTGAGCGTCGATCGAGTCCAGCGCGGGGTGATCGGCCCGGTCCTGTTTCGGCTGCCGAGCGACCAGGGCCCGGTGGTCCCGGCCGAGCCCGAGCAGGCCAACCCGCGGCTCGGCCACGCCTGGCGGCGCTGGCTGGAGAGCTGTCAGTCGCAGCAGAGCGAGCTGAGCGACTTGATCATGTGCTTTCAGAGCGACATCGCGGCTCGCGACGTCCGCGAGGAGAAGAGCAACGATCCGCTCGAGGATCTCTTGTCGGCCAACATTCAAGCCGGCGAGCGGGCCCGCTACGATCACACCCGCCAGCGGTTCCCGTTCAAGGTCTTCAAGGATCGCAAGTTCGTGGTCACCGCGGGCGCCGAGGCGCTGGTCAAGGCGATCTGCCAGGCGGCCGGGACCAAGAACCTGATCTACCGGTTGCGGTGAGCTCGGTCGGAAAATTACAACGCCCGGATCCGCTTTCTCGGTTAGCTGAATTGCAGACGCTGCAATCGCATGACCGAGTGGAATTCCGGCGGTCGGTGTCACGCCGAGTTCGGAGTGACAAGCCACGAGTGTTCGGCAAAGCTGATGGCATGAATCGCCCCCGCGCTCCTCGCTGCCCGGCCCTGCTCCTGACCCCCGCGCTCGCAGCCATCGCTTATCTCGGCCTGCCGACGGCCGAGGCCGAGGCGGCCAAGCCCCAGCGCGGAGGCGGCTTCGACGAGGGCGGCTACATCATGGGCACGCCCGGCTCGCTGGTCCTGCCGTTCGCGGGCGACGACTTCGAGAACGACTTCTTCGACCTCGACCCGACCTTCGGCTGGGGCTTCGGCGGCGGCTACATGTTCGCGCGCGGCAAGGGCTTCAAGGTCACGGTCGGCGGCGTGCTCGAGCACACCGTATTGCTGTTCGACGACCTCGACTTCGACGACTTCGGCGGCCACGTGATCCGGGTGATGCCCGAGGTGCGGATCGGCGGCGGCTCCAACAAGATCTGGGGCTATGGTCTGTTCGGCGCGGGCCCGGGCTTTGCGGTCTGGATCTGGGACTACGACGTCCCCTTCTTCAACGACATCGACGGCCGCGAGAGCGCGGTCGGCTTCAACGTGCAGTTCGGCGGCGGCGTGCAGGGCATCGTCTACAAGAACCTGTTCCTCGGCGGCGAGGTCGACTTCGACCTCGGGTTCTACTTCGAGGGCGACGACGACGACTGGCGCGGCAACGACGACGATGACTTCGCCATCTACAGCGTCGCCTTCGAGTTCCTCATCGGCTGGTACTTTTAGCCTCACGTCGCAGCTTCCGCTCACGAGCCGCGCGCAGCCGCTTCTCGACGTCGTCGGTGATCTCGGTGTATGCGGAGTCGCCGATCGCCCGGCGCAGCTCGTCGGCGAGCTCGACCAGCCGCATCTGCGCCGGATAGAACTCCTCGACCAGCCGATCCGCCAGTTGATCATAGTCGGCCGGGGTCGACGCGTAGCGGCGATGGACCTCGGCGAACGACTGCACCCAGCCGCGCAGATCCGCGGCCATCGCCGCGGCCTCGTGCTCGAACTCGTCGAGCTTGGCCTGGCCGGCCGCGCGGCGGTCGGGGTCGTCGACACGGCGACGAATCGCTCGTCGCCAGTAGCGAAGCAGCTCGTCGAATACGTTGGCGCCGCCCATGCCGACCAGCACGGCCGCGAGCGCGCCGACGATGGCGGCGATCAGCACAGACCCTCGAGTCCGGCCTCGTGGAAGACCAGCGGCCACTCGGCGGCGCTGATGTGGCAGCGGAGCCGATGCGCGACCCGGCCGGCCTCGCGGGCGGCCTCGCCGAGCTGCTGGGCGTGATGCCGGGTGATCCTCGCGATCGCGCTTCGGTCCTCGCGCTGGTCGTCGGGCAGCAGCGCCAGATCGGTGCGCCACTCGACCAGCAGACGATCGAGGTCGCCGAGCTGCCGGTCGAGCTGCTTGACCAGCGCCAGCGCGGCCGCGCGACGATCTCGATCGGCCACGTGCTTGCGGATCCGCCGACGGAGCTTGCGAAAGTGCGGTCCGAGCTGCTCGGTCGGCAGCTCGGTGTCGGGTCGATCTTGGTGACGACACCCGAGCCCGCCCAGCCCGAGCAGCGCGACCGCCAGCCCGCGCCGCGACAGTCGGCTCACCGCGGTTCGGTCGGCGCCGTGGTCGGCCACTCGGCGAAGATCGCCTGGGTCGCGTTGCGTAGCTGCAGCTGGATGACCTCGCGATCCTGGGCCATCAGCCCGTAGGCGGCGCCGCGATAGACCAGCACGTCGTCGCCGAGATCGTCGGGGTTGCCCCGATCGACGACGTCGATCACCAGCGAGCCCTCGGTGTAGTCGTAATTGAAGGCCCACAGCGCCTCGTAGCCCCAGTACCAGCCGTAATAGGACTCGTAAAATTGCGCCGCCGAGCTCGCGGGCTCGAGGCTGACCATTGGATTGACGAGCAGCTGCGGCGAGTTGCGGTCGCGGGTCAGGCCCTTGGCGCTCAGCTCGGCGGCGATCGCATCCTCGACCTCGAGCTGAAAGTCGATGAATTGGGGGGGCGGATCGCCCGCGGCGTTCGGGGCCGGATTGACCACGTCGAATGACGTGTACTGCGAGAAGTCGACGTCGGGGTTGACCTCGACCTCGATCTTCGCCTCGTAGCTGGATTGCTCGTCCTGCTGCTCGTCGTCCTTGCAGGCGCCGAGCAACAGGCCGGCGCCGAGCGTGGCGCCCAGCAGGACACTTCGGCTGCGGATCATCGCGGTTGCTCGCTTTCGGCTGGCCACAGGTCGAAGATGTCCGACACGACCTCGGGGATTCGATCCGAGACGTCGACCGGTTGGTTCGGCAGCAGCGCCGTCGCGTAGCCGCGAAATACCAGCTGGTCGTCCTCGGCGTTGTCCCACTCGCCGACGTCGACCGCGTCGATGAGCAGGGTGCCGGCCTCGAGCACGATCACGTCCTGGTCGTACCAGGGATAGCCGTAGCCCCAGTACCAGCCATAGTAGTAGTCGTACCAGACCTCCTGGACCACGACCTCGACCTCCTGCAGCCGGACCATCGGGGTGATCAGCAGGTCGGGATCGGCCTGATCGCGGACGTAGCCGCGCTCCTCCATCTCACGAACAATCGACTGGATGACCGCAATTCGATTGGACTCGAGGTAGGCCTTGGGCGCCGGCTCGTCGGCGGGCACCTTGTCGGGCTCGACCACATCGAAGGTTTGATACGCACGGAAATCGACGGTCATGTCATAGACGCCGCCGATGGCCGCGCTCTCGGGGGGCTGTTCGTCGTCTTTGCAGGCCACGAACAAGGTCAGCGCCAATGGGACGCACAGTAGCATTTTGTCGCGCAAGGTGTTCCTCCGCAGTTTGTGGTGACGAGTGTGTTGCAAGCCGCCGGGCCGTCAAGTCGGGAGAGTGTGTGGCTCAGCCCTGGGCGGCCGGGCGCCGATCGACGTCGATGGTGATCGTTTTGATGGTGCCGCCGGCAAAGCGTGATTGTGGGCCGGCGCCGATTGACTCGACGACCGCGGTGGCGAGATCGACACCGACGTCCGCGGTTTCGTCGAGCGAAAATAGGTATGC
>Ga0079224_100016465_pt1 | contig 10393 bp, 5 predicted proteins | sample Stecom2015_FD_80414 | JGI IMG/M metagenome (GOLD analysis project Ga0079224, IMG submission 80414) | Agricultural soil microbial communities from Utah to study Nitrogen management - Steer compost 2015 | ecosystem: Environmental > Terrestrial > Soil > Agricultural land | place: USA: Utah...
ATCGTTTGCGGCACGTGCGGATTCACCTCTTCGAGAGTCATTCGATTCTATGCCGAAACTTTTCGATGCGGCGTTCCAAATCGCGCATAGACGGCCCTTCGTTATTGGCATGATATGTGCTGCAAGCGGCCGTGACCCTTGGAATTTTCCTGGCCGAGCCAGTGATGACGACGAGCGCGCTGCGCGCTGCGAAACGCAGGGCCTTGCATGCCGGCGCGCGGGCGCCCGCGGCGGCGTGAGCGAGCTGCGTCAAGAGCGCGTCCTGTGGACGCTCGCGGCGAAGGTGTGGACGTTCCGCGGCCGCGTGCTCGCCGCGGTCGTGCTGCTCGTCATCGCGAAGATCGCCGCCGTCTCCGTGCCGATCATGCTGAAGCGGATCGTCGACGCGCTGAGCCGGCCGGAGACGCTCGGCGCGCTCCCCGTGTGGCTTCTGATCGGCTACGCGCTCGTGCGCTTCTCGACGACGTTGTTCGGCGAGATCCGCGACCTGATCTTCGTCCGCGTGTCGCAGACGACGGTCGCCGATTACACGGTCCGTGTGTTTCGCCACCTGCACGCGCTCGGCGCGCGCTTCCACGCGAACCGCTCGACCGGCGCGCTCACGCGCGACGTCGAGCGCGGCACGGCGTCGATCGGGTTCCTGCTGAACGTGGCGCTCTTCACGATCGTACCGACGATCGTCGAGATCGCGATCGTCGTCGGCATCCTCACGTTGAACTATCCGCTCGGCTTCGCGCTGATCATCGCGGTCACGTTCGTGATCTATGCGATCTTCAGCGTCGTGTTCACGCGGCGGCGCGCGATCCGGCAGCGCCGGGTGAACGAGCTCGACTCGAATGCGCACAGCCGCCTCGTCGACAGCGTGCTGAACTACGACACGGTGAAGTTCTATACGAACGAAGCGTTCGAGGCGACGCGGTTCAGATCGATCATGGGCGACTGGATCGACGCGAACATCAGCAATCAGCGGGCGCTCACGCTGCTGCACATCGGCCAGAGCGGGATCATCGCGCTCGGCGTCGGCTCCGTGATGCTGCTTGCCGGCAGCGGGGTGTTCTCCGGCGAGATGACGGTCGGCGATCTCGTTCTCGTGAATGCCTACGTGATCCAGGTCTGCCTGCCGCTCAACTCGCTCGGCTTCGTGTTTCGTGAGGCCACCGACGCAATGGTCAAGGCCGAGCGGCTGTTCGATCTGCTTCGTCAGCCGCCGGAGGTCGAGCCCGACGCAGAGCTTCCGGCGCTCGAGATCCGAGGCGGCGAGGTGCGCTTCGAGAAGGTCAACTTCGGCTACGAGACGAACCGGCAGGTGCTCCGGGACGTCGACTTCACGATTGCGCCGGGGACGACGGTCGCGGTGGTCGGCGGGAGCGGCTCCGGCAAGTCGACCCTCGCGCGGCTGCTGCTGCGCTTCTATGAGCCGTGGAACGGACGCGTCCTGATCGACGGGCAAGACATCGGCGACGTCTCGCCGGGAAGCGTGCGTGCCGCGATCGGCGTCGTGCCGCAGGAGACGAGCCTCTTCAACGAGACGATCGCGTACAACATCGCGTACGGCCGGGTCGGCGCGACGCGCGAGGAGATCGTCGAGGCCGCGAAGGCCGCCAGTGTGCACGACTTCATCGCGGCGCTGCCCGAGCAGTACGACACGATCGTCGGCGAGCGGGGGCTCAAGCTCTCGGGCGGCGAGAAGCAGCGCATCGCGATCGCGCGGGCGATCCTGAAGAACCCGCCAATCCTCGTGCTCGACGAGGCGACGTCGGCGCTCGACATGCGCTCGGAGCGCGCGATTCAGGATGCGCTCGTGCGGCTCGCACGCCGGCGCACGACGCTGACGATCGCGCACCGGCTCGCGACGGTCGTGCACGCGGACGAGATTCTCGTGCTCGAGTCGGGCCGCATCGTCGAGCGCGGCAGACACCACGAGTTGCTCGGGCGCGAAGGTCTGTATGCGCAGATGTGGGCGTTGCAGGAGCAGGAGCGCGCGTTGCGGCGTCTCGAGCGGCGCGCGAGCCTGCAGCCGGTGAACCTCGCGACGTTGATTGCGGGCGCCGTCGATGCGGCGCGCCCGGATATCGACGCGAAAGGCTTGAACCTCTACACGACGCTCGGCATCGACGTCGGCCTCGTGACGGGCAATCCCGGCGCGCTGCAGGACGTCGTCTGGGCGCTGCTCGCGAGAGCCGTAGACGTCAGCCGGCCCGGCGCGCGGGTCGAGGTCGGGGTCGAGCGCGCCGGCAACGAGGTGCTGCTGCGCGTAACGGATACGACGGCCCGCGTCTCTGCGGGCGAGCCCCTGGAGGAGGGGACGCACGGGACGGCGGCGGCGCGGGACGTTTCGGACGCGCGAGAGGCGGAGACGGTGCAGGCCTCCGCGGACGCGCCGTTCGGCCGTCTCGCAGAGCCCGAGCCCGCGCCGCCCGTCGCGGCGACGGCTGCCGCAGGCGCGGCGTCCCCGCCCGCGGCGGTGCCGTTCGACCTCGACACGATCTCGAGCATCGTCGAGGAGCATCACGGCAGGCTCGTCGTCGATTCGGGCTTGTCCGGCACGACGTACGTCGTCGCGTTGCCGGTGCGCGCGGTCGCCGAGCCGGACGAAACTGTGCCTCGACCGGAGTGGAACGCGGCGCTCGACGCGATCTCGCTCGGCGGCAAACGGCTGCTCGTCGTCGACGATGACGAGGACGCGCGCGAAACGCTCGGCGCACTGCTCGAGGCCCGCGGCGCGGAGGTCACGAGCTTTGCCGGCGGGCGGGAAGCGCTCGGCTATCTGCGCGGCCGCGCATGGGACGACTGGCCGGATCTGATGATCTCCGACATCGGCCTGCCGGAGGAGGACGGCTACACGCTGCTGCGCCGAGTGCGCGCGCTCGAGGCCGAGCACCGGTTGCCGCTCCCGGAGCGGATGCCGGCGATCGCGCTGACCGGCTACGCGCGCTCCGAGGATCGCGTGCACGCGCTCGTCGCGGGCTTCCAGGCGCACGTCGCGAAGCCCGCGCAGCCTGGCGAGCTCTTCGCAACGATCGGCCGGCTGCTCGGCATCGGGGAGCCGAAGAAAACGGTGTCAGACACCGATTTCCGAAAAAAAGGTGTCTGACACGAATTTCCGGAAAAAGGGTGTCAGACACCAATTTCCCGAAAATTGGTGTCTGACACCTTTTTTGCGGGGCTTAGTGGGGCGGGGTGCGGCGCTCTGCGATTTCGCCGATCAGCTCGCGCAGCACGCTGATCTCGACCGGCTTCACGAAGTGATACTGGAAGCCTTCCTCGCGCGAGCGGCTGCGGTCGGCCTCCTGGCCCCAGCCGGTCACCGCCGCGAGGATCGGTCGCACGTCGTCGTCCGTCCGCTCGCGAATGACCTTCGCGACGTCGTAGCCGCTCATCTGCGGCATGCCGATGTCGAGCATCACGATGTCCGGCCGGAACTTGCCGATCACATCGAGCGCGGAGGCGCCGTCGTAGACGGTCACGACGTCCTGGCCGATCGCCTCGAGCAGGAGATGCAGACTGTCCGCCGCGTCCTTGTTGTCGTCGACGACGAGCACGCGCAGCCGTTTCGAGTCGCCGTTCGCATTGGCTTGCGCGGACGGTACGCCCTGGATCTGCTCGAGCCCGAGCGGCAAGCGCACGATGAACTCGCTGCCGTGCCCGATGCCGTCGCTGCGCGCCTGGGCCATGCCGCCATGCAGCTCGACGACACGTCGCACGAGCGCGAGGCCGACGCCGAGCCCGCCCTGGCCGCGTACGGACTCGGGGCTGATCTGCGTGAACAGATCGAAGATCGACTCGAGATGGTCGGAATCGATGCCGCGGCCCGTGTCGCGGACGCGAATCTCAACGTCCGTCCCGCGCTGCCCGACCTTCAGCGAGATGCGCCCGCCGCGCGGCGTGAACTTCGCCGCGTTGTTCAGCAGGTTCACGATCACCTGCGTCAGCCGCAGCGAATCCCCTTTGAGCCAGAGCTCGTGCGCCGGAGCGTCGATCTCGAGGTGCTGGCCTTGCGCGTCGATCAGCGGCCGCGTCGTCTCGATCGCCCGCGACAGCACGGCGCCGAGATCGATCGCCTCCTTGTTGATCGTGAACTTGCCTCGCGCGATGCGGTTCACGTCGAGGAACTCGTCGATGATGCGCGTCAACAGCGAGCTCTGCCGATCGATCGTCTGCCGCATCGACTCGAGGACCGGGTCGGCGAGGCCCTTGCGCCCCATCAGCTCGACCGCATTGCGGATCGGCGCAAGCGGATTGCGTAGCTCGTGCGCAAGCATCGCGATGAACTCGTGCATGCGCTGCGCGCGGTCCGCGAGTGCCTCGGCGTGGCGGCGCTGCGTCAGATCCTGCATCACATGCGCAAAACCGTACGGTCGGCCGTCGGCGTCGTGAAGGGCAGTCATGACGCTGCTCGCCCAGAACAGCGTCCCGTCCTTGCGCGCGCGCCAGCCCTCGTCCGACACGCGGCCGATGTCGCGCGCCTCGGAGATCTGCTTCCACGGCTTGTGCGACGCGACGTCCTCCGAGGTGTAGAAGTGCGAGAAGTGCTTGCTGAGAATTTCCTTCGACGAGTAGCCGCTGATGCGCTCGGCTCCGCCGTTCCAGCTGCTGACGAAGCCGTTGCGGTCGAGCATGAAAATCGCGTAGTCGTCGACGCCCTCGACGAGCAGACGGAAGCGTTCCTCGCTTTGCTGTAACGCCTGTTCCTGTCGTCTTCGGTCGGTCAGGTCGCGGGTGATCTTCGAGAAGCCGACCAGCTCACCGCTCGGATCCCGCAGCGCGGTGATCACGACGTTGGCCCAGAAGCGCGACCCGTCCTTGCGAATGCGCCAGCCCTCGTCCTCGAAGCGGCCTTCCATCCGCGCGACGCGCAGCTCGTGCTCGGGCCACGCGGCTTTGATCGCTTCCGGCGGATAGAACCGCGACAGGTGCGAGCCGATGATCTCGTCCGGCTCGTAGCCGGTGATCTGACGCGCGCCGGTGTTCCATGTCGTGACGAACCCTTCCGGGTTCAACATGAAGATTGCGTAGTCGGAGACGTGCTCGACGAGCGTTCGGAAGCGCTCCTCGCTCTGTCGCAGCGCCTCCTCCTGCTGCCGGCGCTCGGTCAGATCGCGAGTGACCTTGGAGAAGCCGAGCAGCTCGCCGTTCGGGTCGCGCAGGGCCGTGATGATCACGTTCGCCCAGAAACGGGAGCCGTCCTTGCGGATCCGCCACGACTCGTCCTCGAAACGGCCGTCCGCCGCGGCGCGGGTGAGCTCGTAGTCGGGCCAGCCGCGGTCGATCTGCTCTTGCGGGTAGAAGCACGAGAAGTGCCGGCCGACGATCTGGTCGTGGGTATAGCCCTTGATCGCCCGGGCCCCGTCGTTCCAGCTGATCACACGGCCGGCCGGGTCGAGCATGAATATCGCGTAGTCGCGCACGGACTCGACGAGCAGACGAAAGAGCCGCCCATCCTCGAGCTCGTGCTGCAGGGTCGGCGGCGTCGGGTTGCTTTTACTCATGTCGTGTCGATCGAATACCCCTTCCAGCCTCGAAGGGCCGTCAGCGTGTGGAGGCCCGGTGCAGAAGCCCGCCGGCGAAGGCGCGGGTGATCAGCGCGGCCGAAGCCCTTCTTGCTCGAGCACGGGAGGCTCGCGTGCGGCCGCTTCAATCGGTCAAGTGTAGTAGCCCCCGACGGGGGAATCCACACGACCGACGTCGCGCGGGTCGATATCCGCGGGCAGAATGGCCCCGACGAAGCCGCCGAGAGCCCGCAAATGAACGATCGAGTTTTCGCGCCTCTGCTCGCGTTGCTGTTCGCGAGCGGCTGCGCTGCGCTGATCTACCAGGTCGTCTGGTTTCAGCTCCTCGGGCTCGTGATCGGGGCGTCGGCGCCGTCCGTCGGCATACTGCTCGGGACGTTCATGGCCGGGTTGTGCCTCGGCAGCTTGCTGCTACCGCGGTGGATCGGCATGCGGCGCCACCCGTTGCGGGTCTTCGCGCTCCTCGAAGCCGGGATCGCGCTGCTCGGACTCGGCGTCCTGTATGCGCTGCCGGGCCTCGAGGCGGTATACGTGCGCCTCGCCGATCTCGGCGGCGGCGCCGTGTTGCCCGTTCGTGCGCTCGTGGCGGCGCTGTGCCTCCTGCCCGCAACGATACTGATGGGCGCGACGCTGCCCGCGGTCGCGCGCGCGGTGCGCCCGAACCCGATCGGGTGGTCGCGGATCGGCCGACTTTACGCGGCCAACATCGCGGGCGGCGTGCTCGGAAGCCTCGGCGCGGGCTTCTATCTGCTCCGCGTGCACGATGCGGCGACGGCGACCTATGCAGCCGCCGCGTTGAACACGGCGACGGCGCTCGGCGCGCTCGTCCTCGCGTTCGTCGTGCGCCGGGAAGCGGAGCCTGCCGATGTGCCGAGGCCGTTCCGGGTCGCGGGCGCAGCCTGGCCGATCTATGTCACGGTCGGTCTCTCCGGCATGACGGCGCTTACGGCCGAGGTGCTCTGGACGCGGCATCTCGCGCTGCTGTTCGGTCCGACCGTTTACGCCTTCGCGCTGATCCTCGCCGTCTTTCTGCTCGGCCTCGGCGCGGGCAGCGGGGCGGGTGCGGTCGCGTCGCGACGGTTGGATCCTGCGCGAGCGCTCGCCGCATGTCAGTGGCTCCTGTGCGCCGGCATCGCTTGGGCCGCGGTCGCGATCGCGCGCTCGTTGCCGTATTGGCCGCTCGACGTGACGCTGCCCACAGCGCCGCTCGTGCTGCTTCAGGTGGATCTGCTGCGCGCGGCGTGGGCGGTTTTGCCCGCGGCTCTGCTGTGGGGTGCGAGCTTTCCGCTCGCGCTCGCGGCGGCCGCGGCGCGCACCCGCGTCGAGCCGGGCGCGTTGGTGGGCGGGCTCTACGCGGCGAATACGCTAGGCGCGATCGTCGGTGCGCTCTCGACGAGCCTCGTGCTCGTCGTCGCGATCGGCGGACGCGCAACGCAGCAAGCGATGATCGTCGTATCCGCGTGCGCCGCGGCCCTTGCGCTCGTTCCGCTCGTGCGTCGGAAGGCGCGGGAGCTCGGTGACGACGATACCGCTCGGCGGACGCGCCTCGCGCACGCATCCGTCGAGCCCGTCGCGGCGGCGTCGGCGTCGTTCGCCGATCGGGCGCTCGGCGGCGCGGCTCGATCGGTCGTGCTCGAGCGTCCGGCCCGGGCAGTGCTCGTTGCCGCGGCCGCCGTGGCGGCGCTCGGCTTCGCGCGGCTCGTGCCGGAGATGCCGCCCGAGGCCGTCGCGTACGGGCGCTTCACGCCGACCCGCGGCATCGGCGCCGATGTGATTCACACGGCGGAAGGGTGGACGGGCGCGTTCGCCGTCACGCGCGAGCCGGACGGCATGCTGACGTATCACGGCGCCGGCAAGGCGCAGGCGTCGACGTATCCGCAGGACATGCGCCTGCAGCGCATGCTCGGCCACCTCGCGACGCTCGTGGCGGACGAGCCGAAGCGGGTGCTCGTGATCGGTCTCGGCGCGGGCGTCACGGCGGGCGCCGTCAGCATCGATCCGGCCGTCGAGCGCGTCGTCGTCGCCGAGATCGAGCCGCGCGTGCGCGAGATCGCGGCGAAACACTTCCGGACGGAGAACTTCGGCATCGTCGACGCGCCGAACGTCGAGCTGCGCTTCGACGACGGCAGGCATTACCTCGCGACGAGCGGCGAGACGTTCGATGCGATCACGTCCGATCCGCTCGATCCATGGGTCAGGGGCGCGGCCGCGCTGTACACGCGCGAGTTCTGGCAGCTCGTGCGCTCGCGGCTGAATCCCGGCGGTGCCGTGACGGTGTTCGTGCAGCTCTACGAGAGCACCGAGGATGCCGTGAAGAGCGAGATCGCGACGTTCCTCGACGTGTTTCCGAACGGCGCCGTGTTCGCGAACACCGTGCGCGGCGCGGGCTACGACGTCGTGCTGCTCGCGCGCGCGGGCGATGCGCCGATCGACGTCGACCTCGTCGCGGGCCGGCTCGAGCGGGCGGAATATGCACGAGTCGCGGCGTCATTGCGCGAGGTCGGGTTCCGTTCGGCGGCGGACCTGCTCGGCACGTATGCCGGCGGCCTCGACGATCTCGAGCCGTGGCTCGCGGGCGCCGAGCTCAACACGGACCGCAACCTGCGCCTCCAGTACCTCGCCGGCGACGGCCTGAACGATTACCGCGCGGACGAGATCTTCGAGCGCATGACCGCCGGCGGGATCACGTTCCCCGAGCGGCTCTTCACGGGCTCGCCGGCGGCCGTCGATGCCGTCCGCCGCGCGATGCGGCGCCGCTGAAAATTGGTGTCAGGCACGCATTTCCAGGAAATTGGTGTCAGGCACGAATTTTTTCGAAATCGGTGTCTGACACCGATTTCCGAAAAAAGCGTGCCTGACACGAATTTTTTACGGAGGAGGCGGCGCCGTGCGGCACGGCGTCGGATTCCACTTGTCGCCGTTCGGCTCGAGCTTGAAGTGCGTGCTCGTGTAGAACGGCTCGTTGAGGTAGAGCGGGTCCTCGACGATCGTTACGACGTGCAGCCACACGTCGCCGTTCGGATGCTCGGGCAGGCGGTGGAAGTATTCGGTGATCGACGCGTCCTCGCTGTATGGCACGCCGTTCTTGCGCAGATACCCTTCGCGGAATCCGGTCGTCACGACTTTCAGCGCGCCGCCCTCGGCGATCGAGCTCGGCGGCGGCGGACCGCCGCGGAGGCCTCGCCCGCCTCCGCCGGCGGCGACCGGGCCGGTGCTGTTACCGATCGGTGCGCGCACCGGAGCGCCGGCACCAGCGGGCGGCCGCTCCCATTCGGCGACGGAATAGCCCTGCCACGTGAGCTCGTCCCCGGGCGGGTTCGCCGCGGGGTCGAAGTGCAGCAGGCGCGTTTGCGAGCCCGCGTCGAAGTCGATCCGCAGCGTGTCGTCGTCTTCCCACGTCACGTGGAGCCGCCCCGGCTGGCGCATGATCCCGCCGACGCCGAACGCCTTGCATTCGAGGCCCGCCGCGTTGTCCTGCTCGAGGTCCCAGCCGTCGGCCGCGCGTCGTCCCGCCGCGTTCAACGGCACGCTCTCGTAGTCGCCCTTGCGCGGCGTCGCCATGCGGTGACGCCAGTCCTCCGTGACGACGGACACCCAGTAGCCGGTCAGGTCGATCGGCGCGCTCTCGCGTGCGGACGGCGGCGCCGGGCCTCGCTGCGCCTCGCTCGCGATCGGCGCGAGCGACAGCGCGGCGAGCGACAGCGCTGCCGCGGTCGACGAGAGGAACGTGTGGCTCGCGGTCATCGGCTTTCCGTCTTCGATTGCAGGTCGCGGTATACGGCCTCGATGAAGGCCGCGCTCGTCCACGGCCCCTCTTCGTTGTCGTAGCGCGGGTCGTAGTCGAGCGCGGGTTTCGCGTCGAGCACCTCTTCGAGCGACATGCCTTGCGAGAGCATGTGCCGGACCCTGTCGCGGACGAACAGCGCCAAGTCGCGGTACTCGACGACGTCCGCCTCGTCCGACAGCCGGCCGTGCCCGGGGATCACGTACGTGCCGCCCTCCTGCAGGTAGGCCGGGACCGTGAGGTCGAGAATCAGATTCAGCCCGTCGATGAAGCCGTCGATACCGCCGCCGTTGCGCGCATCGATGACCGGGTAATGCGTGGTCGAGAAGAGCCCGCCGGCGACGACGACGTCGGAGCCGCGGAAGTGCACGATCACGTCGCCGTCCGTATGCGCGGCGGGGACGTGATAGATGAAGACGGCCTCGCCGTTGAAGTAGAAGTCGCGCCGGTCCTCGAAGAACGTGTTCAGCGGCAGCGCCGTGACGGGCGCCCCGGCCTCGGACATCCTCGCGAGCACGCGCCCGTGCGCGATGATCGCCGCCGGATTGCCGTTCACCGTGATGCCGGCCTGCGAGATCGTCTCGTTGCCGCCGGTGTGATCCGCATGCAGGTGCGTGTTGATGATCCAGCGGATCGGACCGTCCGAGAGGCGCCGGATCGCCGCAAGCACGTCGTCGCCGCGCTCGGCACTTCCGGTGTCGACGACGAGCACGCCGTCGTCGCCGACCTGCACGGCGATGTTGCCGCCCGCGCCGATCAGCATATGCACGTTGCCTTGCACGTGGACGGTCTCGATCGGCGCTTGCGCGAGCGCAGGTGCTGCTGCGAGCGCCGCCGCGCAGGCGAGCGCCGCGGCAAGGTCCGCCTTCGCGGAACGTGCCCGTTCCCGCCCGCTCATCGCGCCTGCCCGTTCATCAGCGCCTCGACCGTCGGCACGTACTCGGGATACGTCGCCTCGGCCCCGGCCCAGACGGCCTCGAACGGCAGGCCGAACTTGTCGGCGAAGTCCCGGATGAACGGGTTCTCGCCCGGCAGATAGTGCGGCACGTCGTTCTTCGGCTTCGGCACCTCCATCGCGTACTCGCAGTTGTAGAGCCAG
>Ga0079224_100016466_pt1 | contig 10393 bp, 10 predicted proteins | sample Stecom2015_FD_80414 | JGI IMG/M metagenome (GOLD analysis project Ga0079224, IMG submission 80414) | Agricultural soil microbial communities from Utah to study Nitrogen management - Steer compost 2015 | ecosystem: Environmental > Terrestrial > Soil > Agricultural land | place: USA: Utah...
GCCGCGAGCAGGTCGGGCAGGCGGTCGCACAGCTTCATCGCCTCGGCCTCGATCTTCCTGGCCTCGGCTTCGATGCGCGCCTCGACATCGCCGTGGTTGCCGCGGAACAGGCCGGTGATCGCCTCCCTGGCGGCGCGCATTCCCATGTCGGCGCCCTGCACGCCCAGGTCCATGCCGCGCTCGGCGACCTCGATGAGCGCTTCGCGATAGGCGCGCGCCAGGGCGCGCTCGTCATCGCTGCGGGTCACCGTCTGGCCGGCGATCACCAGGTCGCCCCGCGGGGTGATGCTGGCCGACGGCAGGGAGTCGTCGCCGCGACTGCGCAGGTGCGCGCCGCCGACGCGGACGTCGTAGTTGTGGTTGAGGCTCAGGTCGCCTTCGCGCAGTTCGCGCCGCGCCTCCTCCATGGCCCTGGCCACGGTCCGGCCCAGCGCGGTGGTCGGTGCGGCCGCGTCCGTGGAGGCCGGTGCGGGATCGTCGTGTCCGCAGCCGGCCAGCAGCGGCAGGGAGGCGGCCAGGACGAGGGTGGCGATGGTCTTCATGGTGGTCCCCGTGAGATGGAAGGTCTGGCGGTGACGGCGGCGATGGTCACGGTGTGACGGCCGGGCCGCGGGGCCCGGCCGTGCAGGGCGCGGATCAGCCCTCGTCGCGCCAGCGGCGCAGCCTGACGGCGGCGAGGATCATGGCGGTGCCGGCGACCACGCCGCCCCAGAGGTCGAGGCTGCCCAGGTTGCGGTACACGCCGGCCGGGCTCATCAGGCTGCGCGTGGCGCCCGGCACGTCGAACTGCACGGACTGCAGGTACTCCAGGTCCATGAAGGTCATCGGGAAGATGCTGGTCAGCGCGCGCAGCACGATGTTGCGGAAGAACGGCCAGGTGACGTCGTCGAACACGCCCAGGAATTCCAGCCAGGCGACCAGGGTGCCTGCCAGCAGCGGCAGGACGATCGCCCACAGGAACGGCTTGCTGCGCGCCCAGGCCGAACACAGCAGCAGCCAACCCACCGTGGGCAGGGCCCACAGCGCGTACAGCGGGATCGCCGCCAGGTACTGCAGCGACAGCACCACCGGGCTGGCCGGCCCCCACAGCAGGTCCATCGGACTGCCGCCGTAGAACAGCACCACCAGGCTCACCAGCAGCAGGAAGCCGAACATGGTCAGGATCGAGGCGATCGTGGCCAGCAGCGGGGCGACGAGGACAGCGCTGGCCACCTTGGACAGTACCGTCTCGCCGTCCGACAGCGGCAGCGACTTCCAGAACAGCACGCTGCGGTCCTTGCGCTCGTCGTACAGCGCGCCCAGGCAGTAGAAGAACACGACGAAGGCGAGCACCACGAACGGCCAGCCCGAGGCCAGGATCAGGGTCAGGTCGAGGCCGTCGCCGAGCCGGGCCAGTTCCTCGTGGCCCAGGCGCGAGGTGAGCATGTCCAGGTCCAGGCCGTTGATCTGGATGCGCGAGCCGTCGTGGAGCGAGATCTCGGTGTCGCCGGCGAACTTGCCGCGCGCGGCCACCATCGCCATCGCGATGCCCATCGCCGACAGCAGCAGCGACACGGCGCCGGCCACCAACGGGGCCCACAGGAAACCGCCCCGGTGCTCCCAGAATTCGCGGCGCAGCAGCCAGCCGAAGCGGCGTGCCGGCGTGACCGGCGTCGCGGGCGCGGGGCGCGTGGAACGGGGCAGGGTATCGACGGCGGCGTTCATGCGTAGGTTCCCTTCATCGTGGCAACGAACAGATCGGCCAGGCCGGGGGTGCGGGTTTCGCCGTAGGGCGACAGCGCGGCCTGGGACACGCCGTCGAACAGCATCACGGTCTTGCCGAACGGCAGGCTGCGCTCGTCGATCGGCCCCAGCGCGCGGGCGGCCTCGGCCTGGTCGGCGCCGACCAGCACCTCGACGAAGCGACCGCCGACGTCTTCCATCGGCGCGTCCAGCACCACCTTGCCGTCGCGGATGAACATCACGTCGGTGAGGATGTGTTCGATCTCCTCGACCTGGTGGGTGGTGATGACGATGGTCTTCTGTTCGTCGAAGTAGTCCTCCAGCAGACGCTGGTAGAACTGCTTGCGGTACAGGATGTCCAGGCCCAGGGTCGGCTCGTCCAGCACCAGCAGTCGCGCATCGATGGCCATCACCAGGGCCAGGTGCAGCTGCACGATCATGCCCTTGGACAGTTCGCGCACCCGCTGCCTGGGATTGAGCTGGGTGTTGGCCAGGAAGCGCTCGCACCTGGCCCGGTCGAAGCGGGGATGGACGCCGGCGACGAAGTCGATCGCCTCGCGTACCCGCATCCAGCGCGGCAGGACCGCCACGTCGGCGATGAAGCACACGTCGTTCATCAGTTCGTCGCGCTGGCTGCGCGGGTCGCGCCCGAGCACGGACAGCTCGCCCTGGAAGGGGATCAGGCCCAGCATCGCCTTGAGCGCGGTGGTCTTGCCGGCGCCATTGGGGCCGATCAGGCCGACGATGCGCCCGGCCTCGATCCGGAAGCCGGCGCCGTCGAGCGCGAGCTTGGTGCGGTAGGCCTTGCGCAGCCCGCGCGCTTCGACCACCGGCATGCCTGCTGTCGCGTTCATCGCGCGCCCTCCTGGTTGTGCGCCTGCATCAGTTCTTCCAGCGCCAGGCCCAGGCGCTCGATGCGCTCGAGCACCAGCGGCCATTCTTCGCGCAGGAACCGCTCGCGTTCGTTGACCAGCAGCTTCTTCGCCGCTTCTTCGGTGACGTACATGCCAAGGCCCCTTCGTTTTTCGACCAGCGATTCGTCGGCCAGCTCCTGGTAGGCGCGCGAGACGGTGATCGGATTGAGCTGGTACTCGGCGGCGACCTGGCGCACCGAAGGCAGCGCGTCGCCCGGCTTGAGGATTCCGTCCAGCATCATCGCGATCACGCGTTCCTTGAGTTGGCGGTAGATGGGAGCCCCGTCGCTCCACTGGATATTGGTCATGGCTCAGCTCCGGTCGACCGTGCCGCGGGCGAACGAGAAGTAGGGCACCGCGATCGTGCTGCGCACGCTGCGGCCGGAGCGGGCCGGGGTGGCCGGGCGCTCGTCCTCGCGGGCCGTCGCCGGGGCCTCGTCCGCATCCATCGGCCGGGCCAGGAGGCTTTCGCCGACCACCGTGGTCACGAAGCCGACGGTCAGCCGGACGGTCTGTTCGATCGAACGCGCATCCACCAGGGCCGCCTCGTACTGGCGGCTGCGGGCCTGGATGCGGACCGAGATGGCGTCGGCCCGGGTGGCAAGGTCCGAGTCCGTGGAGCCGATCTGCCCGGAAGGCCTGGCCAGGAGTTCGTCGGCGACGGGAAGAACGGTCGTGCCCGCGTTGTCGGCGGCCTGCAGCGGCTGGGCCGGCAGGACCGGTCGCGCGGCGATCAGGCCGACCGCCAGCACCATGCCGGTGACCGAGAAAGCCAGTATCGTGTTGCGCAGCTTGCGGTTCATGGCCTGTGTCTGCCTTGGTGGATAGGTGTTGTATTCAACTATAACACCAGAACAGGCCGTTGCAAGCATCGGGCGGGTTTTTTTGCCCCAACTGAAGTCATGGTGTCCGGGCCCTCCCACTCCCTGCGGCGGAATTACCCATGAAAACAATCAGATACGTTTCAATCCTGTTGCTCTCCCTGGGCCTGGCGGCCACTGCTTCCGCCGCCGGACTGCTGGAGCGCAGCTACCGGCCCCTGACCGGCAAGACCGCGGTGGACCTGGCGGAGACCTATGGCGGCCAGGTGCTGCTGATCGTGAACACGGCGAGCAAGTGCGGACTGGCGCCCCAGTTCGAAGGCCTGGAGGCACTGCATTCGCGCTATGGGGCGCGCGGCTTCTCGGTGCTGGGCTTCCCGTCGGCCGATTTCCGCGACCAGGAATACGAGGACGAGGCCAGGATCATGGAGTTCTGCACCCTGACCTACGGGGTGAAGTTCCCCATGTTCGAGCGCGTGCACGTGGTCGGCGACGAGGCCACGCCGCTGTTCCGGGAACTGGCGGACGCGACCGGCGACTGGCCGCAGTGGAATTTCCACAAGTACCTGGTCGGGCGCGACGGCAAGGTCATCGCCTCGTGGGAAAGCCGCATGCCTCCCGAGGATCCGGCGATCGTGGCCGAGATCGAACGCGCGCTGCAGGCACCGCGTCCCGGCACCTGAGGTCCTGAACACCGTCCGCCAGCGGGACCGGGCCCGATTGCCGTGGCGGGCGGTGCCCGCGACAATAGCGCCCCTTGCGCCGCGACGGCGGCGCGTGCCGGAGTGTGGAGTCGAATGAACCGTTTCGCGCGCGGCGCAGTCGCGCTGTGCCTGGTCGCGTTTGCGGCCATCGTGCACGCCCAGGAGGTGGGCAGCCTGTCGGGCGAGCGCCAGCAGATCAGCTATCTCGTCGGCATGGACGTGGGCCGATCGCTCGCGGCCGCGGGTCCGGACATCGACTTCGCGAGCTTCCAGCGCGCGGTCGAACGGGGGCTGGCCGGCGGTGAGCCCCTGATCGGCGAAGACGAGGCGGCGCAGGTCGGCCAGGCGCTCATGCAGCGCGTGGCCGTGCGCAGCGGTCGCCGGGTACCCGGCATGGCGCCGGGCGTGCTGCCGCCGCCGGTCGATCCGGTCAAGGTCGGGCTGCTGACCGGGCTGGACGTGGGCCGGTCGCTGCGGCCGCTGGCCGATACGCTGGACGTGCCGGTGCTGGTGCAGGCGGTGCGCACCATGGCCGAGGGCGGTACCCCGCTGCTGTCCACCGACCAGGCGTCCGAGGCGCGCGTGGCGCTGGAGCGCCACACCCGCGGGCAGGCCGAGCGCCTGGCCGAGGCGAACCGCGCCGAAGGCGCCGAGTTCATGGCCCGCAACCGCACCGAGAAGGGCGTATTCACCACCGGCTCGGGCCTGCAGTACAGCGTGCTGCGCGCCGGCTCCGGCCCGCGTCCGCGCCCGGGCGACCGGGTCCGGGTGCATTATCGCGGCACCCTGCTGGACGGAACCGAGTTCGACAGTTCCTACGCCCGCGGCGAACCGGCCGAGTTCGGCCTCAACGACGTCATCGCCGGCTGGACCGAGGGCCTGACCCTGATGCCGGTCGGCTCCCGCTACCGCTTCTGGATCCCGGGCGAGCTCGCCTACGGGCAAGCCGGCAGCCCGCCGCGGATCGGACCGTTCGCCACGCTGGTGTTCGAAGTCGAGCTGCTCGACATCCCCTGAGTCGCCGTCGGCGGCAGATCGTCCATTCCCATCCCCTTGCCCAATGGCGCACCGGAGTTCCCCCATGAAAGTTTCCAAGCATTCCACCTCCCTGGCCGTGCTCGCGCTGGCGATCGCGCTGGCGGCCTGCCAGCCGCTGGACAAGGACACCGGCAAGCCGCTCGATGGCGGCGCGGCGGGCGCGGACACTGCGGCGGACGCGAAGGTGCCGGTGCGCGGCGGCATGAAGACCGAGCGCGAGCAGCTGAGCTACGCGATCGGCATGCAGATCGGCGAGAGCCTGAAGGGCATCAAGGACGACGTCGACCTGGGCACGGTGTTCAAGGCCGTGCGCGGTGCCGTCGACGGCAAGGAGCCGCTGCTGACCCCTGCCGAGACGATGGAGGTCATGCAGGGCTTCAGCATGCGCATGCAGGCCCGGCAGATGGAGGAGTTCACGCGCATGGCCAGCGAGAACGCCGAGGCCGGTGCGCGCTTCCTGGAGGAGAACGCGGGCAAGGAAGGCGTGCAGACCACCAGCTCGGGCCTGCAGTACCTGGTGCTGGAGGAAGGTTCGGGGCCGAAGCCCTCGGCCGGCGACACGGTGCGCGTGCACTACCGCGGCACCCTGCTCGACGGCGAGACCTTCGATGACTCCTATGCCCGTGGCGAGCCGGTGGAATTCGCGCTGTCCCAGGTCGTGCCCGGCTGGCAGGAAGGCCTGCAGCTGATGCCGGTGGGCAGCAAGTACCGCCTGTGGATCCCCGGCGAACTCGGCTACGGCGAGGGCGGCACGCCCGGCGGCCCGATCGGTCCCAACGCGACGCTGGTGTTCGAGGTCGAGCTGCTCGACATCGTCGGCTCCGGCGGCTGAGGGCGGACGCAAGGATGCACGTCGCAATTTTCGGCACGGGATACGTCGGCCTGGTCAGCGGGACCTGCCTGGCCGAGGTCGGCCACGAAGTCACCTGCATCGACGTCGACGAGGGCAAGATCGACGGACTCCGGCGCGGGGTGGTGCCCATCTACGAACCCGGGCTGGAGCCGATGGTCAAGGCCAACCATGCGGACGGGCGGTTGAAGTTCACCACCGACGCGGCTGCAGGCCTGGCCGGGGCCGAGGTCGTCTTCATCGCGGTGGGCACGCCACCCGACGAGGACGGCAGCGCGGACCTGCAGTACGTCCTCGACGTGGCGCGCACCATCGGCTGTCACCTGCAGGCGCCGGCGATCGTGGTCGACAAGTCGACCGTGCCGGTGGGGACCGCCGACCGCGTGCGCGAAACCATCGCCAGGGGACTGGCCGCGCGCGGTGCGGACATCGAGTTCGACGTGGTGTCCAATCCCGAGTTCCTGAAGGAAGGTGCGGCGGTCGAGGACTGCATGCGTCCGGACCGGATCGTGATCGGCAGCAGCAACCCGGCCTCGGTCGAGCGCCTGCGCAAGCTGTACGCGCCGTTCAACCGCAACCACGACCGCATCGTCGCGATGGACGTGCGCTCGGCCGAACTGACCAAGTACGCCGCCAATGCGATGCTGGCGACCAAGATCAGCTTCATGAACGAGATCGCGCGGATCGCCGAGAAGGTCGGGGCCGACGTCGAGCATGTGCGCAAGGGCATCGGCTCGGACCCGCGGATCGGCTGGCATTTCATCTATCCGGGCGCCGGCTATGGCGGATCGTGCTTCCCCAAGGACGTGCAGGCGCTGGCCAGGACCGCTGCGCAGCACGGCCATGAGCCGCTGCTGCTCAATGCGGTCGAGGCGGTGAACGATCGCCAGAAGGGCCACCTGTTCGACCTGGCCGTGCGCCACTACGGCGATGCCGGCGCGCTGCGCGGCAAGACCGTGGCCCTGTGGGGACTCGCCTTCAAGCCCGACACCGACGATATGCGCGAAGCGTCGAGCCGGCGGCTGATCCAGCAGCTGTGGGAGGCCGGCGCGCGGGTCCGCGCCTTCGACCCGGAAGCGCGCGACGAGGCCTTGCGAATTTTCGGCGAGCGAGCCGATCTGGTGCTGTGCGCGAGCGCCGAGGAGGCATTGGAGGACGCGCACGCCTTGGCGGTGGTGACCGAGTGGAAGCAGTTCCGCAGCCCCGATTTCACGGCCCTGCGGGAGGCCCTGGCCGATGCGGTGATCTTCGACGGCCGCAACCTGTACGATCCGGAGGACGTGGAAGCCGCCGGGATCGCCTATTGGGCGATCGGCCGCGGCCGATCGATCCGCCAGGGCGCCCCCCGATGAGCGCGGAACTCGAGCAGCGGGTGGTGGAGCTGGAAACGCGGCTGGCGTTCCAGGAGCAGGGGCTGGTGGAGCTGAACGAAGCCCTGACCGCGATGCGGCTGGAGGCGTCGGCCAATGCCGAGCTGTTGAAGCGCCTGCTCGAGGACCTGAAACTGACCCGTGGCGACGGGCCGGGCGATCCCGCGCTCGAGCCACCGCCGCCGCACTACTGACTCCGGGCAGGCCATGAGCGATTCATTGCGCGACCAGCTGCTGGGCCTGGGCTTCAAGCCCACGGCGAAGCCGGCTCCCGCCTCCAAGCGGGGCAGGCCGCCGCGTGGCGAGGGCCAACGCCCGGCGCGCGAGGCGCGCCCGGCCGGCGCCACCGCGAAGCCGAGGCAGGGCCGCAAGCAGGACGGTCGGCCCGCGCGCACGCGCGAGGACATCGACCTGGCCAAGGCCTACGCCATCCGCGCCCAGCGCGAAAAGGACGAACGCATCCGCGCCGAGCGCGAGCGCCAGGAGCAGGCGCGACTGCGTCGCGAGGCGCGGGCGCGGCTGGAGGCCTTCCTGCAGGGGCGCGTGCTCAATGATCCGGCCGCCGAGATCGCGCGCCACTTTCCCTACGGCGGCAAGATCAAGCGCGTCTACGTCAATGCCGACCAGCTGCGCGCGCTCAATGCCGGCGAGCTGGGCGTGGTCCAGCACAACGGGCGCTATTGCCTGGTCGGCGCGGCCGACCTGGCCGAGGCGGAGAAGATCTTCCCCGACGCGATCGCACTCCGGGTCGATCCGGATGCGCCGGCGCAGGACGAGGCCTACGCCGACCCGAAGTACCAGGTCCCCGACGACCTGGTCTGGTAGCGACCGGAAGGCGCCTGCGGGCGTCACCTGGCTGCAGGGTGCGGTCGACGCCGCGCCCTTGGCACACGCGGAAACGGCCCCAGCCGCGACCGTCGTGGCGCACTGGTCGGTCTGCTGTCGCGGCTGAAGCCGCTCCTACAGGGAGTCGGGCTTGGCGTAATGCGCCTGCAAGGGGAATGGCCGCAACCGGCGTCGAGACCGGTGCGGCGGCGAGGCGCGGGCTATTCGGGGTCGTAGTCGAGGTTGGAGGCCAGCCAGCGTTCGACCTGGGCCAGCTCCACGCCCTTGCGCCTGGCGTAGTCCTGGGCCTGCTCCTTGGACACCCGGCCGACCACGAAGTACTGGCTGCGCGGGTGGCTGAAGTAGTAGCCCGACACGGCTGCCGTGGGCAACATCGCGAAGCTTTCGGTCAGGGTCATGCCGGCGTTGCGCTGCGCGTCGAGCACGCGGAACAGGGTGCGCTTCTCGCTGTGTTCGGGGCAGGCCGGGTAGCCGGGCGCCGGACGGATGCCGCGGTACTTCTCGGCGATCAGCGCTTCGTTGTCGAGCGCCTCGTCGGCGGCGTAGCCCCAGAATTCAGTGCGCACGCGCTGGTGCAGCCGCTCGGCGAAGGCCTCGGCGAGGCGGTCGGCCAGCGCCTTGAGCAGGATCGCGTTGTAGTCGTCATGGTCGGCCCGGAAGCGCTCCAGGTGCGGCTCGATGCCGATGCCGGCGGTGACGGCGAACATGCCGATCCAGTCCTGGCGCCCGCTGTCGGCCGGGGCGATGAAGTCGGCCAGGCAGAAGTCGGGACGCTCGGGCGGCTTGTCCACCTGCTGGCGGAGGAAGTGCAGGCGCACCCGCTCCGCGTCCGTGGCGGCGTCGCGGGACGGCGCAATGGTCACGTCCACGTCGTCGCCGACGCTGTTGGCCGGCCACAGCCCGAACACGCCGCTGGCGCGCAGCCACTTCCCGGCGATGATCCGGTCGAGCATCGCGCGCGCGTCGCGGTACAGCTCCGTCGCCTGCTTGCCGACCACCTCGTCGTCGAGGATGGCCGGGAACTTGCCCGCCAGCTCCCAGGCCTGGAAGAACGGCGTCCAGTCCAGGCACTGGACGAGCTCTTCGAGCGGGTAGTCCTCGAACACGTGCAGGCCGGGTTGCTTCGGCGCCGGGGGCGCGTAATCGGCCCAGCCACCATCGAACCTCTGCCCGCGCGCCTTGGCCAGCGACACCAGCCGCTTGGCGTCGCCGCGGTTGCGGTGGCGCTGGCGGATCTCGGCGTAATCCGATTCGTTGGCGGCCACGAACGGACCGCGCAGGTCGGGCGAGACCAGCGACTGGGCCACGCCGACCGCGCGCGAGGCGTCCTTGACCCAGATCGTGGGCGATTTGTAGAACGGATCGATCTTGAGCGCGGTATGCGCGCGCGAGGTGGTCGCACCGCCGATCATCAGCGGGATCTGCAGGCCCTGGCGCTGCATCTCGCGCGCGACGTGGCTCATCTCCTCCAGCGAGGGCGTGATCAGTCCGGAGACGCCGACCAGGTCCGCGTTCTCGGCGACCGCGGTGTCGATGATCTTCTGCGCAGGCACCATCACCCCGAGGTCGACCACCTCGAAGTTGTTGCAGGCCAGGACCACGCCGACGATGTTCTTGCCGATGTCGTGCACGTCGCCCTTGACCGTGGCCATGACGACCTTGCCGTTGTTCTTCCCGACATCGCCGGTGCGCAGCTTCTCGGCCTCGATGTAGGGCAGCAGGTAGGCCACCGCCTTCTTCATCACGCGCGCGGACTTGACCACCTGGGGCAGGAACATCTTGCCGGCTCCGAACAGGTCGCCGACGATGTTCATGCCGTCCATCAGCGGGCCTTCGATGACGTCCAGCGGCCGCGTGCTTTGCTGGCGCGCTTCCTCGGCGTCCTGCTCGGCCCAGGCGTCGATGCCGTGCACCAGCGCGTGCGCCAGGCGCTCGTCCACCGGGCGCTCGCGCCAGGACAGGTCCTCGGCCTTGGCCTTGCCCTTGCTGCCCTTGTACTTTTCCGCCAGTTCGAGCAGCCGCTCGGTGGCGTCGCGGCGGCGGTTGAGCACCACGTCCTCCACCCGCTCGCGCAGTTCGGGGTCGAGGTCGTCGTAGATCGGCATCGCGCCGGCGTTGACGATGCCCA
>Ga0079224_100016467_pt1 | contig 10392 bp, 9 predicted proteins | sample Stecom2015_FD_80414 | JGI IMG/M metagenome (GOLD analysis project Ga0079224, IMG submission 80414) | Agricultural soil microbial communities from Utah to study Nitrogen management - Steer compost 2015 | ecosystem: Environmental > Terrestrial > Soil > Agricultural land | place: USA: Utah...
CAGACACCGACACGACGTGAACGTTATCCGATAAGTACTCTGGGGAGCCATGTGCGGAATCGTGGGCTACGTCGGGTACCGGGACGCGCTCGGCGTCGTCGTTGACGCATTGCGCCGCATGGAATACCGCGGATACGACTCCGCGGGCGTGGCGATCCTCGACGGTTCGGGGTCGCTTGCGGTCGAACGCAAGGCGGGCAGGCTGGCGAACCTGGAGGCCGAACTCGCCGAAGCGGGCCCCGGCGCGTTCGCCGGCAGCACGGGCATGGGGCACACCCGCTGGGCCACTCACGGCGCCCCGACCGACCGCAACGCCCACCCGCACCGGGCGGCGGGCGGCAGGATCGCCGTGGTGCACAACGGCATCATCGAGAACTTCGCCCCGCTGCGGCGTGAGCTCGAGGAAGCGGGTGTCGAGCTGCTCAGCGACACCGACACCGAGGTCGCCGTCCACCTCGTCGCCCGTGCCTACGCCGAGGGGCCGACCGCGGGCGATTTCCACGCCAGCGCGCTGGCCGTGCTGCGCAGGCTCGAGGGGGCGTTCACCCTGGTGTTCGCCCACGCCGACCACCCGGACATGATCATCGCCGCGCGCCGCAACACCCCGCTGGTGGTGGGTGTCGGCCAGGGCGAGATGTTCATCGCCTCCGACGTCACCGCCTTCATCGAGCACACCCGCGAGGCGGTCGAGCTCGGCCAGGACCAGGCCGTGGTCATCACCGCTGACGGCTTCACCGTCACCGACTTCGCCGGCCGCTCCGACGAGGTGCGGACCAGGCCGTACACGATCGACTGGGACATCGCGGCCGCCGAGAAGGGCGGCCACGACTACTTCATGCTCAAGGAGATCGAGGAGCAGCCCACCGCGGTCGCCGACACCCTGATCGGGCACTTCACCACCGACGTGTCGGGCGGGCGCATCGTGCTCGACGAGCAGCGGCTGGCCGACCAGGAGCTGCGCGAGTTCGACAAGGTGTTCGTGGTGGCCTGCGGCAGCTCCTACCACGCGGGCCTGCTGGCCAAGTACGCCATCGAGCACTGGACCCGCCTGCCCGTCGAGGTCGAACTGGCCAGCGAGTTCCGCTACCGCGATCCGGTGCTCGACCGTTCCACCCTGGTGGTGGCCATCTCGCAGTCCGGCGAGACCGCCGACACGCTCGAGGCGGTGCGCCACGCCAAGGAGCAGAAGGCCAGGGTGCTGGCGATCTGCAACACCAACGGCGCGCAGATCCCACGCGAGTCCGACGCGGTGGTCTACACCCGCACCGGCCCGGAGATCGGCGTGGCCTCGACCAAGGCGTTCCTGGCTCAGGTCGCGGCCAACTACCTGGTCGGGCTGGCGCTGGCGCAGGCGCGCGGCACCAAGTACCCCGACGAGGTGGCCCGCGAGTTCCAGGAGCTGGAGGCCATGCCGAAGCTGGTGGCCCGGGTGCTGGAGACCGCGCCGCAGGTGCGCGCCATCGCCCGTGAGCTCGCGCAGGTGCCGACGGTGCTGTTCCTCGGCCGCCACGTGGGTTACCCGGTGGCGCTGGAGGGCGCGCTGAAGCTCAAGGAGCTGGCCTACATGCACGCCGAGGGCTTCGCGGCGGGCGAGCTCAAGCACGGCCCGATCGCGCTGATCGAGGACGGCCTGCCGGTGATCGTGGTGATGCCCTCGCCGAAGGGCCGGGCGGTGCTGCACTCGAAGTTGCTGAGCAATATCCGCGAGATCCAGGCCCGCGGCGCCCGCACCATCGTGATCGCCGAGGAAGGCGACGACACCGTGCGGCCGTTCGCCGACCATCTGATCGAGATCCCGTCGGCGCCGACGCTGTTCCAGCCGCTGCTGTCGACCGTGCCGCTGCAGGTCTTCGCGGCCGAGATCGCCCAGGCCCGCGGTTACGACGTGGACAAGCCGCGCAACCTGGCCAAGTCCGTCACCGTCGAGTGAGCCGAGGGCCGGCGACGACCCGGTCGGTGCGACGGGTCATTCGACGGTCACGCTGCCCCGCATCTGCGGGTGCAGCGAGCACAGGTAGCGGTATTCGCCGGGCTGGGTGAAGGTGAAACTCCACTCGCCGGTGGTGAGGATGGGGCTGTTGATGCCCATCGCCTTGTCGCCGATGCCCTGCACCGAGTGTGGCACGCTGTCGGAGAACTCCCAGGTCACGGTGTCGCCGACGCGGACGGTCACCGCGGCGGGCGAGAAGGCCATGTCGTCGACGGCGACGGTGACGTCTCCGGCGGGCGCCGGTTGCTGAGCTGGGGCGCCGGTGGCCGAGGCCGCCGAGGTGGCGGGGGGGACCGGGGCCGGGTCGGTCTCGTCGGAGCCGCATCCGGCGATCGCGGTCGAGGTGGCCAGGGCGAGCGCGGCGAGCGCCCGCGCGCGGGTGGAACGATGCGTGATCGGCATGATCGACGAGCGTAGTGCGCGGGCGGGTAAGGTCCGCAACACGCGGGTCGCGTGGTGCGGCGGCCCGCCGGTGACCGATCCGGCCGGGTGAGCGCACCCGGCGGGCCGAGCAGTCGCACGGAGGTGGCGATCCGATGACGGCGATCCGATCGAGGTCCGCGCTCGCCGAGGAGCGCGGCTACTTCACCGTGGCGCAGGTGCGCGCGGCCGAGGCGGGACTGTTCACCCGGGTGCCCGAGGGCGTGCCCATGCGGCGGGCCGCGCACGGCCTGGCCAGGGTGGTCGCCGCCGAACTGCGGGAACGCACCGGTGGGGTGGCAGGACGCTCGGTGACCCTGCTGGTCGGGGCCGGGGACAACGGCGGGGACGCGCTGTGGGCGGGAGCCGGGTTGCGGGGGCGCGGGGTGGCGGTGCGCGCGATCCTGCTCACCCCCGAGCGCGCGCACGCCGCCGGGCTGGCCGCGTTCCGCCGGGCGGGCGGACGGGTCGGCACCGAGATCGGCGACCCGGACCTGGTGGTCGACGGCATCGTCGGGATCGGCGGCAAGGGGCCGCTGCGTCCGGCGGCCGCCGAGATCGTCGCGCGGGTGCGGGCTCCGATCGTGGCGGTCGACCTGCCCAGCGGAGTGGACCCGCACACCGGCGCGGTCGACGGGCCCGCGGTGCGCGCCGCGGTGACAGCGACCTTCGGCGCCCGGAAACCGGTGCACGCGCTGGCCGCGCCGTGGTGTGGGCGGATCGAACTGGTGGACATCGGATTGCGGCTGCCCGCACCGGATCTCGTCGCGCTCGCGCCCGCCGCCGTGGGGGCGCGGTGGCCGGTGCCCGCCGCCACCGACGACAAGTACACCCAGGGCGTGACCGGGGTCTGCGCGGGCAGCGCCACCTATCCGGGGGCCGCGGTGCTCGCGGTGGGCGGCGCGGTCGCGGCCACCTCCGGGATGGTGCGCTACGCGGGCAGCGCCGCCGCCCAGGTGCTCGCGCACTTCCCGGAGGTGATCGCCGCCGCCGACATCGCCACCACCGGCCGCGTGCAGTCGTGGGTGTTCGGCCCCGGCGCGGGCGTCGACGCCCCCGCTCGTGACCGGCTCGCCGAGGTCCTCGCCACCGACCTGCCGGTGGTGATCGACGCCGACGGTCTCACCCTGCTCGCCCGCGCCCCCGAGTTGCTGCGCGGCCGCGCCGCGCCGACCGTGCTCACCCCGCACGCGGGCGAATTCGCCCGGCTGACCGGCCGTGATCCCGCCCCCGACCGGGTCGGCGCGGTCCGGGAGCTGGCCGAGCGGTGGCGGGTCACGGTCCTGCTCAAGGGGCGCGCCACCCTGATCGCCCATCCGGGACGTCCGGTGCTGGTCAACGAGGCGGGCGGCTCCTGGGCGGCCACCGCGGGCGCGGGCGATGTGCTCTCCGGGATCATCGGCGCGCTGCTGGCCGCGGGCCACGACCCGGCCGTGGCCGCGGCCTCGGCGGCCAGGGCGCACGCCCTCGCGGCCGCCCTCGCCGCCCGCGACCCCGGCCCGGCCGGTGCGCCGATCTCCGCCTCCCCGCTGCTGGCGCACGTCCGCGCCGCCGTCGCCGAACTGCGCGCCCTGGCAGCAGCGGTCGAGGTCGGGGCGCGGTGAGGCAGGCGCCGCCGCGCGGCCACCCCGCCGGTGATTCCGGCTCTCCGCTCCGTCGCGCGCGACGGGGGACCGGATCGGATACGGCGCAACGGAAATCGGCTGCGATCTACCCCCATGAACACTGCCGTGACCTGGCGGTTCGTGATCCCGCGTCGCGGGGTGCCCATAGCTTCGGGGGCGGCGAGTGGCAGGATCGAGGCTCGTGAACGCCCAAGTGGAGACGGTCGTCGATCTCGACGCGATTGCCCATAACGTCCGCGTGCTGCGCGACCACGCCGGTGCCGCGGCACTGATGGCCGTGGTCAAGGCGGACGCCTACAACCACGGCGCGGTGCAGGTCGCGCGAGCGGCACTGGCGGCGGGGGCACGCGAACTGGGGGTGACGACCATCCCTGAGGCGCTGCGGCTGCGCGAGGCGGGGATCGGCGCGCCCATCCTGAGCTGGCTGCACACCGAGGACACCGACTACGCCGCCGGCGTGGCGGCCGAGGTCGAGATCGGCGTGTCCAGCACGGCGCAACTGCTGGCGGTCGCGGCGTCGGCCCGCACGCTCGGCCGCACGGCCGTCGTCACCCTCAAGGTCGACACCGGTCTGAACCGCAACGGCATCGCCGAGGACGAGCTGCCGACCGCCCTGGCGACGCTGAGCGACCTGGTGGCGGAGCGGACGGTCCGGCTGCGCGGCATGTTCTCCCACCTCGCGCACGCCGACGAACCCAAGCACGCCTTCCTCGACGAGCAGCGCGAGCGTTTCGTCGCGGCCGTCGCGACCGCCTCGGCGCGCGGGCTGCGTCCCGAGGTGGCGCACCTGGCCAATTCGGCGGCCACCATGACCAGGCCCGACCTGCACTTCGACATGGTGCGCCCCGGCATCGCCCTCTACGGCCTGAGCCCGGTGCCCGAACTCGGCGACTTCGGCCTGCGCCCGGCCATGACCTTCCAGGCCTCGGTCGCGCTGGTCAAGCGGGTCGCCGCCGGAGAGGGCGTCTCCTACGGACACCAGTGGACCGCTCCGCACGAGACCACCGTCGCCCTGGTGCCCGCGGGCTACGCCGACGGCGTGTTCCGGCCGTTGAGCGGACACTTCGACGTGTGGGTAGGCGGTGCGCGGCACCCCGCCGTCGGCCGGGTGTGCATGGACCAGTTCGTGGTCGATCTCGGCGCCAACGAGTCGGGCGTGACCGCGGGCGACACCGCGGTGCTGTTCGGCGCTGGACCCGGCGTGCCGACCGCCCAGGAATGGGCCGACCGGCTGGGCACCATCCACTACGAGGTGGTCTGCTCCCCGCGTGGCCGGGTGGGTCGACGTCACATCGGGGCCGGAGCGTGACGTGCCCGGCGATCTGTTGCCGACCGGTGCGCGGCTGTGCTGGACTCGGAACAGTCTGCTGAGGGGAAGCATCCGATGAGGTCACGACGTTCCGCGGTCGGCCGAGGAGGACTGGCCGCCGCCGTGATGGTCGGCGCGCTCGCCGGGGTGCACGCGCTGCGCAAGGCGGGCAGGCGGGTATTGCACACCGGCAGGCCCGACGAGTACCGCGACGAGGACTTCGCGCTCTTCGACCGCGACCCCGCGAGCACGGTGCGCACCCGTGACGGCGTCCGGCTGGCGGTGCGCACCCTCGGCGACGAGAACGCCGTGGCCACGGTGGTTTTCGTGCACGGCTTCTGCAACAGCATGGAGTCCTTCCACTTCCAGCGTCGTGATCTGCCCGGCCGTTGGGGGCCGGGGGTGCGGCTGGTCTTCTTCGACCAGCGCGGGCACGGCCGGTCCGGTACACCGCCCGAGGGCAGCTGCACCATCGGCAGGCTGGGCCGCGACCTCGGCGCGGTGGTGGAGAAGGTCGCCCCCACCGGACCGGTGGTGCTGGTCGGCCACTCGCTGGGCGGCATGACGGTGCTGGCCGCGGCCTCGCGCTTGCCCGAGCTGTTCGCGAACCGGGTGACGGCGGTCGCGTTGATCTCCACCACGGCGGCGGAGGTGACCTCGATGGGAGTCACCCAGCTGCTGCGCAATCCGGCCGTCGACGGCTTCCGGTTGCTCACCCATCTCGCGCCCGCCCTGGTGCAGGCCGGGCGCACCACCGCGCGGCACGTCATCACGCCGCTGCTGCACGTGACCTCCTTCCACGGTCAGGTCAGCCCGGCGTTGTCGCGGTTCACCACCCGCATGATCGACCGCACCCCGATCGACACCATCGTGCAGTTCCTCGATTCGCTTCGGCTGCACGACGAATCGGCCGCGCTGCCCGCGCTGGCCGGCACACCGACGTTGGTGATCAGCGGCGGCAACGACCTGGTCATCCCGTTCGGTCACGCGCGTGTGCTGGCCGAGGCGCTGCCGTGTAGCGAACTGGTGCGCATCCGCGACGCCGCGCACATGCCGCACCTGCAATATCCCGACCAGGTCAACGACGCGCTGGACGGATTGCTGGTGCGCGCGGGGATCTTCGACGAGGACATGCGCCTGCGGCTGGGCAGCTGAGACGGCACCGGTAGGCTCATCGTTCGGCAGCGGACCGGGAACACCGGGCGAACCAGGACAACCGGGGCGATTTCCGGCGGCGATTTCCGGCGGCGAGGACAGAGGGAGGCGGGCGTGACCGAACGGCACGAGCGCACGCTGCCGACCGTGGCCGACACCGAGGCGCTCGGCCGGGAACTGGCCGCGCAACTCTCGGCGGGCGATCTGGTGGTGCTCGACGGGCCGCTCGGCGCGGGCAAGACCGCGCTGACCCGGGGCATCGCCGCCGGGCTCGGCGTGCAGGGGCGGGTCAGTTCGCCGACCTTCATCATCGCCAGGGTGCACCGGGCGGGCGAACGCGCCGACGGACCGGCGGTGCCGATGGTGCACGTGGACGCCTACCGGCTCGCGGGCGATCTCGACGAATTGGACGCCCTCGACCTGGACACCGAGCTGAGCGGAGCTGTCGTGGTCGTGGAGTGGGGGCGCGGCGTCGTGGAGCACCTGACCGAGCGCCACCTGCGGGTGGAACTGCGCAGGGAGCCGGACTCCGAGGTGCGCACCGCCACCTGGGAGTGGGTCGGCTGAGGCGTCCGGGACGCCGAAATCCTTTCCGTCCCCCCGGCCTTCACACCCGGCCGGATGCTGCGCGAAGACGCGAGCTACCACCCGGTATCGTGGGGTCAATCATGCTTGTACTCGCCGTCGACACCGCGACCCCTGCCGTCACCGCGGGACTGGTGGAACTGGGACAGGCCGCGGACGGTTCCCTCGACGCGGCCGGGCCACACACACTGGCCTCCCGGATCACCGTCGACGCGCGCGCGCACGCGGAGGTGCTGACCCCGCAGATCCTGCAATGCCTGGAGCAGGCGCAACGTTCGCGCACCGATATCGAGGCGGTCGTGGTCGGCGTCGGTCCTGGCCCGTTCACCGGGCTGCGGGTGGGCATGGCCACCGCGGCGGCCTTCGGTGACGCGCTCGGCCTGCCGGTACACGGGGTGTGCAGCCTCGACGCCGTCGCCGCCGACGTGGCGGCCGCGGCCGACCTGCCCGCCGCCGGGGAACTGCTGGTGGTGACCGACGCGCGCAGGCGCGAGGTGTACTGGGCCCGTTACCGCGACGGGGTCCGCGTCGACGGGCCCGGCGTGGTCAAGCCCGCCGACCTCGATCCCGCGGGCGCGCAGGCGGTGGCGGGATCGGCCTCGCACGTCGACTACTTCGACCTGCCGGTGATCCCGGTCGAGACGCCCTCGCCCGCCGGGCTGGTCCGGGTCGCCGCGGCCGCGCTGCTGGCGGGCGCCGCTCCCGAACCGCTGACCCCGCTGTATCTGCGCAGGCCCGACGCCGTGGAGAAGGCCTACCGCACGCTCGACCGGACGGGGGCGTGACGGTGACCACGGACGAGATCAGCATCGTGCCGATGACCGAGGCCGACATCGCGCGTTGCGTCGAACTCGAGCACCTGCTCTTTCCCGAGGACGATCCCTGGCAGGCGGTGGCCTTCCAATCCGAACTCGCCGGCGCGCACAACCGCTACATCACCGCCCGCGATCGGACCGGCCGCATGGTCGGCTACGCGGGCATCGCGCTGCTGGGCGACCCGGAGCATCCCGAGGCCGAGGTGCACACCATCGGCGTCGACCCCGACCACCAGGGCGCGGGCATCGGCACCCGGCTGCTGAACGCGCTGCTGGCCGAGGCGGCCAAGCGTGGCGGCCCCGTCTTCCTCGAGGTGCGCACCGACAACGCGCCCGCCATCGCGCTCTACGCCAAGCACGGGTTCCACATCATCGGGCTGCGCAAGAACTACTACCACCCCAGCGGCGCCGACGCCTACACCATGCGCAGACCGGAACTGACCGCGCAGGGGCGGGAATGGCGCGCGGGCCAGACGGACGAGGTGTTGTCGTGATCGTGATGGGCATCGAATCCTCCTGCGACGAGACCGGCGTCGGCATCGTCCGGTGGAAGCCGGACGGCACCTGTGAGCTGCTCGCCGACGAGGTGGCCTCCAGCGTCGACCAGCACGCACGCTTCGGCGGCGTGGTGCCCGAGATCGCCTCGCGCGCCCACCTGGAGGCCGTGGTGCCCGCCATGCGCCGCGCGCTGTCCACGGCGGGCATCGTCGCCCCTGACGCGCTGGCCGTCACCATCGGTCCCGGCCTGGCGGGCGCGCTGCTGGTCGGTGTCGCGGCGGCGAAGGCCTATGCCGCGGCCTGGGATGTGCCCTTCTACGCGCTCAACCACCTCGGCGGGCACGTGGCCGTCGACACCCTCGAGCACGGCCCGATGCCGCCGTGTGTGGCGTTGCTGGTCTCCGGCGGCCATACCCATCTGCTGCACGTCACCGACCTGGCCGAGCCCATCGTGGAACTGGGCAGCACCGTCGACGACGCCGCGGGCGAGGCCTTCGACAAGGTCGCCCGCCTGCTCGGTCTCGGCTTCCCCGGCGGCCCCGCGCTGGACGCGGCGGCCCGCGACGGCGACCCGCACGCCATCGCCTTCCCGCGCGGCATGACCGGCCCGCGCGACGCCCGCCACGACTTCTCCTTCTCCGGCCTGAAGACCGCGGTCGCCCGCTACGTCGAGGCCGCCCAGCGGGACGGGATCACCCCCGACCGGCTGCCCATCCCCGACATCGCCGCCTCCTTCCAGGAGGCGGTGGCCGACGTGCTCACCATGAAGGCGGTGCGCGCGGCGCGGGACGTCGGCGTGGACACGCTGGTGCTCGGCGGCGGCGCCACCGCCAACTCCCGGATCCGCTCGCTGGCCGAAGAGCGTTGCGCCGCCGCCGGAATCACGCTGCGGGTGCCCAAGCCGCGGCTGTGCACCGACAACGGGGTGATGATCGCCGCGCTGGGCGCGCACGTGATCGCAGGCGGGGCGGCCCCGTCGCCGCTGACGGTCGCCAGCGATCCCGGGCTGCCGGTCTCGGTCAGCCAGATCGCCTGAGACGCCGACGGGAACACCGCCGCCGCGGTCGTTTCCGCACCCCGGAGCTCTCCGCGCCGGATCGCGCGGCCGGGTGGTCAGTTCGCGAGGACCTCGTCGCGTCTGGAGGAGCCGGAATCGGCGGGTGGGAACGGCAGCCGGGTGCGCGCGGGGGACTGGCTGGTGCCCGGCGTGGTCGTGGTCGACGGCGGTTCCAGCGACAGCCCGGGCTGTGCCTGCTGTTGCGGCGGTTCCTCGTCCAGCAGCGGCCCGAGCAGTTCGGGGAACGGGATCGGCGGCAGGTTCGGGTCGGGACGCAGCATCGGCGGGGTGGTCGGCGCGGCGGCCTCGGTGGTCGGCGGCTCGACCGCGTCCGGCGTGGTGGTCTCCGGTCCTGGACCGGTGGGTGCCGGGGCCGTCTCGGGTGCGGCGGTGGCGCTCGCGGGCGGACGGGTGGCGTTCGGCTCGGCGGGCGCAGGCGCGGGCGGTTCGGCGGTCGTGCTGGGAAGGCCTGCGCTGCTGGTGGTCCCGGCCGGGGAGACCTCGTTGTCGGCGGGGCCGAGCGTCTTCACGCCGTAGCCGATGACCAGCCCGACCACCACCACCGCGCCCGCCAGCACACCCGCGACCTTGGTGAAGGTGTACGCCGAGGATTCGGTGCCCACCTGGCCGACCGGCGCCGGGCTCGGCTGGGCCGCGTCGGCGACCAGCGCGGCGCCCTTGGCGATCACGGCCTCCGGGTCGTCGACGGTGATGACGGGGATCGCGAGCTTGCGACCGAGGATCTGCCCGAGCGCGGGGATGTTGGCGCCGCCGCCGACCAGCGCCACCGCCTCGGGCGCCTTGGGCGAGCGGGCGAAGGCCGAGGCCACATAGGCGGCGGCGTCGGCCAGCAGCCCGCCGATGAGCACTTCGAAGTCGGCTCTGGTGAGCTTGAGCGGGCGGCCCGCCACGTGGTCGATGGTGACCGCGGGCGCCAC
>Ga0079224_100016468_pt1 | contig 10392 bp, 8 predicted proteins | sample Stecom2015_FD_80414 | JGI IMG/M metagenome (GOLD analysis project Ga0079224, IMG submission 80414) | Agricultural soil microbial communities from Utah to study Nitrogen management - Steer compost 2015 | ecosystem: Environmental > Terrestrial > Soil > Agricultural land | place: USA: Utah...
GACTTGGCCTTGCGGGCCGAGGCCGACTCGCGCTTGGCCCGGGTCTTGGGCGCAGGCTGGTCGTCGAACTCGTCGTCGTCGAACTCGTCGCCGAAGCCACCGTCGACGAATTCATCGTCGTCCTTGGGAAACGCAGCCGTGTCGGACTCGAGGCCCAGCTCCGGGATCCTCGGCGTGCGGCGCGGCTGCTCGGAGCCCCAGACCGGAGCGTCGACCACCGGAGAGGCCGGCGGAGTCCAGGCGGGCGCGGGCGCGGGCGCGGGTGCGGACCAGCTCGGGGCCGCGGTCTCGGCGGGCGGTGACCAGGCAGGCGCACGCGAGCTGGCGGTCTGCTCCGGCCGCAACCATGCGGGCGCTCGCCAGACCGCGTCGCTGATCGTCGCTTGCGTCTCCGGCTCGCGGCTCGGCTCCTCGCTGAGCGGCGGCTGCCACGACGGCGCCGCGCTCTTGGGTCCGCTGTCTTCCCGGCCGGGCTTCCAGCGAGGGCCACGCGGCGCCGGTTGCCCGAGCGTTCGCGCATGCTCGACGTGATCGTCGTGCGGACGCGCGAGCCCGGGGAACGGGCCCGGCGCCTCATAGGCCGGCTCGTAGCTGGGGTCGCTCGGCGGCTGGGTCTCGAACTCGACGCTGCCGGCCGCGCGACCGAAGTCGTCGGGGGCGACCACGCTGGCCGAGCTCGGATCACTCGGGATGTCGCGGGTCGACGATCGTCGCCGCGGCGGCCGAGGATCGGCGTCGGAGTCCGGTGCTCGAGGCGCGAGCTGCTGCGCGACCTCGCGAGCGATGTGCTCGGTCAGCACGGCAAGCTCGGGACCGGACCACGCGGGGCGCTTGCTCGGATCGAGCCACTCCCCACAGAACCGGCACTTGGCGGCCGTAGGTTGAATCGATTCTGCGCAGAAGGGGCAGGGCTTCACGGCCCGCGCAACGTATCACAACCGGCGGCTCGCCACCGTCGCGAGCGCAGTCGGCTGGTCAATTCGAAGGCACCGCACGCCGCCGCACCGGGCCGAATCCGCGCGGGCGCCGTATCGGTCGGCGGCGCGACCTGCTCGCCTGCGCACGCGAAGCGGAGGTTCAGTCCGAGCCGTCGCTTTCCCTGCGGAGGCTTTCGGGTTTGCGGTAGGCTCCGCGCCATGCGGTGGACGTCGGCTCTCTTGCTCTGTGTCGCGTGTTCAGCGGTCGCCTGTCAAAAGGACGCGAGCATCGGTGGTCGCGGGACCGAGACGGACACCGGCGCGGTCGAGACCGACAGCGAGAGCGAGAGCGAGACCGAGACCGAGACCGAGACCGAGACGGGCGCCAACTTCGTGCCCGACGAGACCGAGACCGAGACCGACGAGCCGGTCGAGCCCAAGACCTGCCGCGAGATGCTGGACTGCGTGTTCATGTGCCTCGGCGACCTCGGGCTCGAGTGCCTGCAGACCTGCGGCGAGGGCTTCGATCCGGCCGAGGCGCAAAAGGCCGGCGAGCTGGTCCTGTGCATCGGGCAGGTCTGCGTCGAGAAGGAGAAGTGCTCGCTGTCGGACCTGACCGCCGAGGACTGCATCGGCTGCATCGGCTTCGGGCTGTTCCTGCCCGAGCCACCCGGCTGCGAAGAGCCGGCCGCCGCGTGTCAGTGACCCGCGCGCGCTGTTTCGCAAGGGTTCACCGCGTCGCGACGAGCTGCGGCCTCGCGGCCTCGCGGGCCTGAGCACGGCGCCGGATCGCGGTTGCAGTCGCTGGCACACCGCTTGTACCAAGCAGGCTCGGATGCACACCGACTTCACACCTGTGGCATCGACGCTCGGCGGCATGATCATCGGTCTGGCTGCGGCGTTGCTGCTCGCGTTCAACGGCAGGATCGCCGGCATCAGCGGGATCCTCGGCGGCTTCCTCGAGGCCGGCGAGGGCTGGAGCTGGCGCGGGCTGTTCCTGCTCGGGATGATCCTCGGCGGGCTCGGGCTCACGGCGGTGGCACCCGCGGCGGTGCCGGGCGCGGCGATCGACTCGCTGCCCCTGTTGATCGCCGCCGGCTTGCTGGTCGGCTTCGGCACGCGACTCGGCGGCGGCTGCACGAGCGGTCACGGCGTCTGCGGCATCTCCCGGCTCTCGACTCGCTCGCTCACCGCCACCGCGATCTTCATGGCCGCCGCGTTCATCACCACCGGTCTGCTTCGACACGTGTTCGGGGTTGGAGGTGCGGGATGAAGGACAGGCGCTCGCACCTGGTGTCGTTCATCGCCGGCCTGTTGTTCGCGATCGGCCTCGGCCTGGCCGGCATGACCAACTCCTCCAAGGTCCTCAATTTCCTCGACCTGTTCGGCGACTGGGATCCGAGCCTCGCGCTGGTGATGGGCGGCGCGATCCTGGTCTACGCGCCCGTCTACCGAAAGCTCAGGGGCGAGAGCGCGCCAAAGCTCGCCGACCGCTTTCACTGGCCGACCAAGCAGGACATCGACGTCCGGCTGGTCGTCGGGTCGATCCTGTTCGGGATCGGCTGGGGCATCGCCGGGTTCTGCCCGGGCCCGGCGATCGTCGCGGCGACCTCCGGCCACGCGTCGGTGCTGGCCTTCTTCGCCGCGATGGTGCTCGGGATGCTCGGGCAGCGCCTGGTCGCGCGACAAAGTTAGCGGCTAGGACCTCGCCATTCGGGCGACGGCCGGCTGTCATCGGCGCCGCGGTCCGCTGCGTGGTGGCGGGCTCGCGGGCTCGTAACGCTCGGCCGTCGCCGTCCGTGGGCCCGGGCATGAGCGAACAATCGAACAACCAGGCCGACGTGGTGATCGTCGGCGGCGGACTGGGCGGACTGGCGACGGCGGCCCGACTCGGGCAGGCGGGGCTACGGGTGATCGTGTGCGAGCGGGCCTCGACGCCGGGCGGACGCGGACGGACGATCGACCGTGACGGCTTCGCGCTCAACCTCGGACCGCACGCCCTGTACACCGCCGGGCCCGGGACCACGATGTTGCGCAGCCTCGGCATCGAGCCGCGCGGACGCAGGCCCGACGGGCGGGGATTTGTGATTCGCGACCAGCACCCGCACGTGACCCCGGCCTCGCCGCTGACGATGATGTCGACCTCGTTGCTGGAGCTGCGCGGCAAGTTCGAGCTGATGCGCTTTCTCGGTCGTGTCGGTCGGATCTCCTGCATCGGCCTCGAGCGGCTCAGCGCGGCGCAGTGGTTGACGCGGGAGATCGCCAGCCCGGATCTCCGCCGACTGCTGGCCGCGTTCGTCCGCATCGCCAGCTTCTGCGACGAGCTCGACACGCTCTCGGCCGACGCGGCGGTGGCCCAGCTGCAGCTGGCGACCCGCGGCGTGCTGTACCTCGACGGCGGCTGGCAGCAGCTGGTCGACGCGCTGGTCGAGCGCTGTACGGCCGCGGGCGTCGAGCTGCGCTACGACGCGCGGGTGACCTCGGTCGGACGATCCGACACCTCGCGCTGGGCCGTGCAGCTGTCCGATCGGACGCTGGCCTGCGAGCAGCTGGTCGTGGCCGGCTCTCCGGCGCTCGCCGACTCGCTGCTCGGCCCGGTGCTCGGCGGGCCCCGGTTTGCGGCCGGCACCCGGCCGCTGCGCTTGGCGGCCCTCGACATCGGGCTCCGCGGTCCGTGGCCGGGTCCGGCCGCCGTGTTCAACCTCGATGAGCCGATCTATCTCTCCCAGTTCTCGAAGTTCGCCGCGGTCGCGCCCGAGGGCCACAGCCTGCTCTCGCTGGCCTGGTACCGCCGCGACTGCGACGACGAGATCCCGGCCGCACAGCTGCGTGCGCGACTCGAGCACAGCATTCGGCGGTGGCTGCCGGACTATCGATCGGCGCTGACGGTCGAGCAATTCCTGCCCGAGATGGTGGTCGCCCACGATCGTCCGCAGCCCGGGCGCGGCGGCCTGCGAGGCCGACCTTCGCCGTGGGTGGGCGAGGGGCTGTTCGTGGTCGGCGACTGGGTGGGCGACCACGGGCAGCTGCTCGACGCCTCGCTGGCCAGCGCAGCGACGGTCTGCGAGCGGGTGCTGGCCGACTCCGCGCGGGCGACCGGACCGGAGGGGGTGGCGATCAGCGGTGGCGTTGTTGCTGGCGGGCGGTGAGCGTGTCGAGCTCGTCGAGCAGCAGCCGGACCACCCGGGCGACCAGCGCCAGCTCGTCGCCGTCGCGGCTGGAGATCAGGTCGAACAGCTCGCGGCGCTCGTCGGTGCGGCCGAGCTCGAAGCTCTCGAACAGGGTGCTGGGCGCGACCCCGAGGCCGCCGCAGAGCTTGCGCAGGGTATCGATGCTGGCCGAGAAGCTGCCGTGCTCGACCCGACGGACGGTGTCGGCCGAGAGCCCGCAGCGCTGCGCGAGCGCGTCCTGGGTGATGCCCCGGGCGCGTCGGAGGCTACGGACGTGCTTGCCGAATTCGCGGGCGTAGTCGCTCATGACCGGCCCATTCGCAACGTGCATGACATGCTTCGAGCGTACTCCGATTCGTGAATCGACGACTGTCCATTGGACCCACCGCCCGGTGCTGCGCGAATCGCCGGTTGAATCGAGTCGACATTTACAATTGCCGGACTCGATTGTGACGACTCCGGTATATGCGCAGGCGACGACCGCACGGTGCATCCGATCCGTCGCTACGCCTGTCCAGGATGCTGCACAAGTGTTCGGAATCGCCGGGTCGAGTATGATGCCGCGCCTCCGAGCGGCCCATGACCGACGCCACACCTCGACCCAATTACCGGCTCCTCGTCTTCGCCACCGCGCTGTGCTGCCTGATGTTCGAGCTGGTGCTGTCGCGCCTGGTCGACTTTCACCTCGGGGCCGACAACGCCTACCTCGCGCTGCCGATCGCGTTCCTGGGCCTCGCGGTCGGCAGCCTCTACGTGCACTTTCGCCCGAGCTCGCTGGAGCGCTTCGACATCGGCCGGCAGCTGATGGTGCTGGTCGGGCTGTGCGTGTGCGGGCTGTTGTTCGCGTTCGTGTTCTTCAGCTGGGTGATGCCCGCGACCCCCTCGGTCAGCGAGCAGATCAGCTACATGGGCAAGAAGACCGTGATCTTCGTCGCGGTCATGGTCATGCCGTTCTTTTGGTTTGGCCGGATCCTGACCTCGATCTATCAGCTGCGGCGTGAGGAGATCGGCTCGATCTACGCGGCCGACCTGCTCGGCGCCGCGCTGGCCTGCGCGCTGACGCCGATCGCGTTCGCGTTCGGTGGCCTGCCCACGGTCATCGTGGTGTTGATCGTCCTGTCGTTCGTGCCGCTGGTGCTGGCCGTGAACACCCCGCGCGCGCGGGCGATCGCGGGCGTGATCGCGGTGCTGGTGGCGGTCGGCTCGGAGCGGCTGATCGCCTGGGCCGACCGGACCGTGTCCTACGAGGAGTGGGACATCGAGGCCGACCAGGAGGAGCTCGAGCGGGCCTGGAACGAGCACTCGCGCGTGGCCCTGATCAAGCGGACCCCCAAGAACATCGAGCCCGGTAAGGAGGTCAAGCCGTCCTACAAGATCATCCACAACAACGCGCGCAGCAACGTCCACGTGTACCCGTACCGCGACCGCCACGTCAGGCCTCGGGAGCTGACGGGCAAGTCGGCGCCGTGGCTGCTGGGTCGCGCGCCCGAGCAGATCCTGGTGATGTTCGCGGGCACCGGCGCCGAGATGGTCACCTTCGACGAGTTCGCCGACGGCAAGGCCCGGATCACCGGGGTCGAGCTCAACGGGCTGTGCTCGGAGATCGGGCGCGAGAACGAGGAGCTGAGCGAGTTTCGGATCGCCGAGTTCCTCGACCTGCCGCACATCGACCTGGTCACCGACGAGGGCCGCCACTTCCTGACCACCCGGCCCGAGGGCACCGCCTACGACTTCATCTTCCTCGGATCCAAGGCCGCGACCACGGCGGTCACCGGGCACACGACCAAGTACCTCGACACCGTCGAGGCCTACCACGCCTACCTCGACGTGCTCTCGCCCAGCGGCCTGCTGGTGTTTCACCACCAGCCGATCATTCAGCGGATCCAGAACCTCCGCCAGGTGTTCGCCGAGCGCGGGATCGACAACTTCGAAGATCACGTGATCGTGCTCGACCACCCGCGGATGGGCAACGACGACCTGATCGTCTCGCCGTCGGGCTTCACCGACGAGGAGATCGAGCAGATCTATCGGGCCGCCCGCGAGCCCAAGCACCAGAAGCATCGGATCCGCATCCGCTACCTGAAGGCCAAGGGCATCGGCGATCCGAACTACGTCGAGGCGATCGAGGGCCCGCAGGGCGAGACCTTCGTCGACGACCGACCCTTCCTGCTCCGGCTCGACGTCGAGAACTATCAGCTGCGGCCCGCGACCGGCGACGACCGGACGATGGAGTGGTACATCAGCTGGATCAAGATCACGACGGTGCTCGTGCTCTCGGCGATCGCGGCGCTGTTCATCGGCATCGCGGCGTTCAAGCGCGACGCCCGGGCCCCGGCCCCGGTCGTGCTCTACCTGCTGCTGACCGGGTTTTGTTTCATGCTCTGCGAGGTCGCGATCATGGCCAAGCTCGAGCTGTTCCTGACCCAGCCGCTGCTGAGCATGGCCGCGGTCCTGAGCCTGTTCTTGCTGACCAGCGGGATCGGCAGCGCCATCTACCCGCGCCTGCGCAAGCTCCACGACACCCGGGTGCTGGCCGGTCTGACGATCGTCGGGGTCCTGCTGGTGACCGCGATGCTCGACTGGATGGTCGGCAACCTCCTGCACCTGCCGGTCGCGCTCAAGCTGGTCATGGCGACGGTGGTCACGGCCCCGCTCGGGATCCTGCTCGGGCTGTTCTATCCCCACCTGGTCTCGTGCCTCGTCGATCAGCGGCGCGAGAAGACCGTGTCGATCAGCTACGGCCTCAGCACGCTGTCGAGCGTGGTCGGCTCGGCCTACGCGCTGGCGGCGATGATCAACCTCGGGTTCAACGCGCTGCTCTACCAGGCCGCCATCATCTATGCGGTGCTGCTGGTGTTCGCGCTGATCTACCAGGTCGCCGGCGGGCGCTGGCTGTCGCGGTCCAGCTGAGCCGACCCGCCGCGGTGCTACTGTTCCCCGCCAACCGCCCCACGCGATCCGACGAGTCACCCGTGCCCACCGCCGAGCCCAGCGCTCCCGCAACCGCGTCCACAAATCCACCAGCCCGGTGGTCGCCGCTCGCGACCGCGGTCCTGATCGCGATCCCCTTGCTGGTCTTGCTCGGCCACGTCGCCCACTACATGCCCTTCGTGGCCGACGACGCGCTGATCTCCCATCGCTACGCGCAGCGGCTGCTCGAGGGCAAGGGCCTGACCTGGACCGACGGTCCGCCGGTCGAGGGCTACTCCAACTTGCTGTGGATCCTGCTCCACGCGGCGCTCGGGCTGGTCGGGATCGATCTGATCCACGCCTCGCGGATCCTCGGGTTCGGCTGCGCTGCGCTGATCATGTGGTCGCTGGTCCAGCTCCATCCGCCGGGGCCGGGTGAGGGCAGGGATCGGGCCGCGACGAGCTCGGCGCTGGCGATCCTGGTCGGCGGCGCGAGCCTGGCCCTGTGCGGGCCCTATGCGGTGTGGACGATCGGCGCGCTCGAGCAGCCGCTGATCGTCGCCCTGATCGCGTGGGCGATGGTCCGGGCTCGGCCGCTGCTCGACGGCCAGACCCTGGGCTTCAAGCAGTCGATCCACGCCGGGCTGCCGCTCGGGCTGCTGTGCCTGTCGCGGCCCGACAGCCCGCTGATCGCCGCGATGTTCGGGCTCGCGGTCATCGTCGTCGGCGGGATCACCAGGCGCACGGCGTGGCTGAGCGCGGTCGGCCTGGGCGTGTGGTCGGTCGCCTGCACGCTCGGCCAGCTGCTGTTTCGGCTGCTCTACTACCGCGACTGGGTGCCCAACACCGCCCACCTCAAGGCCCACTGGACCGAAGAGCGGTTCAAGGAGGGCATCGACTACGTCGTCGCCGGGCTCGAGCCCGCGATCCCGCTGGTGATCCTTGCCTCGCTCGGGCTGGTCGCGGCGGTGTTCGGTCACCACCGCGGTCGGATCGGGCTGCTGGTCCTGATCATGGTCGCGTGGCTGGGCTACGTGGCCTCGGTCGGCGGCGACATCTTCCCCGCCCACCGCCACGTGATCGTGGCGATGCTGTGCCTGGCGATGCTCGCCGCCGAGGGCATCGACTGGGCCGCGCGCGGGCTGATCAAGCCGCAGGCGGTCGCCTGGGGTCTGGCGGTCACCGGCCTGTTCTACGGGCTCGTGCAGCTGCAGCTCGACGAGCCCGAGAACCAGCGAGCGGTCAACGAGCGCTGGGAGTGGGACGGGCAGGTGATGGGCCCGGTGTTCCGCGAGAGCTTTGGCGATCGCGATCCGCTGATGGCCGTGACCGCGGCCGGCAGCTTGCCGTACTTCTCGGGCCTGCGCGCGCTCGACATGCAGGGGCTCAACGATCGTCACATTGCCCGGCAGCCGGCCGACAAGGGCATGATCGGTCACGACCACGGCGACGGCTCCTACGTGCTCGATCAACAGCCCGACTTCATGGTCTTCGGCCAGGTGATCGGCGGTCAGCCCAAGTTCGTCTCCGGTCGACAGATGCGCCGCGACCCGAGGTTCAAGCGCGACTACTGGCTGGTCCACTTCGAGGGCTTCGATCCGCGGCTGGCCGAGACCAACGCCTGGGTGCGGCTCGACGGCAAGCTCGGCATGACCGTCGGCGAGGACAGGATCGAGGTTCCGCCCTACCTGCTCTCGGGCAGCGCCGGCCAGCAGGTCGGCGGCACGCACATGGGCGCGCGGCTGCCCTTCAACAAGAAGGTCACGAGCCCGCGGATCGAGCTCGAGCCCGGCCGCTGGGTGATCGAGGTCGAGCCCGCGGGCCTGGCCATCGAGCTGAGCGTCACCAACAGCGGCCGCGCGGAGCTCCGCGCCAGCTCCGGCGATCGCCCGGCGATCCAGGTCGAGAAGCGGACCACGATCACAATCTCGTTGATCGCCCTCCGGGCCGACACCCCGATCACCCATCTACGCCTGGTCCGGGTCGAGCCGAAGGGCAAGGGCAAGGCCCTCGCCCACAAGGAGTCGCTGACCCTGAGCAAGCTCGAGCCCGGCAGCCCGACCGACACCGAGTCGATCGGCCGCTTCAAGAAGGGCTGGGACGGCTGGACGGTCGAGGGCCGCTCGTTCGAGGCGGGCCCGAGCAAGGGCCCGGCCGGCAAGCAAAAGCGCGTCAAGGGCAACGTCGGTCGGATGCTCAACAGCTACCACCCGGAGGACGGCGACGAGGCCACCGGGCGGGCGATCAGCCCGAGCTTCGTGGCCAAGGCCGACCAGGTGTTGAGCTTCCGCCTTGGCGGCGGTCGCGATCGGCAGCTCAACGTGCTGCTGGTCGCCGACGACGGCCGGGTGGTGATGGCCTGGACCGGCAACGAAAAGGAGACGCTCGAGTTGATCCGCTACGACCTCGGCATGCTCGCGGGCGAGACCTTGCACCTCGAGGTCGTCGACGACAGCACCCGCGCGTGGGGCCACATCATGCTCGACGAGGTCGAGATCGAGCAGTACTGAAGGCGCTCAGCTCGGGTCGGTGTCGGTGTCGGTCTCGGCGTCGTTGGCGAGCGAGCGGATGTAGTAGACCAGCGCGACGATCTCGTCGGTCTCCATCGGCGTGATCGGCATCGGGCTCTGCGCCCAGCCTTCGATCAGCCGGGCCGCCGGATCGACGATCGACTCGTAGAGGTAGGCCTCGTCGCGGACCGCCTCGCTCTGGTCTGCGAAGCGCGCGCGCGTGCCATACAGACCGACGAAGCTCGGTCCGCGCGCGCCCGAGTTTCCGCTGACCGCGTGGCACGAGTCGCAGCCGTGGTCTTCGTAGGCCTGCTCGCCGCGAGCGATGAGCTTGTCGAGCTCGTCGGGCGGCGGATCCTTGGAGAAGTCCGGCGGCGGCGCTTCGGCCTGCTTCGACTGGTGCTTGCCGCCGTCGTCGGTGCCCCGTCCACCGCAGCCCAACGCGAGCGCAACCACGAGCGTCGGGATCAGCGGAGTCGAGCGCATGCGACGGTGCTTACAGCGGCCACCCAACCGGGTCAAGACGAGGCCCGGGGCTGCTAGACATCGCGCGAAGCCCTGCGGTAGCGTCCGTGAACTCATGTTCGTCGAGTCGCGCGAGCTCCAGCCGAATTCGATCATCGAGGGCGACATCTGCATCATCGGTTCGGGCGCCGCGGGCATGACCATCGCCCGCGAGCTGATGGACACGCAGATCCGCGTGATCGTGCTCGAATCGGGTGGTTACGAGGAAGAGGATCAGATCATCGATCTGTCCAAGGGCGAGACCGTCGGTCGCAAGTATCACGAGCTCCACCGCGCTCGCAGCCGCTTCTTCGGCGGCTCGACCAACTGCTGGGCGGGGATGTGCGCGCCGCTCGATCCCATCGACTTCGAGCAGCGCGA
>Ga0079224_100016469_pt1 | contig 10392 bp, 12 predicted proteins | sample Stecom2015_FD_80414 | JGI IMG/M metagenome (GOLD analysis project Ga0079224, IMG submission 80414) | Agricultural soil microbial communities from Utah to study Nitrogen management - Steer compost 2015 | ecosystem: Environmental > Terrestrial > Soil > Agricultural land | place: USA: Utah...
ACACAAGATGGCCCGCAAAATATTGCCCAGATACCTGATCCTCGCCTCGACGTTGGCGCTCGTCGTAGTGGGCATCATGTTGACGATGTTTTACGGGCAGTATCGCTGGCTCGCGGACGGCATCGTGGATGCAAGTGTCCGGGAACACGATTTGAGCCTCGAGGCGAGCTTCGAGCGCAGGGCGCGCGGCACATTGCATCGGATCGCGGATGAACTGGCCTCACTGCCGGACGCAGCAGACGAGGTCACTGCGCTGGCCATCATCGAAGGTGCTGTCCGCAGTAATGAATACCTGGTCGGGTTGCGTTTTGATCGTCTTGATGGCGTGAACATCCAGACCGGCGAACTCACGGAGATGTCGGGCACGGAGACGCGATGGGAAGCGAACCGGGTCTACGTCACGTATCCCGTCGTAAGCGGCGAGCGACAGCTCGGCATGCTCGCCAGCAGTTTTGAGCTCTCGGCGCTGCGCGAGGAATCGGCGCTGTTCGAGGGACGTTTGCAGGGAGAGGAGGCGCAGCACCGTCGCGACAGTTTCGCCTGGATCGCGGGCGCCACCGGGTTTGCACTCCTGCTTTGCCTCGCGGTGATCTGGGGCGTATCCCGTTCCCAGGCTCGTCGCATCCGGGAACTGCGGGTGCAGGCAGAGAAGTTGAGCGATGCCGACTTCGGCGAGCCGATCAAGGTCATGAAGGGTGATGAGCTCGGCGACCTTGCGGAAGTATTCAACAGCATGCGGGAGAAGCTGCAGCGAACGACGCTGTCCCGGGACTACGTGGATCGGGTGCTATCGAGCATGAACGAGGCGGTCATCGTGACGAACGCTGACGGCGTCATAACGCGCGTGAACGAAGCCACCATGCGCATGCTGGGATACAGCGAGGACGAGCTTATCGGCCAGCCGATCGACTTTATCGTGGACCAACAGAAGAGCGGCGCACTGGTGATCGATTCGCCAGCCGGAATGCCACGAGAAGCGTTTCTCCTGTCCTGCAACGGGGAGTCGGTTCCGGTGTCATACACGGGCTCGACCATCGAAGGCGACGACGTATCTCCGGGCGACCGCATTTATGCCGCCCAGAACATCACGGAACGTCGACGTGCCGAACAGCGGATCCGGTATCTTGCACGAATAGACGCACTGACGAAGGTGCCGAACCGCATGCAGTTCCAGCACCTCCTGCAGCGTGGCATTGCGCGGGCGAGGCGCGCCCGCAAGTCGCTGTACCTTTTCTACATCGACATCGACCATTTCAAGGAGATCAACGATACCTTTGGCCATCTCGCCGGCGATACGACGCTGGAGACGGTCGCGGACCGCCTCACTACCGCCCTGCCCTCCGATTCCATTATTGGTCGTCTTGCCGGCGACGAGTTTGCCGTTATCGTCGACGGCAACGATGCGCGCGACGACCGGCGGAACCAGTTGGACGAACTTGCGAGGACATTACTGGACCGGCTGGCCGATCCGTTCTACGTTCAGGGTCATGAAGTATTCATGACTGCAAGCATGGGTATCGCCCGTTATCCGGACGATGCCCCGAACGTGATCGATCTCATCCGTAACGCGGACGCCGCGCTCTACCACGCAAAGAAAAGCGGCGGCAACATCCATGCCTATTACGTCCCGGAGATGAACGAAGCCGCCGTCGAACGGCTGATGACCAAGAGCAAGCTGAAGCGCTCATTCGAACGCGATGAGCTGCTCGTGCACTACCAACCGAAGTACAACATCGTCACTGGTGAGGTGGTGGGGGCCGAAGCGCTGGTGCGTTGGGAACTGCCGGAGAGAGGGATCATCCTGCCGTCCGATTTCATACCGATTGCCGAAGAGACGAACCTGATCGTCGAGATCGGCGAATGGGTACTGGACCGGGTGTGCGAGGATTTCCGCTACTGGCAGCGTTCCGTTTCGTATCCCGGACGCGTCTCGGTGAACCTGTCGCTCAAGCAGTTGCGGCAACCAAACTTTATCAGCCGCATCAACGCTATCCTGCGAAAGTACGAAGTATCTCCAACGTCGCTGGAGCTCGAAATTACCGAAACCACCCTTATGGAAAATCCCAGCCGTACGATCAAGCTACTGGATGAGCTTTACTCACTCGGGCTGCATTTGGCGATCGACGACTTCGGTACCGGCTATTCCTCCCTCAGCGCATTGCAACAGTTCCCGATCAGCACCCTCAAGATCGACCAGTCCTTCGTGCGTGACGTCGCCACGAATGCCGACGATGCGACCATCGTCGGGACGATCATCCACATGGGACGGAGCCTGAAGATGGACGTCGTCGCGGAAGGCGTAGAGACCGAAGACCAGCTCAACTTTCTCCAGACCCTGGATTGCACCTATGTGCAGGGACTGCTGTTCGGCGATCCGATGAGCTCTGACAACTACCTGGAACTGTTGCTCGCGCAGGCCGAGGGCACGGATACGCATCGGGCATTGTTCGCCTGATCTCCTGGAGCCTTTTCAGGATAAGATGCTGACGTTCATGTAATTTCCGGCTCCCTGGCGTGGACCCCGTTGCGCATGATGGATGATTGATTACTACGGGGTACACTAAACGCAGGCAACATGATTAAATAATGTCAGCCCCGCAATGCGGATCCATTGCTTATCTCTTCCTGAATCAATAACGGATTTCACCAATGAAAGAACTCGTAAAATATTTATGCTGTGCTTCGTTTCTGCTTGCGGCACAGGCGGGCTTGGCGTGCGATTATCCGACCAAGGCACCGATACCAAACGGCAGTACGGCAAGCCAGGAAGAAATGATCGAGGGCCAGCGTGGCGTCAAGAACTACGTGGCCGAGATGGAAGCGTACCTCGAATGCATCGTCGAGGAAGAGAAAGCTGCGCGTGCGGCTATCGAAGATCTCCAGCCGGAAGACGAGCAGCAACGGGAAGATTTGCTAACGAAGAAATACAATGCGGCAGTAGAAGAGATGGAGCAGGTTGCGGCGAAGTTCAACGTGGAGGTACAAACCTACAAAGCACGCAACGACTGACGCCCTGCCAGGGGGAGCCTCTGTACAAGAGGCTCCCTAGAGGTTATCGATCCTCTTTTTCAGGTCGTGACGATCTTCGGTAATGATCCGTTCCAGCACCTGGATTCGCTCCTCAAGCCGGTCGATTTTAAGTAACGTCTCATTTACCGCTTCGCTTTCTGAAGTGAGTTTGCTGCGGTTTTCGATCCACGTCTGGATCAGTTTCGCGAAAAGTACGACGGTGACTGTCAGAAAGGCAAACGTAAAGACGTTCATCTAAAGTTCCTTATGCAGTTAGTCAGAGTTTCCTGAATTCCTGGTCCAGGTTGAACCTGGATGAGGTGACGTAACGTTCGAGGCGCGCGAGCCGGCTGTCGAGCGACTGGAAGCGCCTACGAACATCTCCAAGCGTCTGGCTGGGTGACGATCGCAACGCCCGGCGAAACTCGGGATCGTAATCGGCCTTTCTTCCCGGGTCAGGCGCGGACGGCACGAGGAACACAGTGGCAAAGTACACGAGCAACGTCACCGGCATCGCCATGAAGAATGCTATGACTACCAGTATCCGCGTCACCTTGAGGTTGAAGCCAAAGTAATCCGCAAAGCCGGCGCAGACGCCGGCGATCATGGCGCGGTCGCGGTTACGGTAGAATCGTCGTGTCCGGATGGAACTATAGTCGCTCATGGATGACTCCAACGGTCGTCGGACCTGCGGCGGCACCAGAATTCGTGTTCCTGGCATTGCCCGGACCAGGTCAGCGGTTTTTCCCTCAACAGCAGCGTCGCAGCGGCGTACGTCAGAACCGTTGCCCAGAAGAACATCAGCAAGCCGGCCACTGCAATGACTCTTATGACAACCACCGGGATGTCTGCGTAGTCCGCAATTCCCGCGCACACCCCGAATATCCAGCCGTTCTCCCGATCCCGGTAAAGTCCGGACGCAATCCCGGGGCCCAAGGTTTCCTTAGTCATTTCCGCCTCCACTCCGGCATTTCACTGTCAAGAATCGTTTCAAGTGACTCCATCCTCTCTTCGAGTCTCTGCGACAGGAGCCACAGGTCCTCGAGCAGTTTTTCGTCACTTCCCGAAATCTCCCGGGACCGCTTCCACTCCGTGATGAAGTACAGAATTATGAACAGCGGGGCCGGGATCGCGATAAAGACGATTAAGGCAATGCCAATGTATTCGCTCAATTTCGCCCCTCGTTAGTTTCTATTATTTGGGTTCTGTAGCTTGCCCCGCGGGTCGTCCGGCTACCCTGGCCTTGAGTTCGTCCAGCTCCCGGGCGACCGCTTCCTCGGCTTCCAGGCTGACGAATTCATGTTTCAGGTCTTTCGGCAGGCCCAAATCGTACGCCTCGACACGCCCCTCCACGTCATCGATGCGACGCGTGTACTGTTCAAACCGCACCAGCGCATCGTCGATCTTGTAGTCGTGGATCTTCTTCCTGGCAGCGAGCCGGCTGTTGGCGGTCTTGTGCCTCGCGAGCAGCGATTTCTGCCGCGCCTTCGCATCCTGCAGCTTGCTTTCAAGGCGGGCGATGTCGTCATTCAGCTTCGTCAGGCTTTCATCGACAGCGCTGTAGTCTCCTTTGATCGCTTCCGCGGCCGCGGTAGTACGTGATTTCTCGATCAGTGCCGCCTTGGCCAGGTCCTCGCGCCCCTTGCGCATTGCGAGCTCTGCTTTCGAATCCCATTCCTTCTGCTCGCGTTCCACGGTTTCGAGCTTGCGGTTCAGGTCCTTCTTGTCCGCGATCGAACGCGCCGCAGCGGAACGTACTTCAACCAGCGTGTCTTCCATCTCCTGGATCATCAGGCGAACGATCTTTTCCGGATCCTCTGCCTTGTCCAGGATGGCGTTGATATTCGAATTCACGATATCGCTGAATCTCGTGAAAATTCCCATAGGTAGATCCTCTGTTGTCTGGTAAGGGTCAGTCAGGCTTCGTTATTGCAGGGACCGTGCCAAGCTGCTGGAAATCCCGCAAGCTACTGATTATAAAATTGTTTTAAATGTCTGGGCAAAACCAGGCGCGCGTCCCAGGCCAGCTCATCCAGCCATAAATTAGCTTTTTTCGCTAGCTAATGGTGAAATACACCAAATGAGCAGAGACCGACCCGTCCAACCGATCATCGGTGAAGCCCCCGCCTTCCTGGAAATGCTGGAACACGTGTCCCGGGCAGCGCCCTTGGCCAAACCGGTGCTGGTAGTGGGAGAACGCGGCACCGGCAAGGAATTGATCGCCTCCCGCCTGCACTTCCTCTCCGCACGCTGGGAGCAACCCCTCGTAAAGGTCAATTGCGCCGCGTTGACCGAGTCGATTCTGGAGTCGGAGTTGTTCGGTCACGAAGCCGGGGCTTTCACCGGAGCAGCCAGGACTCACGTGGGTCACTTCGAACGCGCCGATGGCGGCACGCTGGTGCTTGATGAGCTCGCTACGATCTCTCTCAGGATGCAGGAAAAAATCCTGCGGGTTATCGAGTACGGCGAGTTGCAGCGAGTTGGTGGCAGCAACACCATCCAGGTGGACGTAAGGATAGTGGGCGCGACCAATGCAGACTTGCAGGAACTCGCCGCCGACGGCCGGTTTCGGGAAGACCTGCTGGACCGGCTCGCTTTCGACGTCATCACGGTACCGCCGCTCCGGGAGCGTCTCGAGGATATCCTGCCGCTGTCGTATGCTTTCGCCGTTAACATGGTAAGCGAGCTGAAGCGCCAGTATTTCCCCGGCTTCAGTCCCCGCGCCGCGTCCTCGCTGCTGCGCCACGACTGGCCAGGCAACGTCCGGGAACTCAAGAACGCGATAGAGCGGTCCATCTATCGTTCGACGGAGGCAGACCAGCAGGTCAAACGCATTGCGTTTGACCCCTTCGATTCACCCTTCAGGCTGCGGGACCGGAAAGCGCCGGAGGCGAGTAAAACGGTGGCGCCGGCGCCGTCAGCGCAGAAGCGCACGCCAAAATTCCCTCTCGACCTTAAATCGCACCTTGCAGAAACCGAGAAGCAGCTTTTGAATACGGCTCTCGAGAAAGCCCGCTTCAACCAGCGGGCCGCGGCTGCGCTTCTGGGGTTGAGTTATCACCAGATGCGCGGAAAGATACGGAAACATGGTCTCGATCGCGTAAGCGTCGAATAGCCGGCATCCTGAGCATCGGGCTCGAGAATTGCTGGACGCGAAAGACGCCGTGCTGGCCTGGGCAGATCAGCAGATCACACGATCAGCTTTCGTCCCTGTAGCGGCGCACGTAAATTGCCGCAGTCACGAACAGCGCGCACACCACCAGCCCGATCCAGAGAGAACCGCTGCCGAAGAACCTGGACAGGTCCACAAGCGACAGCAGACCGGAGGGCACCTCACCATTGAGGCTCCACTCGTCGCCGCGGTAAGCGAATATGTCCCCGGTGCTAACCCCCTTAAACAACGGCATTGAGCCGGTGCGGACAAAGAAAGCATCGAAGAAGACACTGGTCCCGACCAGGCTCTTCTCCAGCATCGGCAGGATGACGACCGGCAAGATGGCCACGAGCAGCGGCGACCTGCGGGTGAAAGCGGAGACGAACAGGAACCAGCCGATGAACGGCGCCAGCCACAGGGGCAGCGCCAGCAGGACGATGAGCGTCCCGGTCCAGTTGTTCGCGAGCGGCGCCGCGCGCCAGATCAGGTGCCATGCGTTCGCCCCCTGGAACGCAAGCCAGGCACTCGCGATCGAAAGCACGACGAGGTGAGTGACAACTATAATGGCGAAAGTGACCAGCGGGATGACGATTACCGCCGTCAGAAGCTTGGACACGACCGTTTCGGCATCCGTGCACGGCAGTGAGCGCCAGAACAGGATGCTGCGATCCTTCCGCTCCGCATACAGCGCATCCAGGCAGTAAAAGACCGTCAACACCCACATAGCCATCATCAGGAGACTGGCTACTCCAGTCATCAGTACGGTAATTCCTGCGGCCCGCTCCGCGGGCCCAAGGTTGGTTGCGCCGATGATCGCGATGTCCACCGCCTGGTCGAACGCGGACACTACGGCCTGCCCGGTAATCGCCATGATCGACACGATCAACGCAATCACCAGCGGCGTGACATAGATCGACCGGTGTTCCCACAGTTCACGCCTGATCAGCGCCACCTGGTTGGCGATCATGCCGCGGCTCCCTTGACCTTGGCGACAAAGAGATCGGCTATCGCCGGCGTGCGCAACTCGCCGAGTCCGTGCAGCTTCTCGCGACCAATGCCTTCGAAGGTCAACACTTTCTTGCCGAATACGTCGCGCTCGAATATCGGGTTCAGCTGCCGTGCCCGTTCCGCGTTCTCACCCGACGTCATCAGCTCCACGTAACGTTCCGGCAGAGCATCCATACTGGCATGCAGGACGATATGGCCGTCGTTGATGAACATGACGTCAGTCAGGAGGTTCTCGATCTCCTCGACCTGGTGGGTGGTGATGAGGATCGTACGCTCCTTGTCGAAGTAGTCATTCAGGAGGTTTCCGTAAAACTCCTTGCGAAAGATGATGTCGAGGCCGAGCGTGGGCTCGTCCAGAACAAGGAGCCTGGCATCGATCGCGGTAATGATAGACAAGTGCAGTTGCGTCACCATGCCTTTCGATAGTTCGCGGATTTTCGAGCGCGGCAGGATTTTCGTCCGCTTCAAAAGTTCCTCGGCGCGCGCGCGCGAAAAGCGCGGGTGCACAGACTCGACAAAATCGAGCAGCTGGTTCACGCGGATCCATCGCGGCAGCACAGCGACGTCCGCGATGAAACAGATGTTCTGCATCAGTTGCTTGCGCTGGCGAAACGGATCCAGTCCCAGCACTGAGAGGCTGCCTTCGCAGTCGGTCAGGCCCAGCACTGCTTTCAGCAGCGTCGTTTTGCCGGCGCCGTTGGGGCCGATGAGGCCCATGATCTTGCCTTTATCGATGTCGAAGCTGACATCGTCGACAGCGCGCACGGAACCGAATGACTTCGAAACGTTGCGCGCGCTTACGAGGCTACTCATTGTTTTTTCCCTTTGACGGCGCGCCCGCCTGCCCAACGCCAGCCAGGAGTTCCCCCACATCGAGCCCCAGTCGCTCGATCGTTGCAGCAATCTTCGGCCATTCCTTCTCCACGAAACGCTGCCGCTCGTCCTTGAGCAAATTCTTGCGCGCACCGTCGGTGACGAACATACCTCGGCCGCGTTTCTTTTCCACGAGGCCCTCGTCGACCAGTTCCTGGTATCCCTTGAGGACGGTCAGTGGGTTCAGCCGGTATTCCGCCGCGACGTTGCGTACGGAAGGAAGGGCGTCACCATCGCTCAAGACCCCCTCCAGAATCATTGCGACCACCCGATCCCGCAGCTGACGGTAGATCGGAGCATCTTCGTTCCATTTGGGGTCCATTGCGTAGCTGGCGCCTGTCATTCGTTATTGTCGGCAGGCGCGGGCAAAACGGTCAAATACCCGCCGGCGCCTCTTAGTCTGCGTCCCTATGTTAGCAGCACGACCGCAGGAGACCCGGCTCAGGGCGCTTGGCACCGCTCCCGGGGCGAATGGCCAGGCGCTTTTCATTCCGTCCCGTCGGCCGCTTCCGGCCCTTCCACCGAAGCCGCGAAACAGCCATCCGCCCGCGCCTCCTGGTGCAAATTCGCCCGCGCCTGCCCGGCGACCGAGGCCGCCATCAGGATCAGGAACAGTACTAGCAGCGACACGCTTATCAGGCTGTCCGGTACATTGCCGATTCTGGTTCTCATCTCACACTCCGCTTGCGAGGCCCGCCCTCGCTCTCTGTTGGTGACCTACTGTTATAGTGAACTATAACACCAAATAACCAGAATGCAAGCCGGGAATGCGAAAATCAGTCTGCTCCCGTCGGAGCCGGGAGCGGGCCGGGGCCAGCTGGAAGGGCCCGTCAGAAGACGTGCCGTCCTCCGGCGCCTTGGAACGGAGACGGCGGTCGTTGCGGCCACTCTCCCCGCTTGTGTACAGTGAGAGCCGCCCGGAGACCCTCCTTCACGGCCAAATCAACCTTCGAACCAACATTTTAAGGTCATGGAATGAAAGCACCCGTTCGCGTCGCCATCACCGGCGCCGCCGGCCAGATCGGCTATCAGCTGGCGTTTCGTATCGCATCAGGACAGATGCTCGGTACCGACCAGCCGGTGATCCTGCAGCTACTGGAGATACCACCCGCGCTTCCGGCGCTGAAAGGCGTGGTCATGGAACTCGATGACTGCGCTTTCGCCCCCCTCGCGGACATCGTGGCGACTGATGATGCGGGCAAAGCTTTCAAGGATGCCGATTTCGCCCTGCTCGTAGGCGCTCGCCCCCGCGGCCCGGGGATGGAGCGCAACGACCTCCTGGAGGCGAACGCGCAAATTTTCTCCGCGCAGGGTAAGGCAATAAACGAAAGCGCGAGCCGTGACATTCGCGTCCTGGTGGTGGGAAATCCTGCCAATACCAATGCCCTCATCGCCCGCTCTAACGCCCCGGACATCGACCCGCGGCAGTTCACGGCAATGACGCGGCTCGACCACAACCGGGCGATTGCGCAACTCGCTGCGAGAACAGGAGCGCATGTCACCGACGTGGACAGGATGATTATCTGGGGCAACCATTCCGCCACACAGTACCCCGACATCCATCATGCAACCGTGCGCGGGGTACCCGCGACGGACCTGGTGCAAGATGCGTGGTACACGGATGAATTCATCCCGGCGGTGCAACAGCGCGGGGCGGCGGTCATCAAGGCTCGCGGTGCATCGTCTGCCGCATCGGCTGCGTCCGCGGCAATCGACCACATGCACGACTGGGCGTTGGGCTCCAAAGAGAACGACTGGGTAAGCATGGCAGTGCCCGCCGACGGCAGCTACGGCGTGGAGGAAGGTATCGTGTATTCCTTCCCGGTGCGGTGCGAGGGTGGCAGCTATGAGATCGTGCGCGACCTCGAGATCAGCGACTTCAGCCGCGAACGGATGCAGGTGACGGAAGCGGAGCTGAAGAGCGAACGCGAAGCAATCGAGAATCTGCTGTAGCAAAGGAACTAAATGTCCAGTTTCCTCGTAAGTCTTTTTTGGTTCCTGCTGTTCTTTGGCGGCGCCATCTATCTCGCCTACAACAGGGTCAACCTGTTCGCGGCAACGCTTGCGGCAGGCGTAGCATTGCTCGCCTACACGATCTTCGGGTCGGGATCCTTTCTCTGGCTGGTGTTTCTCTGGCTGCTGTTCGGAGTGATGGTCGTTCCCAACCTCCAGGATTTCCGTCGCGAGAAAATTACGCGCCCTGCGCTGAACATCTATCGCACCATGCTGCCCTCAATGTCGGATACGGAGCGGGATGCACTCGAGGCCGGCAATGTGTGGTGGGACGGCGAATTGTTTTCCGGCATGCCGGACTGGGACCGGCTGATGTCGTTCCCGGCACCGAAGCT
>Ga0079224_100016470_pt1 | contig 10391 bp, 7 predicted proteins | sample Stecom2015_FD_80414 | JGI IMG/M metagenome (GOLD analysis project Ga0079224, IMG submission 80414) | Agricultural soil microbial communities from Utah to study Nitrogen management - Steer compost 2015 | ecosystem: Environmental > Terrestrial > Soil > Agricultural land | place: USA: Utah...
CACCCAACACGCGCACCTCCGCAAAGCCGTCGCCTCGGGCATCATCAAGCAATCGAGCGGCGATCGTGTGACGGTAGAAATCCTTCTTGATGATGGCACGGTTTACCCTCACGCAGGGACCTTGCTGTTTTCTGGTGTGGCGGTTGATCCGACAACCGGGCAAGTCACCTTGCGGGCTGAGTTCGATAATCCCAATGAAGTGTTATTGCCGGGTATGTATGTACGGGTACGGGTACAGCAGGGGGTCGACGAAGAAGCCCTATTGGTTCCTATGCAGGCAATCCAGCGCACGCCTGATGGGCTAAATACACTCATGGTCGTACGAGAAGGCGTCGTCAATGCGGTCGCTGCAGCCGTTGGGCCCGAAATTGATGGCAAGGCGCTCGTATACAAAGGCTTGGCGCCAGGCGACATGGTGATCGTGGAAGGGTTCCAAAAGATTCGTCCCGGCGCACCTGTGCAGCCGATGCCATGGGATCCCAATGCCAAATCAGGCGCCGGTGCCGCAGGACCAGGCGCTGCGCCGGCACCTGAGGCGGGGCAAGACAAGCCAGCGCAGCAGGCCGACAACGCCGCTGCGGCAAACTGAGGTAAACCATGCCGCTGTTTTTCATAGACCGCCCGATCTTTGCCTGGGTTGTCGCTCTGGGCATCACCCTGGCAGGCCTGTTAGCGTTGCCAAATATGCCCGTGGCCCAATATCCCGAGGTCGCACCGCCGACCATCAATATCCGCGCTACCTACCCCGGTGCCTCTGCGGAGGATGTGGCGACATCCGTTGCCAGCGTGATTGAGAACGAGCTCAATGGTGCAAAGGGCCTGCTTTATTACGAATCGGTCAGTGATTCCAACGGGCAAGCGGAAATCAGCGTCACATTCCGTCCAGGGACGGATCCCGATTTGGCGCAGGTGGATGTACAGAACCGCATCAGCAATATTACGTCGACGCTCCCCGCGGCGGTGGTGCAACAAGGCTTGAACGTTTCACAAGTCAACACCGGTTTTTTGCTTGTGGTAACTATGTCGTCCACCGACGGGTCGGTCAGTTCGCAAGCTCTGGCGGACTACATCACGCGAAACCTTCAGAACCCACTTTCGCGCGTTGACGGGGTAGGGCAGTTTCAGCTGTTCGAATCCCCACGGGCCATGCGAATTTGGGTAGATCCAGACAAGCTGGTGGGTTTCAATCTCAGCATGGCCGAAGTGAATGCGGCTATCTCGGCTCAAAACCGGCTTATACCGGGCGGCATGCTCGGATCTCCACCGAACCCCGATTCGCAGCGGGTCGCCGCGCCCATCGTCTTAAACGGCGAACTGGCCAGCGTTGAAGAATTCAGCAATATCATTCTGCGTTCTAACCGCGACGGCTCGACTGTGAAGCTTTCTGATGTCGCGCGCATCGAAGTGGGGTCGGATAACTACATGTTCGGAGCGCGGCTAAACGGAAAACCGACGGCAGCGTTTGCGATCTCACTGACACCGGAAGCCAACGCGCTTGCGACAGCCGAAGGCGTTAAAGCTCGGATGGAAGAGCTGGCCGAATTCTTCCCCGAGAACATTACTTACTCGATCCCATACGACACATCGCCCTACGTGCAACTGTCCATTGAGCAGGTATTGCACACGCTGTTCGAAGCGATGTTGCTGGTGTTCGTCGTGATGTTCGTTTTCTTGCAGAATGTCCGATACACGTTGATACCGGCCTTGGTCGTACCAGTCGCCATGCTGGGCGCCTTTGCCGTCATGCATGCTCTGGGCATGTCGGTTAACGTGCTAACAATGTTCGCCATGGTATTGGCTATCGGCATTCTGGTCGATGACGCTATTGTGGTTGTCGAGAACGTCGAACGCATCATGGTCGAGGAAGGCCTGCCACCGCGCGAAGCCACTCGCAAGGCAATGCCTCAAATCAGTGGCGCCATTGTTGGCATTACGCTGGTCTTGACCACAGTGTTCCTACCGCTTGCGTTCATGAGCGGTTCCGTTGGCGTCATTTACCGGCAGTTTTCCGTCGCAATGGCGGTCTCCATTATGTTCTCCGGCTTTTTGGCCCTGACTTTTACGCCGGCCTTGTGCGCCACCTTTCTCAAGCCCATCCCCAAAGGCCATCATGAAACCAAACGCGGTTTCTTCGGATGGTTCAACCGCGGTTTCGAGCGAGTCACCAACCGCTACGTTGGTTGGGTCAGCCGCAGCTTGCGGCGTGGCGGGCGCATGATGTTCATCTATCTACTGCTCGTCATTGCGCTGGCATTCTTATATTTCCGACTGCCTACCGGGTTCCTCCCCGAAGAAGACCAAGGGTATGTCATCGCGAATATCGAGTTGCCCGCCGGATCGACCGCTAATCGCACGATCGAGGTCATTGAAAAAGTCGAAGCCTTTTTCGCGCAGCAACCGCAGGTCGAAAACATCATCACCGTCCAAGGGTTCAGCTTTAACGGCAACGGCCTGAATTCAGCGATCGCATTTGTGCCGCTCAAGGATTTTTCCGAACGGACGGATGAAGAAGATTCGGCGCAGGCATTGTCGGCCAAGGCGGTACAGAATTTACTCTTCGGCATTCCAGACGCCATGGTGTTTTCCATCGTGCCACCGGCCATTTCCTCACTGGGTAATGCGTCAGGCTTCGATATGCGGCTGGAAGATCGCGGCAACATGGGCCACGACGCCTTGATGGCTGCGACTCAGCAGCTGCTGGCGGCGGCTGCACAAAGCCCAGTGCTGCAAGCCGTGCGTCTGACGGGTCTGGGCGCCGGCTCACAGCTGCAGATTAATATCGATCGGGACAAGGCTGCAGCCCTTGGGGTGGACTTCAGCGAAGCTGCCAACTTGATCAGTACCGCACTGGGTTCCGCCTTTGTAGGTAAATTCACCAACCATGGTTGGGTGCAGAACGTGTGGGTTCAAGCTGAACAAGAGCACCGCATGAGCACCGAGGACATCTTGCGCCTGAATGCGCGAAACGTGGAAGGGGGGATGGTTCCGTTGTCCTCATTCGTGACGCTGGAATGGACGCAAGGGCCGACGCAGGTCGTGCGCTACAACAGCTATCCGTCCACCCGTATCGGGGGCAATCCGGCACCGGGCTACTCGTCGGGCGAAGCGATGGCCGAAATGGAGCGTCTGGTCGGAGAGCTTCCCGGCGGATATGCCTACGAATGGACCGGTTTGTCCTACCAGGAAATTCAGGCAGGTAACCAGACCGCTATTTTGCTGGGCCTTGCCGTATTGGTCGTCTTCATGGTGTTATCCGCACTATATGAGAGCTGGGCGATCCCGCTTTCTGTAATGTTGGCCGTTCCTCTGGGCATGTTGGGGGCCGCCGCCTTAGTAGGGGCAGCCGGTATGGCGAATGACGTCTACTTCCAGGTAGGGATGGTGACGGTGATCGGGCTATCAGCAAAGAACGCGATTTTGATCGTCGAGTTCGCCAAGGACGCCTATGCCGGCGGCGCCAATCTACTCGATGCAACCGTAGAAGCCGCACGCTTGCGGTTCCGTCCCATTCTCATGACTTCGTTCGCCTTTATCCTGGGCGTTCTGCCTTTAGCCCTTGCTTCTGGCGCCAGCGCTGCGAGCCAGAACGCGGTCGGTATGGGGGTGATGGGCGGCATGTTGGCGGCAACGCCATTGGCAGTTATTTTCGTACCGACTTTCTTCGTTGTCGTATTGTCGATATTCAAGACCAAGCCTAAGCTTTTGGGTGCGCACGCTCCGGCCACTGCTACACAGCCCGCGACGGAAGCCTCCGCTTCCGACGACGGTTCGCATTCCACTGATAAGACCGCCCCATGATCGCTCACAGGTTCCCACGTAAACTCGCCCCCGTGCTGCTCTCCGGCGCACTGGCCGCTTGCTCTTTGGCGCCGGAATACGAACGTCCCGGCGCACCCATACCTGCCACATTCCCCTTTTTGGGGGAAGTAAAACTATCCGAGGGCGCCCCCGGCGGTACAGGGGTAGAGCACAGTGCCGATTTGGGCTGGCGCGAATTCTTCCAGGATCCGCGTCTGCGCGATCTGATCGGTTTGGCCTTGGACAACAACCGCGACATGCGTATCGCAGTTTCCCGCGTGGAAGAGGCCAGGGCGCTATACGGCATCGCCGACAGTGATCGATTGCCTACGTTTGGTGCAGGGGGGGATGCGCAGATCACTCGTTACCCTGAAGACTTGCGTATGGGCGGGCCGGATAGCCCTAGCGTATCGCGCAGCTACACGGTCGGTGTGGCAATGACCACGTTCGAACTGGATTTCTTCGGCCGCTTGCGTAACTTGAGCGAGGCGGCACGCAGGCAGTTTCTGGCCACAGCACAAGCGCAGCGTACCGTACATATCAATCTTGTGTCCCAGGTCGCTGAAGCGTATTTCCGCTTACGTACCGCCCAGCAGCTGCAGGCGCTCATGGAGAAAACGCTTGAATCGCGCGAAGCCACCTTACGTTTGGTCGAAGCGCGCTACGAAACCGGTGTTGCGTCTGCGCTCGATGTACAACAGGCTCGCGGCCAGGTAGAAACAATCCGGGCCGACCAGCAGGCCATCCGTCGCGTCGAGGCACAAGCCTTAAATGCCTTGCAACTTTTGATCGGCGCACCGTTACCCGACGATCTTCCGCCGCCCGCAGTGTTTGGGCGCGACCAGGTGCTCGCCTCCATCCCGGTGGGATTGCCTTCGGAACTATTGACGCGTCGCCCGGATATTATCGGTGCCGAGCATGCCCTGATCGGCGCGAATGCCAATATTGGTGCGGCAAGGGCTGCGTTCTTCCCGAACATCTCCATTACCGGCTTGCTGGGCTTCGCCAGTCCTCAGCTGGGCGGGCTGTTTTCAGGCAGCAATCGTTTCTGGCAATACCAGCCGCAAATATCCGTTCCGATTTTCAATGCCAGCATTGCAGGTGGTCTAGATCTCGCCGAGGCGCGAGAGAACATCGCCGTGGCGGAATACGAGCGCACTATTCAAGTCGCTTTCCGAGAAGTGGCCGATGCCTTGGCAGGTGAAGCAACTTACTGGGATCAGCTCGAAGCTATGAGGGCCCTTGAAGCCACAGCGCAGGAAGCGTTGCGGCTGGCAAATCTGCGTTATGAAACTGGCGTAGATAGCTTCCTGCAAGTTCAGAATGCAGAAGTCAATCTGTATTCGGTTCAGCAATCCTTCCTTCAGATTGGTATGGAGTCCTTGGTCAACCGCGTCGCCTTGTATAAAGCTCTGGGCGGTGGATGGCTGGCCGACACAGCCGAAAATATCCCGCTAGATCAACCGGGAAGGACCGCTCCAAAAGCGCCGGCTGCGTCAAGCCAAGGTGCCGAAAAAGCATAAAGAGCCCATAATAAGGGTTTTGGAGTGCTTGCCATGATAGAGCTTGGCGTGAACATCGATCACGTCGCGACGTTGCGTCAACAGCGCCACACGTCGTATCCGGACCCGGTTGAGGCTGCGCGTCGTGCAGAAGACGCTGGCGCCGATCTCATTACATTGCATCTGCGGGAAGACCGGCGTCACATACAAGACGCCGACGTCGACGCGATACGGGCCGTTTTACGTACCCGCATGAACTTCGAATGCGCGATCACGCCGGCCATGCTGGATATTGCCTGCCGCGTTAGGCCGCAAGACGTGTGCCTCGTGCCAGAGCGGCGCGAAGAGCGCACCACCGAAGGCGGGTTCGATGTCAGCACGCAGTTCGAGGCTGTACGTAACGCGGTCTCCCGCTTGCACGATGCCGGTATTCGCGTGTCCTTGTTTATCGATCCCGAAGCCGGGCAAGTCGACGCGGCCGATCGAGCCGGTGCAACCGTCATTGAATTGCACACTGGGGCCTATGCAGAAGCGGCAGGTCGACCGGATGCTATTGAACAAGAGCTGCAGCGCCTGCGATCCGCCACGCGACACGGCGTGTCGCTGGGCCTGCGTGTCAACGCTGGGCATGGCCTTCACTACGATAATGTCCAGCCGATTGCAGCGATGGAAGGAATCGCCGAGCTGAACATTGGCCATGCCATTGTGGCCCGCGCCGTTTTCGACGGCTGGGAAAAAGCTATCCGCGACATGAAGGCCGCGATGATCATCGCAAGGCAAGCCGTTAACTGGAAGGAAAATGTCTGATAACGCCTTAGAGTTTCTTCTCAATCGCCAATCCGTAAAATTCGTTAAGGCTCCCGGCCCAAACGAGGAACAGCTGGCTAAGATTCTTCAAGCCGGGATGTCGGCACCAGACCATGGAAAACTGCGACCATGGCGCTTCTCGCTGATCCGACAAGAAATCATGCCGGCGTTCGTCGATAAGCTTTTCGCCACCTCGCAGGCATCGGCCACGCCGATTCCACCCAACAAAGAAGAGAATGCCCGACGCTGGTTGAAAGAAGTCCCGTTGCTAATCGCCATTGCGTGCCATCGCGATCACAGCAATACCAAGATTCCGGAGCACGAACGGATGCTGGCGGTGGGCGCCGCCACCATGAATATGCTCAATGCTGCCCATATGCTCGGATTCGCCGCATTCTGGAGCACCGGGCTAGGCACCTACATCGAGGAAGTCAACGAAATGCTGGGGTTCGACCCGCTGGATTACCGCTTCATGGGGTACTTGGCCATCGGCACCCCTATGGATGAAGTCTTCCCCATCACGCGGCCCGATTACAAGCAGTTCGTGAAGGAATTTCGTCCATGAGGGCACTCGATGTGGATGTCGCGATCATCGGGGCGGGTACCGCCGGGCTGACGGCGCGGCGAGCGGCCATGAGGGAAGGGGCGAGCACGGTGCTAATTGAAGGGGGGCCACACGGCACCACTTGTGCCAGAGTCGGCTGCATGCCTTCTAAACTTCTCATTGCCGCGGCCGATGTTGCGCATACCGCTGCGCATAGTGCACCGTTTGGCATTCATGTCGGCCGGACGCACATCGATGGCCGAGAAGTCATGTCTCGCGTGCGTAGCGAACGGGACCGCTTTGTCGGTTTTACGCTGCGCGATGTCGAGCACATGCCCGAAGAAGAAAAGCTTCGGGGTTACGCTAAATTCCTATCCGACAATGAACTTGAAGTGGGCGGGCATACTCGGGTCAGGGCGCGTTCCACTGTTATTGCGACCGGGACCCGGCCCAATATCCCCGAGCAGTACAAAGTGCTGGGGAATCGCGCGATCGTTAACGACGACCTGTTCGATTGGAAAGACTTGCCCGAAAGTGTGGTGGTGATCGGTGCCGGAGTCATAGGCCTGGAATTGGGACAAGCCTTGTCCCGCTTAGGCGTTCGAACCCGGATTCTCCAACGTAGCAAACACTTGGGTGGTCTGCGGGATCCGTTGGTCTATCAAAGTGCGGTTGCTGCGTTCCAACAAGAGCTGGATCTGTGTCTCGAAGCAGCGATTCTAGGTGTCAGAAAGGTCGGCGACGAAACCGAGATCCGTTATCAAGTTCCGGGGCAGGCAGAAGTGACTGAACGCTTCGATTTTGCCTTTCTCGCGGCCGGTCGTACGCCCAGTCTCGATACACTCGATCTCTCCCAGACCAGTGCCGAACTCGATGACAGAGGTCGGCCGCAATACGATCCGAATACTTTGCAAATCGGCAATACGCCGATCTTTATCGCCGGCGATGTGAATGGCGCACTTCCTGTGTTGCATGAAGCTGCTGATGATGGGCGTATCGCTGGGCGAAACGCGGCGCGTTATCCCGACGTAGAAAAGGCCGATCGACGTGCGCCGCTGTCCATCGTCTTCAGTGACCCCCAGCTCGCTGCGGTTGGGTTGCGCTTCAATGAGTTGCCGGCCGACGCCGCTATCGGTGAAGTGGATTTTTCCAATCAGGGCCGTTCTCGAATCATCTTAAAGAACCGGGGTAAGCTGCGCGTGTATGCTGCTCGTGACACCGGTGTATTCCTGGGCGCCGAGATGGCTGGGCCAGCCATGGAACACATCGCTCACTTGCTTGCATGGTGTGTGCAGCAAAAACTCACGGTGAGTCAAATGCTCGCCATGCCGTTCTATCACCCGGTAATCGAAGAGGGCGTGCGCACAGCATTGCAGCACCTCGCCCGTGAACTGCAATAGCCCTGTAACTTAACTACTGGCGAGCTGGCGCCGAACCTCCAATACCCTGTCAATGTCAGACGCGTCGTGGCGGTTATGTAGCTGAGCTTCCGGCTCTCCGGTGGCCGTGTTGACCACGATGCCTCGTTGCACAGCATCTCGGGCGGAGATTTCATCCACCCATCGGCGCACGTGCTTATAGCGCTCCACGTCTAGAAACTTGGCAGCCTGGTATGAGCGGTTGTCCATCAGGCCGCCAAACCACGGCCACGTCGCCATGTCGGCGATCGTATATTCGCCGCCCGCGAGATATCGCGTTTCGGATAAGCGTCGGTCCAGGACATCGAGCAGACGCTTCGTTTCCATGGTGTACCGGTTAATGGGGTATTCGAGTTTGACCGGTGCGTAGGCATAAAAATGACCAAAGCCGCCACCCACAAAGGGGGCCGCCCCCTGAAGCCAGAATAGCCAGTTCAGGGTTTCGGTGCGGCCGGCTCGGTCTTTGGGAAGGAAATGCCCGAATTTTTCGGCCAGGTATAACAAAATAGAGCCCGACTCGAATACACGCACGGGCTCCGGTTCGCTATAGTCCACCAGAGCCGGAATCTTCGAATTCGGGTTAATGGCCACAAAGCCCGACGAGAATTGCTCCTGTTCCATAATGCGGATCAGGTGCGCATCATATTCCGCCTCTTTAACACCTGCAGCGAGCAGCTCTTCCAGCATGATGCCGACTTTCTGGCCATTAGGCGTCGCCAGCGAATACAACTGCAGCGGGTGCTTTCCTTTTGGCAACTCCGCTTCATACCGCGGACCAGCGGTGGGACGATTGATGCCGGCGAATCGGCCGTCAGACTCTTCATCGATGCTCCAGACCTCGGGCGGAATATATTCGTTGTACTGTGTCATGGTTCTCCTCAGGTTTCAGGTAGCAGATCGCGTACGGCTGCCGCCAGCTTCTCTACAGATTCGCCGTCCGAGGCCAATAGGCGTGCTTTGCCCCGTTCGTCGAAAATATAAATCCCGCGGCTGTGCGCCACTTCATATACATCGGTGTCGCTACCGCGCGGCTTTTCAATTTGGTAGGCCACCCTGTAGCGGCGAGCCAGGCGGGAAATCTGACGCTCACTGCCGGTCAGGCCGATTGCGTTCGAATCGAACGCATCGACATAGGCTTGTAGGATTTCTGGCGTATCTCGGTGTGGATCGACGCTAACGAAGATAATGCGGACATGGTCTTGGGCATCCGGCCCCAACACATGCAGGACCTGTGAAAGCTGCGCCATGGTAGTGGGGCAAACGTCCGGGCAACTCGCATAGCCAAAGAACATCATGACGACTTTGCCGTCGAAATCGTCTGCCGTCGCCGTCTTGCCGCCGGCCGCCTCGAGCTCGAACTTCAAATCCGGTAAAAATCCACGTATGGGATGGATGGTGGAATCTTCTGCTTCTGCGTGTCGGCTAGGATCGGCGGCCGCTGCCTTGTGATTCGGCAATGTGCTGGGGTCAATGGCTTGCGCTTGCACCGGCGCCCATGCAAGGGCTGCCGCCATACCGGTCGCGGCCACCGCTGCCAAGCCACGCAGATAAAAAGGCGTAGAAGGGGAGCCTGTAGTGTTGAATCGTAGTTTCATCATCTTGCTTCATGCTAAATGGCCCCCGAGACGCTTTTTTTAGTTCGCGGAGGCGGTTTCCATCATGCCATTGTGTCGCAGCAGGGCATCAAAGCTGGGTTCCCGCCCGCGAAATGCCTTGAATGAATCAGCAGCGGGGCGCGTGCCACCCACCGCCAGAATTTCTTGGAGGAACCGTTTCCCTGTGTCGGCATCCAATGTGTCGCGAGTGCCGTCGGGAGCCATGGTGGCGGCCTCCTCGAACGCTGCATAGGCATCGGCCGACAGAACTTCGGCCCACTTGTAGCTGTAATATCCCGCCGCATATCCCCCCGCGAACAGATGCGAGAAATTATGCGGGAAGCGGTTCCACTCCGGCGGAAACAATACGGCGACTTCGCGGCGAACTTGGTTGAGCGTGTCCAGCACTTCCGTAATGGCAAGCCCATTCTGGCGGCGATGAATCAGCATATCGAACAGTGCAAATTCGATCTGCCGCAACATCTGCATGCCGCTTTGAAAGTTCTTTGCGGCAAGCATCTTGTCGTAAAGGGTGCGCGGTAAGGGCTCGCCGGTCTCCACGTGGGCAGTCAATGATTGTATGACCGACCACTCCCAGCAGAAGTTCTCCATGAACTGCGACGGCAGCTCGATAGCATCCCATTCTACGCTGGCAAATGGCGACGAGCCTGGATCGTCCACTTCGGAAAGCAGCGCGTGCAGGGCGTGCCCACTTTCATGAAAGAGG
>Ga0079224_100016471_pt1 | contig 10391 bp, 10 predicted proteins | sample Stecom2015_FD_80414 | JGI IMG/M metagenome (GOLD analysis project Ga0079224, IMG submission 80414) | Agricultural soil microbial communities from Utah to study Nitrogen management - Steer compost 2015 | ecosystem: Environmental > Terrestrial > Soil > Agricultural land | place: USA: Utah...
ATCAGGCTCAGGTCCGGTAATACTTTCCGCTCCAGAACCCACTGGCACCGAACTCCCAAGGTACTCAAAATTTTATTGAAATTCACTCAAAATTCCAAAATTCAGATCCTGATACTTGCTTACGCCATGGACAAATAATGGACGTATAACGGAAATTCCCTTTGTATTCGATACCTTTGTAAACTGGTTAAGCGAAGTCCTTCTACCACCAGAATGTCACGTATGGACTTTATTTTTCTTTCTCCCTGATTCGCAGGTCAAAAAAGACTGTGGGATTGATGAAAAATTCTGGTGCACAGGATCTCGAGGGTGCCGAGAGATTTTTTAACCTAAATTTCCATATCAATGTCTTTTATAAATTTCAAGCTATTCTTTCTTATTTCAGCCTTATGGGTAGGAATATCAGGATGTACGAATGAAAATACAGGAAATATCCAGTCACTCACGGTGATGACATATAATATCCATCATGCCAACCCACCCACCGCCGGGGACTCCATCGATATTGATGCAATCGTCCGGGTTATCCAAGCGGAAGATCCTGATCTTGTGGCCTTACAGGAAGTCGATGTATTTACCCGTCGATCCGGGACAGACCTTCACCAGGCACGCGAAATTGCCGCCAAACTGAATATGTATTATTATTTCGCAAAAGCTCTCGACTACCAGAATGGATTGTATGGGAATGCTGTTCTGTCGAAATTTACAATTCTGGATTCTCTGAGAATTGGTTTACCTCCCATGGAAGGCGTACAAGCTGAATATAGAAACTGGGCAGGAATTAAAGTGGAAGTCAATGGAAACGAACTATGGTTTGGGAGTACCCACCTCGATTTTGGTCAAGGTGAAAATAATATGTATCAGTCCACTACTCTTCTCCAACAATTGGATTCCTTCGTTGAACCTGTGATTATAGGAGGAGATTTCAACCGACGTGAGGATAGTGAAACCATCGCATTATTTGATACCCAATTCCAAAGAACGTGCAGCGACTGTCCACCGACTATTCCTGTGGTTAACCCCAACCGAACCATCGACCACATAATGTTCAGACCTAAAGATGCATTTACGGTGATCGAGCATCGGGTAGTGGACGAACAATATGCTTCGGACCATCTTCCTGTGGTTGCGAAATTGCTAATTAAATAGCAAGGTTTTCTTGGGTAATCCATAGGAATTACCCAATTTTAGAGGAATATGGAACAAACTTCTAATTCCGGAACAGAGACATCTCAAACGAAGAATAAGGAAACGTCGCCCCCCACACCTGGTGGGAAGTTTCATTTACCTCCAGGCAGAACTTGGCTGTGGTTTCTCATGATCCTTCTTATCAATTACTTTTTCATGCGGGCTCTTTTCCCTACCAATGAGCCTGTAAAAATCCCTTATACTCTGTTCAAAAGTGAAATAGCCAGAGACAATGTAAAGGCTATTTACACCAAAGGGGAAGTCATAACCGGACAATTTATCGATACGGTGCGATACACTCCCTTTTCATGGGATCCAAATCAAATAGAACTGCCTCCGCAAGATGTGACTACATTTACTACCATCGTGCCTGCCTTTGTGGATTCGGGTCTTGAAACCCTGCTCATAGAACACGACGTCATCATCCGAGCCGAACCCATTGTTGACGAACCGGGACCCCTGATAACTTTTCTAATGCGATTTGGTCCGGCACTCCTGCTTATCGGGTTATATGTCTGGTTCTATCGTCGCGCCATGAAGCGAGGAGGCATGGGAGGCAATCTCATGGGTCTTGGCGCCAGTAAAGCCAAACGGTTTGACACCGAAAAGGATGGGAAAGTGACTTTTGATGATGTAGCTGGTATCGACGAAGCAGAAAATGAACTGGTGGAGATTGTGGATTTTCTGAAAAATCCGGAAAAATATACTCGTTTGGGAGGGACTGCCCCCAAAGGAGTACTGTTGATCGGAGCCCCAGGCACCGGTAAAACGCTTCTGGCACGAGCCGTGGCGGGAGAATCCGGTGTTCCATTTTTCTCCATGAGCGCATCGGAATTTGTAGAAATGATCGTCGGGGTCGGTGCATCACGTGTCAGAGATCTTTTCAAACAAGCTCGAGAACATGCACCCTCTATAATTTTTATTGATGAAATCGACTCTATCGGCAGGGCACGGGGGCAATATGCGATCGGCGGCGCGAGTGAGCAGGAGCAAACCCTCAACCAAATTTTGACCGAAATGGATGGCTTCTCAAGTCGTGAAGGCGTGATTGTTCTGGCTGCGACCAACCAACCTGATGTTCTTGACAAAGCTTTGCTGAGAGCTGGAAGATTTGACAGACGTGTAATTATCCATCTACCCGACAAAAAAGGAAGGGAGGCTATCCTTGAAGTCCATGTCCGCCATGTTCCACTGGCAGACGATGTTGATCTGACGGAAATTTCAGCAATTACCCCAGGCTTTTCAGGAGCTGAAATTCGCAATCTGGTCAACGAAGCAGCCCTACTTGCTGCCAGGCGGGACCTGGATAAAGTGACCCAAAAAGAATTCCTGGATGCTCTGGAAAAAATAGCCCTTGGTCCGGAACGTCCACTCCTGATGAGCTATGAAGACAGGGAACGCATTGCCTACCATGAGGGTGGACATGCCATTCTAGGTCTGGTGGTGCCCGGCGCTGATCCAGTCCAACGTGTCACCATAGTACCCAGGGGCCAGGCATTGGGCGTAACTTACCAACGTCCTGACAGTGATCGTTACAATTATACCGAGGAATATATCCGGGGCAGAATTGTTGGAATACTGGGCGGACGATCCGCAGAAGAAATCGTTTATGGCAACAAAACCACCGGAGCGGAAAACGATATTCAGCAAGCGACCAATCTGGCCTACAATATGGTGACTCGGTGGGGGATGAGTAGTCTTGGCATGGTTCAATTTGCGGAGGAAAAAAACCCGTACCTGGGGGATGGAGTCCAATCCAAATCGATCAGTGAATTTACCGCGAAGTCGATCGATGATGAAGTCCTTAAAATCATCAACGAGTGCCATGAGGAAGCAATCCGTCTATTGAAAAAACACCGCAAAGCCCTGGATGCTTTGGCTATATCCTTATTGGAAAGAGAAACCCTGGATGAAGATGAAATCCTGGAAGTCACGGGATTGGCACCGACCCCAGCTGTGAAACAGGTCAAATTGAGTGATACGGATCAGACGGAATAGGCATTTTCACAAGGCAATTATTTCTCTGAACCTGAGGGCTGTGCAATAGTCCATCATTCCGGTATCTCTTTTCTTATAATTGGAACAGATTTTCGCCATTGCATCATGATTTTACTGAATTGAATGATTAAATTGGGTGCTGGAAACCAATGAAAATGAACAGAAGAGAAATAATAAAACAGTTGGCTTTGCTGACAGGGGGCATTGTACTCGTTCCCTCCTGTGATTTTTCCAGAAAGGAGGTGGTACATGCTTACAACAAGTTTGAGCTGTCCGAGGAATCGAAGGCCATATTGGAAAAAATATGCAATACCATCATTCCCTCCGATGATCAGCATCCGGGAGCAGAAGAATTGGCCATTAGTGATTTCGTACTCGTAATGATCGATGATTGCTATAGTCCGGATAATCAGAAAAGATTCGTAAATGGACTCCAACGTTTTGACACTTATGCCTTTGAACAGACCAGGCAGAATTTTTTGAGTATGTCTCCTTCTCATGCCACAGAATTGCTTCAAAATATTCTGGATCATCCACCATCTGATGATCAGGACGCCCACGCGGAAATATCCAATTTTGAGGACGTACGTTACCTGGTTCAAACCACTAAAAATCTGACCATTCAGGGATTTTTAGTTTCCGAATATATCATGACACAGGTGATGCCTTACCAGTTGGTTCCAGGCCCTTTTCAGGGAAAAGTGCTTTTATCTGAAAACGAAAAAATCAACATCAATGGTTAATATTAACCTGCCGGGAAAAGAAGAACACACCTACGATGCTATCGTAATTGGCTCGGGCATGAGCGGGGGGTGGTCTGCCAAGGAGCTCGCAGAAAATGGATTAAACACTTTGTTGCTGGAACGAGGAAAAGAGGTCAAACACATTGTAGATTATCCCACGACCAACCTCTTACCCTTCGAACTGGAGCACCGCGGTCAGGTACAGTACGACACCCTGGCCCAAAACCCAATTGTGGGCCGATGCTATGCATTTCGGGAAGATACTGAGCATTTCTTCGTCAAGGACGAGGAACATCCTTATGTGCAGGAATCCCCATTCGATTGGATACGGGGTTATCAAACCGGGGGAAGATCGCTGCTATGGGCCAGACAGGTACAACGTTGGAGTGACTATGATTTTGAAGGTCCGGCAAGGGACGGATTTGCGGTCGATTGGCCCATACGATACAAGGATGTTGCCCCGTGGTATAGCCATGTTGAAAAATTCGTGGGTGTCTCCGGGAACAAAGACGGTCTGGATGCTCTTCCGGATGGGGAATTTCTACCCGCTATGGAATTGACTGCCATGGAGGAATATTTTCAACAAACCATGGCCCGTGAATATCCTGACCGACCTGTAATCATCGGTCGTTGTGCACATATCACAGGAAATTTTGAATACTATGCCCAACAGGGACGGGGAGGTTGTCAAAACCGAAATCTATGTCAGCGGGGATGTCCCTTTGGCGGATATTTCAGCAGCACCTCAGCGACCATCCCCTGGGCCCTCAAAACCGGAAACTTATCCATACGACACCATTCCGTGGTTCATTCCATTATTTTTGATAATGAAAAAAACCGCGCTACCGGGGTGCGGGTTATCGACGCCAATACAAAGGAAAGTACAGAATATTTTGCCCGGGTCATCTTCGTCAATGCCGGGTCGATGAATACCAATCTCATCCTGCTCAACTCCACTTCTGACCGATTTCCGAATGGTTTGGGTAATGACAACGGTTTGCTGGGCAGATATGTCGCCTTTCACAATTACCGTGCAGGTATTTCAGGCGAGTACGAAGGTCTCAACGAATATCGAACAGCGGGACGACGACCCAATGGGGGGTATATTCCCCGTTTTCGCAATTTAAAAAGGCAAGAGACCGATTTTCTACGTGGATATGCTGCCGGATTGAGCGGTCATAGGTCCATCATCACCGACCGAAGTGGCGTAGGTTCTGAACTCAAGGAAAATCTGCTCAAGCCCAAGTACGGTCTTTGGAGGGTAGGCTCACACATGATGGGAGAAACGATCCCCAAAGCCTCAAACTATGTCCAGCTGGATCCAGACCTGAAGGACCCCTGGGGCATCCCTCAGTTGAAAATCCATGTTAAATACGACGACAACGATGATAAAATGGTGGCGGATTATCTCGAACAGATGCAGGAAATGTTTGAAAGGGCGGGTGTCATCAATATCCGCACCAGGGATGATCACCGGGCTCCGGGTCTGGATATCCATGAAATGGGTGGGGTGAGAATGGGCAAAGACCCCAAAACGTCATTGCTCAACAAGTGGAACCAATTGCATGCCTGCCCCAATGTGTTTGTCACCGATGGCGCATGCATGACGTCCACGAGTACGCAAAATCCTTCCCTGACCTATATGATGTTTTCTGCGCGTGCCGCCAATTATGCGGTGGATGAGTTAAAAAGAATGAATCTGTAAAAACTACAGAGCCCGGGATTATTCCAGTAAATCCCGGGCAAAATCGATGAAAAATTTATGTGCAAGGGTAAATGAATAAACTTCATTTCCCATTCGGATAGCTATGTTGCGTTTGACCAGGGTATTCATAAACCGTTGAAGACTTTCGACTGAGGACAGTTGCTTATTGGCTCGGATAATCTCAGCCCGGGAGGTATTTTTAAAATACTCCTGAATCTCTTCCAGAGAAAATTCAGAATGTCGTAAATCCTCCAGGAAATTGCGTCCATCCTTATCCAGTTCAGAGCACAATACCGCGAAAAATATGGTAATATCCCTGGATGTATTTTCATTGGTGTGGGGAGATACCAGGTAAAAAAACTCCAACCCATCAAGAAGCTCATACCCGAATGAGCGTGAAAAAAAATGTCTCGTAAAATTCGTGATGCTTTCGCAAGGGCTCGAATAAGTCATCCTCTGCGGTAATAAATTGCCCTTCCAGAAGAGATTCCACGATAATCCTATGTTTGTCAGGATACATGTTCTGATCTGGTCGGTGGTTATTCCCTCACTAAGCCACACCACACCATTGTTTCTTTTCCCTTTCTGGTACACAAAATTGAAAAGCTCCCGTCGGTCCTGAAATTTCCGATATACCACTCCAGAGGTGGACCATTAGATCTGAAGTTCATCAAATTTTTTAATCACCTGACCTTGCGGGGTATTCTTCATGTAATGCTCATCCTTAAAATCGCTGTCAATTTTGTAGTAATCCAGACTGCCTTCTGCATTTCTCCTGACAAGGATACAATAGTATCTTTTTTTGAATATTTCGAAAACGATATAACTCACCGGGGTTGTAGGGAAGTAGTGGTTGATTGTGGTCCTGTCCCCTGTGCGATTTCCACTGAATGACATCTGACGTCCATCGATGATATACAAAAAATTTAAAGCGTATATCAAGGTGCTTTTTCCTATATTATTGGGTCCTACAATCTGCAGGTTGTGACAATCATTGAGGTCGATATCCGCTTTAGCATAAATTTCTGAATTGAGAATGACAAGCCTTTTTAGCATTTCGCGTATTTGTGATGTTTCATGTCGGATAAAATTAGCGCAAAGGTCACAATCCGCTAAGGTCAAACTATTTGCATCTTGAATTATTCTGATGACCTGCAAGAATTTTGAAACAAAAAACAGCGCGGTATTATTCAAAATTTCAAAAGAACGTTTAACTTTGTAATTCAAAGTGCTTTTAAATGAAAAATAACCAGAATTATAGTCAGGATATAGCTCACATTCGTTCGATCATGGAGCAATCGACAAGATTCATGTCCCTCTCGGGATGGGCAGGAATCATGGCCGGAATATATGCTCTTTTGGGCATTTGGTTCGCAAACAAGTGGCTGGGATATGAACCGGGTGGCTTCGGTTTTGACCGCTGGGTAGGTATTGACTTCAAGCCTGCTTCCCTAATTGGACTCGGACTAGCCGTTTTGATTTTATCCATGGGAACAGCCATTTATCTATCCAGTCAGAAAGCCCTTAAGGAAGGTAAAAAACCATGGAACTCTGCATCGCGGAGATTGCTGATGAATACGGCCGTGCCCCTGGTGGCCGGAGGAATTACTATGTTGGCTTTTATAAGCCAGCAAATGTATAGCACCCTGATCCCCCTCAGTCTTATTTTCTATGGACTTTCCCTATACCACGGGGGCAGGGATTCGTACAAGGAAATACGGATCCTGGGAATATTCGAAATCATGCTGGGGCTCATGAGTCTTTTTCTCATTGAATATAGTATGTTTCTCTGGGCGTTGGGATTTGGTTTTTTACATATCGTCTATGGAATTTATCTCCATTATAAATACGAACGGTGACCCTATCAATTCACGATTTACACAAAGCCTTTGAGAACCGCATCCGACTGGGTATCATGTCGGCATTGGCTGTCAACGAGTATCTTGATTTCAATGCATTGAAAGAATTACTCGATGCCACCGATGGAAATCTGGCCACGCATCTCAAATCGCTGGAAAAAGAAAACTTTATCAAAGTCAGGAAATCCTTCGTAGGTCGTAAACCCAACACCAAATATTCGATGACTCCTGAGGGTCAAAAAGCATTCACCGACCACATCAATGCCCTGGAACGCATCATACAATCTCAAAAATAAAGGCATTATGGAAAATAAAATCCGAATTTTCATAGACCAACCCGGTGAACTTGAAAAGTTATACCGCGAGAACAGGTCGGGCTTTAAACAGGCATTTTCCACGCTGTACCCTGACCTAAAAGACCAAATTCTAGCCAGATACTGGTACGAAAGATTGTACTATCCAGAGGGCCAAATTTTTAAGGGAAAAGGATTGGGGTATATCCTGATTGCAGGATTGATCTGTGGGTTACTCACTCAGATACCTGGCTGGTTTTCCTTGACCCCGGAAGAATATTTTGCCCGTCATACAGGTTTTATCGTATTCATCGCACTGGCAGGATATTACCTATACAAATCGCCACCTAACCGACTTTTGATGGTCACCCTTTTCCTGCTTACTATAGTTCTGGTCCTCTACGTCAATTTGATTCCGGGTAATTTAAACGACGATGTTTTTGCCCTGATATGCATGCACGTACCCGTACTTCTATGGGGAATTACCGGAATAGCCTATATGGGACAGCCGATCCAAAACTCAGAACGCAGACTTTCCTATTTAAAATTCATGGGTGATCTGATCGTCATATCGACCGTACTGGGTTTGAGCGGTCTTATTCTTTCCGGCCTCACGGTCGGCCTGTTTGAAGTCATTGGGTTGAACATCGAAAACTTTTATTACGAAAACATCGCTTTGTTTTTTCTTCCCTGGATACCGATTCTTGGCGTTTATCTTATTGATACCAATCCGGAACTGGTGGGAAAGATATCACCCGTTATTGCAAAGATATTCAGCCCATTGGTTCTTGTGATGCTCATCGCATATCTGGCAGCCATCCTGATTTCAGATCAAAGTCTTTACCATGACCGTGAGTATTTACTGATGTACAATATATTGCTTATTGGCGTCATGGCTATAATTCTCTTTTCAATAGCAGAGCGGTCGGATAATGAAATCAGCAAACCAGAAAAAATCATTCTTTTCCTGCTATCCATGCTGACCATCGTCATCAACACTTTTGCATTATCCGCTATTGTTTTTCGAATTTCCAATCTGGGCATTACTCCCAACAGACTGGCAGTATTGGGTGCGAATGTGCTTATGTTATCCAACTTACTGATGGTGTCCATCCAATTTATAAGGATATGGTCAGGTCAAACCGGAATGTTGTCCGTTCATAACGCAATTTCAAGGTATTTACCTGTCTACCTCGGGTGGGCGTTGGTGGTGGCGTTGATCTTTCCGCTTTTATTTTAAATATCAATTAATGGGGAATGGACAGTCAGGACATTGTAAAATGGCGTATATCCCGAGCCCACCACTGAGAGTGTCCGTGCCGGCGCGAGGGGACTTGGCCGCTTACCTGGATCCGGAAGTCCCCTGTTTGGACTTCCGGCCATGGATCTTTGAAAATCGATCCACCTGCTCCGAAGCGCGTGGATATTCCATCTTCACTTTATTTGCCCATGACCTGACCATGGACCACACATGCATCGGGGAGCAGCTACCGATTGCAAACACCACTTCCCGGCTCTATCCGATATATTTTGTGGCCTATTGTCCATAGAGCTATTACAATTCACATATAGTCTACGCGTCATGAAATGGTGAACCTAAAAAGATCCCTTATAAATCCTTTTAGGTGGGGAAAAAATTTCTTAAGTTGACTCATATTCCCGGTGTTCAATTTTCAAATCAACATATCTCGATCATGTTTAGAATTATTGCTTTGCTTATTGGTCTTGTCAGCGTCAGTAATCATCGCATATCAGCACAACCCCAAGGTGACCAGATTACAGTGATGGCGTACAACATACTGGATGGTTTTGACGGAGGAAAAGACCAGATTCGAAAAAAAGAAATGGTTGATTTTATAAGGGAACATGCCCCGGATGTGGTAGGTTTTCAGGAACTGGTTGGTTTTACTGCAGATTCTTTGGCTGCATTTGCCCAAACATTTGGACACCCGTATTCGATACTTCTTAAGGAACAGGGATATCCGGTCGGACTTACTTCCACCGAACCCATCAAACTCAAAGCCAAAATACACGGTAATTTATGGCATGGGATGCTCCACGCCTCCACCCATGGCATGGACTTCCTCGTTGTGCATCTCAGCCCACACGATGCAGAAATAAGACTTAGAGAGGCCAACGCGATTACCAAATATATGGAGGACAATCTGATCGATCAATCAAGATACATCGTATTGGGTGATTTCAATGCCCTATCCCCATTCGACGCACATTTCCATGAAGCGCAGCCCCATTTACTGGAAGCAACGCAAAGGGGGGATGATTCAAGGGGTTCTCACAGAAATCTTATAGATGGCAGATTTGACTACAGTGTGATGTCCAGATTTCTGCAATTTCCGCTTTTCGATGTCACCCAGTGGTTTAGTCCAGCCGATGCCCGGTATAGCATCCCCACGGCCATTCTTTCCAGGGGCATGATCCTACCGGCAGAGATCACCACCTTGCGTCGTCGTATTGATTATATCCTGGTGAGTCGTGAGCTCGGATAAGAGGTTGTTTCAGCCCGGGTGATCAATCAGGGCGTAGATGATCGATTGTCCGATCATTATCCGGTGATTGCCACGTTCACTTTATCCCCCCCATAGGG
>Ga0079224_100016472_pt1 | contig 10391 bp, 7 predicted proteins | sample Stecom2015_FD_80414 | JGI IMG/M metagenome (GOLD analysis project Ga0079224, IMG submission 80414) | Agricultural soil microbial communities from Utah to study Nitrogen management - Steer compost 2015 | ecosystem: Environmental > Terrestrial > Soil > Agricultural land | place: USA: Utah...
CGGGTCCGGCTCAAGAACAAAGGTCCCCATGGGTTGCATCACTTCCAATACATCCCCCTCTTTGACTTGGCTATACAAAAAATTGGAAACCGGACCGTCGTCCACTCTTTTTACCGTTATGGCCGGAGTCACATCGGTATAAGGGGAGCTCGACAGCGAATAGGATCTCCGGATAGACTCTCCTTCGGGTGAAGTCCAGAGAATGGTCAGATACTGACCCGGTTTATAAACATACAGTTCGTTCCAGGGATGCCAGAAATGGATGGATATAACGTCTTCGGTTTCCTTTACAACTTCTTTGACTTTCAGATGATAGTATTTCGGCATTACCTGTTCTAAATAATATTTTGGGGCGATTGGACGATCTGTTTCGGGACTCAACTATGTTAAAGAACGCTTAATAAAATAGAAGGGTTCGGATTTTTGAGCTTTCAACTTCTTTCCCGGCAAATTTACGTTAAAAAAAAAATGGCACCCCGTAGGTACTGCCCGGTCATTTTTTACTCTTCTAAGTATAATTAAATAAATCCTTTTTTATTGAATATTGCAGAATTGAATCGCTCCATGAAGTTAACCTGATTCGGAATTCCGCATTTTTAAAGCAATACCCTACCAAATTCAATGGATCTGACCTTACTAGGAAGTAAAAAAAACTTTTTGATGGTTTGCAGCAGTTTGATGTTGCAGACTGCCATTGCCCAGACATGTATCCCCTGTGATGAGCTGGCATCCCTGAAAATCCCGGAATTAAAAATTAAAACAGCCCTTCCGGTGAAGCCAGGCGATAATCCTGATGGTAAAGGGGAGGTCAAACACGGCTACTGCAAGGTCGAAGGCGTAATTGGAAAAGAGATCAATTTCGAACTGCTGCTACCTGACACATTCAACGGTCGTTTTGCCATGAGCGGCGGTGGCGGATTTGTCAGCGGCGTAACGAATGCACTGAGGTCGCTGACGCAGGAGGGATATGCCACGGCCGGTACCGATACGGGTCATCCGAAAGTGGATCCATCGACCTGGGCTGAGGATAATATGGAGGGTCAGTTGAACTTCGGCCATCTGGCGATCCATCGTACCGCTGTGGTAAGCAAATACCTTATAGAACAGTATTACTGTAAACCTCCTAAGTACAGTTATTTTGTAGGATCTTCCCGTGGAGGCGGTCAGGCAATGATGGAAGCCCAGCGCTATCCGGATGACTTTGACGGCATTGTTGCGGGGGCTCCTGCTTTTAACTGGACCGGTTTTACCTCCAAGTTTATCCAGATCGCCCAGAAGCTGTTTCCCGACGGCACTTTGAAAAACCAGGTACTTGGAAAACCCCAGCTGGCACTTTTGCAGAAGATCCTGATGGAAAATTGTGATCGTTTGGACGGGGTACGGGATACCATACTCCAGGATCCCATGGCCTGTCCTTTTGATCTCAGTAAATTGCCCTGGTGCCCAGGAGACGAGCCGGGTGCAGACTGTTTTACCCAGACTCAGCTCGACGTCCTTAAAGCGATTTATGAGCCGCTTATAGTGGATGGGGTACGCATCCATGCTGGCTTTCCGCTGGGGGGTGAGAATGAACCCATGGGTTGGGATCCGTGGATTGTTCCTTCCAAACCCATGAGCGAAAGATACCCCAGCCTTCACGCCTATTTCGGTATCGAGACCTTTAAGTACCTGATCATGAATGATCGTAACTGGGATTATTCGACCTATGACCTGAATAATCTCGTGAAGGACACCCGTTATGCTGCTGCCTATCTCAATGCCATCAGCACCGATTATACAGCCTTCAAAAAAAGGGGAGGTAAAATGCTGATCTGGCAGGGGTGGGCCGATCCCGCCATTTCTGCACTCGATATCATCAAACATTACGATGAAGCTAATGACAGGGATCCGGAGCTCGATCAGTACATACGTCTGTATCTATTGCCAGGGGTATTGCACGGCGGAGGACAAGGGCCCGACAAAGTGAACTGGCTGAAGGTTGTACAGGAATGGGTGGAAAATGGGAAAACTCCGGAAAAACTGGTGGCAACCAAATCAGTGAACGGCAAAATCACCCTATCCAGACCCGTCTATCCCTATCCGGCCAAAGCTGTCTACAGCGGCACGGGCGATCCCAATGTGGAAACCAGTTTTAGGAAAGAAGATTGAATGGTGCCAATGAATAATGATCGTTAATTTATGCCTACAGCCTCGATGCCTCAAAACAATGCGAAGGAAGAGCGATTGAAAACCTGCTGGTCCGGGTTCTGTGATGGAAATATCGATGCATTTGATGAGATGGTGCAGCGTATGTACAAAATGCTTCACAATTATGGAACTAAGTTTACGGAGGATGAGGAGATGATAAAGGACTGTCTTCAGGATTTGTTTCTGGATCTTTGGGACAGACGTGCAAAGCTTCACGCCATTGAAGTGCCACGGCTGTACCTGCTACAGGCATTCAGGAACAATCTTATTCATCGCATGAGGAATAATGGAAGGTTTACCAGTCTGGATGACGAAGTCAAAGTACTCGACATAGCAGAGGAATCTGGGATTTTGAAAAGGGAGACGGACGAGTACAATTCAGACCGACTTCGTATCATGATGGATATGCTGCCCAAAAGACAAAGAGAAGCACTTTACCTCCGTTACTACGAAAACCTGTCCTATCAGGAAATTGCCGATTTGATGGGGTTGAGGCGTCAGGCAGTGGCAAATTACCTTCAGCTCGGCGTACAAAAAATGAAGCAGTATTGGTGTCAGGTCGTTTTTACAGGCATCATCCTACTGTCTATATTTTTATAGATAATTTCTCCCTTTTCAGATTATATGAATTCACTTTCCATTGGTGAATGATTGGAGAAATTTACGGATTTGACTGTTTAATTTTAGATAAAACTCTAATCAATTACCGCAATTTATAAGAGATATAATGGGTCTGAAAAAAATCGCCATTGAGTTAGGTACTTTCATTCTGATTTTTACTCTTTTAAATAAGCCTATAAATTAAGATTGTTCAATGACAGGTAACAAATATAGAGGGGTTGAGGATCTGTTGGAAAATGATTCGTTCTGTGCATGGGTTTACCATGGATCCGACGACACCCTATGGCAGACATGGGTTAAGGAAAATCCCCATCGGTACAATGACGTCGAAGTTGCAAAGGAAATACTGCTTGCCATTCATAATAAATCAACTGAGCATCCTGATATTGTATATTATCAACGTGCAAAGCAGATCGTTCATTTGGTGAAGTCAGATGAAAGTTCAGACCAAATTGAGGAAGGAAAAACAAATGAGGATAGCCGGATAATCAGCCATTTTGCATGGTATAAAGTTGCTGCAATTTTCGTGCTTATTTTTGGGCTTGGGTGGGTTATAAACGTAAACATATCCCATATTTTTTCATCGCATAGGGATAGAATAATACAGGAGGAGGATCCTAAGAATTCCAGCCGGTTTATAAAAGTAACAAACGAGACAGGTAACAATAAGTTTCTTATTCTGCCCGACGGTAGCACGGTATTGTTGGGAAGGAATTCTGTGATCCGCTATGACACAGCGTATGGACACCAGAGGGAAGTATTCCTTTCGGGTGAGGCTTTCTTTGAGGTGAAAAAAATGGATGGTCTGCCCTTTTTGGTTTATTCTCAGGAAATGGTCACGAGGGTACTTGGAACCAGTTTTACGGTTCGGGGCTATGACGATGACACGCAGGTATCTGTGACGGTTAAAACAGGAAAAGTAGTTGTTTCGGTAAGGGAAGATAAAGAAATGCGGGTCAGCGATACAGATGCTTCCGCAAGTGAAACCTATCTCGAGGCGAATCAGCAGGCGGTACTTTTCAGGGAAAATCTGACGATTGCAAAGTCTGATTCCTCCGCTTCCATTATGACAGGAAATGAGGTCCTAAAACCTACTCTCACATTTAAGAAATCAAAGGTATCGGAAGTCTTGAATACCCTGGAAGATAATTATAATATTTCCATTCAGTATGATAAATCACTGATAGGTAACTGTACCATAACGGCCTATCTGGGAGATGAATCACTGGTAGAAAAACTGGAAATGATTTGTCAGGCTATCGGAGCAAAAGTGAAGCTCGAAGACGGACAATTTCTGATCGTTGGGGAGGGATGTGAATGAAATTAAATAAGGCTCGCTATACAGGTAATCTAGCACAATACATTTTATAACCAATCAATTTATATGAACAATTATGTGAGTAATTGACGGGGATACTTTTGTCCAAAAAAATCGGCTTGAACCCTTTAACCAAATTTCAGTTCTATGTTCAAAAGCTTTATTTCAATAATTAGGTCTGGCGTAGTGCATATGCTGCTCATTATGTTCTCAGCCTATTTTTCTTTCGGTACTCCGGTGACTGCACAGGAAGTGTTAAGCAGAAAAGTAACCCTTACTGCTGAAAAGGCTAAGCTTGAGCAAATTCTTGATTTGATTGCCAGACAAACAAACGCGCGATTTATTTACAGCCATGACATGCTGCAATCGGCAGGTAATGTTTCATTGAATGTAAAAAACCGGCGTCTGCAGGATGTGCTTGCGATGATTTTACCTCCCTATGGCTTCGGCTACACAATTACGAGTTCCGGGGCTATTGTCTTAAAAAAGGCAGAGGTGCCGGACAGTCCCAAAACCTCGTTGGACGAAAGCCTCGGGAAGGCAGAGGAAAGGATGGTCAACGGCAAAGTCAGGGATCAGAATGGTGAACCACTACCCGGCGCAAGTATTCTCGTAAAAGGCACTCAGCGTGGCGTAATCACCAACAATGAGGGTGATTTCACCATTTCAGTGCCCGAGGAGAATACTATCCTGGTGATTTCCTTTGTAGGGTATAAATCGCAGGAAAGAGCTGTTGCGAATGAAACGGTAGTAAACATTACCCTGGAAACTGATGATCGTTCGTTCGATGAAGTGGTGGTAGTGGGTTACGGGAGTCAGAAGAAGAGTGACCTCACCGGCGCCGTTTCCTCTGTAAATCTGGATGCCTTCAGGGAGTCCCCCAACGTCAATATTCTTCAGTCCCTGCAGGGATCCGTGCCTGGCGTCCAGATCGGGCAGGTCAACCAGGCTGGTCAGGAGCCTTCCATTCTGATTCGGGGGCAGAATACCCTGAGTGGAAGTACGGCTCCCCTGATTGTGGTCGACGGCATCATTTTTCGTGGCAGAATATCGGATATCAATCCCTCCGACATCAAGTCGGTGGACGTTCTCAAGGATGCCAGCAGCAAGGCCATATACGGAGCGCAGGCGGCCAACGGAATCGTAATGATTACGACGTATACTGGTAAATCGGTAAGAAAACCTACCATCAGCTATTCGGGATCATATTCGGTCCAGAATCCCACCGTCGATGTGCGTATGCTCAACCGTGAGGAAACCCTTAAAAAGGTGAGAGACATTGAGTACAAGAATGCCTATGTAGGTCCTGATTACCAGGAAATCAATCCCAACTGGAATTTTACGATGTCGGAACTTAGATCGCTACAGATTGAGGGAATAGACAAGAATATCGACTTCGACTGGTGGAAGGCACTGACCAATCCGGCGTCAATCAGCGATCATCAGTTGAGTATTTCCGGAAATTCCGAGTCGACCAATTATTACCTGTCGGGCGGTCTGACCAATCAGAAGGGGTATCTGTTAAACGATAATTTCAAAAGGGCTACGCTGCGGATAAATCTCGAAACGGAGCTGAACCGATGGCTGACCGTCGGTGTAAATACGTTCGGCTCATTTATTGACATGTCAGGAAAAACACCAACCATCGCAGCCATCGGATCGGGGACTTCGCCGCTGGTTTTACCCTAGGATGCACAGGGTAACTATGTGATAAATCCGCGGGGTGATGTTTCCGTCAATCCTTTTCTCGATGCTCAGGCCGATAATAAAGACGTGAGCAATCGCATTTCCGGAAATATTTATTCGATCATTACCCTGCCCTTTCTGGAAGGTTTCAGTTACCGGATCAATTTCAGCAATAACTTAAGTACCTATAAATTATTCAACAGCAACCCCTACGACCGGGGTCAGACGGGATCCGTAACCAAAGAAAACGGGTCGACACTGGACCTGCTGTTTGACAACATTTTTTCGTATGAGAAGAAAATACAGAATCATAATCTGAATTTCACCTTTGTGTCGGGGATCAACAAGGTCAATTCGGAATATACGACAGATAACGGATATAATATCCCCAATTTAAGCCTGAGCTACAACAGTATGCAACAGGCTACATCCCTGGAAACCCTTTCCGGTGCGTACAAGGAGTCGGCACTTTATCAGATGTTCCGTGCCAACTATGGTTTTGCGGGAAAGTACATGTTAACGGCCACAATCCGGAGAGACGGGTTTAGCGGCTTTGCGCGCAACCAGAAAATAGCTCTGTTTCCCTCCTTTGGGGCAGCCTGGGTCGTATCCGAGGAACCGTTCTTCAAAGTCCCGGCCATCAGCTATTTGAAACTTCGGGGAAGTTATGGTGAGAATGGAAACCAGATTGCCCGATACATGTCCCTGGCACGGGTTTCTACAAGTCTGTCGTCAAGTTATGTATTCGGGGACGGCAGCACTACCTCACTTGGACAGTCTCCCTCTACGCTGGCTAACGATGATCTCACCTGGGAAAAAGCTACCGGTATAAATGTCGGTTTGGATTATGGTATCCTGAATGATCGTATCCGGGGTAGTATCGAATATTATAAAACCACCACCACCAATCTGTTCTGGAATGTGGGCCTGCCCATTGCTACCGGCTTTAACTCCATCACCAGTAACCTGGGTAAACTCGTAAACCATGGATTAGAGTTTCAGCTCAGTTCCCGAATCATCCAGAATGCCGACTTCACCTGGGATATAGACCTGAACTTTTCTACCAACCGCAATAAAATTGTGAAGTTGCTGGGGGTTGACAATGACGGAGATGGGAGAGAAGATGATCTGGTGGCAAGCGGTCTGTTTATCGGAGAGTCGATTGGTACCATTTACGATTTTGAAACCAATGGTATCTGGCAGCTTAGGGATGAAATTCCGGCAGGATTTTCACCCGGAACCTACAGGGTCGTGGATCAAAACGGAGACGGCGTTTTGTCGGCTGAACACGACCGGCGTATACTGGGCCGAAAAGAGCCGGCTTATACCGCGGGGATTCAGAATACCCTCAAGTATAAGGGGTTTACGTTCAGAATGTTTATCAATACGATTCAGGGAGGGAAAAACAGCTATCTGGGGGCAAATCATCCCTATGGCGTAAACGGAACCAAGAGTACCGCACAGCATGGAAACTGGTTTACTTTCTATGATTACTGGTCGCCCTCCAACCCCGGAGGAAAGTATCCTCTAATTTGGGAGCCTGCTCAGATCTCACCGGTTCAGTATCTGTCGAGAAGTTTCGTGCGTCTGCAGGATGTTTCACTTTCCTATCAGATACCGGGTTCCGTTATCAATAAAATCAAACTCAAATCGGCCAGCTTATATGTAAGCGGCAAAAATCTGGTCACCCTCACCAAATGGGATGGCTGGGATCCTGAGACCGGACAGGGTATTATCAGCAGTAATCCTTTGCCTGTTATGAAATCATATACACTTGGTCTCAATCTATCACTTTGATAATAAATCGTCGAAACATGAGAAAGATATGGATGATAGGATTACTTTTCACTACGGCAGTTTTGTCGGGTTGTGATGAAAAGGAGTTTCTTCAGGAATAGCCGCTGGATTTTTTCAGTATTGAGAATTCCTACAGAACGGAAAATGATTTTGAAAGAGCCCTGACCGATCTGTATGCCTGTGTGAGGGATATCAATTTCGGATCGTCGGAAAATATCAATTACTTCGCGCATTTTCAGGCTACCGATATTGCCAAACACGCGCGGGGGGATGCCGACAGGTTTGGCGACTACAATGTCTGGCTGGTACCCACCAACTCCATGGTGAAGTTCCACTGGGAAAGATGGTACAAGGTTATTGCCAATGCCAATACGATTATTTCGCGTATAGAAAATACCGATTTATCTGAAGCCCAGAAAAGCAGCATCAGGGCTGAGGCCAAATTTTTCAGGGGACTCAGCTACCGGTATCTGGTTTACATCTATGGGGCTGTTCCGCTCATACTGGAAGAAGTAACTTCGCCGAGAACCGATCTGGTAAGGGCAAGCAAGCAGGAAGTACTAGCACAGATCATAGCGGATATGGAAGAAGCGGCTGCCAATTTGCCTGCGATCAATCAGGTGGTTGATGGAAAGGTGTCCAATCTGGTGGCATCTCACCTGCTTGCCGAAACTCTGATCGCTGCGGGACGTTTGGATGATGCCATTACGGCGTCATCAAAGGTTATCAATGATCCTAATGTCGGTCTGATGACCACACGCTTCGGGAATAAAGCAAACGAACAGGATAAAGACGTATACTGGGATTTGTTTCAACGGGGAAATCAGAAAAGAAGTGGTGGAAACCGGGAATCACTGTGGATCGCCCGGATGGAACCGGACGTTCCCGGAGGTTCGATTTTATCCGCGGGAGGCACCCAGAACTGTCTGGAACGATTTGCGGTACCGGCAGGGTGGACACTCACCGATCCGGAGGGTAAAACTGGAATGCATGGACAGGGTATGTCAGACTACAACATGGGGGGGCGTGGTGTTTCCTACATGATGAATACGGATTATTTCCTCTATGATATCTGGCAGGGCGACTGGGATAATGATGTCCGAAATTCCCCTTACAACATCGTCAGAGACGTGAAATATACGAATACGGCTTCTGTCTGGTACGATTCGAGTGCGATCAAATATACCTCGCAGAACTGGAAGCAGCAGGCCTGGCGCTGGTACCCCTGGCCGTCCAAGGTTACGACACCCGGAGACCACCCCGACGAGCTGTTTGCCGACAAGGCCAATAATATCCTGAAAGCTACGGCCGGAAGCACCTACAGTGACATGTACATATTGCGCCTGGCTGAAACCTATCTCCTCCGGGCCGAAGCCTACCATCTGAAAGGAGACAATGTGCAGGCGGCGAATGATATCAACCAGGTCAGACTGAGATCCAAAGCCAAAGCGATAACCCCCGATCAGGTTTCACTGGAATATATTCTCGATGAACGGGCCAGAGAACTGACTTACGAGGAACCCCGGCGGATTACCCTGCAACGGATGGGATTACTGGTTGAGCGGGTTCGAAAATATAACGATCTCAACCGGGATGATATCAGGGATTTTCATAATCTATGGCCTATTCCCAGCTCGGATATAGAAGCCAACAAGGACGTGAAAATGGAGCAGAATCCGGGTTATTTTTAAGTTACATGATTTGCCATATTTAATTCATACATAAACTTTTAATTCCTATGAAGTTGAAATTCCTGAGCATATCAGTTTTGACGGCCTTTATTTCCGGGGGCGTGCTGGCCGAAAAAGAGTCGAATTCAACCCGTTCTTCTCAAAAGAAAGAAAATCCCGTTGCAGCCGCAGAGCCTGAGAAGAAAATCAAGAGCCCGGTGGATATTCCAAATTTGTTGGTTTTCTGGGATTTCCAGGAGGAATCGGGAAAGAACAAAAAGGCCAAAGGCAAGTTTCGCTATGAACTGGAGGAGATGAATGGACCCATTAAAAGAAGTAATGATGGGATTTTCGGTCCCTTTAGTGCCGATTTTGAATGGGGGCAATGGATGCGTTTAAAAAGAGAAAGGGCTGCCGGTCTGAACATCCACGGGGATAACAAGCAGATCACCATGGTCGCCTGGGTGAAGCGTGAGTCGGACAGACCCTGGCAATATATTGCGGGTATATGGAATGAAGGTGACTGGAAGTTTATGGGAAAGGCCAAAGGAGAAGGTGACCGGGCTCCTTCCAGACAGTATGCGATGTTTACAAGTGGATTGTCACAGAACGATTACAAAACCTACAAGCGCAGTCCGGCCAAACATCAGGTAATGGGCTATCTGTCACCCTACGGTGGTGCAACGCCAGAGCATCCGTTTGCATTCGATTATGCAACCGGTAAGACCTTCCTGGAAAAGGATCAGTGGTACATGATCGCCTACACTTATGACGCGGAATGGATTAAGGTATATGTAAACGGTAAGCTGGATGTAAATGAAAACTTTAATCCTTTTTACTACAAGGGACCCATCTTTGATGGAGGATCCAATGGGGCAGACTTTACCGTCGCACAAAGGGATCATCCCAAATGGCCGACCTATCCGAATGGCGTACCGGAATATGAGGAAGGTTTTGATGGAAAACTGGGTGGTCTCGCCGTTTACGACAGGGCACTGACGGCAAATGAACTGGAAGCGCTTTATAACGCGACGATGAATAAGAAAAAATAGGATTGATTTATACAGACTAGGTGTTCCAGGATGAGAGGGTAGGGTTTCCTTACCCTCTCC
>Ga0079224_100016473_pt1 | contig 10390 bp, 9 predicted proteins | sample Stecom2015_FD_80414 | JGI IMG/M metagenome (GOLD analysis project Ga0079224, IMG submission 80414) | Agricultural soil microbial communities from Utah to study Nitrogen management - Steer compost 2015 | ecosystem: Environmental > Terrestrial > Soil > Agricultural land | place: USA: Utah...
CCGAGGACCCGACCACGGCGGACCTGCTGCACGCGATCCTCGAGCGGATCGAGCAGCTCGCCTGGATGATCGACGCTGAGAACCGGGTGGCGAACCGCAGCATCCCGCGCCCGATCAACGAATAACACCGACGAAGATTAGGAAGTCCCGAGGCCGCCGCGAGTGGAGTTCGCTCCCTCCGCGGCGGCCTCGGCCCTTCGCCAGCCCCTGCCTTTCGCCAGCCCCTGCCTTTCGCCAGCGCCCGCTCTTCGACAGGCCCAGGATGCAACGACAGGCCCAGGATGCGGCGACCGGCCCAGAACGCGACGACAGCTCAGGATGCGACGGGATCGGACTCCCCGCCGGGCAGCCGCTGGGCCACCAGGGCGCGCGGCGACCGCCACCGTCTCGACGTCCAGGCCGTGCGGCCCAGGAACGTCAGCCCTTGCTGCGCGGCCAGGTGGGCCGGGCCACGCCGACCGGTCGTCGGAGGTGCTCAGCTCGCCCTCGGCCGGGGCTCGTCGGACCTCCCTCCGTGAGCACCGCCGTGATCCCCTCGTAGGCGCGTCGCGCCTCCGCGCCGACGACGGGGTCCGCGGCAGCGAGTTCGGTGGTGCTGGTGGCGAGCGGGCAGCCGCGGCGCGCGGCCCCACCCACGGGACCGCCCGCCGGCATCATCACGAACGAGCGCAGCGCGTCGATCGCCCGGAGTGCCGAGTCGATCGAGCCACGAACGCCTTGCCGGAGTGCCGCCGCGTACCGGCGCAGCACCCGTCCCCGGACGCGGCATCGAGGCCGCCCTTGCCCAGGCCGGTGACCCGCATCAGGTCCTGCAACACTCGGAACGTGATGAGCACTCGGATCGTGGTGAGCGCTCGCGGCGTGTCCGGACGTCGGCGGGTCGGCACCCGGAGTCGAGGTGCTCCGGGTGCCGATCAGGTCACCGAGCGGCGAGCTGGCGCAGCACGTACTGAGACATGCTTCGCTCTACTCTGCGGTAGTTGGAATTCTCAGCCGACGAGCCAAATCACCTGGTCAGAGGGGACATCGGGAGTTGTGGGTGACCATCTTGTAGCCCCGATTCTCCTCCGTCGACATGGTTCGGTTGCGGCAGTTGTGCCAATTTCTCACCTAGACCGGCACTCCGGAGCGACGTCTGGCAGTCCTCTCGGATCAGGATCAGAAGCGGATCTCGCCGGTCGTCAGCGCCTTCTGATAGTCGTCTATCACTTCCTGCGCCCGGCTGTGCCCGGCGATGAAGTCCCTGGCCTCCGGGCGGATCATCGCCGCGATCTCGAGGATGTCGTCGTAGATGTTCTGCAGGGGCGACCGGTAGATGGGCTCATGGTGGGCGATGCGGTTGCGCAGGATCCTCACGTCGTCGAGCTTCGCGTGGATGTACTTGCGCCGGCGGTCACCGCGGTGCGGGAACGCGTGCTGGAGCCGTGGCTGCCAGAGCGTAGTCTCGTAGCTGAGCAGTCGGTCGCGTGGCACCCCCGCGCCGGTTAGCCCCACCCACAAGCCGAACGACGTCGCCGCGACGACCTGATCGGCGCTCGGGTCCGCGGTGCCCCGGCGCTTCAGCGTCGAGATCGCCGAGTCGATTGCGTCCCGCTCGTTCCAGCAGAGATGGATTCGCGTGTCCGACCACCAGTCGCCCCGTCCGGTGCGTTCGACCAGGCGGTTGTGGATTGCGTTGCGCACGGCGATCTCCAAGACGTTGATCGGCCCCCACAGCGCCGAGCAGGCCGCCAGGTTCCAGGTGTACAAGCGCATCGCCAACCGACGGTTGCCGTCGTAGCGATTGAGGTAGCGGGCGAAGCGTGCCTCGCTGAGCAGCTCGTCCATGCCATCAGGGGCTGCGCCAGCGTCCACAGATCCCCCTGAGAAGACTGTTGCCCCGGGAGTCCGAGCCGTAGGCTCGAATGGTCACCGGGGCATTACGCGTTCCACTATATCCGAGTACTGGCCCTGGCTCAACCCAGCGCCTCCTCTGCCGGAGGTCTAGGGTACTTCCTGAAGCGAGGGCAGGCCTCCTCGCACAGACATAGAGCCAACCCCCGTCGCATCACGGCGGGGGCGCTTTGCCCGAGCTCGGCCGAGTCGCGGCCACCGCACTTGTCTCCGGCGACCACGAGAGCGTGTTTCGCGCTTCGATGCTACCGAGGCCTGCGTCCAAGACCGAGGCCCAGCACGATCACGGGGAACCGTGCCTCGTCCCGAGAAGGAGATGGCTTCGAGACCGCTCCAACACGCTGTCGTGCTCTCGGCTGCACGACCCCGCATGCAGCCTCCACGGACTTGCATCCTGCATCGAGAGACTTCAATATAGAAGCATGTCGAATCAAGCAGTCACCGCCGCCGCTCCAACGGCCCCCAAGCAGCTCTCCACCCTCGACAGGTGGCTGCCTGCGTGGATCGGCCTCGCCATGGTCGCGGGCCTGCTGCTCGGCCGACTGGTGCCGGGCGTCTCGGATCTGCTCTCGCGGCTGGAGGTCGGCGGGATCTCGGTGCCGATCGCGCTCGGGCTGCTGGTGATGATGTACCCGGTGCTGGCGAAGGTCCGCTACGACAAGGTCGCCGCCGTCACCGGGGACAAGAGGCTGCTGGTCTCCTCGCTGGTGCTCAACTGGCTGGTCGGCCCGGCCGTCATGTTCGCCCTCGCCTGGGTCTTCCTCGCCGACCTGCCCGAGTACCGCACGGGGCTGATCATCGTCGGGCTGGCCCGGTGCATCGCCATGGTCGTGATCTGGAACGACCTGGCTTGCGGGGACCGCGAGGCCACGGCCGTGCTCGTGGCGATCAACTCGGTGTTCCAGGTCGTCGCGTTCTCCCTGCTCGGGTGGTTCTACCTCTCGGTGCTGCCCGGCTGGCTGGGCCTGGACTCGCAGGGGCTGGACGTGTCGGTGGGCCAGATCGCGCTCAACGTCCTGGTTTTCCTCGGGGTGCCCCTCGTGGCGGGCTTCGCTTCGCGTTGGATCGGCGAGAAGCGCCGTGGCCGCGACTGGTACGAGGACAGGTTCCTCCCCCGCATCGGCCCGTGGGCGCTCTACGGGCTGCTGTTCACGATCGTGCTGCTCTTCGCCCTGCAGGGAGAGGCCATCACCTCGAACCCGCTCGACGTCGCGCGGATCGCGCTGCCGCTGCTGGCCTACTTCGCGGTCATGTGGCTGGCCGGGATGCTGCTCGGTCGGGGCATCGGCCTGGGCTACGCGCGGTCGACGACACTGGCCTTCACCGCGGCGGGCAACAACTTCGAGCTCGCCATCGCCGTGGCCATCGGCACCTTCGGGGCCGCGTCGGGCCAGGCGTTGGCCGGCGTCGTGGGACCGCTCATCGAGGTGCCCGTCCTGGTGGGCCTCGTCTATGTCTCCCTCTGGGCCGCCAAGGCCTGGTTCCGCACGGATCCGTACGCCGCTGAATCGAGGACAGCATGACCGACACCGTCGCCCTCCCGGACGCCGAGGCCTGCTCGCCGTCCACGACCCACGCCATCGGGGCGGAGGCGGCGACGGCGGTCGCGGGGGCACTGAAGTCCCTGGCCGATCCGCTGCGGCTGCGGATGCTCTCGGCCATCGCGACCGATCCCCGCGGCGAGTCCTGCGTCTGCGATCTCGCCGACCTCGCTGACGTCTCCCAGCCGACGGTCTCCCACCATCTGAAGGTGCTCAAGGAGACCGGGATGCTGCGCTCCGAGCGGCGCGGCACCTGGGTCTGGTACCGGATCGCGCCGGCGCGGCGCGGCGCGGTGACCGCGCTGCTGGACTCCTTCGCCCCCGCCGCGGCGCTCGACGCCGTCGAGGGCGGGGCCCGGGCCAGCGCCGAGGACCTGGCCGCGCTGGACGCCCGGGTGGACCGGCTGGCCGAGGAGCTGGCCGACGAGGCGACCGGGCTGAGCCGCGACCTGGTCGTCCAGGTCGTGCGCGACTCCTACGCCGGCCTCGTCCGGACGGCGAAGCTGACCGGGCACCTGGTCCCGCTGACGGAGCGCTTCGCCCGCCAGCGCCTGGCCGACCTCGCCCGCGACCGTGAGAAGGGAGCGCCGCAGGTGCTGTTCGTGTGCGTCGCGAACGCCGGCCGCTCTCAGCTCGCGGCGGCCCTGGTCAACCGGCTCGCCGGCGGCAGGGTCGTCGCGCGCTCGGCCGGGTCGACGCCCGCGGCCGACGTCCACCCCCACGTGCGCTCCCTGCTCGCCGAGATCGAAGGCGCGGACGAGGCCGCGAGCGCGTTCCCGAAGCCGCTCACCGACGACGCAGTCCGCGCCGCCGACGTCGTCGTGACGATGGGCTGCGGCGACGTCTGCCCGATCGTGCCCGGCGTCCGCTACGAGGACTGGGCCGTCGGCGACCCCGCGCTGGCCTCACCCGAGGGCATCGAGGCGATCCGCGACGACATCGAGGCCCGCGTGCGCGGGCTCCTGGACGCCCTCATCACCGACTGAGCGAGGGAGCCCCACCCATGAACGAGAAGAAGCCGTCCGTCCTGTTCGTCTGCGTCCACAACGCCGGCCGCTCCCAGATGGCCGCCGGGTACCTGCGCCACCTCGCCGGCGACCGCGTCGAGGTCCGCTCCGCAGGCTCCATGCCGGCCGATGAGATCAACCCGGTCACGGTCGAGGCGATGCGCGAGGAGGGCATCGACATCGCCGCCGAGCAGCCCAAGGTGCTCACGACCGAGGCCGTGCAGGAGTCCGACGTCGTCATCACCATGGGCTGCGGCGACGCCTGCCCCTTCTACCCCGGCAAGCGCTACGAGGACTGGAAGCTCGACGACCCGGCCGGGGAGGACATCGAAGCGGTGCGCCCGATCCGCGACGAGATCCGTTCGCGCATTGAGAAGCTGGTCGGCGAGCTGCTGGGGCCGGTGGACGCGCACGTGCCGTCGGTGCTGTTCGTCTGCGCCAAGAACGCCGGCAAGTCGCAGATGGCCGCCGCCCTCATGCGCCAGGTCGCGGGCGGTTCCGTGGAGGTCCACTCCGCGGGCACGGCCCCCGGTTCCTCGCTCAACGCCCTGTCCGCCGCGTCGGTCGCGGAGGCCGGCGCGAGCATGGCCGGCGAGCACCCCAAGCCGATCGACCCCGCACTGCTGCTCAGGGTCGACCGCGTCGTCGTCATCGGCGACGAGGCCGTCGTCGAGCCCGCGCCCGGGATGGCCGGGACCATCGAGACCTGGAGCATCGACGAGCCCTCGGCGCGAGGGATCGAGGGCGAGGAGCGGATGCGCCTCATCCGCGACGAGCTGGCCGGCAAGGTCCGCGCCCTCGCCTCCGAGCTCGCGCCTCCGTCCGTGGCCTGAGCCGGCTCACGCGGTCCGCGGGGCAGCGTCCGCAGCCGGGCTCCGGGCACCCGTGCGCGCGCTGACGACCATGAGCACTGTGCCGATAGCTGCGACGACTGCCAGGACGACGAATGCTCTCGCGTAGCCGCCGGTCAGCTCCGCCAGCACCGCTCCCGCTCCCGGGGCGAGGGCCGTGGCCAGCAGTGCCGGGAGGCCGAGGACGCCGGAGAGGTGCCCGTAGGCGCGCGGGCCCCAGCGGTCGGTGACAGCGGTCGCCTGCAGTAGCGTCGCGATCCCGCGCCCGACGCCGGCGAGCATCGACGCCGCGACCAGCAGCCCGACCGGGCCCGGGACCACGGCCAGCGCGAGCGTGCTCGCGGTCACCAGTGCGAACACGGTGGCGGTGCGAGCAGTGAGTGAGGCCCGGTGCGCCAGGCCGGTGTAGACGAGGCGGCCGGCGACCTGGCCGAGTCCGCCGAGGCCGAGGACCCACGCCGCGGCCCGGGCGTCGAGGCCGCGCTCGAGCATCAGCGGGACCAGGGCCAGCAGGCCCGCGTACATCGCCAGCGACACCAGCGTCAGTCCCGCGGCGAGCAGCCGGAATCGAACGCTGCGCAGGACCCCGGAGGCGTATTCGCGGTCGGCGGCTGGCTCCTCGGCGCGCTCCCGCGCGGGCCAGGGCCGGCGCAGCAGGAACCAGTGCGCCGGGACCGTGAGCACGGCGAGGGCGGCCGCCGCCCACAGGTAGGTCGCCCGCCAGCCCAGCTGCTCGCCCGCCGCCGCGGTCAGGGGCGCGAACACCGTGCTCGCGAGGCCTGCGACCAGGGTGAGCGTCGCCAGGGCCCCGAGGCGGCGAGCGGTGAACCAGCCGGTGATCGCGGCGAACGCCGGCGGGTAGAGCACCCCGGCCATCGCCGCCCCCGCTAGCACCCAGCCGCCGACGAAGACCGGCAGGCCCGGGGCCGTCGCGATCACGACGAGGGCCATTATGCCGAGCACCGAGCCCGCGGTCATTACCAGCCGCGGGCCGTGCCGGTCGATGACGCGGCCGACGAGGACCCCGACCAGCGCCGAGACGACCAGCGCCGCCGAGAACGCCGCGGCGACGACGACCGGCGACCAGCCGGTGTCGGCGCTGATCCGCGGGGCGAGCACCGGGAAGGCGTAGTAAAGCAGCCCCCACGAGACGATCTCGGTCGCGCACAGCGCCGCCAGCACCGTGCCCAGCCGCGGCTGCAGCGGTTCAGGCAACGGCGGCGCTCCGCGGCTGCCTGGCCAGCGCGTCGACCACGTGGTACGCGTCGCGGTGGACCCCGCGCAGCGTGTTCGAGGAGAACGAGCGCTGGAACTCCAGGCCGAGGAACGCCAGGCCCGGCAGCGTAGTCGCTACGCCGCGGTCGTGCCTCGGCATGCCGGACCCGTCGAGGACGCCGAGCGATTGCAGGTACGGCAGGTGCGGCCGATAGCCGGTGGCGAAGACCACCGCGTCGACCTTCTCCTGGATGCCGTCCGCCCACGCGACGCCGTCCGGCGTGAACGCGCTGAACATGGGTCTCTGGTCGGGACGACCCGCTTCCAGTGCCCTCCTGTACCTGCCGGCGTCGATCACCGGCGTCCCACTGATGACCTTGGCGAGGACCGACGGCGGCAGCAGGTCGGACCGGGTGGCCTTCAGCCACCAGTGCAGGTCGCGGCCCGCGATGACCTGCGGGGCGAACCGGACCCGGTCCCGCACCGCCAGAGACGTCTCCGCGTGGTCGGCGAGCTCGTGGGCGATCTGGACGGCGGAGTTGCCCGCCCCGACGACCACGACCCGCTTGCCCGCGAACTCCTCCGGCGACCGGTACTCGGCCACGTGCAGGACCTTGCCCTGATACGTCTCCCGGCCGGGGAAGGTAGGGACAAAGGGGTTGGCGAACGACCCCGAGGCGGCGATCAGCGCCTCCCCGACCTTGCTGCTCCCATCGGCCAGCTCGACCGCGAACGACCGGCCGTCGCCAGTGACGTCGACGACGCGGGCACCGGTGCGGATCTCGGCGTCGAGCACGCGAGCATAGCCACGCAGGTAGTCGACGACCTCGTCGCGGCCCGGGTAGCCGTCGGGGTCACCGGGGAACGGGTAGCCCTGGAAAGAGCTGAACCGGCGCGGGGAGAACAGGCGCAGGCTGTCGTAGTACGACGGCCACGACCCGACCGGCTCCGGCCCGGACTCCAGGACAACCGGCTCCCAGCCCTTCTCGCGCCCGGCACGCGCGGCGGCGAGCCCGGACTGCCCACCGCCGACCACGATCAGCCGTCCGCGGCTCATCCCGCCGTCCTGGTGCCGATCTGGACCAGCTGCGGCGCGGGCGCGCAGCACCCGCCGCCCGACGCCTGCTCAGGGGCGTCGAACAGGCCCGACCCGCCGCACACGCCGGTGTCGGGCAGCTCGAGCTCCACGCGGGCCGCTCCCTCGTGGTCCCCGGCGAGCTCGGCGACGACGCTGCGGACCTGCTCGAAGCCGGTCATCGCCAGGAACGTCGGTGCCCGGCCGTAGGACTTCGCCCCGACGATGTAGAAGCCAGGCTCCGGATGCGCGAGGTCGGCCGCGCCCGTGGCGCGCACCGAGCCGCAGGAGTGCACGTTCGGGTCGACCTCGGCGGCTAGCCGAGCTGGAGCCTGCAGCCGCACGTCCAGGTCGAGCCGGACCTCGGACAGGAACGACAGGTCCGGGCGGAAGCCCGTCGCGACGACCACCCGGTCCGCGGGATCGAGCCGCCGTCCGTCCTCGGCGACCAGGACCGCGCGGCCGTCCTCGAGAAGGACCTGATCAGTGCGGAAACCGGTGACCAGGTCGACCAGGGCGTCCTGCACGGCCTTCTTCGCGCGCTGGCCCAGGGCACCGCGCTCGGGCAGCTCGTCGGCGGCCCCGCCGCCGAAGGCGTTGCCCACGGAGCCGCGGCGCAGGACCCAGGTCACCCGCGTGCCCGGCTCTCGCCGCACGACGGTCGCGAGGTCCCCGATCGCGGTCGCGGCCGAGTGGCCGCTGCCGACCACGACGACGTGCCTGCCAGCCAGCGACGCGGCTTCTTCCCTGCTCGGCGTGCGGTGAACCAGGAGCCCCGCCTCGACCGCGGCCTGCTCGCCCAGGGCCGGCAGCCCGTCCGCGCCGGCCGGGCTCGGGGCCCGCCAGGTGCCGGAGGCGTCGATGACCGCGCTGGCCTCGAGCCGCTCCTCGCGGCCGTCTGCGCGCCGGACGTGGACGACGAACGGCTGCTCGGCCCGGCCCGCGTCGACCGACAGGTCCCGCCCCTTGCGGCCCACGCCGACGACCCGCGCCCCGTACCGGACGCGGTCGCCCAGCGCCTGGGCGAGCGGCGCGAGGTAACCCTCGACCCACTGCGCACCGGTCGGGTAGCCGTCCTCCGGCGCGCTCCAGCCAGCCGGCTCCAGCAGGCGGCGGGATGCCGGGTCCACGAGCTCCGACCACTGCGAGAACAGCCGCACGTGGCCCCACTCGGCCACGCCCGAGGCCGGGCCGTCGCCCGACTCCAGGACGAGCGGCTCGAGCCCGCGCTCGAGGAGGTGGGCGGCGGCGGCCAGGCCCTGCGGTCCGGCTCCGATGACGACGACGGGATTCACTTCGCCCTCCATGTATTGACGCTCTTCGATGAGTCGAGCCTGCCTAACGTATCGACAGATGTCAATGCATCAGGCAGAATGGAGGCATGAGCACTTCTCCCGCCATCGAGGCCACCGCCGACGCCGCGCCCTGCTGCGTCCTCGGCGAGACCATCGACGACGCCGTCGCCCACGATCTCGCGAAGGTGTTCAAGGCCCTCGGCGACCCGACCCGGGTCAAGCTCATGGCGATGATCGCCGGCAGCAGCGAGGGCGAGATGTGCGTCTGCGACCTCACCGAGCCCGTCGGGCTCTCCCAGCCCACCGTCTCCCACCACATGAAGCTGCTCGTCGAGGCCGGGCTCGTCGAGCGCGAGCAGCGCGGCCGCTGGGCCTACTACCGGCCTACCATCGACACCCTCGCGGCCGCGGCCAAGGCGCTCGTCGCCTGATGGAGGACGTCTCTACCCGGCCCATGACGCCTGCCGACTGGCCCGCCGTCGAGTCGATCTACGCTGCGGGCATCGCCGCGGGGCACGCCACCTTCGAGGCCGAACCGCCGCCGGACTGGGACGCGTTCGCGTCGAGCAAGCGCCCCGACCTCATGCTCGTCGCCGTCGACGGCGACGACCGCGTCCTCGGCTGGGCCGCCGCCGGCCCCGTTTCGACGCGCGCCGTCTACCGAGGCGTCGTCGAGCACTCGGTGTACGTCGACCCCGATGCGGCCGGGCGCGGCGTCGGATCCTGGCTGCTCGCCGACCTCCTCGGCCTCGCCGACCGATCCGGCGTCTGGACCGTCCAGTCCTCGGTCTTCCCCGAGAACACAGTCAGCCTGCGGCTCCACGAGCGCGCGGGATTCAGGGCCGTCGGACGGCGCGAGCGCATCGGGCTGATGCGGTACGGGCCGCTCACAGGACAGTGGCGGGACACCGTGCTCATCGAGCGGCGCGCACCCGCGACTGACTGAGTTCTTCCGCACAGGTCCAGCAGCTGTCCCGACTGCGGTCAGAATGAGCCGCGCCGCCGCAGCGGCTCACGGCATCCGATCGCACCACGGAGCCAACGGTGTGAACGGACTGCCGGAGACCGGTCGCTCCGACCAGGTGGCGTTGGAACAAGGACGATGCAACACATGCGCCCGTCAGGCCGAAGCCTGACGGGCGCATGTGTGAGACGCTGATGCGAGAATTGGCGCGTCAGCTGTCGGTTCGCCTCGGAACCGAGCCGAGTCGGCTCAACTACCGGCAAGTTGCCGAAGCACGTACTGCATGATCCCGCCGTTGCGGTAGTAGTCCGCCTCGCCCGGGGTGTCGATCCGCACCGTGGCGTCGAACGTGACCGGCTCGCCGTCCCCGGTCGCGGTGACCTTCACCGTCTTCGGCGTCCGGCCCTCGTTCAGCTCGGTGATGCCGGAGATCTCGAACGTCTCCTCGCCGGTCAGGCCCAAGCTCTCGGCGTTCTGGCCCTCCGGGAACTGCAGCGGCAGCACGCCCATCCCGATCAGGTTGGACCGGTGGATCCGCTCGTAGGACTC
>Ga0079224_100016474_pt1 | contig 10390 bp, 7 predicted proteins | sample Stecom2015_FD_80414 | JGI IMG/M metagenome (GOLD analysis project Ga0079224, IMG submission 80414) | Agricultural soil microbial communities from Utah to study Nitrogen management - Steer compost 2015 | ecosystem: Environmental > Terrestrial > Soil > Agricultural land | place: USA: Utah...
AAAGTACTTAATTTGCTCGTAAATGCATTTGTAACCACATTTAAATTCTTACCAGCCCATACTATAGCTTTTTGCTCTATGCTTTCTATTTCTAACACTAAACCATAATTCCCTAACTTTTGTAAGTATGGATTTACTTGCTCTTGCAACACATCGAAACGCTCTTGTATTTGAGCAAAATCGTTTGAAAAACTGCTAACCTGACTAACTATTATGCTAATTACACCACCTAGAATTAGTAGGCATATTACAATAGCAAAACTAATGGAGATAATTCTATTTATACCCTTCCTTTCCATCCAATTTACCAATGGAACCATTAACATGGCAAAGAATGCGGCAATTACAATCGGAATTAGAATATTTTGGGCGTATATCAAAAGCAAAACTATTGCCGCAATGAATATACTAAAATTTGCAAGTTTACTTAATGTCGTATTCGAGTTCATAAAAATTGGGTTTCTTTTTAAATATAATAAATATCTCTGAATCAAGTTATAATTCTAAATAGTTTGACTATTTTTAAAACTTATTTGAACTTTTTCTTAAGAGTATTGTACTAATCAAAAACATAGGATGAAACATTCACTTCTCACACTTATACTGATCTTGAATGCCTTTTCTTCTTTTTCACAGACGAAATTTGCAGCCAAACATCAAAAAGCTTTGGTATATCTTCAAGGAGCTACACTTACAGCTATGGCTCAAGCTACGCTTAATCCAGGCAAAAATACTGTAATTATCACAGGACTTTCTGGAAATTTACAAAGTGAAAGCGTACGTATTAAAGGCGATGGAATTAAAATTCAAAACTTTACGCATCAACTCAATTATCTCGAAATCGATAATAAAAATAAAATTATTAATACTCTTCACGACGAATTAGAATCTATAACCAATGCTATAACTAAGCTTGATGAACAAAAAGAAATTCTTATTCAGGAAAAAAATATGATTCTGAGCAATCAAACTGTAGCGGGAACTGATTTTGGTTTAGATCCAACGAAACTGAGTCAACTCGCCGATTTTTTCCGCAATCGTTTAAACGATATTTTAAATAAAGAACAAGTTTTAGATCAAGAAATTAAAGCTCAAACTGAAAAAGCCGAAAAAATTTCCAAACAAATTAGAGCTACTAGCAATCAAGTACCATTACCTACTGCAGAAATTGAAATTACCCTTGAAGCTTCAAAATCAGGTACGATTCCTATACAAATTGAATACTATATTAACACGGCAGGCTGGATTCCAACTTACGATTTGAAAGTAAATGCTCTAGATAAAAATTATCAATTAGATTATTTAGCATCTATATACCAAAATTCAGGTATTGATTGGGTAAATATGGAAGTGGCTGTTTCGTCGTCAGACCCTTCAAACTCTATTACAGGTGTGAATTTAAAACCATGGCATATTAACTCTGATTCCTATAAATTGAAGTATGATTTATTAGGAAATAATACATCGTCTACTTTATACGGAAGTATTTTAGACAATAATGGAAAACCTATACCATTTGCTAATATAAAAGTTGTAGGTAGTAGTCTAGGTAGCACTTCTGATGCTAATGGAAGATACACGATACAACTAACTCCTGAATCTAAAATTATTCAAATCTCTGCTTTAGGTTATGAAAAAATGGAAGTAGCTGTAGTTGGTGGATTTAGAAATTTCTATTTACAAGATGCTTTGTCATTGGGGAATAACACTTTAACAATAACTAGAAGCCAAATTAGCAAATTACCTGTTAGAAATGATCTTACAAAAAATAAAAAAGTAAAAAATGATAATATAAGTCTCGGATTTTCTAATGAAGATTACAAAATCACTGAATCCAATGCTAAGACCAATGCTACCGCTGTAAATATTGAATATACTATTAAAGAAAAAGTCGATATTAAATCGGACGGTAAACCTCTGAATTTCTTAATTCAAAAAACGGAAATTCCTGGCACATATAACAGCATCGTGTACCCTAAAATCAATAATAATGCTTTCTTAAATATCTATCTTTTAGAATGGGAAAAAGTAAACCTTCTGGAAGGATAAGTAACTATGTTCGTTGGCAATAGCTTCATTGGTAAAACCAGTTTAAATATGAACCAAGTGAGCGATAGTCTACGCTTCGATTTTGGCAAAGACCCTAATATTAAAACCATACGTACTTTATTAAACGCCAAAACTTCTAATCAAGCTCTGAGCAGCAATAAACAAAGCGTATATAGATGGGAAACGGAAGTACGAAATATTGCAAACTTCGAAACGAAAGTGAAAATAGTGGAACCGTTCCCCATTAGTCAGAATAAAGAAATTAAGGTAGATTTAGATAAAGACCTAAGTGGAGCCAATGTAAATTCTGAAAAAGGATTACTAACCTGGGAAATTACTTTAAAACCAGGAGAATCTAGAAAAATCTCCTACGGTTTCTCTATTACTTACCCTAAAACTATGCAAATACGAATTGATTAAATTTTAGAAACATGAAAAAGATTTTATTACATATAATATTGCTTGGATTTAGCTCTACCATTTGGGCACAATCTAAATTCAACGCTAAGCACCAAAAAGCTATTGTGTACTTACAAGGTGCTAGTCTTACTGCACAAGCTCAAGCAACCCTCAGTTCGGGTAAAAACACTATTGTTATTACGGGCTTATCAGGCGGAATCCAAAGCGAAAGTGTACGGATTAAAGGCGATGGAATTAAGGTAAATAATTTCTCTCAACAGCTCAATTATATGGAAGCAGATAGCAGAGATAAAAGCCTTTTGAAATTAAAAGATGAATTAGAAGCAATTGATAATGCCATCACGAAAATAGAACAACAATCTGCAATTCTCGCTAGTGAGAAAACGATGATTTTAAGCAATAAAAAGGTAGCGGGAGAACAAAATGGATTAGACCCTGCGAAATTAAGTCAACTTGCCGATTTCTACCGTAATCGCTTAAACGATATCCTCAATAAACAACAGGCTCTAGATCAAGAAAGCAAATCCCTTAACGAAAAAAGAGATAAAATAGTTAAGCAAATTCAAGCAACTAGCAATCAAATTATTTTGCCAAGTGCTGAGCTTGAAATTCAATTAGAATCAACAAAAAACGGAACAGTTCCCATTCAAATTGAGTACTTTATTAACGATGCCGGATGGATTCCAACCTACGACCTTAGAGTAAAATCTCTAAGTGCGAATTACGAGCTAGACTATCTTGCATCTATATACCAAAATTCTGGCTTCGAATGGAAAAATATGGAAGTGGTGGTTTCTTCATCAGACCCTTCGAATTCCATTACAGGCATTCAGTTAAATCCATGGTTCATTAATACCAATAGCTATAAGTTAAATTATGATCTCATTGGAAATTCTACTAGTTCAACAATTTCAGGGTATATTTTATCGAATACTGGTGAAGCTGTACCTTATGCCAATATTAAAGTAGTTAATAGCAGTTTAGCTACCAGTGCCGATCAAAATGGGCGTTTTTCTTTACGCCTAACCCCAGAATCTAAACTTATTAGAATTACTGCAAATGGCTACGAAACTTTGGAAACAAGTGCTAAAGGAGGAAATAGAAATTTCTATTTACAATCTTCTATTGTAGCAGATAAATTAGAAAAAGTTTCTGGTGTACAAGATCAAGAAGTTACAACATTAAGAGGTTCACGAAGCGAGCAACAAATAATAGTTGATGGAATTAAGATAAATAATAGTGTTAACCTCGCAGCACCTCCTCTAGCTTCTCCAGAACTTAAAGAATCAAACGCAGAAAATAATTCTACCGCCGTTAATGTTGAGTATACTTTGAAAGATAAAGTAGATATTAAATCAGACGGCAAACCTCTTAATTTCCTTATTCAAAAAATGGAAGTCCCTGGGACCTACAACAGTCTAGTATATCCAAAAATTAACAGCAATGCCTTCTTGAATATTTATCTTTTAGAATGGGAAAAACTAAACCTTTTAGAGGGTGAAGTAAATATGTTCTTTGGAAATAGCTTCATTGGTAAAACCAGCTTAAATCTGAATCAAGTAAGCGATAGTCTGCGTTTCGACTTTTGGAAAGACCCTAATATTAAAACCATACGTACTTGAATAAATGCAAAGACCTCGAATCAAGGTATTAGCGGCAATAAACAAAGCGTATACAGATGGGAAACCGAAGTGAGAAATATTGCAAGCTTCGAAACGAAAGTGAAGATTATTGAGCCATTTCCTATAAGTCAGCTAAAAGAAATAAAAGTAGATTTAGACAAAGACCTAAGTGGTGCTAATATAAATACCGAAAAAGGATTACTTACTTGGGAAATCACCCTTAAACCAGGTGAAACAAGAAAAATATCTTATGGTTTCTCTATCACTTATCCTAAAACAATGCAAATTAGAATTGAATAATAAAAGTCATTCTTAAAACAAAAACGGCGCATGAATAAAACTCAAGCGCCGTTTTTTTATGATTTTAAATTGCTTAGAAATCTTCTAATAATAAGTCGATTTGACGTTTGTCCATATCTACTTTATTAACGAGAACATGAACTTTATCTCCAAGTCTGTATGCCTTTTTACGAGATTTTCCGATGATACTTATTTTCTTTTCATCAAAATAATAGAAATCGTCGCGCATTTCGCGTATGCGTACCATACCTTCGCAACGAGTTTCTTCAATTTCGACATAAATACCCCATTCGGTTACACCAGTAATAACACCAGAGTATGTACGTCCAACGCGGTCGAGCATAAACTCAACTTGTTTGTATTTAATAGAGGCACGTTCAGCTTCAGAAGCCAATTTTTCACGTTCAGAGCTATGGTTACATAGCTTTTCTAATTCGGCTTCATTCAAATAATCTTGATCATTTAAATACGCGTCAAGCAATCTATGTACCAGTATATCAGGGTATCGACGTATAGGTGAAGTAAAGTGCGTATAATCGTCGAATGCTAAGCCGTAGTGACCAATATTTTTAGTACTATAAATAGCTTTTGCCATAGAACGAATAGCCAATTGACGAATCATATCACCTTCTGGTTTGTCTTTTACTTCGTCGAGTAAAGCATTTAGATTTTTAGAAATTTTCTTAGGGTTTTGAATATCTAAATGATAGCCTAATGTTTTCACAAAATCCACAAAATCTTGCAATTTTGTTTCCGAAGGAGTGTCGTGAATTCGATAAACAAAAGGTTTTTTCTTTTTCATTTTCGATACGAATTCTGTTACTTTTCTATTGGCAAGTAACATGAATTCTTCGATGAGTTGATTAGCTTCACGTTGTACTTTAAAATATACATCAACGGGCTTGCCATTTTCATCTAATTTAAATTTAACCTCTGCTTGATCTACACGTAAAGCACCAGCTTCGAAACGTTTTTTACGCATAATTTGTGCCAATCGGTGCATTTCTAAAATAGGACCAGCAAGTTCATCTTCTTTACCTTCAATAATTTCTTGAGCTTCTTCATAAGCAAAGCGGCGGTCGCTATGTATTACCGTGCGACCAATCCATTCGCTTAACACTTTTGCATTTTTATCTAAAACGAAAACTGCAGAGAAGGTAAATTTATCTTCGTTTGGACGCAAAGAACAAACTCCATTGCTCAATTTTTCTGGTAACATAGGTACTACCCTGTCGACCAAATAAACCGAAGTAGCTCTCTTTTGCGCCTCAACATCTAAACTATTTTTAGGTGTTACGTAGTACGAAACATCGGCTATATGTACTCCAATTTCTACATTTCCATCTGGCAATTCTTTGTACGAAAGAGCATCGTCAAAGTCCTTTGCATCAGCTGGGTCTATGGTAATAGTAAGAACATCTCTAAAATCTCTTCTTTTCTTGATTTCTTTAGGATCAAGGTCGAATGAAATTTTTTCAGCATCTTTTTCAACTTGCTCTGGGAACTCATAAGGCAATCCATACTCTTCGAGTATAGCGTGCATTTCAGCATTATTTTCTCCAGCATGACCAAGAACTCTTAAAATTTCACCTTTAGCATCATCATCGCGTCCAATTGGCCAATCTGTAATGTGTGCCACCACTTTCATTTTATCACTTACGCCTTTAGTAAGGTCGTTGGGAATAAAAATTTTAAATGGAATACGATTACTATCTGGATGTACATATACGCTATTCCCCTTTACAGAAACAGTTCCGACCCAATCTTCTTTACCTCGCGATATAACTCGAGATATAGAACCTTCAGGACTACCTCCTTTTCTTGGGAACAAAACAACTTCTACGGTATCACCGTGCCAAGCATCGCCCATGTGATTAGCATGCACAAATACGTCTTTATCATGACCTTCGCAAACTATATAGGCATTTCCACTCGAGTTATAATCGACTTTACCAACTAAAACTACATGTGGTTTTTTGGCACTAAATTTTCCTGGTTGAACTTCATCAACCTCATCTATAAGTACTAAACGGTGAAGAGTTTGAAATACTTTTTCTTTATCATCCGGAACTATGCCCATCTTACTGCAAATCTGAGTTACATTCATCGCTTTCCCCGGATTTGCCTTTAAAAAACTCAATACTAAATCAGTCAATGCTACCGCCTTCGCTCCTCCCTTTCCTCGTCCTTTTCCTTTAGTTTTTTTTGATCCTCTCATAAACTTTTAAATTTTCCTTAATGCCTTGAACGGCATTTTACAATGTAATCATTTTTCAATAATATCCATTGTTTTAAACGAAAAAAGGGCCGTATCAAAAAGATACTGGCCCTCTCTAACCCTCTATCACCTCGTTAAATGCTTTCTATAAAGGGAAGAATAATTATCCGAGGCGATTCTGGTACAAATGTAATACATAAATTTTCCTAAACAAATATTTTAATTATTTTTTAGCGATTTATCAGTCAAAATATTGTATTTCAGCCAAATATATCAGAAAAAAATGCCGAATTGAATAACTATTCACCTATTTTAACCCCTCTTACATAGCATTTTAGATGTTCCCAAAATTCTGGATAACTCTTCTTCACCACTTCTGGCTCATCTATTTCTAAATCACCTTCTAAACTTATCATACTCGCAAAGGCCATCGCTATTCTATGGTCTTTATCGCACTTTATTACTTGCCCCTTTTTTTCTCCTTTCCCACCCAAAATTTCAAATTCATCTTCGCTATTATGTCGAACTTCATATCCCAAATCTCCTAATCCTTTTGCAACAGTTTCTAGTCTATTACTCTCTTTATGTACCAATGAAAATAAGCCTCCAAAACTTGCTTTTAACCCCATAGCAGCGCAGGTAACTGCTAAAATTGGAAATACATCAGGGGTAGAACTTAACTCAAAATATAAATTATTGGATTCTGGATTACCCACTTTCTTCACTATTACTCCCTCTTCTGAATCAATCACTTTTACTCCTAACATCTCAAAATAGTTTATCACATTTGCGTCGGGTTGCGAACTTCCAAGTTGCAAGCCTACTAATTCTATTTCGGTATTTTTCGGTGATTGTGCCACCATTCCTAACCAAAATGATGCCGATGACCAATCATTCTCAACCACATACCATTCAGGGAATATTGGTGCACCTGGACCCGCAATTACATGTACATTACCTTCTTCATCCTCACCAACTTGACATGTTATATAAAGTTCACTTAAAATATTTAAAGTCAGCTGTATATACGAGAAACTAACTTCGCCACTATACGAAATATGAGCCCCTTTTTTAGCACCTAGCATTAATAATGCGGAGATAAATTGAGAACTTTCTGGCTCATCTATATGCATTCTAAAATTCGAAATTTCTCCATTCCCTTTTATAGCCATAGGTAGAGAATTAGGAGCACTTAAATATTCTATTTGTACCCCTAACTTTTCGAGCGACTGTGCCAATTTACCCATAGGACGAGATTCTAACCTTTCGCTTCCTTTAATGAGCAATCTTTCGTTTTGCGTTGCAGCATATGCCATTAAAAAACGAGCCGTAGTACCTCCATCGCCAGCATAAAGTGTATCTTGAGTCGATTCTAACGCTGCTTTTAAATATTGAGTATCCTCACTGTTAGAGAGATTCCCAATTTGTACATCTGAATTAAAAATATGTTTAAGTAATAATATTCTATTAGAGATACTCTTACTCGCTCCTACAAAAATACTGCCTTGGGGTAAGGTAAAGGATTCCGTCTTAACAATCATGGATATAATACTTTAAAGCTTTACTCCATATTTCAGGAGTAACTATTTGGTCTAAATCTATTTGTCCGGCACTCTTCAACAATGCTGGTTTAATCTCTGAATTTAAGTTCTTCTTATCATTTGCCATAAATCCAAGCCATTCCTTTTCATTTATAGATTGAAGCTCAAGTTTCCCATAAAGATTTATTAAATCTTTTATAATAGCATCAAAACTATTTTCTGGGGCCAATCCAATTAATTCGGCAACTTTCATTTCCATAATCATTCCAGCCACTACACAATGACCATGAGATATCTCTTTCCCCGTTTTAGTAAGTATACTTTCTACGGCATGACCAGCAGTATGGCCAAAATTCAAACATTTACGATATCTTTTTTCGAATGGATCTTGTTCAACCACCTCCCATTTAAGTGCTATGGATTTTTTAATGAGTTCTAGGGAAGGGATTTCGTCGTTCAAACATTCTTGAAAGAAAGAGATATCGTGCAAAAGCGCATGTTTCAGCATTTCGGCTTTGCCTGATAAAATCTGTACTTTAGGCAAGGTTTTAAGCCAATCGGTAGAGATAAAAATTTGAGAAGGTTCAGAGAAGCTTCCTAATATATTTTTAGCCGAATGATAATTAATTCCGGTTTTAGCCCCTACTGTAGCATCGACCATAGCCAGAAGCGAAGTTGGCACATTAACAAAACGCATCCCTCGTTTAAATACGCTCGCAGCAAAACCACCCATATCGCTAATTAATCCTCCACCTAGGTTAATTAGGACACTATTTCTTGAAAGATTGTGTTCTAAGGCGAAGTCCCAAATTTTCTGGCATTGTTCTATTGTTTTATGAGCTTCGCCAGGTTCTAAGACTAAAGTTGGAACATGATTATTCCTAAGGAATAAATCTTTGCAATAATTTTCGGTATTCCTGTCACATAATAACATGAAGTCAGGATTTTCAGGCTTGAAAAAGGCTTGCACAGTACTAAAATCAACAGGTCCGAATTGAATATGTTCCATATCACAAATTTAAGCCAAGATACTATAATAGATTTAAATTTCTTAGGAAATAAAGTTGGTTTTGGTGGTTAAAAATTTAATACTTTTGCCTCAGAATTAATGTTATGGTACAATTCGATAATACGGAAATCGCCTTTAAACACAAGTCAACCACCGAATTAAAAAAGGCCCAATTCTTATTTGGGGTATTAGCTTCAAAACCTTTGGTGGACATAGGAAAAGGCTTAACAAATCTGGCATTTGCATTGCACCTTCCGATTAAACCTATTATCAAGGCTACCTTATTTAAGCAATTTGTGGGTGGAGAAAGCATTGAAGAATGTGATAAAACCGCTGAAACTCTTGCAAAATTTGGAATTGGTACCATTTTAGATTATTCTGTAGAAGGTAAAAGTGATGAAGCTAGTTTTGATGCAGCTACAGAAGAAATTCTGAAAACGGTTGAAAGAGCTCATCAAAAACCATATATTCCTTTCGCTGTATTTAAAGTAACTGGACTTTGTAAATTCGAAATTCTTGAAAAAGTAAATTTCAATAAACCATTAAGTCCTGAAGAGCAAATTGCATGGGAAAAAGCTCAAGCTCGAGTAGATAAAATCTGTGGTTTAGCTTATCAATACAAATGTAAAGTGTTGATTGATGCTGAAGAAACTTGGATTCAAGAGACCATAGATCGCCTTGCTGAGCAAATGATGAAGAAATATAATCGTGAAGAAGCGATTATTTACAATACAACTCAAATGTATCGCCACGACCGTCTAGCGTACATTAAAGCACAATACGAAATAGCTGTGAAAGAAGGCTATAAATTGGGATTAAAAATTGTACGTGGGGCTTATATGGAAAAAGAGCGTGAATATGCGGCTGAACATGGGTTAGTAGATCCTATACAGCCTAATAAAGAGGCCTCTGATAGAGATTTTAACGCAGCCGTACAATTTGCTATTGAACATTTAGATCATATGGCAATTTGTGCAGGTACGCATAACGAAGAAAGTTGTCAGCGTTTAGTACAATTAATCGAAAAACACAATATAGCGCATAACGATAAGCGAGTGTATTTTGCACAGTTATTGGGTATGAGCGACAATCTAAGCTTTAACCTTTCGAATGCTGGTTTTAATGTTGCAAAGTACGTTCCATATGGCCCAGTGAGTGAGCTAATGCCATACTTATTCCGCCGTGCAGAAGAAAATACCTCTGTTAAAGGTCAAACCAGTCGCGAACTTTC
>Ga0079224_100016475_pt1 | contig 10390 bp, 9 predicted proteins | sample Stecom2015_FD_80414 | JGI IMG/M metagenome (GOLD analysis project Ga0079224, IMG submission 80414) | Agricultural soil microbial communities from Utah to study Nitrogen management - Steer compost 2015 | ecosystem: Environmental > Terrestrial > Soil > Agricultural land | place: USA: Utah...
GCACGCAAAATAGGCTTTCCTATGACCAAAACTTTGGTAGAACGTGAATTGCGTTTAATTCAGGGAACTCTGTCAAACTGTGAATATGCCATGGAGTTCGGGATTTCCATGAATGTTGCCGGCGGCACCCATCATGCCTATGCCGGTCATGGTGAAGGTTTCTGCTTATTGAACGATCAGGCAGTGGCTGCACAATTCCTTTTAGACTATTGGCCGGCGATAAAGAAAATTCTTATTGTAGATTTGGATGTACATCAGGGGAACGGCACAGCCCGGATATTTCAAAATGAATCTCGTGTATTTACCTTCTCCATTCACGGTGAAGGAAATTATCCTTTTAAAAAGGAAAAAAGTGATTTGGACATCCCTCTTCCTGATAATACAGAAGACGAAGAATACCTCTCAACCTTGATAGACATACTGCCAAAGCTCTTGAATGATGAAAAGCCCGATTTCATTTTCTATCTAAGCGGAGTTGATGTCCTGGGCACAGACAAGCTCGGGAGGCTCAACCTAAGTATCGACGGGTGCAAGGAACGAGATCGAATCGTTTTGGAGATGTGCAGAAACTCCGGCATTCCGGTTCAGGTTAGCTTGGGTGGCGGCTATTCACCCAATATCAAAACCATTGTAGATGCCCACGCCAATACTTTCAGATTAGCTCAGGAAATTTTCTTTTAGACTCCTTCTTTGTCTGGATCCAAGTTTATGCTCTAACTATCAGTTAAAAAGGATAGATTTGAGTTGATTAAAAACTTAAATATGCGCATACCCTTGTCACTGATATTTTTTCTGTTTGTTTGTTGGATTCAGGCTCAGAACATAAAAGCTATTGAAGCTGAAGGCAAGCTTCTTTACAGATTGGAAAAAGCATCCTGGTATGCTACAGATATTTTTGTAGATACGTACCACATTCTTACTGGTTCTACAGGTGGTTACGTTTCCTACCCTTCGTCAGAAAACTTGATAATTACTTCTTTTTATGACAAAGAAGATCCTTCTCTTATTCTTGTTCGTTTCACTTTTCAAGAACTTCCGGAGCCCGAACCTATTGAAATAACAGCTGTTCCCTCACCTGCCACTTCCAATGAACAGATTCTTATTGCCATGCGAGAAACCGTAAAGAAGGAGTTGCAAAATAATTCAGAAGGGTTTTTTCAATTTTACAAAGGATCAGCTCCTAACGTAATTCCACTTCTTCGAAAAAATGAATTGAAAACTTATATCATATCAGCTTCCACAGAACAGGGCAAATTACTTCTTGGAAACGATTATGAACTCATCTTTGATAAGAAGTTCAATATAAAGAGGAAAAGAAAGTTGCATAATTCTTTAATTGCATTTGATTTTCAAGGGGAAGAACATAAAATAGAATCCACGATGCATTCGCACGTTTTGTCAGATTTCATCACCGTTACCGATATTTGTACTTTGCTTTTATATAAAGATTTTTTATCATGGGATTTTCATTATGTCCTAGGCAAAAAATACATCACTCTTTTTGACCTCAAAAGAGAATCGCTGGTGATGATGAAATTAAAAGCTTGGAAAAAGATATCAAATTTTAAAAAATAAAGCAGTTCATGCGATGGAATTTAAAACCTAAGCCGGAGCGGGAGAAAGTTGACCAACTTGCAAGGGAACTTCAGGTAGAGGAGCCTATTGCCAGCTTATTAGTTCAGCGTGGAATTGAAAATTTCGAACAAGCAAAAAAATTTTTCCGCCCGAGTCTTTCAGATTTGCATGATCCCTTTTTAATGAAAGATATGGATCGGGCCGTGTCCAGAATTTTGGAAGCACTTGAGCGAAAAGAAAACATGCTGATATTTGGAGATTATGATGTAGATGGCACAACCAGTGTTGCCTTGGTGTGGGAATTTCTTTCTCGATTCACCTCCAATCTGGCTACTTATATACCGGATCGGTATATTGAAGGATACGGGATCTCCTATCAAGGAATTGATTTTGCCCACGATAATGATATTACTTTAATAATTGCTCTGGATTGTGGAATCAAGGCTATTGATAAAGTCAAGTATGCCAAAGAAAAAGGAATTGATTTCATTATTTGCGACCACCATCTTCCGGGCTCGATGATTCCTGATGCCGTAGCGGTTTTGGATCCGAAGAGAGAGGATTGTTCCTATCCGTTTAAAGAACTGTGCGGTTGTGGAGTAGGTTTTAAACTGATTCAGGCTCTAGCACAAAAACTTCATGTAGAATTATCTGAATTAATCCCACTACTGGATTTGGTAGCTACAGCCATAGGGGCAGATATCGTTTCCGTGACCGGAGAAAACCGGATTCTAACGTATTTCGGACTTCAAGTCATAAATTCAAACCCGCGCACAGGATTTCAGGCTATATTGGAAATGGTAAAAAAGAAAAAACTTACTGTCACCGATGTGGTCTTTATCATTGCTCCACGAATAAACGCGGCAGGAAGAATGAAGCATGCAAATCATGCTGTGGCATTGTTGATAGAACGATGTTTAACGCAAGCACGCCAGTATGCAAAGGAAATTGAAGAATTCAATAAAGAAAGAAGAGATAAGGACAAACAAATAACGGAAGAAGCGCTTTTGCAGATAGTTGAAAATCGTGAAGAAGAGAGGCATACCACCGTTGTTTATCACGAATCTTGGCATAAGGGAGTCTTAGGGATTGTTGCATCCAGACTTACCGAAACCTACTATCGCCCTACTCTCGTATTCACAAAAAGCGGAGAACGTTTGGCAGCCTCTGCGCGTTCTGTGGTTGGTTTTGACGTTTATACTGCTCTGGAACATTGTGCGGAACATATTGAACAATTTGGCGGTCATAAATTTGCCGCCGGCTTGACATTACTTGAGGAAAAATTTGATCATTTCAAAAATGCTTTCGAAGACATCGTTTCTAAAACTATCGACAAGCGACTCTTAATTCCGGAGATTGAAATTGACGCTATTCTAAACTTCAATGATATTACTCCCAAGTTTTACAGGATTATCAAACAATTTGCACCTTTTGGTCCTGATAATCCGCTCCCGGTTTTTATGACATCAAATTTGCGTAGCACCGGTGCCAGTAGAGTTGTGGGCACCGATGGGAAGCATTTGAAATTAATGATGCAGCAGAACAACTCATCCACCTTTAGTGGGATAGGTTTTAATCTGGGTCATAAATTTCCATCTATATCCGATGGAACCCCTTTTCAAATTGCGTATTGTCTGGATGAAAATGAATGGCAAGGTGAAGTAAGTATTCAGCTTCGGGTAAAGGATATTAGAACTTAGACTTTAATTTCGAATTGTTCCCTTAAAACTCTTCAATTCAAATTCTTTCCCATCAAACACTCCGTAGGTATAATGACTAATCCAATCTCCGAGATTAAAGTAAATTGATTTCTCCGTAAGTTGGATTTTCATTGGTAAATGCCGATGTCCAAAAATGAAATAATCATAATGTTTTTCGCTGAGCTTCCTTTTAGCGTATTGTGCGAGCCATTCATTCTCTTCCCCCAGAAATTTTGTATCCTCATCTCCTGAAATGAGTTTGTTTTTTACAGAAAGATATTGTGCAAGTCTGACTCCGATATCCGGGTGTAACCATCTGTAAAGCCATTTTGAAAAAGGGTTGGTGAAAACTTTTTTCATCCGCTTGTAGCCCTTGTCTCCCGGGCCAAGACCATCTCCATGTCCGATGAAAAAATATTTGCCGTTAAATTCAAAAGTTTGTGGTTTGTGGAACACCGGAATGTCTAATTCGGTTTCAAAATAATCATCCATCCACAGATCGTGATTTCCGACAAAAAAATAGATCCGAATTCCCTTGTCGCGCAATTCGGCCAATTTGCCTAAGGTGCGAACGAAACCTTTTGGAACAACCGTTTTATATTCAAACCAGAAATCAAAAAGATCTCCCAAAAGGAAAATGACTTCAGCATCGGCTTTAACAGAATCCAGCCACTTGATGAAAATTCGTTCTCTTTCCCGGCTTGCTTCATACGTAGGCGCCCCAAGATGATTATCACTGGAGAAATAGATTTTTTTACCGGGAGATAGGGTCATTGTCAACTTAAATTATGAGATGATTCTAAGGCTCGGATTATCTTTTATATTATTCATTATCCTCAGCAAACCACTCAGCATAACTACTATCGGTTTCCTGAAGACGCAATGAAAAGAGCTTGATTTTTTCCGGAAGTCGTTTTTGAATTTTTTTGGCAAAATCGATCACTAACATTTCGCTTGTTGGCTGATAATCTACCAGCAAGACACTATGTCCCCGATCACTTAACTCTTTAGCCAGTTCTACGTGAGGCGTGTTCTTGTTAAATACTGTGGCGTGATCAAAAACATCTACAATTTCTTCTTTCACGATTGTTTTCAGATCTCCAAAATCGATGACCATTCCAAATTTCACATGGTTGGAATCATCGATGGGTGTTCCTATAACCGTTACGAACAGTTTATAACTATGACCATGAACATTTCTACATTTCCCGTCATATCCGTAAAGTGCATGTCCTGTTTCAAAAGTGAAGGCCTTAGTAATTCTTATCTTTTTCATAATTAGCAATATCCCGCAAAGATAATGCTTATTGAGTGTAAAACTCAAAAACAAGTCCGAGCGACAAATACTACTTTTTGGTGATTGTCAGAAAACTGCAAGCCTAATATGTTTGCATCAAACAGTTGTGCTATTACAACATGAATTAACTTAAAATATATTCTATGAAAAAATTACTACCCTTTTTTGTTTTTATGCTCTTAACTTCAGTCTTTATATCTTGTAGTGGTGATGATGACGGTGCGCCGGCTTCAGGAAATATTATTGGCGTATGGAAATATCACAGAATGGGCGGAATTATGAATGGAGAGGAATTTCTTCTGCCTTATCAATCGGAATGCTCAAGTGAGACCGATCGTGTAGAATTTGCCCACAATAATTTAGCAAAAACCTACTACCACGAAGAAGACTGCTCCTTAGACTATGCTGAAGGAACCTGGGAATTGTCAGACAATATTCTATCAACCTTAATTGATGGATATGCTGAAACAGCTGAAGTATTACTCCTTACGGACACCACTCTGAAAGTCAAATCGTATGATATGAATGAAGTGATCATAACTGAACTCAAACGTCTTTAGCAGAAACACTTAAATCCAATCGGATGTAAGCCTAATTTAAATGAAGTGATGCAAAGTTGCTTATCTTTGTATCACTTTAATTTTATCTATGCCGAATGAACTTTTTGAACAGCTGGAATTCGTTGAAAATCCGTTGTTCGAATCTATAATTGAAGATTTAATTAATCAGAAATACTCCATAGTCGATAGCTTTTTTTCGGAAAAAGAAGTTCAACTCCTTCGACATTCTCTTCTGGCAAAATATGATGCCGATAGGTTTAAGAAATCGGCTATCGGAAGTCGGACTCAGGAAGAAATTGACAAAACCATCCGCGGGGATTTTATTTTTTGGATTGATGAAACCCGGCAGGATGAAGCAGAACAAGGTTTTTTTACAAAAATCAATGATCTCATCCAGTACCTGAACCAAACCTGTTTTATGGGAATTCTGGAAAAAGAGTTTCATTATGCTGTCTATCCCATCGGAACATTTTATAAAAGACATCTGGATACATTTCAAAATGACGACCGTCGAAAACTGTCCATTGTTTGTTATTTGAACGAAGACGACTGGCCAAAAGAAAACGGTGGCGAGCTGACAATATATACGCCGACAGGTGAAATTGATGTACTGCCCTTACCCGGAAGAGTGGTCATTTTTGAGAGCCAGATTCTGGAGCACGAAGTGAAGATTGTCAAAAAATCCAAGCGACTAAGCATTACAGGCTGGCTGAAAACGCGATAGAAGCTCTTATATGTTAGACGCTAGATTTTAGACGTCTGATTTTCAGGAGGAAAATTTCTTATGCCACATCTATTTTCTATATTCTATTTTCTCTATTCTATCCCACCAAAGGCAAATATTTTTTTCTGAACTTGATAAACAGCGCCACACCTCGGTAGCCTATCCAGATGCCAAGAGCAATCCAGATCCCGGCGAGCCCCCAATTCACATATTTTGAAAAATACAACAAGGGAAGAAAAGCAATAAATGTTGCACCAAGCAATACATTGCGCAGATAAGCCATTTCTCCGAGACCTTTAAAAATAGAATCGAAAGTAAAAGCGAAGGCATTCAGTGGCAATCCAATCAGGACGATAAAAAAGATGCTGTAGAATATGCCAAGCACTTCCGGTTCTTTTATGAACAACAATCCAATAGGTTTGTATAAAATAAATCCGAGAAGCATCAGGAAACCGGCGACAATCAGATTATACAAATTGATTTTCTTTGTCACCTGCCATAATCCGTTAAAGTCACGTTCGCCCAGGAGCTTCCCGGAGAGCATATTTGCCGCTGCTCCGAATCCGTCTAGAAAGAATGCTGAAAAAATCCATACGTTAAAAGCAATGGTATGCGCTGCCACATATTCTTTTCCTAAGGCTGCGGCTTCACGTGTAGCGAAAACAAAGGCAATGTTTAGCGCAAGTGTTCTGACAAAAAGATTCAGACTCATGCTAATCAGGCGTCGCATTTCGAAATGGATAGGAAGCTTAAAAGAGAGACGTATCTCAGTTTTTTTGTATAAATAATAGAACGCCATAATCGCCATGACCATTTGCGAAATCAAACTAGCCCAGGCCGCTCCTTTAAGTCCCATTGGATTTATGAAGTCTTGAATTCCGAAAACCAGTGCGAAATCCAGTCCGATATTTAAAATTGCTCCTACTGTTGCGATAATCATCGGCCAGAATGTATTCTGAAGTCCGCGAAAAATTCCGAAAATAGCAAAAGTGAAAAGCGTGAGCGGAAAACCCCATACCCGAATGCTGTAATAATCGATACTGTATTGCAACACGAGACCTTCAGCATTCATCAGTGTAAAGATTTCTTCGACAAAAAAATATGTAGAAACGAGCACGATGATGCTTATAGCCACATTAAGATAAATAGCTTGTGCAGGAAACAATTTTAAGTCATCGATTTTTCCTGCGCCGAGATTTTGGGAAATGATTGTGGAAATCGCGCTGCGTGTTTGCCCGAGAATCCATATCAAAGCGGAAAGAAAAGCGCCTACAATTCCAACTGCTGCAAGGGCTTCGATCCCGTTTTCTTTTATATTCCCAACAACGGCAGCATCGGTGGCAGAAATCACCGGCTCCGCAATTCCGGAAATGATGGCAGGAATGGCTAGTTGCTGAATGCGCTTGAACGAGATGTCGGTTTTCAAGATCGGAATATAGTTGTAAAAACGTGCAAATTTAGATAATCGGAAATTAATGGCTGAGTTTGTAATTGGTTTAAGGATTTTCCGGGTCTTCCGGAAGTCGCTGAATATCTAATTTTTAAGGCCAAAAAACTTTTACAAATTGACGTTGTATTAATTAAGAAGAAAAACTATCTTTGCACCGTTTAAAACGAGAGGTTTAAAACGAAGAAAATCGAGAGACATTTTCTTCATAGTCATCTAAAATATAAACACTTATATAATGTCAAAAGTTTCAGGAAAAGTTGCGCAAATCATCGGTCCGGTAGTGGACGTTGTTTTCGACAGCGGTTCAGAGCTTCCTAAAATTTACGATTCTTTGGAAGTTAATAACGGAGGAACCACGCTGGTTTTGGAGGTTCAGTCGCATATTGGTGAGAACATGGTACGTACCATTTCAATGGACTCTACCGACGGTCTTAGCCGTGGTGTGGAAGCTGTTGCAACCGGCGCACCTATTCAAATGCCTATTGGGGAAGCCGTTCACGGTAGACTTTTTAACGTAATCGGTGATGCTATCGACGGAATTGGGAATCTTCCTAAAACAGGAGATAATGGATTGCCTATTCATAGAGAAGCTCCAAAATTTGAAGATTTGTCAACTTCTACCGAAGTACTTTTTACTGGTATTAAAGTAATTGACCTTATTGAGCCTTACGCAAAAGGAGGTAAAATTGGTCTTTTTGGAGGTGCGGGAGTAGGAAAAACAGTTCTTATTCAGGAATTGATTAACAACATTGCAAAAGGACACGGAGGTCTTTCCGTATTCGCAGGTGTTGGAGAACGTACCCGTGAAGGAAACGACTTGCTTCGTGAGATGCTTGAGTCAGGAATTATCCGATACGGTGATGATTTCTTGAAATCTATGGAAGAAGGCGGATGGGATTTGACCAAAGTGGACAAAGAAGCCATGAAAGAATCTAAAGCTACTTTCGTATTCGGGCAGATGAATGAGCCACCGGGAGCACGTGCTCGTGTTGCGCTTTCAGGACTGACCATTGCTGAATATTTCCGTGACGGAAGCGGTGAAGGACAAGGAAGAGACGTTCTTTTCTTCGTTGATAATATTTTCCGATTTACTCAGGCAGGTTCTGAGGTATCTGCGCTTCTTGGACGTATGCCTTCAGCGGTAGGATATCAGCCAACTCTTGCTACCGAGATGGGTGCGATGCAGGAGCGTATTACTTCTACAAAAAGAGGTTCAATTACGTCTGTTCAAGCGGTCTACGTACCTGCGGACGACTTGACTGACCCGGCGCCGGCTACAACCTTCGCCCACTTGGATGCAACTACCGTACTTTCCCGTAAAATTGCCGAGCTTGGTATTTATCCGGCTGTGGATCCGTTGGATTCTACTTCACGAATTCTTACCGCCGATATTCTTGGAAATGAACACTACAACTGTGCCCAACGCGTAAAAGAGTTACTTCAGCGCTATAAAGAACTTCAAGATATTATCGCCATTCTTGGGATGGAAGAACTTTCTGAAGAAGATAAACTTGCTGTAAACCGCGCACGTCGTGTGCAGCGTTTCTTGTCTCAGCCATTCCACGTTGCGGAGCAGTTTACAGGAATTCCGGGAGTACTTGTAGATATTAAAGACACCATTAAAGGGTTCAACATGATTATGGACGGTGAACTGGATCACCTTCCGGAAGCAGCTTTCAACTTGAAAGGAACCATTGAAGAAGCAATTGCAGCAGGAGAGAAAATGCTTGCTGAAGCTTAAAAATAGATATGAGATTTGAGAAGTGAGATTTTTTGATTTCACTTCTCAACTTATTATCACAATACAAAAAATATGTACTTAGAAATTGTAAATCCTGAAGCTTCTTTAGTTACCGGTGAGGTAGAGAGCGTTACCGTTCCCGGAGTGGAAGGAGAATTCCAAATGCTAAAAAATCACGCGCCTATCGTTTCTGTTCTTCAGGCGGGAAAAGTGAAATTTGAAGGGAATCCGACCATTGCGGAAGAGTTCAAAAGCCAATTTGCCAAAGAAGGAAACAAATGGGTATTTCACATCAAAGGTGGAACCGTAGAGTGTAACAATAACAAAGTGATTATTCTGGCAGATTAATCTCAACTTCTTAAATAGATATTCAAAAATTCCAATGTCTTCGGGCGTTGGAATTTTTTTATTTTCTTAAGGATTGTTCTTCTTGTGCCGCACCACGGAAAATTAATTATTCTTTAAAACATTCGAGTGTGGAAGAATAAATTCAGCTTAGGTTAAATATTTTCTAGTATGGAAGAATATTTTTACCTCAATAGAGATATTTTCGAGTATAGACGAATATTTTGTATATTTGTGTAATATTTTCGAGCATGGAAGAATATTTTAACAAGATACGGAAGTTCAATTGGTGGGACGAGAGGCAAATAAATCCCGGATATGTTCGTGAGTTGTATGAACAGAAAATTCAAAAATTTACCGGTAACAGATTAGTCAAAGTCTTGGTTGGACAGCGTCGTTCGGGGAAGAGTTACATCCTGCGACAAATCATAGCCGGACTAATCGACAGTGGCGTGCCGTCTGCAAATACCTTCTACATAAACAAAGAATTTTTAGAATTCGATTTTGTTAAGAATTATAAAGATCTCGAAGCGTTATTTGATTATTACAAAGAAACACTTCAACCTAAAGGGAAGGTGTATTTATTTATAGACGAAATACAAAACGTAAAAGAGTGGGAGCGGTTTGTGAATTCCAAATCTCAGAATTTTGTTGAGGAATGCGAAATATTTATAACCGGTTCCAATTCCAAATTGCTTTCCGGGGAGCTTGCTACCTTATTATCTGGAAGATATGTGGAGTTTGAAATATTGCCATTCAGTTATGAAGAGTTTGCAGCTATCAAAAAACTTGAGACGGGACGCGCATCGTTTGTGGAATATCTACAGTCGAGCGGGCTTCCGGAGCTTATGAATTTGCCCGATGAAGAAACCAAGCGTCATTATGTGTCGTCGGTTATGGACACTGTTTTGCTTCGTGATGTCATAGAGCGTCATTCAATAAAAAATCCGGCTTTGTTGAAGGATATCTTTATCTACCTCGTGAACAACGCATCAAAC
>Ga0079224_100016477_pt1 | contig 10390 bp, 8 predicted proteins | sample Stecom2015_FD_80414 | JGI IMG/M metagenome (GOLD analysis project Ga0079224, IMG submission 80414) | Agricultural soil microbial communities from Utah to study Nitrogen management - Steer compost 2015 | ecosystem: Environmental > Terrestrial > Soil > Agricultural land | place: USA: Utah...
CCGGCCGCCGCCTTCACCGGCAGCGGGTAGCCCGCCTCCGCGGCGCGGCCCGGATCCTCCGCGGCCGGCAGCGTCGGCACCCACCGCGAGTTCGCGCTGGTCGCATGTACGCCCGCGGGGACCCGCGGTCACCTGATCGCCTCGCCGCGCTCCCTTCCCCGGGCGAGCCGCTGGAGTTGCCACGAGTGCACGTCGCTCACCCACTCCCAGCCGGGCCTGACCGAGGGGCTGATCCGCGGGTCGTCGGCAACACCGCCGTCGCGCAGGGCATGCACGTACGCGCGGTCCTGCCGGACTCGGGCGCGCATCTCATCGGGTCCGCCGACGGACCCGCGCCTATGGTGTACCTGCCCGGGTGCCGGCGTACGCATCCGGCTCCGCCACCGCGGGCGGGATGGACTGCTCGAACGAGAACAGGTCGTCCGGGTCGTACGCGGCCTTGACCGCCTGCAACCGCGGCAGATTGTCGCCGTAGTAGGCCCAGGCCCAGTCGGTCAGGTCCGGGTCGGGGTAGTTCTGGTAGACGTGGCCGTTGCCGTACGGCCGCACGATGGCCCGGGAACCGGTGACCCACGCGTACGAGGCGTGCGCCAACGCCGGGTCGAACGACTGCACGGTGTGCTCCAGCAGGAACCGGGCGGTGCGGTGCGGGAATGCTGTTGCGTCCGGAGGGACCCGGGCGTAGGCCCCGCCCCACGGGATGAACTCGAGTTCCCGCAACTGCCCGTCGACCCGGTCGCCGGTGAACCAGTCGACCAGCTCCTCAATTGCACCCACCGGCATGGGCCGGTCGAAGAAGTCCGACCGGACGAAGCGCACCCCCGGCGGGACGTCCGGCGGCCGGCCGCCCATCGGGGCGTGGGCGACCCGCTCCCCGGCGAAGGTGACGCGTACCGGCAGCTCGTCGGCTGCCACCGCGACGATGGTCTGGGCCGCGGGCGCGCACCCCGTCTGTGCGGCGACGTCGGCCAGCAGGGCGCGGGTGGCGTCCACCGTCCTGTTGACCGCCACGCCGAACAGCACCAGGCGCGGCGGCTGCGACTCATCAGGGCCCGACCGGAGCACCAGCTCGGCGTTGATCTCGTCCGGCACGGCCGGCGCCCAGTGCTGCCACCGGTCGATCACCGCGGCTGCGTCCTGCGGCCGCCACCAGACCGCGAAGTCGACCGCCGGCACTGTCGGGCGGGCCTGGAAGAGCAGCGACGTCACCACCCCGAAGTTGCCGCCGCCGGCACCGCGCAGCGCCCACAGCAGATCGGCGTGCTCGGCACCGTCTGCCCACACCACCTGCCCGTCGGCGAGAACCACCTGCGCGGCCCGCAGGTGGTCGCAGGCCAACCCGTAGAACCGCCCGAGCGGACTGAAACCGCCGCCCAGCGTTGCCCCGGCCACGGCGACGTACTCCGACCAGCCCACCGGCACCACCAGCGCCGACCGGGCCAGTCGCGCGGCCATCGGCCCGATGAAGGCGCCCGGTCCCACGGTCACCCGTGCGGTGTCCCGGTCCACTTGTACCTCGTTCATCGGCCCCAGGTCGATGACCAGGCCGTCGCTGGTGGAGTACTCGGCGAAGCTGTGGGCGCCGCTGCGCAGCGCGAACGGTACGCCGGTGGCGCGCGCGAACGCCACCGAGGCGATCACGTCCGGGACGTCGGTGCAGCGCACCACCGCGGCGGGCCGGACCTCCGCGAGCCGGCCGATGAACCACTTGAGGGCGGAGGCGTACTCCGGCTGGCCGGGCCGGATGACGTCACCGCGCACCTGTCGCGCCAGCCGGTCTACCTGCGCTGCAGTGAGTTCCATCGGTCGCTCTCCTGGTAGCCGGCGGCCTGCAGCGAGAACAGCTCCGCGTAGTGGCCGTCGAGTCGCATCAGCTCGTCGTGGGTGCCGGACTCGATGATCCGGCCGCCCGCCAGGACGTGGATCCGGTCGGCGGACCGCACGTTGGCGAACCGGTGGGAGATCAACACCACGGTACGCCCGGCGCACAGCGAGCGGATGTCGTCGAACAGGATCCGCTCGGCCCGCGCGTCCAGCGACGCGCTCGGCTCGTCCAGGATGACCAGCGCCGCCTCCCGGAAGAACGCCCGGGCCAGCGCGAGCCGCTGCCACTGGCCGCCGGACAGCTCCCAACCCCCGAGGAACTGGGTGCCGAGCTGGGTGTCGTAGCCGTCGGGTAGGGCCTCGATGAAGGCGTCCGCCCGGGCCAGCGCGGCCGCCCGCCGGATGCGGGCGGCGTCGGCCCCGGCGTCCGGTCGTCCGAGCGCGATGTTCTCCCCTGCGGTGAACCGGTAGCGCACGTAGTCCTGCATGGCGAGCGCCACGCACTCCCGGCTGGCGGCGGCCGTCGCGTCGGTGAGATCGACACTGTCCCAGGTGATGGTGCCGCCCGTGGGCCGGTAGAGACCGGCGATCACCTTCGCCAGGGTGGTCTTGCCGGAGCCGTTCTCGCCCACCAGCGCCACCACCTCACCCCGGTCGATGGTCAGGTTGACGTCGACCAGCGCGTCGCGTTCGGCGTTGGGATAGCGGAACCGCACGCCCCGCAGCTCGATCCGGTCGAACCCGCCCGGCGGTGACGCGACCGGCAGCCGGGCCAGCCGCGCCCGCTGCGGCTCCACGAAGGTCACCAGGTCCTCCAGGAACAGGGTGCTCTCGTGCAGCCGGAGAGCCTGGTCCGCCAGCGTGCCCAACCGCTGGCTGAGCAGTGCCACGGCCACGAACGCGGCTCCGGCGTCGGCGACCGACATGGCGCCTCGTTGCGCCAGCGCGCCGGTGAGCACCACGACCGCGGCGATCACCGCGGCACTGGCCGCGCCACCGACCAGCGACGCGCGCACCCGCCTGCGCATCACCCTGCGCACCTCGCGGAGGCGGATGTCGTAGTACGCGTCGAACCGGTCCCGGAGGAACCGGGTGAGGTTGAACGCGCGTACCTCGGCCGCGCTTTCCTTGTCCACCATCAGCTCGGTGACGTAGGCACGGGCCCGGTCGGTGTGGGTCATCCGGTAGTTGAACGCGTACAGCGCCCGGTTCGCACGGCTGATCGCGATCCACAGCGGAACCGCGGAGAGCAGCACGAGCGCGCCCAGCAACGGGTTGATCAGGATCAGGCCGACCGCGACCCCGACCGCGGCGGTCAGCGCGCTGATGCCGCCGAGGATGCCCGAGGCGAGCTGCACCGGCCGGATCTCGGCGGTGACCGTTGCCCGTTGCAGCCGGTCGTAGAAGCTGGACGACTCGAAGGTCTCCAGCCGGGTACGCGCCGCCACCTCCATGATCCGGGCCTGGGAGGTGCGGGCGACCAGCTCGCCGACCAGCCGCTCCCGTTCTCCCTGCATCGTGGACACGAACCTGATGGCGGCGGTGATGACGACCAGCGCGAGCAGGAACGCGACCACGTCCGCACCGAACCCGACCGGCCCCGCCGGGCCCACCATCGCGCCCACGATCCGGCTGGTCAGCAGCACCTGCAGGCCGCCGCCCACCCCGAGCGCCAGTGCGCAGAGGACGACCTTGACGAACTCGCCACGGGCGCTCTGCCAGACCAGCCGCAGGCCCGCGGCCGCCAGGCTCACCTGCCGGCGGACCGAGATGGCACCGACCGGCGCGTTCACCTCGTCGAGCAGACCGGGCACGGGCGTCACCACCCCGTTCCCGGCTGCAGCAACAGCACCGAGGGCACCCGATGGGGCGCGGCCGCCCGCAGCAGGCCGTACCCGATACCGGCCAGCCCCACCATCAGGCTCGGGGTCGACGTGCCGAACGGCACCCCGCAGATCGGGCCGTCGGTGTCGATGCTGCGGACGACCTGCGCGGCACGCCGCCCCGCCTCGGCGCCCAGCTCGGGCTGGTCGAGTGACGACGCCGCGACCAGGAACAGCTCCAGGGCACCGGTGTCGCCGTGGCACAGGCAGTGGGACATCCCGAAGCCGTCGGCCCGGGCGTTGGCCAGGGCCGCGTCGACGTCGGACAACCGGCGGTCGTCATCGTCGCCGGCATCGGCCGGGCCGCGCGCCGGCCGGTCCAACCGGGCCAGGCCGATGCCGACCGCCCCGTGACACCAGGCGCTGATGCTGTCGCTCTGGTCGGGCAGGCGCACGTCCCGCCACCCGCCCCGGGCCGGGTCGAACAGGGCCTGCTCGTACGCCACCGCGTCGCGGGCCAGCTCGCGGTAACGGCCGTCGCCGAGCAGCGCGCCGGCGTGCTCGAGCGCCCACGCCATCCCCGCGTTGCCGTGACCGAAGCCCGCCAGCGGCACGGAGGACAGCTCCCGCTCGGCGATGGACGCCGGTAGCCACCCCCAACCGGCGGGATGCCTGCGGACGGTCGCCCGCAGCCGGTCGGCCGCGGCCGCGATGAGCTCGGCGGCCGGCCCGTCGGGGCGCATCCGGTGCAGGATCCGCACCGCCCCGATGGTGCCGGCCGACCCGCTGACGATGTCGAAGTGGACATCGCCGGCGGCGCTGTCGCGCAGGCCGGCGGCGACCTCGGCGGCCCGGTCCAGGAGTGACTCGTCGTCGAGCAGCTCCGCCAACCGGCACAGCGCATACACCACGCCCGGCATCCCGGCCATGCCGGCCGGCACCGCCGGCCGGTCCCGGGCCAGCATGGCGCGCAGGGTCACCACCGCCTGCCGCGCCAGCCGGGTGTAGCGGGGCGTGCGGCCCAGCCGCCCGAGCTCGGCCAGGAACAGCGCCACGCCAGCCAGGCCGTTGAACAGGTCGCACCCGAGCGGACCGACGGTCCAGTCACGTCCGGCGTTGGAGCTGATGCCCAGCCACTGGGCGCTGCCGTCGGCCAGGTAGGCCTGCCGGGCGAGCTCGGCCCCGATCGCTTCGGCGGCGGCGATCAGCTCGTCGGGGCCGGTCCCGGCGGGCGGATCGGGCAGCCGGTACGACGGGTAGATCAGCTCGGTCGAGGTGTTGATCGCTGCGGCGGCGAGTGAGCTACGGATGAGGGTCAGTTGGGCGCGCAGGTGCTCGTCGTCGCGTGTGGACAGATCGCGCCGCACGAGCTCGAGGCCGGGGACGCCGGTGAGTCCGGGCACCGGCCGGCCGTCGCTGTCGGACAGGGTCGCCTCGTCGGTCCGGCAGGTGACGTACGGCACGTCGCCGCGCCACAGGTCGCGCCGCTCGGCCGGCACCACGGCGGCCAGCGCCGGCGTCTCCGCCACCCGCCGCCACAGGTAGTCGAAGTGCCGGTCGCGCTCCAGCCCGTCGCGCAGCACGTCGGGGTGGAAGCCCGTGCTCAGCAGGGTGGCGTAGATGACGGTGGAGCGCACGACGACGCGTACCCGGTCGCCGGCGAACCTGGCCAGCGGGCCGTCGTCGGCGAGCAGGTCCCCGCGCCGGCGGCGGCACAGGGTGTGCATCTCGGCGTAGCCGGCGGTCAGGTCGTCGGCGTAATCGAGGAGGTTGAGCTCCGCGTCCTTGGGCACGGGCCGGTGATCGGGCAGGTCCATGGCCAGCCGCTGCAACCGTACGCGCATCCCGTCGGTGCCCACCTCGGCCAGCACCGGTACGCCCATCGGGGTCTGCTGGCCGGGCCGGTGGCCCAGGCCGCTGAGGTCGACCGCACGCCCATCCCGGGTCTGCCAGGCCATCACGGGCAGCAGCCCGACGTGCAGCACCGACGTGCGGGCGGCGGCGGCGGCGAGCCGCTCGGCCGCGGCGGCGCCGGCGGGGTCGAGCGGCAGCTGGGGCTGCAGCAGGGTCTCGAGGTCCACCACCACCGGGTGCTCCCCCGCGGCGATCAGGTTCTCGGCGTGGACGTCGTTGGCCCGCAGCAGCTCCAGCAGCGCGAGCAGCGCTCCCTGACGGCGGTAGAAGCGCCGGACCGCGGCGGCGTCGTCGCACGGGTGGGGGGCGATGAACTCGGCGAAGCCGTGGTCACCCCGGTCGAGACAGACCGGTGCGCGCAGCGGCAGGCTCAGGCCGGCCTGGTTGAGCCAGTCCAGCAGCTCGGCGAAGTGCTCGTCGACCGCCATCGAACGGGGCTTGTAGACGAGGCGCAGGCCGCTGTCGAAGCCGACCGTGGCCACCGACTGACCGCCCTGGTGGCGGTCGCCCATGCCGACCTCCACCCGGTCGACCTTGCCGACCGGCGCACCGTCGGCGAAGCGTCGGCACAGCGCGTCGTAGCCGGTGACGATCCGCCCGGCGAGTGTCGCGCCGGCGTCGACCCATTGCCTTGCCGCCAGCCACAGCTGCCGCCCCAGCACGGGGTAGTCGGTGAACAGCCGTTCCCGGCGGCCGGGGTCGTCGAGCTGGTCGAGGAACGCCTCGAACCGCTGCTCCGGGTCGCCGGGCAGCTCGCCGGCCAGCCGGGCCAGGTGCAGCTCGAGGGTGAGGGTGCGGGCCAGCATGGCGTGGACCCGCGCGAGGAGAGCGGGGAAGAGCTGGTCGAGGAGCTGGTCCGGGGAGACGATCCCGGGCCGGTTGCCCGCCGTCTCCGTCAGGGCGGCCCGCATCCTGGCGTACGCGGTGTCGATCAGGGGCCTGGCGGCCCGGGCGAGGAACGGATGGTCCTCGCCGGTCGCGGTGGGGATCGGCGCGGGAGGTGACGCCGCGAGCCCCGGCGGGAGGATCTCGTCGGGCCACTCCGGCGGGCCGAGGCGCCGGGTCAGGGACTCGGCCGGCTCGGCGAGCAGCCGGCGAAGGGTCGCCTCGTCGATTCCGTCCGTGCGCAGCCGGGCCCGCCACAGCGCGTCGTCATCGAACGGTGCCTGCCAGCGCCACCGGTGGAACCGCCGTTCGGCGACGCCCCCCGTCGCGTGGTCGCCGGACAGGTCAGGCGGCATGGGCAGCCGCTCGGCCAGCGGCCGTCCACGGGACCAGGCCGCCGCTGGTCGGGTCGGTGCACGGTTCACCGCCACCTCCGTTCCCGGGAAGGGCCGGGCGGGCGCCGTCGGCGGACGCCCGCCCGGACGCTGTCAGCGTCGACCATCAGTGCCGCGTATCAACGCCGTGGTCGTGCCGCGGATCAGCAGCAGCAGAACTTCATGGTCCACTTGGTGCAGGCGGTGGACTGGCCGGTCGCCTCCGGGATCAGGATCTCGTTGAGCTCCTTGTCCACGTCGCCGGCCGGGTGCTCGCCCACCAGCTCCAGCTCGTCCGCGGTCAGGCTCTCGCGGAAGTCCACGTCAGACCAGGCGCGGATCAGTGTCGCAGCAGACATGATGCCTCCTCACGGTCGGGCCGCGGCGACGGGCCGCCCGCGGCGTCGTCCGGGAGAACCTCTCCCGGCTAGGCCGAGTGTGGTACCGGGCCCTGTGTCATCGACTACGCGCGCGCTAACCGACTCCTGACCAAACTCTGCCCCGATTCCGGCCCACGCTTGCATCGACAGTCGGAACCATTGAAAGATACCATCTGCTATGGATTGTCCCGCTGCGGATCGTTCCAAGGCGGAGCGTCCCGCCGCGGATTCCGCTTCAGGTGGTCCGCGGTGGAGCGCACCGACGTCGAGAGGTCAGCCGATCGGCGGTGATGCGCGGTGAAGTGGCGAGTGCTCGGTCCGGTGGAGGCCGTGGTACGCGGGCACGTCCTGTTGGACCGGCGACCGCAGCAGCGCGGGCTGCTCGGCTATCTGCTGCTCAACCGCGACCGCCTGGTGGCGACCGGGCAGATCGTGACGGCCCTGTGGGGCGAGCGCGCACCACCGACCGCGCGTACCCAGGTCCACGCGGGTGTGTCGCGGATCCGGCGGACCCTGCGTGAGCACGGTGTCGACAACGTCCTGCTGGCCGGCACCGGTGGTTACCGCCTCGCGGTGGGGCGCGACGAGCTCGACCTGGCGGAGTTCCTCCGCGAGGTCGAGCTTGCCCGGGCCGCTGCCGGGAACGGTGATCCACACGGCGCGGTCCAGCAGTACCGACGGGCCTTGAGCCACTGGCGGGGCGCCGCCCTGTCGGGAGCCGCTGGCGCGTACGTCGAGGCGGCTGCCGTACGGCTGGGGGAGAAGCGCCTGCAGATCTGGGAGGAGCTGGCCGGCGTCGAGCTGACACTAGGCCACCACGCCACGGTCGCCGACGAGCTGCACGCGCTGGTGGAGGCTCATCCGTTGCGCGAACGTCTGGTCGCGTGCCTGATGACCGCACTGGCCGCGAGCGGACGACAGGCCGAGGCACTGAGCCTGTACGGCCGCACGCGTGCCCGGCTCGCGGAGGAGCTCGGCGTCGAACCGTCCCGCGAGCTGACCGAGGCGTACACGCGGGTGCTCCGCCAACAGGTGCCCCGGCCGCGGTCGACGCTGGTGCCGCAGCCGACACTCATGCCCCAAACGACGCTCATGCCGCGGCCCACGCTCATGCCGCCGCCGACGCTCGTGCCGCGGCCGACGGTGGCGGGTGTCGGCGTCACCCCCGCTCAGCTGCCGGCCGACCTACCCGCCTTCGCCGGCCGCGCGGAGCCGCTGCGGCGTCTGGGCGCGCTGCTCCACCGCGACCCGCCCGGCCGGGTACGCACGGTGGTGATCACCGGCATGGCCGGGGTGGGCAAGACCGTCCTGGCGATCCGGTGGGCGCACCAGGTCGCCCACCGGTTCCCGGACGGCCAGCTCCACATCGACCTGCGCGGCTTCCGGCCGGGCGCGTCGCCGCTCAGTCCCGCCGACGCCCTGTGCGAGGCGCTCACCGCCCTCGGCGTACCGCCCGGGCAACAGCCTTCGGGCCTGGACACCCGCGCCGGCCTGTACCGGAGTCTGCTCGCCGGCCGGCGGGTCCTGGTGGTGCTCGATGACGCCCGGGACGCTGAGCAGGTGCGTCCCCTGCTGCCGGCCACGCCGGGGTGCCTGGCCATCGTCACCAGCCGGCAGCATCTGACCGGTCTGGTCGTCACCGACGCCGCCTTGCCACTCATGGTCGAACCGCTCGCCGCCGAGGAGGCGTGGCAACTGCTGGCCAACCGGCTGGGGACTGACCGCGTGGCCGCACACCAGCCCGCGGTCGAACGGCTCGTCGCCCGGTCGGCGGGCCTGCCGCTGGCACTGTCCATCGTGGCGGCCCGCGCGGCCACCCGTCGGGCGTCGCTGGCCGACCTCGTGGCGGAGATGTGCGCGGCGCCGAGCATCCTGGACGCGCTCGCCGACCCCGACCCGCGGACCGACCTCAGGACCGCCTTCAGCGGTTCGTACCGGGCGCTCCGGCCGGCGGTGGCGCGCCTGTTCCGGCTGCTGGGCCGCCTCCGCCGGGAACGGGTCGACCTGCCGACCGTTGCCCGTGCCGCCGGCCTGCCCATCCGGCGGGTGCGACGGCTCCTGGACGAGCTCGCGCTGGCCAACCTGCTGCGTGAACCCGTTCCGGACCGGTTCGCGCTGCACCCGTTGCTGCTCGCCTACGCCGACGAGCTCGCGGGAGGGTCCGGCAACGCGAGGGGAACCCGTTGACCGACTGCGGGGGTCACGGGCGCGACATGACGACGGGCCATGGCACGTGCCAGCGGCTACCGGGGTCGCCTACTCGTCGACGGCGATCGAGTCGACCACCTGGCGCACCTCCATCGCGCCGAAGCGGGCGTCCGGCCACCTGGAGGCGATCTCGATCGCGCGGTCCAGGCTCGCCACGTCGACCATGATGTAGCCGGCCAGGTGCTCCTTCGCCTCCACGAACGGGCCGTCGGTGACGGCGGCCTGGCCGCTGACCACCCGCACCGTCCGGGTCTGGGACGGGCCCACCAGGGCGTCGCCGCCGACCAGCTCCCGTCGGCCCTGAGCTCCGCCATGATCTCGTCGATCTCCGCCATGAGCTTGTCCTGATCGTCCCCGGACAGGCGCTCCAGGCCTGGCCGTGCTCGCCTTCGCCACCTTGCTGGTGGCTTTCGACATCGGTGTCCTCTTCTTGGCGTTGCCACATCTGGCCGCTGACCTGGGGACCACCAGCGGTCAGCAGCTCTGGATCACCGACATCTACCTGTTCCTGCTCGCCGGGTTCCTCATCACCATGGGCACGGTGGGCGACCGCATCGGCCGGCGCCGGCTGTTGCTGCTCGGCGCGGGAGCATTCACGCTCGCCTCCATCCTCGCGGCGTACTCCGTCAGTCCGGAGATGCTGATCGTCGCCCGCGCGCTGCTCGGCGTCGCGGCGGCCACCATGTCGCCGTCGACCCTGGCGCTGATCAGCAACATGTTCCGCGACGACCGGCAGCGCGGCCCTCGCGATCTCGGTCTGGGCGACCTGCATGTTCGCCGGTGGCGCGCTCGGACCGGTGATCGGTGGGGTGCTCCTGAGCCGCTGGTGGTGGGGCTCGGTGTTCCTGCTCGCGGTGCCGGTCATGGCGGTGCTGATGGTCGCCGGACCGCTGCTGCTGCCCGAGTTCCGCAACCCGGAGGCGGTCGGTCGCATCGACCTCACCAGCGTGGCGCTCTCGCTGGCCGCCATCCTGCCGGTCGC